>OHCP01000102.1_pt1 | contig 45212 bp, 34 predicted proteins | sample 1566811 | NCBI WGS metagenome assembly OHCP01 (sample SAMEA3879591, study PRJEB24766) | human gut metagenome | biome: human-associated habitat; feature: feces | place: USA | collected 1985/1987
ATATTTTACCGTTTTTTCGCTCGCTGCACCTTCTCGAACATGTGCCCGAGAAGGTGCTCGACAGGGGTGAAATCTTGAAAGTATGCTTAATCGCTCTTGACAAGTCGAAGCTATATATATTATAACATGCGTGCCAGAGTACACAAAGAACAGCTTTAAGGTCGAACCGGACAGGCCGTGCTTTGTATACTTAAAGAGCTGAGTAACTATGCTTGTCGGAAAGCATCCTGAAATCAGCGTTTGCTTTGAGAAAGGAACTCTGCGACAATGCTTTTTTTTAAGCGAATGAGTTAGCGTACACTAACTGCGAGGATGCTGCAGAAAATGCGGGATATGCACGTTGATGAAAGAACTGGGACTGTATGATTTGATGCCCGGGACACTACGCTTGCGAAAAATGCTGCAAAACTCATTGACAGCAGCGGCAGCTGTGCTATAAAATATACTTAAACTCACGGGCAGTAAGAAGAAACGGCCTCGGTCAATCAATAAACAAGCTGCGGACTGACAAACGCCGGATACGAGTCGTGCGTGTTGATGTGTGCCCGAGCTGTGTGTTTTTGTATTTTTGAGGAGTACTATGGTAATAAACAACGGAAATATCCATGAAGTGAACAATATCAGTCTGCACGATGCCTGCTTCGAAAGTTTTGTTTTTGATCGTGTACATAATCGACTTGAAACAGTGGTCAAACCGGAGTGGCCGTTTGTCGTACCACCCGATTTTGACAGCAGCGAATCATTTGAACACGCTGAACTCAAGAGAATCCGCATTACCTGCGTTGACGTGATCGGAACGGAGATGTCCAACTGCGAGTATTGGGGTGCATCGCCGTATGTTTTTTCGTTGAGCATATTAAACGGAAAGAAATCGCATCTTGTGCAAAGGCTGTTTGAAAATATGAAACCTGAATATAAATTTTGCAAACTAAAATCTAAAGACGACTATATAGAAGTTTTGATTGAGTTTTCGTCCGGCGACAAACTGCGGGTGGCATGCAGCAGCGTTCGGTTCGGCGAAGCTGAAAATGATGAATGAAACATTTAAATGGACTGTGAAGGGCGAAAAACTATGTTAAGTGACAACAAAACAGCCGAATGGCGTGAAAGACTGATTTCCATGATTATCGAGAACTACCCGAATCGATGGGAGACTTATAAGTCTGTAAAGGAGAATGTGACAACAGTAAAATACGGTTCGGGAAGTGTTTACTTGCCGCGCGGTTATTTTTGTCCCAGTCGTGTTCTTGATACGGTTATCGGCAACGTGACGAGAGGCCGTCTGCTAAAAACAAAGCCGAGAACAAAAATTCCAACGTACAGATACGGGTTTGATAAAAACGGCAAATTAATTACAGCCGAAAACTGCGAAGAATGTGATCTGGATCTGGAGATAACAGTCTCAAACTTCGATGTATCTGACTTTCAAAAAGCATTTCCATCGTTTTTGGACGATGCAAAAAACGGTATGCTTATCCCTCGGGAATACGAATTTATAAAGCGCGAAAACGGAATTGAGATAGGGTTGAATTATCACATGCACGATGCAAACAATAATTCGGGTTCTGTTGTTATTTGTGAAAACGGTTATATAAAAGAATACCATTATATTCGTAATGTTTTGATTAAGCCTCTGAATAATCATTTTTGGTCGGAGTTCACTTCGGAAGAGTACGAATACATTGACAGTCATCATGTTGATGTTGTTATGCGAAGGCTCGAAGAAGGGTTCGGTGGAGTTGCGAGCTTCGGTAGGTTTGATGGCTACAAAATCAATATTGCAGAAAGATACCGCTTTAAGCTCGATGATAACGGTGCAGCAAAGAAATACACACTGATCGAAAGCAACGGAAAAGTTCTTTCTCAGGAAAAGCAGGATTATTATACATACGAAGTCTATAAGCCGATAGATTTCAAATACGAGGTGTAGCGATATGATCGCGAGTGCAGATTAAACAGACTTATATCGCTGCGGCTGCGCATTATGATATGCTCCGGGGGTATTCGGCTGCGATATTTGCTAAATGCTGCTTTATATGGTATAATTCAAATGAAACTTTGGATAAGGCTTTTGAGGAAAAAATGCCTGTGGAATTCTTCCGATAAGGGGTATTTTTTCTGCAAAACGGGTTATCCGGAGGTTTTTTGAGCGCAAATGCGCGGCTGCGCATTGATATTGAGTCGGCAGGGAGGATGCTTTCTATGAAACATAAGATAATCGGAGTTGACCCGGGCTCTCCTGCGGCTTGTGCGGGTGTCTGCGCCGGCGTGTACCTCACCTGCATAAATGATTTGCCGGTTGTTGATATTATCGATTATGAACGTCTTACTGCCGAAGAAAGCATTGAATTAACACTCTGTGCGGACGGCGCTCAATGCGGCAAACAGCAGAAAGAATTCAAAATTTCGCTCACTAAGGAAGAATATGAGCCGCTCGGACTGAACTTTGAAACAAGTCTCATGAGTCCGGTACGGCAGTGTGCAAACCATTGCATATTCTGCTTTATCGATCAGATGCCGCGCGGCAACAGAAAAACGCTGTATTTCAAGGACGATGACTGGCGACTGTCGCTGATAATGGGCAATTATGTCACGCTTACAAATGTCAGCGACAGAGAGTTTGAACGTATGATTGCCCGCCGCGTTTCACCGCTCTATGTTTCCGTTCATGCAACGGACGGCGCAGTGCGTAAACGCATGATGCGGAGCCCAAATTCCGAAAACATTCTTTCACGGCTTACGCGTCTGCACGAAGAAGGACTTGCATTCAACTGCCAGATTGTGCTTTGTCCCGGCTACAATGACGGCGATGTGCTGAAACAAACATTGAATGACCTTTTTGCCCTCCGCCCGGAATGCCGTTCCGTGGCTGTGGTTCCTGTTGGACTCACTGCACATAGGCAGGGACTTGCAGAGATTCAGCCGACAACTGCGGAAAGTGCATCCGCTGCCATCAAACTTATCGATGAGTTTAAAAAGAATCATGGGCTTTCGGACTTTGTATATGCATCGGACGAGATGTACCTTGCGGCCGGTCAGGAGCTTCCGACGTTTGAGGAATGCGGTGATTTTGAACAGATAGAAAACGGCGTCGGACTGTTCAGACGGTTCGAACACGACTTTATGAATGCACTGGAAGATTTACCGACTGCGCCCCGAATGCGTGAGTTTGATTCCGTGAGCGGGGTCTCCATCGCGCCGCACATGAGCAGGCTTTTCAAAAAACTTCTGCCATACAATATAAAAATCAATGTGCACCCCGTTGTTAACGATTTTTTCGGCAACACCGTCACGGTCACGGGATTGGTTACGGCGGGAGATATAATTAAGCAATGCAAAGACTGTTTGAACGGAGAAGCTTTGCTGATACCGCACACGATGCTGAGAGAGAACGATGTTGTTTTTCTTGACGGAATGCGCACTGACGAACTTGCGGCTGCCTTGCAAAAACCGATTTGGCGCGTCAGCGCGGACGACGGTTATGATTTTATTGACGATATAATTAACCTGATTGAAAGGAACGCATAAATAATGAAACCCTTGGTGGCAATAGTGGGAAGGCCGAATGTCGGCAAATCCACACTTTTTAACAAAATAGCGGGGAAACGCATAGCGATAGTTGAGGATACTCCGGGCGTGACACGAGACCGCATTTACGCGGATGCGGAGTGGCTGAATTACAGGTTCACGCTTATTGATACCGGCGGCATTGAGCCGGAAAGCGAGGATATAATTGCAAAACAAATGCGTCGGCAGGCAGAGCTTGCAATTGAAACGGCGCAGGTTATAGTTTTCCTTCTTGACGGCAAATCGGGGCTTACAGCAGCGGATGAGGATGTTGCGGATATGCTCCGCCGCAGCAAAAAACCGATCGTGACGGTCGTAAACAAAATTGATCATCCGAAATACGAAGATGCCGTTTATGACTTCTATACCCTCGGCATAGGCAGTCCGATAACAATTTCCGCCGAACAGGGATTGGGTCTCGGTGATATGCTTGACGAAATTGTTTCGTACTTTCCGCAGATTGAAGAGGAAAGTGAAAACGATAACACGAGCATTGCGATTGTGGGCAGGCCGAACGTTGGTAAATCCAGCCTTGTAAATGCACTTCTCGGACACGAAAGGACGATTGTCAGCAACGTTCCGGGCACAACGCGGGATGCAATCGATTCACCGTTTACATGGAACGATAAGGAATACACTTTGATAGACACTGCGGGAATACGCCGCAAGCGTTCTGTTGAAGATGAAACCGTTGAGCGTTACAGTGTTATCCGCTCGCTTGCAGCCATTCGCCGCTGTGATATTGCGATCATTGTTGTTGATGCGGAACGCGGACTGAGCGAACAGGACGTGCGCATTGCCGGCTATGTACACGAGGAAGGAAAGGCTTCCGTACTCATTGTCAACAAGTGGGATCTTATCGAAAAAGATACCTATACAGCCGAGAAATTCAAGAAGAAAATGCTTGTTGATCTTGCGTTCATGAGCTATGTTCCGATGTTGTTCATATCTGCAAAAACGGGACAGCGCGTCAACAAAGTTATGGAACTTGCGGAGTTTGCATATGAGCAGAACTGCACTCGCATATCAACGGGCAAGCTGAACGACATAATCAGCGAAGCAGTCACGATGAATGAACCGCCCGTGAATGCAGGAAGACGTCTGCGTGTGTATTATTCCACCCAAGCCGGCATCAAGCCGCCGACATTTATTATTTTTGTGAATGAACCGGAGCTCATGCATTTTTCATACAGGCGCTATCTTGAAAACTACATTCGCAAATCATTTGAAATCAAGGCAACCCCGATTCGCATTATCATCAGAAAACGGGAACGAAGCGACACCGATTAAGGATGCCGCACTGTGAGTTTTAAGGCTGAATCGGTCATACTAAGGATAATTCGGGTTTGAGATAGTTTTGCGAAAAGGGGATACGGAATTGAACTTTTTCGCAAAACACTTTGGGCATGATTTGCAGTATCTGAAGAAAGGTTTCTGCGCGGAAGGGCTGCGCGGCATAATTTCTTGATGAAATGTATAAATGCTTACACCCGTATAAGCAATTCACGGAGGACAAAGTATTCGGAATGACCGTTATTGAATTTTTTGACAGAACCCCGGTAGAAAATATAATAAGCTGTCTGTCGATGCGCCCGAATAAGGTTATTCTTGCGGGCGGCAGCAGTGATATGAGCGAACACGGACGCATCTTGAAACGGGTTGCAGCGGCACATGATCTTGATATCGAGATAAGCTGTGTGTCCGTTGACAGAAATAACCTGACAAAGGCCGTTTCGGATTTATGCGGCATCATTGAGTCCGAACCGGGGGATTTTTCTATTGACCTCACCGGAGGAGAGGATCTTCTGCTTGTTGCTGCCGGAATCGTTGCAGAAAGATATGCAAAGAACGGAGGACGCCATATTGAGCTGCATCACTATAATGTTCGGACAGGAGCGGTTCAGGACTGCGATAACAATAATAAGGTATTCAACAACACAAACCCAAAGCTTTCAATAGTGGATGATATTGTCCTGCACGGAGGAAAACTGCGCTACAGCAACAGTGTGCTGGGTGACGGAACATACCGAATGTCTCTTTCAGATGATTTTGCCGAAGATGTTAATTCAATGTGGGATTTATGCAGAACAGATCCTGCACAGTGGAACATGAATCTGAATGCACTCGAACTGCTGTCGCATTATAAAATGCAGGATGATGATCCGTTGGACTTTTTTCTGACGTTCCGCTATGCTGAGGAGCACATCCCTAATTGTACGGAAAAGCTCAACCGCGTATGCCGATTGGCGGAAGAACTCGGAAGGCGCGGTATCATTGAAAAACTCCGCGTTGACTCGGGACTGCTTGCGTTTCGCTATAAAAACGCGCAGATTAAACGCTGCCTTGCAAAAGCGGGAAGTGTGCTTGAAATCAAGATGCTGTTGCTTGCGAATTCCGCACTTGACGATGACGGGAACCAATACTATAACGATGCGGCAAGCGGTGTAACAATCGTTTGGAGCAATCACGGTTCTTCTGTCAGCCGATGGAATTTTTATGATGAATCAACGGATTATTGTGACATAAACACCGAAAATGAAATTGATGTTATGCTTATGCGCGGCGTGATCCCGGTGTTTGTTTCATGTAAAAACGGCGCAGTGGATTCAAATGAATTATACAAACTTAACACGGTTGCAGACAGGTTTGGAAGCATATATGCAAAAAAAATCATTGCAGCAACCTATCTTGGCAAGATGGGTTCAGGAAGGGAAATGGATCCGTTCCGCAGACGTGCGGAAGAGATGGGCATTGAGCTCATAGAAAATGCTCATTTGATGAACGATGACGAGTTGCTTGCACGTTTAAAAAAGGCAACAGAATAGATTTAAATGCCCGTTCATACCTAACGCACCTGCAAACGCCCGATCGGCAGAATAAATTTAAATGCTTAAATAACTAAATGCGGAAACAAAATTTTCAGCCGCCGGCATGGAAGTCGGCGGCTGTTTCCAAATGTTATCGAAATGAAACTATTCCGCTTTCGGCTCGCTGTTCTGTTTCAGCAGCGGCAGCAGTTCCTCAACACTCAGAACTTTTCCGCAGCAAAGCAGTTTGCCGTCAACGATGAGTGCGGGCGTTGTGATAATGCCCATTCGGGTGATTTTCACAAGATCACTTATGGTTTCAAGTTCGGTTTCCGGAATATTCGCCTGCTTCATTGCAGCAATAACATTGTCGCGAAGCTTTGCGCAATGTGCACAGCTGCCGACAAGCACCTTGATCCTTGCACCGTTAACAGCTGCGGGGATAATGCGAACCTCGTTTTGTCCTCTTTTTTTGAGAATACTGTTAATCTTAATGAATGCCATAATAATTCACCGCCTTTTAACCTTATGTATCACGATTGAATATCGCACATTCGCAGCAAGGGGCAGAGCGCTTATTGCTCCGCATACTCTCTGTGGACATATGTACTCGTTGTCAGTTTCAGCAATGCACCGTAATCGGGGGTGAACCTCAGTGTGTCGCCGACTTTGTATTTTTTGCAGTTGGTGAGTTTGACGATTAAGTGGTCGCTGCTTGCACCGATAATCTCAACATCGGGGTCAAGCGGAGTGAGTCCGTCGGGGTTCACATCCTGCCTTCCGATTGCAAGAATGCCTCGAATCATTTCACCGCGATCTTCAAAAGTGACACGTTCACCGAATGCATTAAGACCGCTTGTTCCGATAGGTTTGCTGGGTTTGCGCTGAACTTCGACAAGCTCTGCTTCAAGGGTAAAGCAATCTGTATTCAGCCATTCGACGGGCTTACCGCTTTCGGTATTGTTGCCGAGGACGAAACTTTCGCCGAGGCGAAGTTGGGTAATGCCTTCGGGGATACGATTTTCCTCCAGCATTGTGAGCATTGAGGAATTACCGCCCGAGACGATGGGAAGGGGAACAGAATACCTTTTGCGCAGCTTGTCTGCAATTGCAAGCAGTCCGCCGAGATTTGTTTCATCGGGAATGATGCCGCCGTAGCAGGTAAGGTTAACACCGATTCCGTGGAATTCAAGTGCAGGCTCGGCAAGAATTGCTTCCGCTGCGGAGAAAATCTGCGCTTCATCCGTGTTGAAAATGCCCTCCCGCAAGTCGCCCATATCGACCATAAGAATAATCTTATGCACTTTGCCGAGCTTTTTTGCAGCACCGCCGATAAGTCGAATGGTTTCTTTTTCGCTCTGCATTGAAATGTCGGCATAGCGGACGACATCTTCGACCTCGCTCTGCATTGAAATGCGAAGCAGCTGAGTCGGTTTATCGGAATGAAGCTCCGCAATTGCGGCAAGGTTCTGCACGCGCGAATCAGCAAAAGCATCCGCTTCGCTTTCTGAAATCATTCTGCAGATACGTTCATCGGCGCAGAAGACTTTCGTGACAATCGCGGTTTTAATGCCGACAGCGTGACAACGGTCAACCAGTCTGTCAAGGTTCGTACGCAGTTTGAACAGGTTTATTATCAGTTTCGGATTCATATTATTACCTCAGGTTTTGCAGCCGTTTTTTTATTGTTTGAGTTTTAACCCGCAGCAAAAAAGGTTAAAGGTTGCTTTCATCGATGCTCTGCTTGAGCAAATTCAGCGCAGCGTCGGGATACTCCTTCGAAAGCACTCCGAGGGAAGCCATTATATAATGATTATCGTACAGCAGCTTCAGCCTGCCGGGTTTTGGATAGAGCATCATCCCGCCGGAATTGCAGTCCGCAAGCTTGCGCATTATTTGTTCACGATTCGGAAGCCTTGTCAATGCACCGCCTGTGCCGACAAGATATTTGAGCATTGAAAGATCCTTGCCTTCCGCAATTGTTTGCCTTCCGCGCGGAGTGTAAATATATCGGAGTGCGCCGGCATGGCGTTCAATCGCCGTAAGGCCCGCTGCCAAACAAAGCCTTTCGGTAAGCTTGAATTGCTCCGGAGTGTTTGGAATCGGGCGATATCTGCTCATTACTTCGGCAGTATTAATGCCGAGTTCGGCGGAAAGCTTATCACTGCCCAACATATCAACAAGGTTTTTTGCATTCACGAAAAGGCCGAGATCACCCTCAACGGTACGCTTTGCAAAAGGCTCGGGTGTTGTCTGCATGACTGCAATTTCATCGGAACCTTTTGTGACGGAATGAACATCCGTGGTTGCACCGCCGATATCAATAACGGCAAGGTCGCCGATATCGTTGTATAGAAGCTGTGCCGCCTCCATAACAGCGCCGGGAGTGGGGATTATGTTGCCCGTGACCATATCGCGGATATGCTCCATGCCGGAAGCCTTAATGATGTGTTCCTCAAACACGGCGTGAATAATTTTGCGTGCGGGCTCGATGTTCAAAAGATCGAGTTTAGGATAGACGTTTTCTGTTATATAAACCGGGATGCATGCTCTTGAAAAAACATCCTCAATAATGCGGCGATTCTGAATATTTCCGCCGTAAATAACGGGGGCCTTCAAACCGGAAGCGGCAATGAGCTTTGCGTTATAAACAGCCGTTTCGCGTTCGCCGTAATCCGTTCCGCCGGCAAGCAGGATAAGGTTTGGGTCGATTGCTTTAATATCGTCAATGTCGAATTCACTCAGTTTGCCCGCTGTTGCAAGTTTGATGATTGCACCTGCACCGAGAGCCGCCGCCTGAGCGGCCTTCACGGTCATATCATAAACAAGTCCGTGTACGCACATGCGCAATCCGCCCGCGGCGCTGGACGTTGCGAACATTTTCCCGTATTCAATATTTTGTGCTCCGAGATTCTTTGCAAGGTCATTTACTGCTTCGGTCAGACCGATGCGAACATCACCTGCAAGCACGCTTGTCGGAGCTTGTCCCTGCCCGATAAAACGCGGCGTATCGGTTTCAATGCCGTTAAAGGCGTTTACAAGCGTTGTTGTTGAGCCGATTTCGGCAACAAGAATATCAATAAACATAGATTATCTGAAATTTGCACGTTTCTGCGGAGAACCCGCAAAAACAAAACTTCGGGGGGATGGCAATTTGATTGACCGTCCCCCTTTGTGTCAGCATATACCGAGAACGTCAGGAGAGTTCCCGCGTAATATTATTTGTTTTCGCTGTCGGCCTTTTCGGCTGCCGCTTTTTCCATTTCCCACCTGCGTTTAACAAGGAAGGTTGCATTATGGACACCGCGGCTGCCCCTGCCGAAGCCTTCATCCGCTCCCGCCTTGCGTGCAAGTTCGGGAGTGACCTGAGTGCCGCCTGCGATGAAGATAATCTTATCGCGGATACCCATTTCACGCGCAATAGCATCGATTTTGGCGATATTCTTGTAGTGAATGTCGTCATGGCTGATGATGGTGGATGCCATGATGGCATCTGCATTCAGCTCGACTGCTGCGTTAACGAGTTTTTCGGGCGGACAGGACGTACCGAGGTAATGCACTTCGATGCCGTATTTTTCAATGCCGCCGTGCTTAATGTCGATGATCTCGCGAAGACCGACAGAGTGCTCGTCTTCACCGACGGTCGCAGCAACGACCTTCATCGGACGACGTTCGATATCGGCACGGATAACGTCATCGCTCAGAACATCGGGTTCCTTGGGAATGACAAGGGAATCAACATCGATTGCGAACGGAACTTTGCCCTTGACCTCGATGCGGGTGCCTTCCTGCGAATGCATGATTTCACGGCTGATAACTTCGCATTCGACAAGATTCATGCGCTTTGCACATTCAAGCGCAGCCGCTTCCGCAATGGGCTTGGGTGCGGGGAAGAACATGGTGAGCATGACAGTGCCGTCTGCAAGCCATTCCATTTCAGGACGAATCTGCTTGCCGCCTGCAACGAAATCTTTGACTTCTTCCATACGGACATGGCAGTTGTCGGTTTCGTCCAATTCATCAATATAGATGATCTTTTCGGGGCATTCAAGCGTGCAGCCGCCGATGAGTGCGGAGGGATTGTCGACAAAATCGGGATTGTACTGCTCAACGTTGTTGTAGCCGTAGTGTGCGGTGACGGGAGCCATGTAGTCAGCTTCGCGCTTGAAAATTGTTCCGGCACCGATGCCGCCGTCGATTTTTCTTGCAATGCCGTCGCCGTTGCGCTCGGGGTAAATGCCGCTGTCAACGAAGAAGCCTTCTTCAACGGCGTTGAAATAGCCGCCGAGTTCAAGCATTTCTTCCATGAAGAGAATCGCTCTTTCCTTCAGCTCGCGTGCTTTTTCGCGCAGATAGCCGCTGTCTTTCAGCTCGACCATTTCCATAAGGCCGTCAAGACCGACGAGAGTCTGCTTCGCGGTGTCACATGCTTCGATATTGTAAATATGCCACGGCACGTTGCGGCCCTCATCGGGCGTGATCGTGCTCTGGATATCCGCACTGGTGAGCTTGGAGATGAACATGTTCAGAACGTGGGTGACGGTTGCTTCACGGGTACTGGACTCAATATATTTTGTGTTCATCTGAGCGCGCATACGGTATTCATGGAACAGATCGCGGAGAGCAACCGCATAAGGAAGATCCATGTATACGCAGGGCGCGGGGGTTGCCGTCGGGGGAACGGTGGACAGGCAGATGTTCTTTTTGTTAATGCCGACGCGCGCAGAGAAAATTGCATTGATACCGTGCTGAACCATAAGCTCGGGCATGACTTTCCATGCTTCACGTGCGGTTGCGTTTGCATTGTGTGCGCCGTCAATCTGCGCCATGCCGGCCCATGCGATAAGCTTCTTGCTTTCGCACGCATCAACAAACGAACGAATCATATTGATGTTGCGGTAGATGACGTTGTATTGCGGGTCCTGGTGAACGCCGTTTACGCCTTCTTCCGCAAACATAACAGCAATATCGGGGCCTGCAACGCCGGAAACATAGCTGTGGTAGTTGATGGGTCTTCCGACTTCATCCTCGATCATGTCGAGTGCCTTGCGCTGTGCACGAACCTGCTTGCGCGTAATGGGAACGCCGCCCATGCCTTGAGGTGTGCCTTCGATAAGTCCGTCAAAGTGGCTCTGTCCGGCCGTGCGGATAACCATTATGTGATCTGCGCCGTGGTGCGCTGCCATACGCATTCTGCGAATATCATCCTCAAAGCGGCCGGATGCGATTTCTGTCGTGATAACAGGCGCGGGCTGCGGGTCGATGTTTTCAAAATAGTGTGCGGGGGGCAGGGGAACGCTCGACTTGAGCGGTTCGGTGCAGTCATGGTAAACAAAGGGTCCCATATGCAGGTTTTCAACGGGTTTGCGCCACGTCCAGCCCCTGCGGCGGGGACGGTAGTTTTCAAGATCTTTGAGGATCTCGGCAACGTCAATGGGTTTATCGGGGGAAAGTTTATAGTCGCTCATCAGTTGTTGCCTCCGTCAAAAAGTTTTTCAGCTTCATCCCAAAGCTTGCCGTCGGCAAGTGCGAGCCCTGCCGGGCGGATTTCGGAGTTCTGCGCTTTTGCAAGGCGGTAAATCACGTTGCCTGCGCCGTGCGCAATGAGGTTATGTTCAATGCAGCCGTCAACAATGGCTTTTGCTTCGATGGAAGAAAACCCCATGCGCAGCAGAACGGAACGTTCAACGGCGGGTGAGGTGTACTCGTAACCCATTTTAAGAAGGGGGTCAACGAGCTTGTTTGCAAGCTCCCAAAATCTTGCTTCAAGTTGATCATCGGTCAGATTTGCAAGATGAGCTCTGCGTTCCTGGAAATCATCGGTTCTTTTCATATATTCTCCCTTTTGCAGATAATGTTTCAACCATGGGGGATATGCGGTGCGTGAATGAGCCGAAAAGCGGAAATCCGACGCACCGCATGGGGGGTTCGGTCTATGCGGCATTAAAAATGTTAATGCCGCTGTGACTCGAATTACAGTCCGGCTATAACGCTGCGGACAAATTCTTCGCTGCTGTTGGTTTCTTCAACAAGGTAGCGAATGTCGTCATCGGTAAGCTCATCCTTGTGCGTTCCGACGGCATTCTTGATATTGGACCTGCGAACGCGGTCAAGGTCAACGTCATCAACCCTGATAAGGCTCGGATGTGCGGGCAGAATGATGTTTTTGCCGGGTATCTCATCCTTGGGGTCGCCGAAGTGGATGTCGATGCCGTTCTGCCTTGCAAACGAAAGCTGGGGATTGATATGCTTGCCTGCGCCGGTGTATTCGGTCTCCTGCACAACGATGCACTGATCTTCATCCATTTCCTGTGCAAGACGGAATGCTGCTGCAAGAGCGGTGTTGCCTGCGGGTCCCTTTTCAAGACCTTCGAGGGAAGCGAGAGTTTCGGTGATGAAGAATACGCTGCCCTGAGAAACGGTAACATACCTGTCCATGTAGCGGAGGGGACGTGCCGCACTGCGCGGAACATCGGAACGGTCAGGGTTTACGCAGAACGGAACGCCGAAGCCTGTGTGCCCGGTTGTGAAACTCTTTTTGTTGAACTGAGCATCGCTTGCCATGTGCAGGCCGGTGAGGTTGACGCTTGCACCGATAACTTTTGCATGACAGTCGGCTTTGCGCAGACCGCGTGCAGTGCCGGTGAGATTGCCGCCGCCCGCATTGGTGCAGACAACAACATCGGGATCACGATCAAACTTTGCACGGAACTGCTGAGCGATTTCATAACCCAGAGTTTCAACACCGGCAATGCCGAACGGGGTGTAGAGGGAAGCGTTGAAATAGCCTGTTTCTTCAAGCAGGCGGAGAACCGTGCTGAAAAGCTCGGGACCGACGGTGAGCTGGACAACTTCTGCACCGAGAGCTTCGCATTTGCGTGCTTTTTCAATGATTTCCGGCTGACCTACTCCGCGGCTGTCGTAGCACTCCTGAACAACGATGCATTTAAGTCCCGCCATTGCGGCATGGCATGCAACCGCTGCGCCGTAATTGCCGCTGGTTGCGGTGACAACGCCCTTGTAACCAAGCTTTTTTGCCTGATAAACGCTTGTGCAGGAACGCCTTGCTTTAAAGCTGCCGCTGGGGTTGGTTGCTTCGTCCTTGATGAAAATCCTTGCGCCCTTGCCGGCGGGAGCGCACTTCCTTGCGAGTGCGGTGAGATTGCGCAGCTCGATGAGCGGCGTATTGCCGACGCTGAACAGAGCCTGAACGCGCTGCAGCTCGGGCAGGGTATAACCGGTTGCGGCCATCATTGCTTCGTAGTCAAAGCCGATGCCGGGTTTTTCAAAACTTTCGTAATCCATGCCGACGGAGTTGCGAATGATTTCGTTCTTCCGCGCCATAATTGCCGCATAGCTGTTGTCTTTCATCATTCGTTACCTCCGAAAGTGATTTCGCGAACCATATCGCCGATTTTGAGAACTTCGGGAATCAGAAAGCCGAAATTATGCTCAAAATAAGGAGCTTCGTTCACGAGTTTGCCCGTCGCATGACGGCCGGTGCGGGTAATGACTTCGACTTCATCGCCGACTTGCGCTTCGTCCTGCTGCAAATAGCCTTTTACCCACATTTCAAGGGGGTGAGATTTCGTATCCTCGGGCAATGCGCTCGAACGTTCTTCCGGGGTCAGAACGATGTTGTGAATCTGAACCCAATCGCCTTTCTTTGCCATAAAAACCTCCGAATCATTTTGAGCGGTTTTTGAATCTCTCTGCTTTAACGGGAGTGCGGCGGGGAGACGCATAAAACCGAGTAAAGCCTATAAATTATTATTTTTCGATATAATCCCTGAAATCGCCCATGATCGCGTGGGGAACGGGGAGATCAAGCATGGTCTTGAGGCCGGGGCGTGCATTGATAACGTGAGGAATCATGTTTACGACCATGGCAATGGTGCCGATACCGCCGTCAACTTCGGGACGGACGCTCATGTTAACCTCGGGAGAGCCCTCAAGCACGATGTAGTCACCGGTATGGGTGCCTTCCATTTCGGGCTCGATTTGCTGCGGATGAACCATATCGATTTTGACTTCACCGTCAACATAACCCTGGCCGGTCATATTAACGCCCGCAACATCGCCTGCTTTTGCATAGCCGTAAGGGGATTTTCTGTCGACGCTGGTTACGATTGCAGACATCTGCTGTTCGAATTTGTCGATCTTCCAACCGAGAGCTCTTGCGATCATGCCGACGGATTCCGCAAAGCCGACGTGACCCGCAAGAGTTCCGTTTTCAACACCTGTGTTGAAGTCGTTAACGCTGAGACCGACACCCTGCTCTTCCATAACGGCGGGACCGAAGGGAGACAGGCTGTTGACCCTGCGGCAGGTGACCTTTTCAACATCTGTCATGCAGCCGCTGAGGCAAATTGCAAGAAGATCCATCATAAGGCCGGGGTTAATGCCGGTGCCGAGGATGGAAACGCCGTGTTCCTTTGCAAGCTTGTCCATTTCGGCGGAAAGCTCGGGTTCCTGTGCCATGGGGAAGCTCATTTCTTCCGCAGTGGAAACAACATTTACGTTCTGTTCAACAACAAACTTAATTTTGTTGAATGCCTTGCGGGTAAAGGAATCGGTTGCAATAACGCAGATATCGCAGTTGCCGTCGTGGACAACTTCTTCGATTTTGGGGTTAACAAGAACATCATCGCGGGAACCGCGGTCGATTTCGAGCAGTTCATAGATGCTCCTGCCGACGCGTGCGGGATGGATGTCGCATACACCGACGATGTCAACACCTTTTTTTCTTAAAAGAACCTTTGCAATGCCGGAACCCATTGCGCCGAAGCCCCAAAGAGCCACTTTTACATTTTCCATATAATTTCCTCCTGAATATGTGCTGTTAAGCAAGTGACGGCTGAGACTGTTTTCGAATAAATACGGAAACGATTTTATCCAAAACAGATTATTCAGCCATTTCTCAACTTTTTAAGGCAAATAATACTCTCGATATTATGATGCCGCTTCAATACAGGCATATTATACCACATTGAATCAAATAATGGAACACCTTCACGGTTATTCATTCTGCATTAAGCGGGAAAGTTTTTTATTATCGGCATCCAAACAAGCGGCACATGCAGCCGTAAAGAACAAAAGCACCGATTCCTAAGGCGTTTGCCGGGAATCGGTGCGCTGTCCGAAAATGAATTCGGGAAAAACCATATGTCGAAAGGCGGTATTATTTTGCTGCTTCCTCGACTGCAACCGCAACTGCAACGGTTGCGCCAACCATGGGGTTGTTGCCCATGCCGATAAGCCCCATCATTTCAACATGCGCGGGAACGGAGCTGCTGCCCGCAAACTGAGCATCGGAGTGCATACGTCCCATAGTATCGGTCAGACCGTAGCTGGCAGGACCTGCCGCCATGTTGTCGGGGTGAAGTGTTCTGCCCGTGCCGCCGCCGGAAGCAACGGAAAAGTACTTTTTGCCGTTTTCAACGCAGAGTTTTTTGTAAGTGCCTGCAACGGGGTGCTGGAAACGGGTGGGGTTGGTTGAATTGCCGGTGATGGAAACATCAACATCCTCAAACTTCATTATTGCAACGCCTTCGTTTACATCGTCCGCACCGTAACAGCGAACTGCGCTGCGTTCACCGCTGCTGAATGCTTTTTCACTGACGATATGAAGCTCGCCGGTGTAGTAATCATAGTTTGTTTCAACAAAGGTGAAGCCGTTGATGCGGGAGATAATGTAAGCGGCATCTTTGCCGAGTCCGTTAAGGATGACCTTAAGCGGAGTCTTGCGAACCTTGTTTGCGGTTTTTGCAATTCCGATTGCACCTTCGGCAGCGGCAAAACTCTCGTGGCCTGCGAGAAATGCAAAGCACTTTGTGTTTTCGTTCAGCAGCATTGCACCGAGATTGCCGTGGCCGAGGCCGACTTTGCGCTGGTCCGCAACCGAACCGGGGATACAGAACGCCTGAAGACCCTTTCCGATGTACTCTGCGGCTTCGGCTGCATTTTTTGCGCCTGCCTTGATTGCGATCGCAGCACCGACGGTGTATGCCCAAACTGCATTTTCAAAAGCAATGGGCTGAATTCCGAGCACGATTGAACGGACATCGATTCCCTTATCGGAAACAATCTGCTGCGCCGCTTCAAGGCTCTCGATCCCGTATTCACCGAGAACGGAGTTAATCTTGTCGATCCTTCTGGAATATCCTTCAAAATTAATCATAACGGCACCTCATTTCATTCTTTTCTTGGGTCGATAACCTTTGCAGCTTCGTTGAATCTGCCGTAGGTGCTCAGGAACTTTTCGTAGGCTTCGTTCGGCGTCGCGCCTTTGCCTATGGCTTCCATCATTTTGCCGAGGTTGACAAACTGATAACCGATTATCTCATCATTTGCATCAAGAGCAAGCTTTGTGACATAGCCTTCGGTCAATTCAAGATATCTTGCGCCTTTTTCGCGTGTGCTGTAAGTCGTGCCGATCATGCTGCGGAGCCCTTTGCCAAGGTCTTCAAGCCCGGCTCCGATTGCAAGTCCGTCCTGGGAAAACGCACTTTGGCTGCGTCCGTAAACTATCTGCAAAAACAACTCGCGCATGGCGGTGTTGATAGCATCACAGACAAGGTCGGTGTTGAGAGCTTCAAGAATCGTTTTGCCGGCAAGGATCTCGGCGGCCATTGCGGCGGAATGAGTCATGCCGCTGCATCCGATGGTCTCGATAAGAGCTTCTTCAATAATGCCGTTCTTGATGTTCAGCGTGAGCTTACATGCGCCCTGCTGCGGCGCACACCAACCGACACCGTGCGTGAAGCCGCTGATGTCGGAAATTTGTTTTGCTTTAACCCAATTGCCCTCTTCGGGAATGGGAGCAGGATCATGCACCGCGCCCTTGCGGACGAAGCACATATTGTTCACCTCATGTGTATATTCCATTGTCGGTTTCCTTTCATCCTTAAAAATCGGCTTTATTTTATCATATTCTTCCCGATTTTCAAGATATTATTTTTGAAATCTGTGTAAAAAATTTTGAATACCGTTCATAAACAGAAAAAAGAGCCGACAAAATCGACTCTTTAATGGTCTGGGTGAGAAGATTCGAACTTCCGGCCTCTTGAACCCCATTCAAGCACGCTACCAAACTGCGCTACACCCAGATATTCGGTTGTCGTCCGTTCTTTCGAACACTGTTCTCTCGCGAACGATGTGTATTTTAGCACTTGAGTACGGATATGTCAACCCCTTTTTTCGTATATTTTGAATTTTTTTGTCCGATACGCTTGACGCCGCAAAAAAAGCAATGCAATTAAATGAAAAACCGAGTTTTATATATAAAACAATGCAGAATTTGCTCTGTTTGCGGTGCGGTTAAACAAAAAGAGCGGAACTCAATGACCGTGGGTCACAAATTCCGCTCGAATTTAATTGCCTGCGACGAAAAAACAAAGTTTGTTTTGTCAGAATATCAGCGCAAACAGTTTAAAGAGCCAGTTTGCCGCAACACCCGCAGCGAGACCGCCGATGGTGTGGCTCGCAATTGCTTTTCCGGTCAGGTCGGGACGCTTGAGGGACTGCATCATTGAGGCATGAGTGCTGAGGTAGCCGCTCCAGCACATGCACATGGAAGTGAAGACCGCAATATCATGTGCCGTGACCGAACCCGCTTCCGCAAGCTCTTTGACGATTCCGGTTGCTGCGCCGGCGGAACCGAGCGCCGTAATGGGGACAGCTATTGCATCGGTGGAGGAAAACCCGAACAGAGGCTGCAAAATGAACTTGATTGCATTCGCTGCGCGGGGGAGCAGCGAAATGCCTTCGTAAGCCGCGCCGGTATACACACCGCCTTCGGGGGCGCCTTTTGTAAGCATCATAACGATGGTGCAGATAACAAGCACGCCGGGAATGATGCTGAGTCCGATGTCAACGCCGCTCTTGCCGCCGTCGAGTGCAGCAGTCAGAATGCGCATGCCGAGACTTTGTTTTTTGCGAACACCGCCTGAAGACTGTTCGGAGGGGTCAAAAGCGGAATCCTCGACGTATTCCTCTGTGCCGAAGATTTTTTTTGTTTGCATGAGCATCAGCCTTGTGCTTACGACACTGCCGATGATTGCACCGAGGTTGCCGATGAGAATTGCGGACACAACGCTGCCGCCCTGAATATTGCCGAGACCGAGCATGAACGTGGAAACAATAAGCCCCATTCCGAATGCCGTGCCGAGGTTGGTCAGACCGTAAAGCTGATATTTCTTGAAGTACTTGCGAAAACCGTGATCTTCCGCGAGAGAAAGAATTGCAGGATTGTCGGAAAGATAAGTTGTGACTATGCCGAGAGCGGCAGCACCGGGCAGGCCGTATATAGGCTTCATAAGCGGGGAAAGCAGGTGATTGAGCATTGCAACAACACCGAACTCCGTGAGCAGTGCGGAAACTGCACCCATGATGACTGCGATCGCCATGATGTAAAGACATGTATCGGTCAAAAGAGCGAATGCGGTATTCATTACTGTGCTGAGCATGTTCGAAAGTCCCATGGGGATTGCAAACAAGGTAAAAAGACCGATGAAGAAGATGAGGAATACTATCGGAGTGACCCAAAATGAAATTCTGGATTTGGGAAGTTTTTGGGTTTTTCCGTTTTTATTCCGAACGGGCTGCTGTGCGTTTTCCATGTGATTTCCTTTCGGGGAAGCTGTATTATGCCTGAGGTGCAGTGAGCGGACGGATTAATCCGCACCGAATCATTCACCTTTGCACAATTCGATACTATACAACAAAAAGGATTGCAATTAAACTGAATGTTTGTTATCATATCCATAAGAAAACCGAATGGATCGCGGCGGAAGGGCGTTTGCCGCGGAAACGGAAGGGTAAAGGCATGAATATTGATAACTACAGGGTTTTCATCCGCGTTGCAAAAATAGGCAATCTGACTGCGGCAGCGGAGCAGCTGGGTTATACTCAGTCAGGAATCAGTCACATAGTATCGGCTCTTGAACAGGAATTCGGCTTTCAGCTGCTGCGGCGAAGCAAAACGGGCGTTTCGCTGACGCAGGAGGGGGAGCGGATACTGCAGACGCTGCGCGAGGTTGTGAACAGAGATGATATGCTGAAACAGATAGCGGCGGAGATAAAGGGGGTACGCATGGGTAAAGTGCGTGTTGGTGCTTTTTCAAGCGTTGCCGTCTGTTGGCTGCCGAAAATCATAGCGGAGTTCAGCAATGAGTATCCGAATATTTCTATTGATGTCTCAGTCGGAACATACAAAACCATAGAGGATATGATAATTGCCGAAGAGGTTGACTGCGGATTTATGAGCGGGACGATGCGCAAGGAATTAAAGTTTGTCCCGCTGTGCGTTGACAGGATGCTTGCGCTTGTACCCCCGAAACTTCTGCCGTCCGGCTGTAAGACCCTTCCGCTTGAAGCAATATCCGACATTGATTTCATTATCCCGGGAGAGGGATCGAACTATGATATCGGAAGAATTCTCCGCACGGCCGGTGTACGGCCGCGTGTAAAATACAGCGTAAGTGACGACTATGCCGCCGTTGCAATGGCGGAAGGCGGACTCGGGATGACCATTGTCCCGGAGCTGATACTCAAGGGCATAGGCGGAAACCGTGCGGCGGTCGAGCTTGAACCTGCCTGCACAAGAACGATCGGAATCGCGGAACGTTCAATCGGCACGGGTTCGCCTGCATGCGCAGCATTTATGCGCTTCACGGAGAACTGGGTCAAAAGGAATTCGGAGGATGCGATTCAATGACGAATGCCGAAAAGCAGCGAATTCGTTCTTTTCAAAACGGTGCGGCAATGTTATAATGAACTTAATAAGGAACGGAAAATGCGGATACAGGGCAGTTTGGCTTATGTGTTTGCCGGCTGTCCGTGTTTGTTCGGCTGAAGGAACATTATACCGATTTTCGGAATATTGAACAAAACTTAAAGGAAAACCGATTATGAAATGGAAAGAAATAACAATATATACAACCGAGGAAGGAACAGAGATAATTCTTGCGCGGCTTGATATGCTTGGGATTACCCAGGTTAACATAGTTCAGGGCGATGAGGAGATTGACGCGCTGCTGCATTCGTGTGAAAAATACTGGGATTATGCGGATGAGGCCGCAATGGGAAAACAGCCTTCCGTACAGGCTTATGTTTCCGATGTTCCCGAGAATGCCGCAGTGGAGCAGGCGGTGCGAAATTCGATTGCGGAATTGGACAGTATGCGCAGCGAAATCGGCATTGATATGGGTTCGTTAAAAATCGAAGTGCGCAGCGTGGATGAGGAGGACTGGGCAAATAATTGGAAAGCGTATTTCAAACCGATGCCTGTCGGCGAAAAGCTGCTGGTCTGTCCTTCATGGGAAAAAATCCCGGATGGGAACACACGCGCGGTTCTGAAAATTGACCCCGGAATGGCTTTCGGAACGGGAACTCACCACACAACGCGCATGTGCCTTGAATTGCTTGAAAAAAACATTAAGAACGGTGATCTTGTTGCCGATCTCGGCTGCGGCAGCGGAATACTTTCGATTGCCGCTTCACTGATGGGGGCAAAAGAAACCTATGCAATTGATATTGATCCGGTCGCGGCGCGCGTTGCTGCCGAAAACGCCGAGCTGAACGGAATTGATATGTCAGGCTACTTCATCAGAATCGGAGATATTCTTTCCGATGAAAAGTTCCGAGACGATATTTCCGGAAGGCAGTACGATATTGTGCTTGCAAACATTGTTGCAAACGTCATTATCGCGTTTGCACCCGTAATTCCGCAGCTTATGAAACCGGACGGAAAGCTCATTGCCTCCGGAATAATTGCGGACAGGCTGGATGAGGTGCTTGATGCCCTGAAGGCGAACGGACTTGAAGCTGTTGAAATATGCAGCGGCGAAGACTGGCGAGCAGTGCTTGCGGCGAAAATATCGTAAGCAATACTTAGTACAGGTGCAGCAGCGCTGCGAACGTCCGGATATAAAACGGTGAAAGCTGAATCGGCTTATGAGAAGATTTTTTACTGATAAAAAACTGACCGTCGGAACGGAAATTGTCCTTGACGGCGAAGAAGCAAAACACATCATGACGGTGCTTCGAATGAAACCGGGCGATGAACTTTTGCTTATCAACGGAACCGGCAGGGAAATGACTGCACGTATTTTGAACGAGAACAAGGGGGAGGTACGGCTTGAAGCAATTTCCGATGCACCGTGCCCGTCGGAGCCTTTGAATCGTGTAACGCTGTTCCAATGCCTGCCGAAAGCGGGAAAGCTTGAGCTGATAATTCAAAAATGTGTTGAACTCGGCATATTTGCAATTCAGCCTGTTTATTCAAAACGCTGCGTTGTGAAACCCGAAGCAAAGGAGTCAAAACTTTTACGATTCAATCGGGTTGCGCAGGAGGCGGCAAAGCAGTCCGGGCGCGGGCGAATTCCGAAGGTCGGCCCCGTTCAAAATTTAAATGAATGTGATTTTTCGGGATTTGACGCCGTGCTTATAGCATACGAGGATGAGGAAAAAACGACTCTGAAACAGGCTTTGAGAAAGGCGTTCGGTGAAGAAAAAGGCAAATCCGACGAAGTCGGGAACGATATTGCAATAATTATCGGGCCCGAGGGCGGTTTTGAACCGACAGAGGTTGAATCTGTCCTTAAAAACAGTCCTGCGGCAAAATCCGTATCACTCGGTAAAAGGATTTTGCGAACGGAAACCGCAGGAATGGCAATGCTTGCAATGCTCATGTATGAGCTGGAGGGATGATGCGCTGCTGCTTTATTACACTCGGGTGTCGAGTGAACCAATACGAGAGTGATGCCATGGCGGAGCTCTTAACTCAGGCGGGATTTGAAATCACGGAGAACCCGGCCGAGGCTGATGTCTGCATTGTCAACACATGCACCGTTACGAATATTGCGGACAGAAAATCACGCCAAATGCTTTCAAAAGCGCATAAACTGAACCCGAATGCAAAACTTATTGCGGCAGGCTGCTTTGCGCAGCGAAGCCCGGAAGCGGCGGCAAAACTGGAGGGTGTTTACGCTGTGCTCGGAAGTGCGGACAAGAACCGCGTTGTCGAACTTGTAAAAAGCATTGCTGAAGGACGGGAAAATGAACCGAAAAGCGAAAAATGCAATTGCGGAGAAAAAGAACTGTGCGATTGCTGCGGCGGTATGAAAAAATTCGAACAACCCGAAAACTCGGAATGCAGCGGGAACGCAGCCGGCGGAGCAAAAATCCTTGTCAGAGATGTTATGCATGAACACGAATTTGAAGAAATGAGTGCCGTTCATGAGGGACGCACACGCGCCTATCTCAAAATTCAGGACGGATGCAACATGTTCTGCACTTATTGCGCAATTCCGTATGCACGCGGCGGATTACGTTCGCGCTCGATTGAGTCCGTTCGTGCCGAAGCCGAAAAGCTTAACAACGAAGGATTTTCCGAGGTTGTGCTGACGGGAATTCATCTGATGAGCTATGGCAGGGATTTACGCAGCGGTACGGATATACGCGATGCCGTGCGCTGCTTTGACGGACTGAACAATATAAAACGTATTCGCTTCGGTTCGCTTGAACCGCATATGATGACGGATGAAATAATTGCCGAGCTTGCAGATAATAAACGCATATGCAGGCAGTTCCATCTTTCACTGCAAAGCGGTTCGGACACGGTGCTTGAACGAATGCGGCGCGGATACACGAGCGGGCAGTATTTTGAATTGTGCCAAAAACTGCGCAGGGCGTTCGGCGGCGAAACAGCCGTTACAACCGATATTATTGCGGGTTTTCCGGGCGAAACGGAAGAGGAACATCTTGAAACAATCGAATTCATGCGCAAAGTGGGTTTTGCGAAAGTTCATATCTTCCCGTACTCAAGGCGAAGCGGAACAAAGGCGGATGCAATGCCGGGTCAGCTGTCAAATGCCGAAAAAAGCCGCAGAGCAGGTGAGCTTATTGCTGTCGGCAGGGAATCGGAACACGAATACCTTGAACAATACGTTGGCGAAACAGTGAACGTTTTGATAGAAAAATGCGTCGATAACGTTTCATACGGATGCACGGATACATATGCAGCGGTCAGAATAAACAGCGCAATAACGCCCAACACATTTGCGGACGTTAAAATAAAATACATCAAGGAGGACATGAATGGAGAATTGTATCTTTTGTAAAATTGCCGCGGGAGAAATACCCTCAACAAAGGTGTACGAAGATGAGCGCGTGCTTGCTTTTCGCGATATTGATCCGCAGGCACCGGTGCATGTGCTGCTGATTCCCAAAAAGCATTTTGCCGATATTCTTGAATGCGATTCCGAAACATTTGCGTATATGCAGGAGATTGTAAAGAAACTTGCAGTTGAACTCGGCATCGCCGAAAAGGGCTTCAGAGTTGTTATCAACACCGGTGAAGACGGTCAGCAGAGCGTTAAGCATCTGCACTGGCATATTCTCGGCGGAAGAAGCATGCAGTGGCCTCCGGGCTGATTTAAACATCATGTAACAAAAACACCGTATATCAAACAGGGGTTCTGCGGACGCAATTCCGCAGAACCCTTTTCTTACTGACTTCGTATATGCTTTAAACCTCCGCTTGCATAATCAGTCGGAGCATTTGAAAGCCGATTAAAAGCTTATTTCAGAAATTTGAAGCTTGAAACGATAGGTGCTTCGATTGCTTTGCCGCTGCAAACACGGAAGAAGCAGATAAGGTTGAGAACAATAGCAATAATTTTACAAGCAAAGGCAGCGACCCACCCGAGGAATGGGATGATAGCGAGCACGAGCGAAAGCAGCGCGGCGATTTGAATCTTCAGTGCCTGGCGCACATGAAAACCGGCATACGGTGAACTGCTTGATGCAAGCAGAGTGATAATCACGCCGACCCATCCCATAAGATATGGAATGAGCGCGAACACCTTGTTTGCGGAAATGTCAGCGGGGTCAAATTCCGCCGTGTGGTCAAGAGGATCTCCGGAGTAAACAGGCGGTTGGTCTGCAACCGTGGTCAGCGGTGCGCCGCATTGAGTGCAGTGCGAGGCAGAGTCGGGGAAACTCAGGTGACAGTTGGTACATACTTTCATATTAGTAGCCTCCGATATTTATGCGGAGTATCATAAACTCCGCATAAAGTATATCACGCGGCTGCAGACAAGTCAATACAAACTGATTCATCGAATATCCGGAGAAGAAAAGCAACCGGCGTTTATATTCCGCGCAGCTTTGCGGTTGGAATATATTTTTGAACGATTGAAAGGTATTCGCGCATTTTCCCTTCGCTTGCAGGGGAAAGTCCGGTGCCGATGAGTGCACCGGAATCGACAAACAATTGAAGGAAATAACGTTCTTCGCCTTTAAGCCACTGACCGATGCGCTCGAAATCGGCGGGGGAATGAAGCTCGTTGACAACTGTTGTCCGAAACTCATGCTCAACATCGCTGTTTCTTATAATATCAACGCTTGCAAGCACCGGGCCGATATCGATATTCCGAACACCGGTTAAAACGCTGTAACGCTCGGGGGCGGTTTTGATATCCATCGCAATGTAATTGAGAAGCTTGGCATCAATAAGTCTTTGCAGCAAATCGGGAAAGGAGCCGTTCGTATCAAGTTTCACGAGATAGCCCATTTCGCGGCAGCGCATTATGAATTCGGCAATGTCCGGCTGAAGCAGCGGTTCGCCTCCTGATATGCATATTGCATCAAGCAAACCGCGCCGCTTGCGAAGAAAACCGAAAATTTCTTCACCTGCAATTGTGGGAGTCAACGCAGGACTGATCACAAGATCCGAATTTTGGCAGAACGGGCAGCGAAAATTGCACCCGCCCGTGAAAACAGTGCACGCAACCCTGCCCGGGTAATCGAGCAGAGTGACCTTTTGTATTCCTTTAATTTCCATAGATAAAATTCCTTGTTCAATGCCGAAACTGTTATTGCGGACGACACGGTCGGCCGATGTGTGTCGGCAGTGTTTGTATTTTAGACTTTGGGAGACAGAATTTCAACCTCAAAATAATATATTTTTCACTAAGCGGAAAAAACTGTTGACAGTGACAAGGAACGGAGCTATAATGTTAGCACTCAAAGGGAATGAGTGCTAACAACAAGTGCTTCCCGATGAGATGCCCCAAAGGGGCGACGATGATTCAAAGGAGTGTGAGAATATGACGGAAGTTTTGGATGTTCGCAAGATGCGCATACTTCAAGCGATCGTTGATGACTATATTCTCACGGCTTCGCCGGTCGGCTCAAGAACTTTGTCAAAGCGTGACGATATCGAGCTTTCACCCGCAACGATTCGCAACGAGATGAGCGACCTTACGGAGCTCGGCTTTCTTGAACAGCCGCATACGAGTGCGGGCAGGATTCCGAGCGAAAAAGCTTACAGACTCTACGTGAACTCCATTATGGACAGAGCAAAGCTGACCGATGAAGAAGCGGAATACATCAGACGTCATCTGAACACACGCGTTAACGAGGTCGGCGAAGTGATTCGTGAAACGGCAAGAATGCTTTCGGGCATCACGAAATATACTTCTGTTGTTCAAACCCCGCAGATAAAAAACGCAAGGTTTAAGCGTATCAGTCTGATTCCCGTAACGGACGGAAAGGCATTAGCCGTTATTGTCACCAACAACGGGGCGACTTCAAGCAGAATGCTTTCGGTTCCGGCGGGAGTGACTCCGCGCAGCATTGAACAGCTTGCGGAACTGATGAACGAGCGACTCGCAGGTTACAAACTTACCGATGCGCAGAATACGCTGCTTCCTCTTCTAAAGGAAGAGATCGGTGAACAGGCAGAAACGGTTGCGGCAATGCTTCAACCTCTCACAAACAGCCTGAACAAACAGGAGGTCGAGGTTGTCGGTGCGGCAAATATGCTGGATTATCCCGAATACTCCGATGTTGCAAAAGCAAAGTCGTTTCTGTCCGAGGTTGAAAACGGCAGCTGCATTCAACAGGTGTTCACTCAAAACAAGGACGGCGTTGAGCTGACAGTGCGCATCGGAACCGAGAACGATAACCCCGAACTCAAAGATTGCTCCGTTGTCACGGTAAATTATCGTGTCGGCAACGAGCAGGCGGGTTCAATGGGTGTTATCGGCCCGACAAGAATGGATTACGGCAAGGTTGTTGCGGTGCTTAAATGCGTGAGCGAAAATCTGAGCAATGTTTTGAGCGATATGCTCAAAAAGAATGAATAGCCGCAACAGGCAGCAGAATAATGAAGGACAACGGCAGCAATGCCCGCGTCACGGAGGAAGTTATGGCAAAGGACAAAAAGAAACCCGTTCAGCAGGATGAAAAGATGCCCGCAGAAGCACACGAAACCGTTGAACAGAATTCCGCAGAAAACCGAGCGGAAAATTCAGAGGACAACGGCGGTGTGACGCTTTCAAAGGATGAATTTGAACGCGCAAAAGCCGAAATAGAGCGCATGAATGCCGAAATCGAAACTTTGAAGAAAAGCGCGGACGAGGCAATCGGAGATGCTCAGCGTATCCAGGCGGAATTCAACAATTTTCGCAAGCGCAACGCATCGGTGCGTGCAGAAAGTTACGATGACGGCATCCGCGAAACTATAAAAAACATCCTTCCGGTGCTTGATAATTTCGAGCGTGCCCTCGCAACATCCGACGGTTCACCCTTTTCAAAAGGCATGGAACAGATTCAAAAACAGCTTCTCGACTGCCTTAAAAAGAGCGGACTTGAGGAAATAGAAGCCGAAGGCGTCTTTGATCCGAATATGCATGATGCAGTCATGCGTGATGAAGATGACAGCGATGCCGAAAGCGGAACAATAACAGCCGTTCTTCAGAAAGGCTACCGTGTAAAGGGTAAGATAATCCGCCACACGATGGTGAAAGTCAAATCCTGAGCACAGAACCCGGACACATGCGTTCCGTGTCTTAAAGCGGATCTGCATCAGTCAATCAAAAGCAAAAATCACCCCTTAACCGGGGATGAAATAAATTTAAAATCCCAAACCCATCGCGGTCGGTGCGGATTCTGTCAGCACCGTTGACGCCGCGGCGGACGGCGGCAATCATATCAAAACATGAACCGTTATTTTCCGCCGGAAAGAAAGGTAAATTATTATGTCAAAGATTATCGGTATCGACCTTGGTACGACCAATTCCTGTGTTGCTGTCCTTGAAGGCGGCGAACCCGTTGTTATCCCCAATCCCGAAGGCTCCCGCACAACTCCCTCTGTTGTTGCGTTCAAAAACGGCGAGCGTATGGTGGGTCAGGTTGCAAAACGTCAGGCTATCACCAACCCCGACAACACCGTAAGCAGCATTAAGCGTGAAATGGGCAGCGATTACCGCCGCACCATCGAAGGCAAGTCCTATACTCCGCAGGAAATTTCCGCAATGATTCTTCAGAAGCTGAAACAGGATGCGGAAGCTTATCTCGGCGAAAAAGTCACTGATGCTGTTATTACAGTTCCTGCTTATTTCTCCGACAGTCAGCGTCAGGCAACCAAGGACGCAGGCAAGATTGCAGGCCTTAATGTTCTCCGTATCATCAACGAACCCACTGCGGCGGCTCTTGCATACGGTATGGATAAGGAAAACAACCAGAAGATCCTGATTTACGACCTTGGCGGCGGCACGTTCGATGTTTCCATCCTTGAAATCGGCGACGGCGTGTTTGAAGTTCTTGCAACTGCCGGCAACAACCGTCTCGGCGGCGATGATTTCGACGATCGTCTTATCAACTATATTGCAGAGGAATTTAAAAAGTCCCACGGAATTGACCTTCGCAACGACCGCATGGCGAAGCAGAGGCTTAAAGAAGCAGCAGAGAAGGCAAAGATTGAGCTTTCCGGCATGGCTTCCGCAAACGTCAATCTTCCCTTCATCACAATGGATGCAAACGGCCCCGTTCATCTCGATATGAACATCACACGTGCAAAGTTCAACGAGCTTATCTCCGATTTGCTCGACAAAACAAAAACTTGCGTACAGCAGGCATTGCATGATGCGGGTCTTAAAACTTCTCAGATTGATAAGGTTATCCTCGTCGGCGGTTCAACCCGTGTTCCCGCAGTTCAGGATCTTGTAAAGAACATCACCGGCAAAGAGCCCTTCAAGGGCATTAATCCCGATGAATGTGTTGCAATCGGTGCTGCAATTCAGGGCGGTGTCCTCGGCGGCGAAGTCAAAGACGTTCTTCTTCTCGATGTAACGCCCTTGAGCCTCGGCATTGAGACCCTCGGCGGCGTATTCACGAAGCTTATTGACCGCAACACCACCATCCCCACCAAGAAGAGCCAGGTATTCTCAACTGCGGCGGACGGCCAGACCAGCGTTGAAATCCATGTTCTTCAGGGCGAGCGTGAGATGGCACAGTACAACAAGAGCCTCGGCAAGTTCCAGCTTACAGGTATTGCACCCGCTCCCAGGGGTGTGCCTCAGATCGAAGTCAGCTTTGATATCGATGCAAACGGCATCGTTCATGTAACTGCAAAGGATCTCGGCACGGGCAATGAACAGAACATCACCATCACTGCCTCCACCAACCTGTCCGAGGATGAAATCAACCGCGCAGTCAAAGAAGCTGAGCAGTTCGCAAACGAGGATAAGAAGCGCAAGGATGAAGTTGAAACCCGCAACCATGCCGACACTCTGGTATATGAAACCGAAAAGACCATGAAGGAACTCGGTGACAAGATTGCAGAGAGCGACAAGTCCAGAATCAACGCCGAAGTTGAAAATGTTAAATCTGCTCTCAACGGCAGCGATTCCGAGGCTATCAAAGCTGCAACCGAAAAGCTGACTGAGGTATCCTATGAAGTTTTCGGCAAGATTTATCAGCAGCAGGCTCAGCAGAACGGCGGTGCGGCGGGCTTTGATCCCAACGCGGGCGCAGCGGGCAGCGGCAACAACGGCGGCAGCAACAGCAGCAACGGCAACGATGACGGCGTTGTTGATGCGGATTACGAAGTTGTAGACAACTGATCCCGATTACTCTGACAATAAACGGCGGTGCGGCGGATGATTCCGGCAGGTGCCGTTCAAAGAAAAACTGTTCCGCCGCAGATGCATATAATAAAGCATTGGCGGCGGAACAAAATGAACAAACCAAACGTAGGGGCGCGGCAGCTTCTGTCGAGCCCCGAAGGCTTGCATTGCTGCCGAAAGCTTTCTTCTGGATTCGGACGCAATGCAGGTTGAATTATTATTTCATGGGGGAGCACCATGGCAGAAAAAAGAGATTATTATGAGGTTCTCGGCGTTGAAAAAACGGCGAGCGATGACGAAATAAAATCCGCTTACAGGAAACTTGCAAAAAAGTATCACCCGGATCTGAATCCGAACAACAAAGAAGCGGAAGTTAAATTTAAAGAAGCAAACGAAGCATATGAAGTCCTTTCCGATAAGGACAAGCGTGCGAAATACGATCAGTTCGGGCATGCGGCGTTTGATCCTTCGGCGGGTGCTTACGGCGGCGGCTTCAACGGCTTTTCGGGTGCGGGCTTCACGGGCTCCTTCACAGGATTTGACGATATTTTGAATTCAATGTTCGGCGGCGGCTTCGGCGGAAGAAGCAGGAGTGCGCGTGCGGATGCGCCGATGCAGGGCGAGGATTTGCGCTACTCTTTGACGATAACGTTTGAAGAGGCGGCATTCGGCTGCAAAAAGGAAATTTCGTACAGACGCGAAGAAAAATGCGCCACATGCGGCGGCAGCGGAGCAAAACCCGGAACAAGCAAAAAAACCTGTACACGCTGCAACGGCACGGGTCAGATTCGAGTTCAGCAAAATACAATGCTGGGCACGATGCAGAGTGTTCATCCCTGTGATGTCTGCGGCGGTACGGGCAAGATTATTGAACAGCCCTGCGAAACCTGCCGCGGCAAGGGCAGAGTGAGCAACGCCATGAAGGTTGTTGTTACAATCCCCGCCGGCATTGATGACGGGCAGAGTATTCGCCTTGGCGGAAAAGGTGAAGCGGGTTACAACGGAGGTCCGGACGGCGATTTGCTTGTGACGATTCGCGTGAAGAGCAGCAAACAGTTTGTGCGTGACGGCTATAACCTGTACACAAACCTTACAATTCCCGTAACGACCGCTGTTCTCGGCGGCGAGGTTACTGTTCCCACTCTTTCAGGCGAGTTGAAATATAACATTCCCGAAGGAACCCAAAGCGGAACAACATTCCGTATGCGAGAGCAGGGCATACAGAAGCTGCGCCTTCCCGGCAAGGGTGACCTTTATGTAAATGTCACCGTTGAAATTCCCAAAAAGCTTACATCGGAACAGCGCGAGTTGTTCGAGAAGCTTGCGGAATCAATGGGCACAAGTGTTCCTGCCGGAAAAAAACGGCGCGTACGGAAAAAATAATCAATAAGTTAACCATCGGTTAATAAGATAACTTTTTGAAATACAAACAGGGACGGGCAGTCGTTAAGAACTGTCCGTCCCTGTTTTTTGTTTGCCGATGCAGCAGACGTTTTCAGGTTAACCGTATGCTGTTATGCGGACTGCATTGCTTTGCGAATTATCAGGAGTGCATCAACGGATGTTATATCGCCGCTGCCGTCAATATCGCAAATGCTGAAATCAAGGCTGCCGGAAACGGGCGCTGCAATAATCCCAAGGGACATGCGAAGCACGGTGAGGGCGTCGGCAGAAGTTACAACACCGTCGCCGTCAACATCACCGAGAAGGCTGTATTCAGCGGTGACAGTGCGGTTTTCGGTAACGTTGACAAGGCTGCCGTTCCAACCGGTGAAAACATAACCATCATGTGCAGGTGCAGCAGGTGCGGTGACATTGCTGCCGTGTTCAACGGAGACTTCGGCGATTGCGGAGCCGTCGAGTCCGTCAACGAATGTAACAGTGTAAACATTGATTGAAAGCACAGCGTCAACCGTCAGGTCTTCGGCAGGCATGGTTTCGGGAACAACCCAACCGGAGAAAGTGTACCCTTCGGGTACGGTGTATTCGGGCACAGTGATTGCTGCACCGACAGCGTAGGTCTGTTCGGCATAGAACTCACCGTTGACGGTGTAGGTCAGCGTGTATTCGGGCAATGATGCGTTCACGGAACCGTTCGTTGTATGAACCTCAATATCGGTGACTGTGCCGCCGACAGGAAGATTAACAAATCTGTTCACATCAACGTTGACAGGAGTTGTGCCGGAGAACTCGGGGTTTACGGTCGCCTTAACGGTGAGCAGAACATTTTCATCTATGCCGTTGCCCGTCATGGGAGCGTCCGCACAGAGTGCGCCGACATAAATCGTGCCGGGCGTTGTGGTGAAGTCGATAACGTTCATGGAAGTGTTTTCGAGAATTGCACCGGGAACGACTTCATTAACGGTCAATTTTGTGCTGTCGTAACCGATATGCATTTCAAGAGTGTGCGCCTCGAACTTGCCGCTGACGGTGACGGGAATCTCGACCTGCTGACCGGAAAGCGCGGTGATTTCGGGTGCAGAGAAAGATGCCGAAACGGGAAGTTCTTCGATGAGGATGCGGAGTGTTTCTTCGGCCGCGGTGAGAACATCATAATTGCTGACAAGGGCTTGCTGTTCGACAGTCAGAGCATCATATGACTGCCTTGCTTCCGCAATTGCAGAGGCGCTTTCAAGGCTCACCTCTCCGATTGCGGAAATCTTCGCTATAACATCGCGAACGGGGGCATTCTGCTGATATTCGTCTTCAAGCTGCTGCAGAACCGCTGCGGCAGCATTTACGTCTTCCTGACTTGCATAAATCGCGGTTGCGGCATTCATGGCAGAGTCCGGAATTTCGATGCCGTGTTCGTTAAGCGTTGCGATAAGCGTGCTGAGCCTATCTTTGTTTGCAACGGGGTAGAAGGATGTGTTGTCACTGCCGCCCATTGCATAACCGCCGCCGATATCGCTGCCGTAGGCAACGGTGAACTGAACGCGGACAACATCGCCATCGGACAGATATGAATCTGAGAAGCCGACATTGGGGAACACATTGTTAAGACAGTACATCCAGCCGGAAGCATAGCAATAGTCGAATTCGCCGAGTTCGTTTTCACTGTATCGGTCTTCAAGCGTTATGCCCCAAGACGAAAGCGCATCAACAAGTTCTGCGGGAGCGTTGACGGGAGAGACGGGGATATTGGAAATCGTGCCGTCCTTAATTGTTGCAAGATAGAAACCGCCTTCAACGCTGCCGGTATGGGATTCGGTGAATCCAAAGCGGTTAAGCACACGCAACAGTACCGCGGCAGCACAGTCGCCGGCATAAATATCGGTAAGCACGGGTTCAACGATGTAGCCTTCACCGAGGGAGAATGCTTCAATGCTGAAGATCGCCTGACCGACGTATTCGCCGTCTTCTGCGGGCTGATAGGTAATAGTGTATGTCAACTCAGCATCGCCTGCGGAAACAACGACGGTGTTTTCACCTTCAACAGTAAAGTTCAAAGTGAAGCTCGTCTGCGTTGCATCGTCCCAAGTGGGGGAGAGTACATCGCCGTTGAAAGTTGCGGTCGGAGTGACCTTGTTGCCGTCGCCGTCCTTTGCAATAACAAAGAACGTGCGTTTTGCTGTCTTCTGGATTATTCCGTCAGACAGGGTTGTTTCAATGCTGTAATTGCTTTTCACAGCATCGGTTAAGGTTGCTGCGCTTGCAAAACTCATCGGGATGATTCCGATAAGAAGTGCGAGTGCAAGAAGGAAGGACAGAATTTTTTTCATTTTCTTTTCCCTTTCGTTTTATTTTAAACGGCCGGAGATGAATCACAGTCCGTTTAATTCTGTCGGAGCTTTATCCCGGAAGTTCATCATGATGATGTTCCACCGGGATAAAGCGTGGTCTTTTCTGCGTTAAAGCAGATTATTCAATGCCCATTGCTTTGCGGAAAACGAGCAGTGCGTCAATGGATGTGATTGCGCCGTCGCCGTCCATATCGCAGATGATGCGCTCCGTTTCGTTTGCGGGAATGATTCCGAGAGCGATGCGAAGCATCAACAGAGAATCGGCAGTGTCAAGGCTGCCGCTCCCGTTTGCATCACCGCGAAGCATAAGCGCTGCGTCAATGGTGATATTCTCTGCCGGCATGGCTTCGGGAACGTCCCAACCGAAGAACACAAATCCTTCTTCAGGATTGTACTCAGGTGCATTGACTGCATCGCCCGCTGCATAAGTCTGTTCTGCATAGAATTCGCCGTTGACGGTATAGGTGACGGTGAATGTGGGCTGCGCTGCGTTAATAACAAGGTTGATAACGCCGTCAGGTGCGTGGTACTCGGTTCCGGGAACACCGTCCCTGTTCTGATACATAAGCGAGGGATGGGAAATGATGAACATATTATCATCGGAAGTCAACGGAGCCGTTGAATAAACAGCATAGGCAGTTATATCCCGCACCGTACCGTTTGCATAATGCGCAAGCACCTGCATTCCCGTCGGATCAAAGGTTTCGCCGATGGCATAGACGGTTTTATCAGGCAGTTTGGCAATTTCAATGCGATCAACAACGCTTCCGACTGCCATCAGGTAAGCGGAATCGTTTTTGAAATAAATGGTTCCGTCGGCATCGATGATCGGGCTGCAAATCGCATACTGAGCCTGCGCCCCGTCGGGAGTGAACAAAACGGGAGCACAATCGTATGTTGTGCCTTGATATTCCTCCTGCACGACGGCGGAAGGTTCAGTCTGGCCGGGTCTGTCTGCAATGACGCGAAGCATACCGGGAGTGAAGTTATCAAAGAAGTAGACGTAAACAGTGTCGTCATCACCTGCATATGCAGTGGTAAGGACGCCGCTTGTCTGCGGATAACCTTTTGTGCGCACCGTGTATGCAATGCTCATGCTTTCAAGGTCAATAACCGTGATGTTGTGTCCGGAGTATGCGCCGAATTGGGATGTTCCGGAAACACCGACATAGGCCCTGCCGTTGTAAACCGTCGGAGTGCAGGTACTCATGGCGGGGTTTGATGGGTCATCCGCATAGTTGAACAGCTTTACAAAGCTGAGCGAACCCTCAGTGAAGCTGCCGTCCGCTTCAACATGAACAGCATAGAAATAGCCGCCCTTGGTTGTGAAATACGCTGTACCGGAGGGGTTTGTACCGTTTTCCTCATCGGGAACGAAAGTGACGCTGCTGCGTGCATCCCCGGGGTGAGGAAGGGTGATGCTGCCGAGAACCGAACCGGAGGTTGGGTTCAGCGAAACTATCCTTGCGTGACCGTCGGTATAGCCGCTTTCGCCGTCATCAGTGTCAATGAGAACAAATTCATCGCACACATATGCGCCTGCCCAATAGAAGCCGCCCTTTGAAACATATCTCCAGGAAGCATACTTTGTTTCGTTGCCGACATCGGGATCTTCGTCAGTTGCCGAAACGCATACGAAACTTGCATCGCCTGTTTCGCTCTTCCAAAAACCGGTGTAAATATAGCCGTCATGGTAAACGATCGGGCAGTTCGGCTGTCCGCCGTTTGAATCCGTGAAGAGCCAAAGAGAATCGAGAGTGACGGCATCAAATGCCTGAATTCTGCCGTTGGACAGTCCGACAAATATCATGCCGTCCGCATAGGTGGGAGAATTAATCGCGAAACTCGAACTCGCCGCCATGGACTTTGTGACAAGTGCCTCACCGCTCGTTTTATCAATTTTGTAGATATTGGTTCCTGCATAGACGTACAGAAAATCATCAACAATGATGGGGCAGCTGCATGCATTTGAGCCGTAACCGCTGCCGAACTGAGTTGCCCAATACAGCACGGAGTCGTTGGCGATCGTCGGTATGGGGTAGTCAACAACGCCGTTGTTAAAACGGTTGGCGCGGAAAGTAGGCCACTGAGCGTCAAGATTCGGGTCAAGATTCGGATTCGGTTCGGCAGCCGTCAGAACAGCATTGATTTCAATGACTTCATCACTCTGAACAGGGATATAATTCGATTCATGAATGCCTGCAAAGCCGGCCTTTGTAACGGTGTAAGCATAACTTTCACCGGGGATAAGACTGTAGGTGCCGTCCTCGTTTTTAGGTACGGAAAGGCTCGTGCTGTTTGAAATAACGAAGGTTATCGCATCCGCAGGTTCCGTTACAAAGCGCACCGGTGTGGGCGCTGTCTTGGCAAGATGAAGCGTATAGGTGCTTTGCACGGAGGCATCGTCTTCGTGGCAGATGGTGACGGTGATGTCTTCACTGCTGAGCGCGGAATCAAGAGAAACGGAGACATTTGACGGGTCATCAAAACGTTCACCGTTTACAAGCAGATAATAACCGCCTTTGTTGGGAGCAGTTTCGCTCGCGGTGCTCTTGAACGAAGCAGAAATAATAACTTCGGGAATACTCAACGCAATAGTTGCATAGTAGTCGGCCCTGTCTCTGTCATATTTAACAATGCTGCCGTTTTCATCGCGTAGCACAATATCGTTCACAATACCGTTCGCTTGGGTTTTTGCCGAAAGTGTACCGAGGCTCAACGCTCTTCTCGCAACGAACGTATACTCCTGATAGTATTCAACCGAATCAACGGTCTTTGTAAGTCGGAGTGTCATCGTATTTGCGTAACCGCAGTTGGATGCAACAAACTGACCGCAGGCAACCGCACCTGCAGCACTTTCAACCGTTGAATTAATTAACTTATCCACGGGAACACCGTTGGTTAAAGCAATGGAAGTCTGCTTGTCATACAATGCATGAATTTCATATGCATCATCATTGCATGTAGCCTTCATAAAGAAGGAGGAGTTTGCATCCGAAACGGTGAACATGTATTCGTGTTCGGCGGAAACAAAATCCCGGTCGAGAGGATAAACACGGGTATTTGCATTGCCGACGTTACGCGCAGTGTATGCGCCGACGGCTGTGAGCTTGTCCGTGCTTTCGGGTTCGGAAACGGTAAAATCAGTGCCTTCCGCCGCCGTGAAGCTTGCGGAAGTATGGAAATACCGGTTCTTTGTTGCGATGCAGTCATATTCTTCACCCGGAGTAAGAGCGTATGTGTTGACATACACACCGTCAACAACTTCACCGCATACCAAAGGTTGAATCACACCGCCGGCGGCATTAATGATTTCTGCTTCGGTTCCGGCCGGGATGATGACGTTGACGTCGGTCGCTTGAAGGCGCGTAATGTTCAGCGTGTATGAAAATGTTCTTGTGATGTTTTCTTCTGCATTCACGGTATATTCAACCGTAACATCTACAGCGGTGCTTTCGCCGATACCTTTGAGAACAACCTCGCGCTGCGTATCATTGCCGTTCACGAGAATTCTGTAATCGGAAAGAACGGGGAAGGGTGAGATAACAACGCTTTCGGCAACGGTAGTGAGGGAGTATTCGCCGGTAAGGGGGGCAAACTCTATAGGAAGCCGTGTGCCGCTGCCGAAAACCTGAAGATCGGCAAGCGTCGGAATGCGCTCAAGATTGATTTCAAAGGACTGTATCTGAGTCTGTTCACCGACATAATAACGCGCTTCAATGTCAAAGCTGCGCTCAGTCATGCTGTTTTTTTCCCAAAGGTTCGTGAGCACTGTATAGCGGCTTTCCCAACCCTTGTTGTTTGCGGGAACGCTTCCGTCGGAATTATCCCTGCCGTTGATGTCAACATAGCAGGCATAAGTTTTAACGCTGTCTGAAGGAAGATCCGCGCCGCGCGTAAGATACATATAGACATTGCCGTGGTTTGTGTCTTCAACTTTGTAGGTTGCGGTGTGAGTTACGTAATCCTGCTCGCGCTCGTAGAGCTTCTCGAGTGCGCCGCTGTCGGCGTGGAAGATTATGTCTCCGAACCACTCGCCATAAGGAAGTGCAGCATCGATTGCGGAAGCAGAGTACTCTCCGCTTTCGGCATCGGGAGAAACGGTCACCCTGCCCTCAATGCGGTTGTGCCCGCCGTCGGAAACGGAATAGGTTGAAACACCTGCATAAGCCTGAGCGGTTGTTCCGTTGTAAATGCTCGCATTGCCGTAGGCGTCGGTAATGGTGATAACGGGGTTTTCAATTGTAATACCGTTTTGAGTAACATTAAAAACAACGTCGTATTTGTCGCCTTCGAGATATGCGGCATAATCCCGCATTGCGGAATCAAGCGCGGCGAAAAGCAACTGAGCCTGTTCTGCATTTGCATTGCGCAGGCCGCGCAGTGCATCGGCATAGGCAGTCTTTGCGGCGGGGTAGTTTAAAACGCCGTTGGCAGAATAATTGAAATCGCCCATAAGTGTTATAAGCGCAATCATTTCTTTTGAGGCAACCTCATTTTCGGCAAAACCTATTGCGGTTATGTCGGAAGCGGCCGCATCAAGATCGTATCCGCATTCACCGGTTGATTCGTCATAATCATAAAATCTGACGAAATTACCCCGGACGCCGTCAATTGCGGTGATGAAGCCGCTTTCAATGCCGCTGAACGTGTGTCCGCTTGCTTGAAGAGCTTCTTTAACAGTTTGCCCGTGAGCGTAATCGACCCGAACGGGTTCGATTATCGTGGCAGTTGCGGTGGAAGCGGTGAGATAAAAGCTTCCGCCGGTTTGCAGCAGCTTTGCGGCAGCGGCGGATGCGGGAGCAAGGCACCCGAATGCCAACATGATGCAGAGCATTGCAGCAATGAGTCGTGTTGTTCTTTTCATTAAAAAACCTCCTTATGATTTAGTAATAAGCTGAATTGAATACAGCTTTTACTTATATATAAACACAGGCGATATATCTGTCGCGCAGCCGTCCGAAGAATGAGCGCGAACTCCTGTATTTGTCAACCTCTGATTCAATATACGTCTGCATATCTTCTTTTTGCTCAGCAGTCATTTTATGGTTGCTGAACACGGCTTCAGCGTTGAGCTCGGAACAGCGGGAATCAATTTTGCTGATATCAAGTCCGCATGCAGCCATGAACATGTTCAGGTAGCCGAACATAAGTGCAATGGCTTCGTTCGGTTCGGCATTGAGCATTTTTTTGAACGCTCGTCGAAATCTGATGCGGCGTACTGCAAGAAAAACAATCAGAGCCGCTGTGAGCAGAAGCAGAATCGGAAGGAATGCCAAAATCAGTGCTTTTGCAAGCTTTGTACTGTTAATTCTGTTCAGATTCTTTTGCGGACGCGCGAGGCGGATATCGGGAAGGTTATCATTCTGATAAGTATCCTCCCTGTCGCCTGAAGAATCCGGTTCGTTCGGAGCTTCGGTGTTATCGGAAGGATCCGATGAATTGTCAGTCCTTCTGTCATTACCGGAAAAAGCCGAATCACTTCCTTCAAAACCCGGAGTTGTTTCAAACGGGATCCATCCGATACCGTCGAGATAGTATTCAGCCCATGCATGCGCATCCGCTTCGGTCAGAACAACACGCCCCGAAACACATCGCGCAGCAGCTGTTTCGGCATTGATATAATAGCCTTCGACATACCTTGACGGAACGCCGAAATATCTCAGCATAACGGCAGCACATGCTGCATAGTGAACGCTGTATCCGCGTTTGCCGACCTGAAGAACGTATGCGGCAAAATCATTCGTTCCGCAGTCGGTTTTGACCGTTTCATCATAGGTAATGTTTTCCTTCAGCGCGCTTAAAACGAGCGGCAGAATATCCGAAAGGGCAAGCGCAGGCGGGGCTTCGCCGAAAATTTCGGCCATTGCAGCAGTTGCTTCGGGAGTGAGAAGCAAACTTGTTTCATACACAAACTGGGCATAGGCGCGTTCGTCGGACAAGTACTTTTCAACGGAATCCCCGTTTGTATCCTTCAGCATTCCACGGAGCTGAGGCGCACTCGGAACGGAGCTGCATTCAATGCTGAAAACTCTTCCGGTATTGTTCTTTCGAATACATGCGGAATCTCCGATGCGGTCTTCATCAAGAAGCTTTCCCGCAGCAGCATTATACGGAAGATATAGATAACGTCTGCATGCTGAAATCAGTTCAATATCAACTTTGCTTTTTGCGCATGCATTTCCGCCGTCAGCTCCAACAGCGGCTGCTGCGGAACTCAATTGAGATTGGGCAAAAAAACCGTCGGAATGAAGCCAGTAGAACAAGTCGTTGTATTTTGCAAGTTCTTTGTTCGGCAGCGATTCCCAGCTCGTTCCGGTGTAAACTTCTCCGACCATTCCGCGAAAATAACCGCTTTGTATTGTTTCGGATGTTACAGCAATTGCGGGGGTTTCGGAAGTATTGCGTGCGCGAAGGGGAGAGAGCCGTCCCTCGGGCATGGAATTTGTTGTTTCATCGTAAACCGCACGGTGCAGCCAAACACCGAGGCTGCTGTTGAGTGCATTCAGCCTGCTGTTCGAACAGAAACTGCGCATGGGCAGAGAACCCAGTAAGACTGCCGAAGCAAGAAGCAGCGGAACGACGGCACAAGCGAGCTTTGCGCCCTTTTTTTGAAAATGCGGAACGGAGAGACTTCCCGCAGCAAGATGTGTTATTCCGCTTGCAATTATTAAAACCGCACCGACAGGTGATTGTGCAATGCCGCTTGCGGAAAGTACCGTGCCGAACAGAATAACTGCGTATGCAGCAATGCGTCTTCCGGCAGAAAACAGTTTGGCTGATGCTGCTGAAATAATGCTGCAAAGCAGAATAAGGAAAGGCCATGTATCGGCAGGTTCGGATTGCACATCGAGATGGATTTTTCCTGTCAGCTTTATTAAAAGCGCAATGCAGTCATTAGTGAGTGCATCAAGTCCGCTGCGTATGCTCCCAAAAAAGAGTATGGAAAACAGGAAAACTGCGGCACAGTATAAAGACACTGCAACGGTTCCCCTCTTTCCGCGAAAAAGAAGTATGAGCACGCAGATTATCGGAGCTTCAAATGCGGTAACCGTAAACGCCGAAACGCTGAGCGACTTAAAAATCGAAAACAGCAGAATGTTGAAGCCGAGTGTGAACATAACCGAACAGAGCAATGCTCGGGAAAAATCCCAGAAGCTTTGACAACATGCGCTTTTGGACTGCTCAATATGCAATTCGTCTCTTTTTTCTCTTTTAATCATTCAACTCAACCACAAATTTTATAATACGAAACCGGTTTAAAGGTCAACATCGGACAGTTCTTCAGCATAATTGTCTGAAGAGAATGCCGTAAACGTACCGTTGTCGCCCGCACGGCAGAGGAGCCGCTTTGTGTTTGCACCGGCGCAAAACTCAGCAGCAGAGTCTGAGAACTCTTTGCCGATAAACACGATTTTTCCGTATCCGCAGGCGCCGCGTTCCCTGACATATGCTGCGAAGGCGCTTTCCGAGGGTTCGCATTCGATAAGCCATTCGGCCGCAGAGGGAAGCTCATCGGAAGCATTCACGTCGATAAACTCAATTTGGCCGCATTGCGGGCGTGCAATTGTAAATGCGGTTCCGGAGTCCGACAGTGCGGAACAGACAGAGACTGCAACGTCACTGATTGCATCGCATTCAGCGGCTGTACATCCGGATACGTCCATGCAGATAAGCAGTGAACGTACTATCGGAAAGCTTGCGTCGCGCACGATGAGGTCATCGAATTTACAGGAGGCCTTCCAATGCACCTGTTTTAAGGAATCACCCTGTTCGTACGGACGGAGTTGAAAAACTTCGGAATGATCCGAACCGCGTTTGCCGGGTGCATAATCGCTGCTGTCTATATCATGAGAGAATGCATCGTTTCTGATGGCGTCAATATCGAACACTGTCGGCATAAATAAGCATTTTGCATCCGTTCGCAGGGAAGAGCTGCTGCGTATTCTTTTAAAAAACAGTCCGAAGCAATCGGTAAGCTCTGTTCGCAGGATCTGCGGTGAAACGCTGCCGCAATGCATCGATTTTACAGAAAACCCGGTTCGGCTTTCCGAAAGTGCAGGGACGCTGCAACGAATGACCGAAATGCGGTTTTCTCCGTTAAGCTTGTTTAGCAAAATCAGAGTACAGCGCACGAACGGCAGCGGAATGATACTGTCATTGCGAAGAACGATCTCACAATGACAGCTTTCCCCGCGGGGACAGGAGGAAGAAGCTTTAACGGCAAATTCAACTTTCGAAGCGGCGAAACAGTTGAACGCAAAGCAAAGCGGGGGAATAAGCAGCACTGCTGCAAGCGGGAGCAAAACAGCAAGTGACGGAAGCTTTAATGCGGTGATTGTGCAGCAGAAAAGAATCGACAGATACAGAACAGCAGCTGCAATGCGCCGCAGTGTGCAGCTTTGTGCAAAATCTTTTTTTACTGCAAAATCATCATCGATCCCCGCAGCTTTCTTTTCTTCGGGTTTGGGGTTATGCTTCATCTGCGCTTAAAATCCTTAACTCCCGGTTTTTTATGTTCGGAAACAATTTCATCGGCAACATCCGTTTCGGTATACCCGCGCATTCGCGCTTTTGTGTTCAGAACAAGTCTGTGTGCACATACATCGCGGAAAACTGCGGCAACATCGTCCGCCGTAACATAGTCACGGCGGGAAAGATAAGCATATGCTTTTGCGGCACGGCTCACCGCCAACGCACCGCGGGGGCTGATTCCGAACTGAACCGATTCGTGATGCCGCGTCTGCTCGGCAAGTTCGGCTATGTATTCGTAAACTTCATCGCATATGAATGTTTGTCGAACAACATCGATTGTTTGCACCAGTTCACTGGCTGAGCATACGGCTTTTACATCGTCAAGCGGGTCGGAACGGTGTCTGTCCCGCAGTATTTCAACTTGACTTTTAATATCGGGATAACCCATGCTCAGTTTGAACATGAACCTGTCCAGCTGAGAAACGGGCAGCAGCTGAGTTCCTGCCGACCCGATCGGATTTTCGGTTGCAAGAACGATGAACGGGGACGGAAGTTTATGGGTTGTTCCGTCAACTGTAACTTTTCCTTCCTCCATCGCTTCAAGCAGAGCGGATTGGGTTTTGCTTGAGGTGCGGTTGATTTCATCTGCAACAAGAAGATTTGTCATAACCGCTCCGGGCTTATACGCAAAGTCGGAATTTGATTTTTCGAAAACCGAAAAGCCTGTCACATCGGAAGGCATTGTGTCCGGTGTGAACTGAATACGTTTGCAGTCAAGTCCGAGTGCCTTTGAAAAAGCAAGTGCAAGGCTTGTTTTTCCAACGCCGGGAACATCTTCCAGCAGTATGTGTCCCTGCGCAAGAATTGCAGTCAAAACCTTTTCGATAATTTCGTCCTTTCCGACGATAACTTTTTTGATTTCAGATTTAATGTTGTCTGTCAGCATTTATAATCACCGTTTATCATTAATTAATATTTTCGTCGTGCAGGCAATATCAGGCTTTAGACTTTGAAAAATCATACAGCCTGCCGAGCTTATTGTCCGCTTTGTACAGTGCGATATGCGCAAGCATCGCCTGTTCCGTTGACATAAGGTTGCCCTGCGAATCATTTGCAGAGTGTCTGTACACGCTGCCGGGAAGAAGAAAACTCTGCATTCCGTCAACAATGTTTTTACCGCCGCGCATGAAACGTTCATCGGTGCGTGGGTCGATACCAAGTGAACAGAGTGCAATAATAACCTGAGCTGTCGACTCGGTGTTTTCTGCACCATACGAGCAGAATGTGCAGTTTTCTTTCATTACAGAGGCAAGCCGTGCCAATGCACGGTCAACAGTGCGGGAGATCTCGCCGGGGGATATACCGACGGAAAGCGCGTTCTGACTTCCGCAGTACGGGGCAAGAGCTTGAAGTGCCATTGCGGTTATATCAATGTCAAATGCACCTTTATCAAGCCCAAACCCTCCGCCGGGTTCTTCGGCAGCAAGAATTTCTTTAATGATGCCCGTTCGGGTGTACCTGCTTCCGTCAGGAACCGTATAACTTTCGGAATCAAGGGTTATCAGTGCAAAAATGTATGCGTTCAGTCCTTGCGCGCCGAGTTCGCCGGGATAGTTGTAGGTTCCGAACTCAATAAGATTTACCGGTTCTCCGTTTTTGTCCTCCGAAAATGCTGCCGGGTCACCGCCAAGTGCGAGCACCGTAAGAGCAATTCGGTGGTAGTCGGTTGCTCTGCCGAGGGATGAATCTTCGCCGAGTTTATTTTTTACATAAGCTTCAAGCGCGTGCAGGTAGGCTGTATAGCTATCCTCCGCACCGCCGACAGCGCATGCCAAGGCTGCCCAGTCGCAAACGGAAGAACCGGCAGGGAATTCATCCGACGCATTAAGCAGACAGTCGCCTTCTTCAACTCCTGCAAGTTTCTTCATGCCCTGCGCAATCTGAAGAATGCGTTCGGACATGGGAGGCTGTACACGTTCTTTATGCGGAGCTGCACTGCATCCTGCGAATATGAGCAAAAACGCAAGCAGCAGGCTCAGAATTGATTTAATCTTTAATGTCATTATTTATCGCCTTTCTTTTTAAACCGGAATTCTCTGGTGAGTCCGCAGTACCGATGCAGATTTGCGGCACAAGCGTATGCGAAAGAATGAATGCGCTTTGGCCCGGACTTCCTGCGGGAAGCACTTCGCGGTAAATGTCATGGCATTTTGAGCAGCGGTACTCAATGAAACCATCCTCATCGTCAGTGGGTTCGACACGCTGAATGAGTTCGTAGTCGTGCTCAAGCTGAATGAATCCTCCGTCAATCCAAAGCCCGCAGTAACTTGAAAGTGAGCCTTCGGATCCGCCGGAACCGGTTGCGTCATATCCGCCGATATCCTTGCCGAGAGCAAGAGTAAACCGCAGACAGAGTTCGTCACCGTTGATTGGGTAGTATTCGGAAAGTCCGATTCCCGGGTACATGCCGTTGATACAGTACATCCAACCGGAACACCGCGTGAAGTCGAATTCTCCGATGCTGTCTCGGTCGTGCTGATCCGTAAGAGTTATGCCGTCACGGAGTATCAGCTCCCAGAGTTCCGGAGGAATATCAACGCTGTATGCAATATCGCCCCACACAATGCGCCGCAGATAGAAATTCAGCTTCGGTGTTCCGCTGAATTGCGCTTCAATGCCATAGTCCTCAAACAGGCGCAGCAGCACTTCGGCAGCGTTTTCGCCTTCATGAACGGTATAATCATCATCAATAATGATGCCGAGCCCGAGGGTGGTTGCATCTATTGAAATATGGATGCTTCCGTTTTCATCTCCTTCACCGACGCGATGATAGGGCAGAATGAGTTTCCGGAAAGTTGAGTTCCCTTCATCATCCCATGCAAGTATAGTAACAACATGGTCGATGTCGTCTCCGACATTCGGCGGAGTCAGCACAAGGTGATATTCAAACACCGTGCTGCCGGTCGGATTTGTTTGAACAACGCCGTCAAGGGTAACAACGATATGGTTTGCGTATATAACATTGCCTTCCCAAGTGCGTGCAGCAACTCTGAGCAGGAAACGGCTGCTTGTGATCACACTGTCGTCGCCGTCGCGGTTTGTTGTTATCACCGGCGGATGTTCACCGACAACAGGATTGTCTTCATCGGCAGGCTGATTGCGGTAGGTGATATAAAAGCGCACAGCACTGCCGCAAAGTTCACTTCCGCGATAGAGATACATTGTGATTATGTACTCATTGTTTATCGACAACACCGGACGAAAATAACTCTGCTCATCCGGGTGAAGCAATTCACCGTTGTTCACGTTGTCGTAACGGCCTTTAATATAAACTTTAAGTGAAAGATTATCTCCCCCGGCAGGGTATGCATAAAAAACAAGCGTGTCATTTTCTATATCGGCAGGAGTATATATTCCGCTGTAAAGATCCGTTGCAATATACGGCTCTTCGGGTTGGGGAGTGTATTCCCCACCGGGCTCGGGAGTGATTTCTCCACCGGGCTCGGGAGTACCGTCTCCGCCGGGTTCGGGAGTAATATCGCCGCCGGGCTCGGGAGAAGATGACGGCATATCAGTCGGTCGAACGGTCGGATTCGATGTCGGATCGTCGGTCGGATTCTGAGTCGGCGCATTGGTGGGTCTCGGAGTCGGCGCGTTGGTGGGTCTCGGAGTCGGCGCGTCGGTGGGTTTCGGAGTCGGCGTGT
>OHCP01000121.1_pt1 | contig 41153 bp, 29 predicted proteins | sample 1566811 | NCBI WGS metagenome assembly OHCP01 (sample SAMEA3879591, study PRJEB24766) | human gut metagenome | biome: human-associated habitat; feature: feces | place: USA | collected 1985/1987
ATGGCAGGGTACTATAAATACGGCGAAGCAACCATTCTCACCAATGACGGATTCAAGGGCGGAACAACTGCGGTTGCCGTGCCTGTCCGTGTGGGAGAATACGGCAGGGGCGGACAGGGACAGCGGATATATTCGGTCAGAGGAAAGTCCGTTACCTTATCCGCAAACGGTGGCGGTCAGGGTGCAAAAACAGGTCTGTATAAGATTGATTTGCCTGACGGCGACTACATAATCCGCAAGCTCACGCCAATCGAAGCGGAGAGATTGCAGACTTTGCCCGACAACTACACCGAGGGCATATCCACAACGCAGAGATACAAATGTATCGGAAACGGCTGGACCGTTGAGGTTATCAGCCACATTCTGAACGGTTTGAAAGGGGTGATTTGATGATAAAAGCAGATATTCCGCAGGACGTTACAGAATACAAGGAGCAGTTTTTCTTTGGACTCACCATAAGGCAGTTTGTCTGCGGTGTTGCGATGATAGCTCTTGCGGTGATTACATTCCTTATCGGAAGCAAGTTCATTCCCACCGATGTTCTTGTGTATATCGTTATCCTTGAGGTCGCACCTTTGGCTGCCGTTGGCTTTATGCGGTATAACGGTATGCCCTTTGAAAAAATTGCCGCAACGGTGTTCGAGTTCTATTTCGGAAATCAGCGGAGAGGTATGCAGTATCTCCCCGATGAAATTGAAATATTTGACGAGGTGAGAAAAATCCGCCTTGCCGAAGCCGAAAGGGAACGTGCGGCGGAAAAGAAATCGAAAAGGAGAAGAAAGACCAATGAATAACGGAAAGATGATTTTTGTAACAGGCAGCGCAATGAGCGGAAAGAGCAGATTTGCGGTATCGCAGTTTTCAGACCTTGACCGTGTGCAGTATCTCTGCACGGGCAGGGATATGGACGATAAGACGTTGAACCGCATTATCTATAACGAGCGGAGCAAAGATTTCAGATGGGATATTATCCGCAATTTCAGCGTTGATAAAACACCCGTCAATTACAAGGAATACAGATGCTTTGTTCTTGACAATCTTGCCGACTGGATTTACAGAAAAACAATGGAAAAATTTGCGGCGAGTGTCAGTGTTTCCGAGCGTGAAATGACCGCTTTTGTTAATGAGCTTTTGCTGTCAATCAATGTCCTTATGAGCGAGGTAAAAAGCAGCGGAGGAACACTTGTTATCATTTCCGCTGAAACGGGATTTGCCCCTGCACCCTTTGATATTACCGACAGCATTTACCGTGAAGCCTTATGTACGGTAAATCAGCGTATTGCAAATATGGCTGACGAAGCGTATTTCTCGTTCAGCGGTTTGCAGCTCAGAGTAAAGTAATGGGAGGAGTGAGAGTATGGAAGAAAATGCAGTTACAACAGTAATCGAGATGCAGGAAACGGCTGTAAGCACCCTTGATTTGGGAGAGCAGACAGCACCCACAGAAACGGAGAGTATTCAGAGCGTAAGCACTGAAAGCAATGTTTCCGAAAATGAAAATGTTCCGGTGGAACATCTTGAAAATCCTGCCGAAACAAGCGTACCCGAAAATACTGAAAATGCCGATGATGTCATTTCAAGCATTGTTGCGGAAGCGGTGTCAGATTCGCTTGAAGAAGCAGGAGTTGAGGTAACGCAGACGGAAACCGCTGTTGTTTCCGAGCCTGTTCCTGCGGTTACGGAGATTACCGAAAAGATAACGGAAATGCAGACCGAAGCAGAGATTACAACAGAGGTTGTGACCGAGAGCGTGACCGAAACGGCGGCAATTACCGAAACTGTGCAGGAAACACCCACAGCGGATAATATGCTTGCAAATCCCTATCTTGTAATGATACCCATTGCCGCCGCAGGACTTGCTTTCGGCGCAAGGGCAATGACCAAGAAAAAACGGAAAAATATTGCTGCGGAGGAAAATGAAAATGCTCCGATGTCCGCAAGGGAAAAAGATGCTGTCCGTCTTGCCGCAAACAAACCCGATAAGAAGAAAAGCAGGAAATCCAAAAAGGACAAAGGGGAAAAGGAAAGAAAAAATCTCTCCAAAAAGGTCCTTTCCACCTTGCCTTACAGGAAAGTTTTGTCCGATGATATTTTCTTCTTAGGAAAGAAAATGTATTCCAAGGCGTACACCTTTGACGATATAAACTTCAATCTGGCGGACGAGGAACAGCAGTATATGTACCTTGAAAGATATATTGAATTTCTCGGTATTCTGGACGATTCCGTTGACTGTCAGATTTGCTGTTGGAACAGCCGAGTGAATATGGAGGAATTCAAAAAGGCAACTCTGATGCACCAGAAGGCAGATGAGCTTTTTGATTACCGTCACGAATTTAACACCCGTGTTCTCGAAGCAAATATCCGCAAGGGACAGAACGCAATTCAGAAGCATATGTACATTACCCTTACCATCAAAGCACCCGATGAGGAAACTGCAATACGCAGATTCAAGACACTGGATATTACCGCAACAAACACCTTCAACCGTATCGGAAACACGGGACTTAGGACATTGACCTCAAAAGAGAGAATTGAAATGCTCAAGGACTTTTTCATTGGCTCTGACGATATGCCTGTTCCCGATTTTGACAGCTCAGATTACGCAAAGGGCAGAGAAAAACTTGCCTGTGCGCCCGACTATTTCGATTTCAAGAAAGACTATTTTATGTTCAATGACACCTACGCAAAGACACTGTATATCCGTGAATACCCAAGTGCGGCAACCTCGGATATTCTTACGGGACTTTTGGGTACGGGCATTGAAATTATGGTAACTACCAATATCGAAACCTATGACAGTGCGGAAGCGAGAAAACTGGTTCAGCGACAGATAACAGCCGTTGATACGGATATGGCAAAGCGTGAGGTAAAGGCGGCTCAGCACGGCAATTTCTCATCACAGATGCCGCAGAGAATAAAGAATCAGCGTGATGCTATGGTATCGGTTTTCGATAAGATAACGGTTAAAGACCAAAAGCTGTTTATGGTAAACACGCAGATACTTGTTAAGGCAAAATCTTTTGAGGAGCTGAACGAAAGCGTTGAGGTTATCGAAAGCACACTTAAACGTTCCGGCTGTATCAAGGGCGAAATGGCTTGGGAGCAGGAACACGGTATGTGCGACTGTCTGCCTGTGGGTTATCAGCGAAAGTTTGAATATCTCCGCACAATGCCCTCGGAATCGGTTGCTATTTTTATGCCGTTCAATGTCCGTGAGGTGCAGATGGCACATTCAATATATTACGGTATGAACGTGCTTTCCCATAACCTTATCCTCTTTGACCGTGTAACGGGACTTATCAATCCGTCAGGCTTCTATCTGGCTGCATCGGGCGGCGGCAAATCCTTCAAGGTCAAGACGGAGATTACAAACATCATTCTCGGAGATGAAAATGCCGATGTGCTTGTTATCGACCCGGAACGAGAATATTGGAAACTTGCCGAAGCCTTCGGCGGTGAGGTTGTACGTTTCTCCAACGGCTCAAAGAATCATATCAACCTTTTCGATTTTGATTTCCGTCTGCTTGATGACCCGGAAGTGGATATAATTGCCGACAAGTGTCAGCTTGTAACTTCCTTTATCTCTTGTATGGATGCAAAGCATCCGCTTAACGCACAGGAAAAATCCTTTGTTGACCGCTGTGTGCAGAAAGCATACGCAAAGTCGGGCGTTCTGAAAACTCTTGACCCTGCCGATATGCCCACGCTGGGAACGTTCCTCGAATGTATGAAGGAGGAAACCGAGAACGTATCGCAGGAAATGAAAGACAAGCTGATTATCACCATTGATATGTATGTAAACGGCTCGGCAAAGTATTTCAACAACCTTACAAACGTTGATACCAAGAACCGTTTTATCGCATACGATATTCGTGACCTTAGCGGCAATCTGAAAACGCAGTCAATGCTTCTTATCCTTGACTACATCTGGAACCGCCTTGCGGAAAACAAGGAAAAGGGCAGAAAGACCTATATTTTCATTGATGAGGCCCACTTGCTGTTTGCTGATGAATATTCACTTGACTACTTGCAGATGCTTTGGAAACGTGCAAGAAAATACGGCGGTATTCTGTCGGGCATTACGCAGAACGTGGACGATTTGCTGAAGGACTACAAGTCGAGAAATATGCTTGCAAACTCCGAGTTTATCGTTCTTCTGAAGCAGAATCCCACAGATGCGGCGAAGCTGCAGGACGTGCTGAATATAAATGACAGCGAAATTCAGTTTGTAAATGATGTTCCGGCAGGACACGGTCTGCTCATTTTGGGCGGCAAAACAAAAATACCGTTCTATGACGAGTTCCCCAAGGATACCACTCTTTACAGCCTGATGAGTACAAATTTTTCTGAAACGATGAAGATGATGAACGAGGGCGAAACGGAAACTGCATAACAAGGAAAGGGAGATGTTTATGGCAACGATTGATAAAGCGAAAGGTCAGGCTGTCGAAAAACACTCCCTTTCTTCTTTTGATAAGAAAAGGGGAAAGGTGGCTGCCTACTCCGCACAGAAACATAAGAAATATCGTGTTGTATCGGTTCAGAAAATGGAGAGAGCCGATATTCACGGACATATCGGAAAAAATTCCGAAAAGTCAGAGAGTACCCCACAAACGTCCAAACGCTCCGAAACTATGCGGAAGATGCTTTGCGGCACAAATCGCAATAACCATAGCAATCGGGATAGAAAAAACGAGGGTAAAACATCGGAAAATACGGAGCATAGCGGTATTTTCGCAAACTCCGAAAACTCAGTTTCAGTATCTAAGACAATTACTCCCGAAATAGCGGAGAGAATGAAACGTGCTGCTTATCTGGACAGGCTGAATAAGGATAAAATAAAAACTTCTGCCGCAAGGGCAGATTCAGCTCCCGACAATACCGCTAAGTCTGTGACAAGTGATGATACAGAACCCCATACGGGGTATGCGGATAAAAAGCCGTATGAACATAAATTTCTTTCGGAAACCGCCGACAGCGTTATCCCCGAAGTGAAAAAGGCTATCACTCCCGAAATGGCTGAAAGAATGAAGCGAGCAGCCTTTATCGAACAGAAAAATGCCGAAGCTATCAGGCTTAACCGTGCGACCGTTGTTTCCGAAACCGAAGATGTTCCAGTGGAACATCCTAAAAACGAGGAACAGACAGAGGAAAATATTTCAGATGTCCCGGTGGAACATTTAGAGGACAGCGAAGAAAAATCTCCGACAAGCGCCTATCTCGACAATTCCGAACACGCTGTTTTCGATACATACAACGGCGAGGTAAGGGCATATCGGGCAAAAAAGGCATACGGCGAATTTGCCAAAAAGCAGAAAGGCAGTATCGTTCCAAATGCAGGTGGTTCTGTGGTAAGTGCTGAAACTCAGAAAGCAATTAACGATGCGCAGAATGTTTTCCAAACATTGCAAAGCTCCGATTCCGCAGGCTCTGCCGTGCTTGATGTTTCGGCAACGCTGGCTGCCGTTGAAGCCAAGAAAATGGTAAAAAAACTTGCCGAAACCGATTTGAAAAAGAAAAAGCGTGTTGACGAGCGTATGGAAAATCACGGCAACCGTTTCGGTATAGGCAGCGAACACGCAAAAGAGGTAATCAAGGATAAAGATGAAAAAATCAAAAATACCAATGACAAATCCTGCCGAAGCAATGAAGCTGCCGCCGAAAAGCAGAGAAGCTCTAAGGTTGGCAACGGTATTAAACTCCAAGAAGAAAAGCAGGAGTATGCCAAGAAGCAGAGGGTAAAGGAAATAAGGAACAAACGTAAGGATATTTTCTTCAAGGAAAACAAAAAGATTGAGGGAAGTATCGTAAATACCGCAGTTAAAGGCGGTGCGGTCAAGGGTGCTTTGAAAAAGAAAGCAGTTTCCCTCATTCTGGGCGGCGGTGCAGGAGCAGTCGTTCTTCCGGTGTTCCTTGCCGTGCTTGTATATATCCTCATTTCCGCATTTTTCGGCTGGCTTTCTCCCTTCTCATATTCCCTTGCAGGAGAGGATAATGACCCGAACACGGGACTTCCCACCGAACACAATGCCGAATCCAAGGCGGAGATAATAGACGGCTATACCCTTATGGTGAAAAACTATCTTGATGTGGCACAGGCGTATTACTATCTGAACTATGGCGATTGGTATGGCGGTGTATATGTTTACGAAAGTGCCGGACTTGATTTCGGGACGTTCTTTGCAGATTACTGTCAGGACTTAATTGCGGAGATACAGGCACAGTATCAGCCGCTTATAGACCAAGCACCCAATCCGCAGGCTGCTATGGCAATCAGCAATGCAATGGGAGAAGCAATCAGACAGGCACTTGCAAATGCACGAGAAGCGGCTCTTGCCGAATATACCGAGCTTATACAGTCCCTTGAGGACGAATTATCACCAAGTGAGCATAGGCAGCATTATGAGGTTGAAGTGGGCTATTCGAGCAATGGAGTTGATGATGCGACCGAATTCAGCGGAAAGCCTGTTGTGGGAACAAATCATTTTGGAAACACGGAGATAAACAGCGATTTATCCGCAGAGGAAATGCTTGCGTATGTGGCACTGTACAAATCTCTCATAACGATGAATCCCGAAGAAGAAAATCCCGATGCCGATGATGAAGAAATGCAGCTTAACATTACTCCGCAGGATATAATGGACTTTTTTGAAAAGACAGAGTATATCCCCATAACAACGGAGGTTACTCACGATAACCCCTGCACGGGAATGAACTGCAAACGCAGAATGATACAGACCGATTCGGGATACTTTTGGGAATACTACTGCGACAGCGATCACGATAATCTCACAGGAGAAATAGGTGCTTGCCATGTCGCAGATGAACTGCTTGAAAAGATAATCGATCTGACGGGTGCAGAGGAAAACGGCATTGATACGGAACAGGCACAGGAGATTATTGATTCCTACATTGATATGTTCAAAAAGGAGCTGGACATTGATGAGGGAGATTTCAGAAAATTTGGTGCTGCGGATAATTCCAAGGCACAGGAGTTTTACCAAAAGCTCATTGACGGTGAGTTAAGCGGTGCTGATATATGGCAGATAGATACTCCAATCGGAGAGGAGGGAGCAAGTGAAGAAACTTAAAGAGCTTTTCGGAAAATTTATCGGGAAGTGCAAAGCGGAAAAGAATTTCAGATATGCGGTTATTATCGTATCTCTTATTGTTATTGCTTTTGCGGTGAACGAGTGGCGAGAGTGGGAGGACAGCAAAGAGCTTCCTCCCACGGCAATAACCGAGGAACAGACGGAAGAAGTCGGCTTCTTGCAGGAATTCTGGAATGACAGTAAGCTTCATTTCTTTGTGTTCGGCGGTCTGACCGCAGCTTTGGGAATTGTAAAATGGCGTAACTCCGTAAGGTTGAAAGACAGCGGTGGGAAGATAAAGAAATAAATCCGCCCCGAAGGACGGATTGTGAATCAATCAAATAAGTCACTTGAAAGAATTGTTTCCAACGCACAAACAGCTTTTTCATAGGACACAGGCTCGAAAAGTAAGGCCTCTGTAATGGTGTTGTAGTCTTCTTCATAAACCCTGTTGTCAATGATTTCACGAAGAATATTCTTAACGCTGACACCTTCCTGCACGGAAAGGCTTCTGCTGTGAGGACGGCGTTCATCTGCAACACTTACCGCAAGAGATTTCAGTTCATTGTTGATTTCCACAACAGACAGAAGTTTGTAAATGTCATAAATGTGACGGGAATGTTCTGCTATTGTCCCTGCAAGGTAATAATCGGCAAGAGCATAGAGCTTGTCAATCATTGTACGTTCAGCCGCCTGTACATTCAGCTCAAAAGGTTCTAAGTCATACTGCTTTGCAAAATCAGAGAAACCATTTGCGGAAAGATAATCATAAATCAGACTTCCTGCCTGTTTTCTTACGGTAGGATATGCCCTCTGATAAACAGCTGTTTCCACGATAAGCATTTCTTTGAGATAGGCTGCACCGAGAACAGAGGGATAGTCAATGATATATCGGTTGTATTCACGGCGGCTTTTTACATTATCGGGATTTGTCAGCGTGAAATTCAGCTTGTCTATTACACCCAGAATGCTGCTTTTCAACAGCTTGCGTTTGCTTTCCGATGGCTTGGTTTCCGTTTCAATGTTCAGGTCAATATCCTCGGAAAATCGGTCAATCAGATGATAGCATTTTGAAAGAGAAGTACCGCCCTTGAAAATGATTTCGGGCATTACGGAAACAAGCTCTTTCAAAAAAAGAGTGACATAATAGTCCTTTTCAATGATTTCTGCCTTTATTCCAAGAAATTCTGATGTACGAAGAACAAGCTGTTCAAACAGCTCTTTGTCATTGTGCAACATAGAAAACCGCCTCGCTTTCTACAAGATTTCGCATAGCCTTGTCGGGAAATTCGGGAGCGTATTTCAGAATTAAATCTCTTGTGATTTTGTTGTCCCGAACCCATTTTCCGATAATGCTTTTCCGTTCATCGTCAAAAAATCCTGTCGGAATAGTATTCATAAGTTCAAGAAAGCTGATAACATTCAGATTTTCATTTGTGATTTTTACTCTGGATCTGCGGAGAGTGACATCACGGCTTCCGACCTTTACGGTCCGCAGCTTAGTCCTTTCGCTGTTGGTGCATATCTCAATAGTGTTTGGCATTTGTGTGGATAAACCAAGCTTGTTGAGGGCGGTAAGTCCCGAATAAAAGCCGTTTGCCTTTCCGTTATCCATAATATATTTGCGTTCAATGACCTTGTTAGGATTGAGAACGCTTTTGCCGAAAGGAGTTTTTACGGGAATGTAGTAAATACCACGTTCAAAACGAGCAAGACTGCCTTTTTCGCAAAGCTCCGCAAGCTGCTTTGCAATCCACGGCTTTGAGTAGTTTTCAAATTTAATATCAGATGAAAAAATCGGTTCATTTACACCGAAAGTGTCGGAGAGATATTCAAAAAATGTCATAGTTATCACCTCTTAATGATATTATACTACATTCTACCGTGTAAGTCAAGAGAAATATATTTTATTATGTCGAAAGGAAGATTTTATGAAACTGATCATAACCGAGAAACCCTCAACAGGTGCTATTCTGGCACACGTTGTGGGAGCAAGAGAGAAGATACACGGAAACGGCACAGCCTATTGCTACAAAGGCAGCGGCTATTACGTTGTCAGTGCGAGAGGACACCTTTACGGTTTGGGAGAACCCACTGATTACGGCTTTTCAAAGAAATATAAACTTGATGAACTGCCGATGTTTCCCGATTTCAGGATATTCCCCGGCGGCAATGATACGGCAGATGTTCGCTCACTTATCTCCGAACTCATAAACCTTGACGAGGTGGATGAGCTAATCTGTGCCACCGATGCAGGACGAGAGGGCGAGCTTATCTTCCGTCATATCTATGAAGCCAATAACTGTAAGAAGCCTGTAAAAAGACTTTGGTGCAATTCAATGACCGATGAAGCAATAAGAGAAAAGATGAAAAATCTTCCTCCCGACAGCGATTTTGACGGAGAATACAAGGCGGCGCTTGCAAGACAGAAGGCAGACTGGATAATCGGAATGAATCTGTCACGTTTGTATGGCGTTCTTGACAATTATGCTCATCATATCGGCAGGGTGAAAACTCCCGTGCTGTCGATTATTGCTCAGAGAGATAATGAAATTGAAAATTTCAGAAAGAGCGTTAGCTACCGCCTTGAAATGCCCAACGGTGCGTTATCGGAAAGCGTTTACGAAAGCCGTGAAGAAGCGGAAAGACAGATGAACTACGCAAACGGCAGAAATGTGTCCGTTGTATCCGCTGTCAGAGAAAACAAAAGCAAGAACAGACCGCTTCTGCATTGCCTTACTTCATTGCAGCAGGAAGCAAATAAGGTTTACGGCTACACAGCAAAGCAGACTCTTGATGCCGCACAGAGCTTATACGAAAAGAAGCTCATAACATATCCGAGAACCGACTGCACATATATCTCCGAGGATATGAAAAGCGGCGTTATCCGCTCGGTTGACTGTCTGGCTGCCATTCCCGAATATGCGGAGAGGTCGGACAGGCTCATTGCACAGGGACTTAACCTTGATGACAGGGTTATAAACAACAGCAGAATGGACGGACACGATCATCACGCAATCATTCCCGAAGCGAGAACCGAGGGGATAAGCGGACTTTCGGAAACCGAAAGGAATGTTTACGGCCTTGCAGTAAACCGTCTGCTTTGTGCGGTGGATAAACCGTACAGGTATGAAGAAGCAAACTACACCTTTTCCTGCAACGGCATTATCTACAAGCTGAAAAAGGAAATTCCCGTTGAACCGGGTTGGAAAGCCTATGACACGGAAAAAGAGGAAAGTGCGGATAATTCTCCCGATGAACGCTATGCACAGGGCAGCTCCTTTATTGCAAAGGATATAAAGGTAAAGGAAATTGAAACTCAGCCGCCTAAGCATTTTACCGATGCAAGCCTGCTTTCGGTTATGGCAAACATTGATAACCGCATTGACGATAAATTTCTCAAATCCGCAGTATCGGGAAAGGGTATCGGAACGGAAGCCACAAGAGCCGATGTTATCGAGGAGCTTATAAAGGCAGGATATGCGGAACGTTCATACAGAAATATCGTATCGACACAGTTCGGCAGGGACTTCATAGCTTCAATCCCCGACAGCGTGAAATCGGTTGAAAGAACAGCCGAGTGGGAGCAGTTTTTTACCGATGTCAAGGAAAAGGACATTGGCACAGAGCAGTTTTTCCGTGATGTAAAGGATTTTGTAACCTCTGTTATCTCACTTGAAACAGCACCCGACCGCAGCAGAAAGCCGCTTAACTGTGTAAATCCAAATTCACCGATGAGAGAGCCAATCGGAATCTGTCCGAGATGCGGAAAGCGAATATTCGAGGGCAAAAAGAATTTTTACTGCGAATCGGGCAGAGAAGGCTGCGGCTTTACCCTTTGGAAAGAGGACAGGTACAACGGAATTACGGTAACTGCCGAAAATGCCGCCGACCTTATTGCGGGACGGACTATCCGCAAGGCAAAGAAAAAGCTGAACGGCGAAACGGTGAGGAAATCCTACCTTCTGGAGGATACGGGAAAGTACATAAATATCCGTGCGGAGGGGAAATAAATGAGCGAGAATGCGAAAAAGGTATATGAATACTGTGCGGCTGACGACCTGATAATTCCCTATATCTGGAGATGTGCCTTTCTTGCGAGGATATGCGATGTCCGTATCCCCGATGATACCGAGGTTGTGTGTATGAATGAGCAGGAAAAGAATGCTGTATCAAGCGAACCGTATTCAAATGCACTTGCACATCTACTTATTCTGTTCGGAGCAGGGTATATCCGTTTTGAACAGATGGCTTCTTTGGCGAGAGATGCAAAAAAATATGAGGACGAGATTTTATCGGCAGAGAGCTTTGTCGTGGATCAATCGGGAAAAGACGAAAAGGAACAGGTCAGCCGTGAGTATATCGAAAATATTTTGCTTTGCACCATTGAATCAAGAAAGCATACCGAAATTCAGACGGTGAATTTTGAAATGGCGAGAAGCCTTTGCGAAGGTCCCTATACAACCATACGGAATGGCTTTGTGTATGTGAAAGATGTTGCATTTTTAACCGTTCTTGCAAATGTTAAAGAACCTATGGGCGGTATTCGGGGCGGTGCGGTTGAGGTGTTCCCAAGCGAGCGTAATACGGGTGACATCAATCAGAAAAAGATTGATGAGGAGCTGAACAAGGGAAACACAAACGAGCTTCCCGATATTCTTTTCCTTGTAAATCTGAAAAACGCCTATTACATTCAGCAGATTTACAGTAAGCCGTATTCGGTGGAGTTCATAACATACGCAAAGGCGGAGGGCATACCATTTGATGAAAATTTTTCAAGGAAATATGACGAGTATGTTTTGAATAACAAGCTGAAAGTCACAGTTTCCGCAATTTCACGCAAGAGGAATATCTGCGGTGACGATGTGAACTGGTTCGATTACGGAACTACAAAATACCTTGACAAGCAAATTATTATTGATGACAAGTACGATGTCACAAAGGAAATCAGTCTTGCCGATGTGGGAAAGGAAGAACAGCTTGATGATGAGGTTTTAATCAACACTGCAATGGATAGGTTCATTTCCGAAAACGAAACGGCGGATAAAACCGTTATTGAAGTGACTTTCTGCGGAAAGAAATATGTGTATCTCTATGATTCTGCCAAAGGCAGGAAGATACTTCTCGATAACGATAAATTCCGCAGGATTCCTTTTGATTATAACAATGTCTGGACCACCGTTATGGAATGGTCAAGGTCAAAGCTCATACAGAAAAAGGGTGACTGCATTATCGTTCCCGATTCGGAAATGGCTAAAATTGCCGAGGGCGACCGTGATTATGCACGGCGAATGATTGAGGAGCAGTATTCGCTTAAAAAGAACGGAAACCGTATGCTCCAGAAGTTAAGCGAGCTGAAATCATACGCCAAAAGCGAAATGGATTTTAAGGAACAGCAGGCAAAATTCAAGGCAAGCAGAGAAAAACCGATACAGGAGGATAAAAAGAATGAGAGTTCTGATTCGTGAAACCCTTGAAACAGCGGTTATAAATATCTATGGCACAGACGGAAAACAGCATACCAAGGACTTCTTTGAGAAGTATTTTGCCGATTCGGACGGTGCATATCCCACCCTTGATGAAGAACGTGAGGAGTTCGGCACAGATGCACAGTGGACGATAATCACAAGGTGTGATTTTGACCTTTTCGCAGGAACGGTTGAAACGCTCCAAAAGGCTATTGACAGTGCGGACAGCTATGCACAGGATTCCGACAGCTACCTTATATAACGGAGGAGGCAAAGGGCTATGGCAGAAAAAAGAGAAATCGACCTTAACGAGATATTAAGCCGGCTTGAATTTCTTGAAAAAGAAAATGTATCTCTCCGTGAGGAAGTTACAGAGCTGAAAAACAATGACATTGAGTTCAGAAACGAAATCAATGTAATCAACCGTTTCATTGCTGCCCTCACGGAATGTCAGACCGTTGAGGAAGTGATGATGGAAACCGAAAGCGTTGCAAAGCATATTACGGGAAGCGAAAATGCGGTCTTCTATTGTATGGACAGTGCAAGCAAGAAGTTTTTCTCCGAGGACGAGGGACGAAGCTGGCAGACAAGCGAGGAAAACAAGGTTCTGAAAGATGTTTTCGACAGTCAGGAAATAAGCGAGAACGGAGATAAGACATATATCCCTCTTGTTGCGGAAAACGGCAGATCGCTGGGCGTTGTTGTAACGGAAAACAGGGATAATGAGTGCAAATTCGATATTGACCGAGTGTTTGCAAAGGGCGGTTCTCTTGTGGGCGGTATGCAGCTTGGACTTTTGAAGGAATACGAGCATCAAGGAAGAATTACCGACCGTCTGACACAGATGTATAATCGACAGGGACTTGACGAATACCTTGTGAATACTGTTGTCAAGGCAATGTCAGAGGGCAAGAGCGTTAATATCCTTATGAGTGATATTGACCACTTCAAATCGGTAAACGATACATACGGACACACGGCAGGAGATATTATTCTCCAAAGCACAGCCGATGCCATAAAGGATATTGCAAAGGAGGGTGCAAGCAGTTGTTTCCGAATAGGCGGTGAGGAAATGGTTACGGTCCTCATAACCGATACTCCCGAACAGGCTATTGATATGGCTGAAACTCTCCGCAGAAATGTTGAGGGAATCGTTAATACGGTTGAGGGCAAGGACAAGGGTGTTCACGATGTTTCGGTAAGCATTTCAATCGGCATACACGAAATGAAACCTGATGTTCCCTTTACAAAGGAAAATGCGGAAGCACTTTTCGATACTGCGTACAAGACGGCAGATGCGGCGGCATATACCGCAAAAGAAGCAGGCAGAAACAAGGTTGTATGTGCAGACGAGCAGAACTATGTTTCCTATCTTGCGATGAAAACGGCAGAGGTTTTTGTAAAGGCAGAGGGACTTGAAGCTCCCGATGCTATAAAGGGCATTGAAGAAATGATTTCCGACAGCTTTGCAAATCCCACGGAAGAACAGGGACTTTCGGATATTATTGATGCACTCCGCACTTATGCGGTGCAGACTTCCGAAAATATGCCCGATATATCGGCTCTTGCGGATTTTATTGCGGATAAGGCGGAGGAGTTTTCGGAAAAGAAAAATGCTGTGACTGTTGCCGAAACGGATTTGACCGACCTTGAGCAGGATAACCGCACACAGGGAGAAAATATTTTTGATGTTATGTCGGCTGCAACTCCCGAAACGCTCATTTCCGTTGAACAGAACGGCTGCGTTGATTTTATGAAAACGGACAAGCCTATTGAGGATATTCTTCTTTGCTGTGCCGAGGATAAACCGTTTAAGGCTATATCGGATATGGCAGGAGAGCATATTTCCGAAGCGGATTTTGCAAGTGAGAATCAGAGCAGGAACACGCTTGCCGTTGAGATAAATATTGATGAAAACACACTTACGGCATACAACAATGATTTTACCGCAAATATTCCTCTTGATAAAGCGGTGGCGGATATAACCGCAGTTTTTCCGAAAGAATTGCCTTATTACATGACAGATAATCAGACAAAGGGAAACACCTTTGCGGAAAAGGTTGCCGCTATGAAAGAATGGGCGGAAAAGACAATAGAAAAGGTAAAGGAAGCAAGTCTTAAAAGGGACGAGGTGGCGAGATAATGTTTTACACGGAAGAACAGATAAAAAGGGCAAACGAGCGAAGCATTTCCGAGTATTTCCGCACGGCTGGATATAACTGCAAACAGATTCGCTCCGAAACCCATATCGCAGGCTTTGGCGGATTCTATGTTAAGGACACGGTTGTTCCAAATCAGTTTTATGTTCATTCACAGCAGACAGGCGGCATTGGACTTGTGAGCTGTCTGATGAAGGTATTGGATATGCCGTTTAAAGAAGCGGTGCAGACCGCACTTGACGGTGAGCAGGGCAGAGGTGAGGGAAAGACAGGACATACATCAACACCCCGATATGTTCAAACGAAAATCGAACCGAAACCCGAATTTGAAATGCCCCAAAAGGGTGCGGATAACAGAAAAGCGTACAGCTATCTTACGAAAACACGATACATAAATCCCGAAGTTGTAAATGCCTTTATCCGTGCAGGAGTTCTCTTTCAGGACACAAAGGGCAATGCCGTTTTTCTTCACAGTGAGAACGGCAAGCCCTGCGGTGCGGAGATACACGGAACAGGCGGAAAGAGCTATACAGTGGGAAATTCAAAATATTCGGATTTTTCCGACCGAAAGGTTATTCCAACAGAGCCGTACATAGCGGAGCTTCTCGACCGAAAGCTGAAAAATGCGGACGTGAAATTTGCAGGGTATGTTTATGAGAAAAACGCAAATATTGTTGCCGACAGCAAGGACTGCGGATTCATAAGCAATGCTATTTCCGAAATATCGGACAGCAATATTGACCGTGAAGCGGTTGAAAGCGAGGTTCACTCAAAGCTGAAAAACTACAAGGGCGTTGCTCCCGGAACAACGGAAAGCTATTTTTCCTATGATAAAGGCAATCCGCAGAAAGCATTCGTGTTTGAAAGTTCAATCGACCTTATGAGCTTTATGTCACTGCACCCCGATGTGACCGACTGCAAGTTTGTTGCAATGGCAGGACTGAAACCGAATGTGGTGGAAAAGCTCCTTGAAAAGAATATGCCTGTTACATTATGTGTTGACAATGACACGGCAGGGGAGAAGTTTGCAGGACGGTTTGGCTCACAGGTAAAGATATTTACCGAGTGCAGACACTACGGCGTAAAGGATTTTAACGAGCTGCTTATGGCAAGGAAAACCGTTCCTTTTAAGGATAAGGTAAACGCCGTAAAGAGCTGGGCGAATAATGCCATTCAGAAGATAAACGAAACAACTATGAAAACAGCGGAGGTTGCAAGATGAATGATTTAACAACAGGTTTTACCGAAAATATCGTGCCCGAAACCGCAGATGTTCCACCGGAACATCTTGAAAAAACAGCCGAAAAGAAATCCAAAACCGATAAGCGTTTGGAAAAGCTGAACGCATTGAAGGACAAGTACGGCAAGGCGATTCTGGCACAGGAAACCGCAACAAAGAAAACGCAGGATATATCCGCACAGATTGAGAAAATCGAAAACGAGCTTCACGCAGAAGAGGCGGCTGAGCTTGACAAGGCCTGTGCCGTGAAAAATCTGTCATATCGGGAGATAGCAAAATTCCTTATGAAAATCCCCGAAGATATGACCTTGACCGATATTCTGAATATGCTTTCGTGAGGAGGTTAACAAGATGACCGAATATGTAAACAAGGATTACTACAACAGCATAAAGGGCAACTGTTCATATATCGACCTTAACGGACAGAACATTCACAGCGTAATGGAAAGGCTGAAAGCGGAGGGCATTATGTTTTCCGCAGCCTACGGCGGTTACAGAAATACCGTTACCGTCAGCAAGGCAGATTCTCAGAGAGCCTTTGCCATTGCCGCCGAATACAAAACCGCACCGCAGAACATACAGCGTAAGCAGCGTATTATCGGCAATATCGAGTATTCAAAAATAAAGGACAGAAATTTTATCAATACCGACCCCGATACCGCTTTGCAGGTCGCAAATCTCCTTTCGGGAGATGCAAGCATACGCTTTTCGGGAAGAATAATTGAAAACTCTGCCACCATTACCGTAAGCGGAAGAAAAAATGCGGAAATGGTCAATCGTATGATTGATAATATCCGCAACGCAGACATCATAAACGAGCTTTACAAGGCAGGATATGAACGCCTTGCGGACACGAACGGTTTTGTAAATATCCGCAACAATGCAAGCGGTGAGGTTGTAGGCTTCCGCAGTATGGATATGGTGCGAGAGATGTTCGGTGATGCGAGCAGTGAATTTTTTCACCCCACCGCATATCGTGTGGAAAGTATTCCCGAAGCGGACGACCCTTTCTATATTTCCGAGGTTGACAGCGTGACCGACGATGAGAGAAATGTGTATGTTGATGAAAATTCGGACGTTCCCTTATTTGACAGCAGGGAAAATGCAGAACAGTATGCAGAAGAAAAGGGGATTGACCTTACGGGTTTTGAAGAAGTAATCTCCGAACCTGTTGCAGATGTTCCACTGGAACATTTCGATGATACGGCAGAATTATCTCCCTCTGAACAGCTTAAAAAGAGGGTAAATGCAGAGCTTGAAGCGTATATTACCGAGATGAAGTCCCGTCCGTTTGATGAGATTATCGAAGCTGCATACAGAGTAACCGTCTGCAAGCAGATAGGCGAATACATAACCAATGAAGAACCCGACCTTACAGAAGCACAGCTTTCTGCACTTCTTTCAATGGATAATGTTCTTGATGAAATCTATCTTGAATGGGTGAAGAATGATTCCGCAGAAAGCTATGATGATGTGCTTATGGTTATGCAGGACAGGGCAGACCGAATTTTGCTTTCGCAGCAGAGGGAAAATGTTCCGGTGGAACATTTTGAGTCCGAAGTGCCAAAGGACGAGGTTGCCGAAGCTCTGAGCCTTGCTGAGAATAACCTGACATTTTCGGTTGTTACCATAAACAATGAGCTTGTATTTGCGGTAGGAGAATACATTGAAAAGGACGATATTCACGGCTTGGAGGAATATCAGGACTATATTGCAAAAAATCAGCCTGACGAGGTAAGAGCATACGTTGAATACTGTATGATAGGAAATTCGGAGCTTGAATCGGAAATGGCATATTCGAGTGATATTGACTTTATCAATGCTAATCTCAAGGCGGTAATGAACCATCCGCAGACAACGAATCTTGAAATAAACAACTATGTTATTGCCACTCCCGATGAAATGCTTGAAAGCAGGCAGGCTGAAAAGCTGCTTGCCGAAGCAAGGGAATATATAAACGATTTTCTTGAAAAAGAGTATGGCACTGAACCCTCGGAGGACACCTACAAGGACTTGGAAAATGTTCCGCTGGGATATACTTCCCTCGGAGATGATGCCGACCACGATTTCAGCGTTACCGCAAATCTCGTGGACTTTTCAATCAGCTATACACTTGACGGAGTGGAGATTACAACAGAAAAATATGACAGCCTTGAGGAAATGACGGAAGTTGCTTTGACCTGCCTTGACTTTGATGATATGGTAACGGTAGGCAATGAAGCACTTGAAGAAATTGAAAACAAAAAATTCCGCCTTGTTATTCCCGAAATTGATGTTGATATTGATATGAGGGACATTGACAGCATTGCAGTTCAGACACCCGATGATGTGCTGATGTTCTATTACAGCAGCAATAACAAAACCATTGAACGAGCTTGGCAGAGTGACGATAACTCCGATACTGTCGTTGATATTGACGATGTTGCGATTGATATTCGGAGTGCCGTTTCAAACGGTTTTTCAGTGGAGGTTTACGAAACCGCAGAGGAAAGAAAAATGGCAGAAGATAATTCTGTTGAAATCCCCGAAAATCTTACCGCTATTGATGATGATACTGCTGTTATTATGTGGGAGCAGGGAATTACCGTTTACCACAGCGGCACACCAATTCCTCCTATGGAAGGAAACAGGGAGAATGAGCATAGCATTTTTGAAAATCTGTCCGATGATTTTTATGCGGACAAGGAAGATGTAAAGGCGTTCAGAATTGCCGATGACATTGCTTCGGAAATCTGGGATATGATCCGTGTTTTTTCCAACGTTCCCAATGAGGTGGGACAGCCATATTATCTGTCCCTTGAATCTGGCGGTTATGATGAGTGGGAGGACTACAATAAGGGCCTGAACGAGTATCAGAACACGCTGAAAGCACTTTACACGGGAAATTTCACAGCCGTTGAAGATTATCTGGAAAATGTTCGCAGTTCCGAAGATGTAAGCGAGGAAATGCAGGAGCAGGCGGCTTCTCTCCTTGATGCGGTCAAGTCATTCAGAAACCTGTCGGGAATTGAGGACAGAGCCGAAAAGGAAAACGAACCCACATATAAAATCTATCAGCTGAAAAAAGGCGAGGAATATCATAATCTTCGTTTTACACGCTGGGACGATATGCCGAGGTTTAATCTGTCCTTTGACAGGAAAAATTATGACGAGGTTTACGGCGGCAATATTGCCGATGTGACCAAATTCCCGTTTAAAGAGGGAATTCTTGAAGATATTTTCAAAAAATTTAACAGCGACCGTCCCGAAGATTTCAAGGGACGCAGCTTGTCGGTCAGCGATGTTGTGGTTCTGGAGGATAAAGAGGGCAGTTCCGCACATTTCGTTGACACAGTTGGAATGGTAGATGTTACAGACATTTTCTTTGAATTGAAAAAGGAAACTATCGACCTTTCAAGGCTCACAGAGGTGGAGATTACCGAGGAATACGACCGCAGAGGTGATGAACCCGACAATTCCACGCACGTTAAGAATACCATACTTTTTACGGATTTGGATAAGTCCGAAATCAGCAGATACAAGGATTTTACATACGATAACGGTGTAATGCCCGATAGTGATGAGGGATATACAACCGTAACATCTCAGGATATGCTTGATGAAATCAACGAGTATCTGGACAAGTCAAGAAAGAAATCGGGCATTTCAATTTCTGTTACGGATAACGAGGGCAATACCAAAAGGCTTAATGGCTTGCTTTTTGAATTTACTCTTGGAGATAGAAATGTTCCGGTGGAACATCTTGAAGGAAACGAAAAAAAGCCACTTTACGGCAAGAGCATAGAAGAAGCAAGTGAGCTTGGCGAAAGAGATAAATATTTTGCCAATATGAAAGAAAACAAGAGATGTGAAGATGCTATTGTAACTGCCATTGCGGATAATTACAGAAACAGCAGGCTTGACACGGACGGAGTGCTTTCCGATGTGCTGAAAGAATTTGTCTTTGAAAGAGTTGAGCTTGTTGTTGCGGCAAGATTATCCAATCTTTCATTTGACGGACGAATTGATAAATCCAACGTTGAATGGGCAAACGGTGTGCTTGCAAATCTTTCCGAAAGCGAGAGAAAAAAGTTATGTGCAGATACGCACATTAACTCTCACCCCGGACTTATAAATCTTTTTGCTGATAGGGTAAGAAGCGAGGAACGCAGCCGTGTGCAGGAAGAACAGGTTACGGAGAAAGAAGCAGAACCCTATGAGCCGAAGCTGGGTGACAAGTTCCGTGACAATAGCGGCGAAGTCTGGGAGCTTACATCTCTTACGGGAGTGATGCCGTGGTACAATGACCAGTGTGCTATTACAAGCATAAGCGGAAATGTTTCCATTACAAAGAACGAGAATTATTCCAATCTGCTTGATACGGCAAAGTATCATCGTGTTGCAGATGCTCCCGAAGCTGTTAAGACAGCAGACTATTCCCCGAAAATCGGTGATTTGGTAGAGCTTGACGGACAGGTGTATTCTGTTGCCGATATTGACAGCGGAGTTATATCTCTTGCCGATACCGAAACTCTGCTCGGAGAAACAAGGCGAATGACCTTGAGCGAATTTCTTTCAAGCGGTTTTGAGGTTGTGGAAGCAAACGGAGAAGAAACAGTTTTCGCAGATGTTCCACTGGAACATCGAGGAGAAAAAACAAATGAAAATGTTCCGGTGGAACATCATAGCACCAATGCAAACAATTTCGTTATTACAGACGAAAATCTCGGCGTGAAAACACCAAAGGCGAGATTTGCCGCCAATGCTGCCGCTATCAGAACTCTTAATGCCATTGAAGCGGAACACAGAACTGCCACACCGGTCGAACAAGCTGTTTTGTCCGGTTACACAGGCTGGGGAGCAATTCCAAACGCATTTGACCCCGACAACAAGGACTGGAGCAACGAATATGCCGAGCTGAAAACTCTCCTTACAGATGAGGAATTTATTGATGCAAGGCGTTCAACGTTAAATGCACATTTTACATCTCCCGTTATTATCAATGCAATTTATGAGGGGCTTGCAAACCTCGGCTTTGAGCAGGGGAAAATCCTTGAACCTGCTATGGGTATCGGAAACTTTTTCGGTATGCTTCCCGAAGCAATGCGAGGAAGTGAGCTTCACGGCGTTGAGCTGGACGACATTACAGGCAGAATTGCAAGACAGCTTTATCCCGATGCGGATATTCAGATAAAGGGATTTGAAAAGACCAAGTTTGAAAATGACAGCTTTGATGCTGTTGTGGGCAATGTTCCGTTCGGTGATTACAAGCTATCCGACAAGGACTATGACAAGCACAAGTTCTATATCCACGATTATTTTGTCGCAAAATCCATTGACAAGGTTCGCCCCGGCGGTATTGTTGCAGTTGTTACCTCAAAGGGAACAATGGATAAGGAAAATCCCGAAATGAGAATGTACGTTGCACAGAGGGCAGAGCTTCTGGGTGCGATCCGTCTGCCTAACAATGCGTTTAAGGCTAATGCAGGAACAGAGGTAACATCGGATATTCTTTTTTTCCAAAAGCGTGAAAGAGCCATTGAAATAAATCCCGATGAAATCGAATGGATAGGAAAGGCTGAAACTGCCGAGGGATTCCGTGTAAACGGATATTTTGCAAATCACCCCGAAATGGTTCTGGGTACGATTACAGAAGCCAATCAGAAGTACGGTCCTACCGAAAATACACAGGTTATTCCCTTTGAGGGAGCAGATCTTAAACAGCAGCTTGCGGAAGCGGTGAAGAATATTCAAGGCACATATACACCGAGAGCTGAAAAAGACACAAAGAAAAAGGAAACGGAGGATATAATTCCTGCTCCTGCAAATTCAAGGGTATATAGCTATTATGCCGTGAATGGCAGTGTATATTTCCGTGAAGACGGTGATACAATGGCCAAGGCAAATCTTAAAGGGGAAGCCTTAAAAAGAGCATTGGCAATGGTTGAACTCCGAGATACCGTTCGTGAGCTTCTGGATATGCAGCTTGATAATGCTGACAGTGCTTATGATACGGACATTGCCGAGTGCCGTGCAAAGCTGAATGAAAAGTATGATGCCTTTGTGGAGAAATTCGGACACTTCGATGATAAGAAGAATATCCGTGCGTTCAAGGGCGATGATGGATACAACTTTCTAACCGCACTTGAAAGCAAAAACAAGGACACAGGTGAGTATGAAAAGGCGGATATTTTCTACCACGATACCGTAAAGCCGAATAACGTTGTCACCCACGTTGAAACCGCAGAAGAAGCGCTTATTTTGTCCGTTGCGGAAAAAGCGAGAGTGGATTTTGAGTATATGACCGAGCTTTGCGGAATGAGCAAGGAAACCCTTATATCCGAGTTGGAGGGGCAGATTTTCAGACTTCCGCAGGAAGAAGAAAAGTATGTGACCGCCGATGAGTATCTGACGGGAAATATCCGCACAAAGCTCCGTCAGCTTGAATTTGCTCCCGAAGGTATGGACGTCAGCAAGCACAGAGAAGCACTTGAAGCGGCTATGCCGAAGCGTGTTGAAGCAAAGGATATTTCCGTTAAGCTGGGCGCACACTGGGTAGCTCCCGAATATGTAACGCAGTTTGTCAATCAGAAATTCTATCCGAGCTGGCGAAGCAGGGTAGAAGCACAGTACAGCCGAGCATCGGGCAAGTGGAAAATCGAGGGTGCAAGCCAGTCGGACAAGGGCAGCTATACCGCAATCCACGATTACGGAACAAAAAGGAAAAATGCCTATGCGATACTTGAGGGCATACTCAATCACGAGGATATGACCATAAAAGACCCGAAACTTGACGAACACGGCGAGCCGATTCGTGATTCAAGGGACAATATTATCAAGGTGACAAATCACGAAGAAACAAAGGCGGTTCAGCTAATGGTGAAGAAAATCGAAAGCGAATGGGAAGATTGGATTTTCAAAGATCCCGACCGCCGTGAAAAGTTGGTTGAGAAATACAACGAGGTATTCAATTCCATTAGGCACAGAGAATATGACGGATCGCATCTTAATTTCGTGGGAATGAACTCGGATATTACCTTGAAAGAGCATCAAAAAAATGCCGTTGCAAGAGCATTATACGGTGGTAATACACTGCTTGCTCACTGCGTTGGCGCGGGCAAGACCTTTGAAATGATAACAATAGCTATGGAGGGAAAGCGTTTGGGACTTCATAACAAATCCTTGTTTGCTGTTCCGAATTCTCTCACCGAGCAGATGGGCAGAGATTTCAAGAAACTTTATCCTGCTGCCAATGTCCTTGTAGCCACAAAAAAGGATTTTGAGCCTAAAAACCGCAAGATGTTATTTGCAAAGATAGCAACAGGCGAGTGGGATGCGGTAATTGTCGGACACAGCCAATTTGACCGAATGGGACTTTCCGCAGAGCGTATGAACAGGTATCTGAAAGCGGAGATAGAGAGCCTGCGTTCGGAACTTGAAGAAGCCAAGAGTACGGATGGCGCAAAAAGTTTTTCGGTAAAGGAAATTGAAAGGACTATTACCCGATACGAAAAGCGTTTGACCGATGAGCAGAACAAGGTAGCAAAGGACGATTACATAGATTTCGAGCAGATGGGCTTTGACAAGATTTTCGTTGATGAGTGCCATATGTACAAGAATCTGGGTACTGCAACTAAAATGTCCAACGTTGCCGGAATTGGCACAACGGGAAGCGGCAAGGCTGCGGAGCTTCTGATGAAAACAAAGTACCTTGACGAGCTTACGGACGGCAGAGGTTTGGTTTTTGCAAGCGGAACGCCAGTTTCTAATTCAATGACCGAGCTTTATACGATGATGCGATACTTACAGACAGACCTTCTCAGAGAGTGTGGTATCAGCCATTTCGATGAGTGGGCGGCAGACTTCGGAACTGTAAAGACCGATTATGAGTTAAAGCCTGAATCTGACGGAAAGTATCAGCTTAAAACCCGATTTGCACAGTTTAACAACCTTCCCGAACTTATGGGAATGTTCAAGGAAGCGGCCGACATAAGGACAGCGGATACTCTTGACCTTGAAAAGCCGGATGCACACGTTCACGAGGTTGTGGCACAGCCTTCCAAAATTCAGAAGCGTTTGATAAAGGCATTGTCAAAGAGAGCATCGAAGATTCGTGACGGCGCTGTTGACCCAAAAGATGATAATATGCTTTGTATCACCAATGACGGAAGAAAAATCGGACTTGACCAAAGACTTATGCAGTCAGGCTGTGAGGATAACCCGAATTCCAAGGTTAATATGTGTGTAAGAAACGTATTCGACATCTATACTAAAAATACGGATAAGAAAAGCACACAGATGATTTTCTGCGATATGTCCACTCCGAAACAGGCGAATCGACAGGACAGATTTGAGATATATCGTCCCGACAGTAAGGTCGGTTTTGAGTGTATCCGCAGAAAAGTTGGTTTAGGAAATCCCGGAAACAAGAGCTATCTCGGTACGTTTGACGATTTGAAAAAGTACGTTGAAAAGAATACAGCCGATATAGAGGACAAGCTGCAAGACGGTGATATTGCCGTATTCCGTGTTCCGAGCGAGGACGGAAAGAGCATTGAATCGAGAGCTGCCCTTTATATGGGAGGAAAGTTCTCCGAAGCAAATTCGGAGGAGCTGCTTGAACAGATTTTTATGTCACCTATTGAGGATATGCCGCCCAAGACATTCAATGTCTATGACGATATTCGGGATAAGCTCATCGCAAAGGGTGTTCCCGAAAAAGAAATTGCTTTTATACACGATTATGATACCGCTGAAAAGAAGCAGGAGCTTTTCAATCAGATGAACAGCGGCGATGTTCGTATTCTCCTCGGTTCTACGCAGAAATGCGGTGCAGGAATGAACGCACAGGAACGTATGATAGCACTTCATCATCTGGATGCTCCGCTTCGTCCGAGTGATATGGAGCAGCGTAACGGTCGTATCGAGCGGCAGGGCAACAGCAATCCCGAAGTCGATATATTTCGCTATGTTACCGATAAATCCTTTGATGCGTACCTCTATCAGATTTTGGAGAACAAGCAGAGGTTTATTTCACAGGTAATGACAAGCAAAACCCCCGAAAGAGTATGTTCCGATGTGGACGAACAGGCTCTTGACTATGCGGAAGTAAAGGCACTTTGCGCCGGAAATCCCAACACAACAAGAGGAGCTTACGGGAAAAGGGCGATTTTACGTTGGTTTTGGTAGAGGATATACAATAAAGGCATATCCTCAATTTTCTACAATGTATATATTATGATATATGTATGTCAAAAAAGCTGTTTCGACGGATTTATTTGTATTGTCCCGGTTTCGGTACGATTTCGGCGAAAAGTCTGTATCTACCTCCGATGTCAGCGGCAACATACGGCTGACTGAAGGATATGAGGAGATAAAAGCACTTTCACAGATAGACCTTGTATCTCCAAAAGGATGTTGATACTGTAAGCAAGGCTCCCATGGCTGTTGATGAGGGACGGCAAGGAAAGTCACCCTGTCACTATTATGGGAACAGTGAGTAATGATCGAAAGAAAGCAGACACAAAGCTTAAATCTCTCATATCTGCAAATGCAGGGTAGGACACTTGATATGGGCGAGTATCGTGGGTTCAAGCTGTCGATTTTCTTTGATACCCTAACAAAGTACGTTATCCAAATCTGATTTCAGACGGAGTAACTCCATAGCATTCTCTGATTTTTCTGCTCATGTCGCTCTGACTGCAAAATCCTGTGTTTGCGGCAATATCGGACAGCTTCATGCCGGTATATCGTATAAGCTCACAAGCTCTTGTGCAGCGTATGTGGGTAAGATATTCACGGGGTGACATTCCCGTTTCCGCCTTGAATGCGTGAGAAAGATAACCCTCGCTGATAAAATTATCGGCGGCAATATCCTCAATTTTTATGCTGTCCGCATAATTTTGCTCAATATACGTCCTGACCTTTTCCGAAAGAATTTTTCCCGAACGCTTAGCAGTTTTTTCATTCTGTGGTCTGCAAACATCGAAAAATACCGACACGATATCAAGTGCCGCACTCAGCTCCGAGTAAATATTTCCGCCATACAAAAATATATCAGCCATTTTTTCAAAGCCCGACCGAATTTCGGGCTTATTTTTTATCACGATGATACCGCCCTTGCTAATGTCCGTCAGTATTGAAAATAGATCGGGACGGCTAAGCTGATTTTTCAGCTCCCACGGGTTTATTATTGTAATAAATCGCTTGTACTCTATATCCTTTTCTACAGTTACATCATGAAGCTGTCTGCTTTTTATAAGCGCAGAATCTCCGTCGGAAAGAACAGATATAATATCTCCGGTGACAATGTTCACTTTGCCACTTACGATGTGCATGATCTCGCATGACGTATGAGTATGACAGACATTGTACATGGGATTTTCATAATATCCTGCGTGTTCTATAATTGCCATTTTATCACCCTTTTTATCATATCACACATCGGGATAATTTACAACAAAAAACAGCAGATTTTCTATAATAAATAGCAGATAATATAATGCAGTATTCCATAAATTCAGCTAAAATATTGCAAATAACCCTTTTAAGGAGATGCGCTTATGAATATCAAAAAAATTATAGCGTCCGCAGTATGTACAGCAATGATTCCCATCGCTTTAAGCGGATGTACGGACAGTAAAAATCAAGCTGAAACGGAGGAAACTGCTATGCAGACAACTGAAACAACAGCAGAAAAGGAAATACCGCTTGCAAGTGTGAACACAGCTTACAAATCTGTTACTGTTGACGGAAACACAACAAATATGGACAAGGGTACGGTGTGGCGTGGTCTGGGCGTTATAACGGGAAACAATTCCTCACGTCTTCTTATGGACTACAAAACGGAAAATCCCGATGCATATTGGGAGATAATGAACCTGCTGTTCAAGCCCGATTACGGCGCAGGTCTTACTCACGTTAAGATCGAATTCGGCACGGACGTTAATTCTTCATCGGGTACAGAGCCTTGTATAATGCGTTCAGCCGATGAAGAAGCGGACGTTACAAGGGGTGCAGGCTTTATGTTTGCGGCGGACGCTCTCTCCATAAATCCCGATATTACCGTTGATCTGCTCCGCTGGGGAGAGCCAAAGTGGGTAACAGACGCATTTGCTGAGTCCCTGGAGGCAGGCTTTGAAGCAAGATACAAATGGTATAAGGCTGCTATTGAAGGTGCGTTCGATACATACGGAATGAAATTCACCCACATCAGTGCCGACGCTAACGAGGCAGAAAAGGTGGACACCGATTGGATAATATATTTTGCCGACAGGTTGGAAAATGAAACTGACGAGCGGTACGATTACGGTGCGATAAAGATAGTTGCTTCCGATGAGATAGGTTCATGGAAGATTGCGGACGAAATGACAGATAACGAAGCTCTGCGAAACGCAGTTGATATTCTTGCCGAGCATTATAACACTTGGGCAAGCGAAAAGGCTAAGCTTCTGAACAAAAACTATGGCAAAGAGATCTGGTATTCCGAGGGAGTTGCTTCCACGAATATTGCAAAGCTTGCGGTGCAAAGCAACGGCAGCGGCATTAACGGCACAAACGGTGCTCTTGACGTATGCAATCGCATCATCAACGGTTATTACAACGGCAGAATGACCATGTATGAGTATCAGCCTGCTGTGGCAGCGTATTATTCGGGAGCAAAATATTTTCCAAAATCACTGATAAATGCACAGAACCCTTGGAGCGGTTATTATGAAGCGGACTGCGGTGTATGGACTTCCGCACATTTCACCCATTTTATAAAGAACGGCTGGAGATTTATCGACAGTGCCTGCTATGGTGACGGCAAGGAAAATCACTACATTTCCGAGTCAACTAACAATTATATGGCCGTTACCGATACGGAAACGGGAGATTATTCTATCATCATCTGCAACGACAGCGAGGAGCAGCGCAATTACACCTTTACCCTTGAAAATATGAAGCAGGCAGAAGCACCGTTCACAATTTGGGAAACAAGAGGTCCCGATGAGGGTCAGGCTTACAACGAAAATTATTTCAGGAACATCGGCACCTTCCGTCCCGTTGAAGCCGAGGGAAAATATTCCTATTCTATCGAGGTAAAGCCTTATTCCATAGTTACTGTTACAACTCTTGACAATACCGCAGATACTTCCGTTTACAACTGCAGGTATGATGATATTCCCCTTGATATAAATTATTCCGATGATTTTGAATACTCCGAAGAATTTCTCTCTGCAAGAGGAAACGCTCCCCTTTACACTACCGATCAGGGCGGAGCCTTTGAGGTTTCGGAAATTGACGGAAACAAGGTGCTGATGCAGATGATAAATGCCGATAACAAGCCTACCGATTGGCGTTACAGAGGTACTCCCAATCCCATTACCTCTCTCGGCGATGACCGCTGGGCAAATTATTCTGCGGAAATAGATTTTAAGCTTGCGGATAGTGCTGCGGATAATTATATTGCGCTTGGCGTTCGCTATCTCACAGCAGAGCTTGATTCATGGTCAGCGGAAAACGGCTACAGCATAAGAGTATATCCTAACGGAAAATGGGAGCTTAAAAAGAATGCACAGACAGCAGACAGCGGAGAAATTGACGGCTTTGACAGTTCGGTATGGCATACGGTAAGAATCACCGCCGCAGGAAAGCATATATCCGCAGAGCTTGACGGTACAGAGCTGACCGCCTTTGACGATGATATTGCTTTTGCAAATTCGGGACGAGTTTCGATCGGCAGCGGTCTTTACAACAATATTTTTGACAATATGAAAATATCTCCTGTGGACGGCTGCAAACCCACAATTACAAGATTTGACGATCACGATCCGTCCGTTACCTATAACGGTGACTGGTACAGAACCGTTCCCGACAGCTATCTTAATTTCAACAGAACAATTTCCCGTGCGGAAATTGCCGAGGGAGATACGGGCGAAAAGAGCTTTGAGTTCAGCTTTACGGGCGATCGTTTTGCGATAATCGGTCAGACCGACCCTGCGGATATTGAAGTTTATGTTGACGGAGAATTGCTTGAAACAAAGAAAAATCCTTGGGGAGCACTTGCAAGACAGTGCAGCTATTCTGCGGAGGTTCCCGAGGGCGAACACACGGTAAAGATCAAGGTCATAGGCGGTTCCTATACTGTTGACGCAATAGAATATTGAGGTGCGAAATGTTTGAAATAAAGGATAAATTCTATCTGAACGGAAAGCCGTTTAAAATAATTTCGGGAGCATTCCATTACTTCCGAACCGTTCCCGAATATTGGCAGGACAGACTTGAAAAACTTGTGAATATGGGCTGCAATACTGTTGAGACCTATATTCCTTGGAATTTTCACGAACCGAACAGGGGACAGTTTATTTGGGAGGGAATGCGTGATATATGCCGATTTATCGAAACAGCACAGGAATTGGGACTTTATATAATAATTCGACCTTCACCCTATATCTGCTCGGAATGGGAATTCGGCGGTCTGCCTGCATGGCTCCTTCGTGACAGGAATATGCGGCTTCGGTGCAGCTATGAACCGTATCTTAATGCTGTAAAGAATTATTACAGTGAGCTTATCCCGAAGCTGGTGCCTTATCAGATAGACAGGGGCGGCAATATAATTTTAATGCAGATCGAGAACGAGTACGGCTATTACGGCAACGATAAGGCGTATCTTGAATTTCTCCGTGATACTATGAGAGAGCTTGGTATAACCGTTCCCTTTGTAACCTCGGACGGTCCATGGAGTGAGCCGATATACAAATCGGGAATGGTGGACGGTGCGCTGCCTACGGGAAATTTCGGCTCCGGGGCAGAGTGGCAGTTTAGTCAGATGAAAAAATTCATCGGTGATGACAAGCCCCTTATGTGTATGGAATTCTGGAACGGCTGGTTTGACGCATGGGGAGATGAGCATCACACAACTTCTCCCGAAAAGGCGGCGGCGGAGCTTGACGAGCTGCTGAAACGGGGCAGCGTTAATTTCTATATGTTTGAGGGCGGCACCAATTTCGGTTTTATGAGCGGCAGAAACGGCGGAAGCAGAACAGGGGACGTGACCTCATATGATTATGACGCTCCTCTCACGGAGGACGGACAGATAACCGAAAAATACAGGCTTTGCAGGGACGTTATCTCAAAATATACAGACATAGCGGAGATACCTCTTACAACAAATATTAAACGGAAGGCTTACGGAAAAATTCCCTGCACGGGCAAAGCTGATCTGTTCTCAGTCCTTGAAAAAATTTCCGAGCTTGTTTGTTCAAATTATCCGCTGACAATGGAGGAGATCGGACAGAATTACGGATATATTTTATACCGCACCAAAATCAGGGACGGCGAGACGGTGAACGAGATACGCATGGAAAACGCTGCCGACAGAATTGAGTGCTATCACAACAGTGAATATGTTTATACTGCCTTTGCAGAAAATATTCACGAAAAATTTGAGCCGAATGAAAAGCGCACAGGCGGAATTATTGACCTGCTTTGCGAGAATATCGGGCGTGAAAACTTTGGAACAGGTCTTGAAAATCAGAGAAAGGGCATTTCTGGCGGTGTTAAGATAAACGATCACCGACAGTTCGGCTTTGAGATTTTTCCGCTCCCTCTTGATGAAGAACAGATAGGAAAACTAAGCTTTGATGAGGGATATTCCGAGGGCGTTCCTGCATTTTTCAGATTTGAATTTGAAGCCGATGAACTTTGTGATACGTTCCTTGAGCTGGACGGATTTGGCAAGGGCTGTGCTTTTGTAAACGGATTTAATCTGGGACGTTTCTGGGATATAGGTACTCAGAAGAGGCTGTATCTGCCTGCGCCTTTGCTGAAAAAGGGAATGAATACGATCATTATCTTTGAAACCGAAGGCAAAGCCGCAGATGAGATATACCTTGCGGATGAAGGCAGACTTGGCTAATGGATTTATAATCGCATACATCAAGGGGCTGTTGCACGGACATCATTTATGGATGTCTTGCAACAGCCCTATTTTCGTTTTATAAATGTGCATAAACGGCAAATATTGCGTTATACTAAAATTAGAATTAAACTCGTTTTCGTTTGAATTGTTTACGGATCTTTACAGGGCGTTATTTCAGCACCTCTCCGAAAAGCTTTGCAAGCTCCTCGTTTTTTCCATTTGGATAATCGTCATACAGTCCGAAAGGCAATTCATTGTACACATGATAATCAAATCCGATGTTGTATTTGCGGCATATACTTATCATATCTCTTACCCAACCGACACCGTTGCGGCCGTTTTCAAAGCCTTCCGAAATAACGCCGAATTCGCCGAGATAAATCGGAACGTTATGCTTTTCGGAGAACTTTACATACGGCATAAAGCTTTCTTCAAGATAATCCTTGTCAAAGCTGCGGATATTTTCGCTGAGTGACATATCCATTCTTATCTCGGGCGAGCTGCTGTCGGATTTTATATATCCCGATATCATATACTTATATCCCTTTTTCATCTCAAACCGCTTGAAATTCTGTACATACACCGAGGTGGTTCCCGATATCTTCAAGCAGCCCTTAGCATTGTTTCCGTCACCATCATAGTATTCGGAAATGCCGCTGCCGTCCTCGCTCCACGGACTGCTGTTCAAGATTCCACCGGAAAAATCGGCTTTAAAGAGCGTTCTGCGATTTCCTTTCGGGGATATCTCAGTCAGCGTGATATCGTCGAAATATGCTGTACCTCCCTCTCCGAGGTTTGAAGCGGTCACGACTGCAGTCACGACATTTGCCTTGTTCGATAAAGAAATAGTTTTGCTTTGGAAATAAGACCAGCCGTTTCCTTTGGACGATTTTTTCGAGGCGGCTTCGCAGTTCACCCAGCCGTTTACAACATCCTCACCAACTATCTCCTCGGTGGGGTATGTCATTGTGTGTCCTTTCGTAACTGCCCAGTCGGCGTTCTGGTGCGTGAAGTAAAAAGCATCGTATTTATGAAACTCATAGATGACGTTTTTATCGTTTATTCTTGCAAAAGAGTGTTCGGGAGTAAAGTATTCATACTCTCTTTCTCCGTCAGACTTAACTGCGCTGCCTACACCTTCAACGAATACTGCCTGATATGGTGAAACCTTTCTTATTGCCGAGGTGATTCGCTGCATAAGTTTATTATACTGTTCGTATGTTTGTTCCATAGTATCCTTCATAGGAACAACGGGTTCGTTTATAAGTCCGTAACCCCAGACAGTCGGCTCATTCGCATAACGCTTTGCAATCGTTTGCCAAAGTGCGGTCAGCCTGTCCTGATTGTTTTTATCCGTCCATAGCTCCATTCCGCCGCCCGTTGACTGATAGCCTCCCTGCGGACAATGCATATTTATGATTATGCCCATACCGTATTTTTTTGCCCATTTTATGTTTTTATCGAGCCATTCAAAACCGGATTTCTTATATTTATACGGTTTTTTATCGTCTTCAAATAAGCCGTAGTTGATATAAAATCTTACGCTGTTAAAACCCATTTCCGAAAGCTCTTTGTATGTTTTTTCATTATGATGCGATGTATCGGGAAGGGATGGATTGCTCCACACAGAATTTCCGAGAGCCATTCCCTGAATGTGGAGTATTTCTGAGCCGAAACGGTAAATCCTGCCGCAGAAGTCAGCATAACCGCTGCGAAAAAAAGTGCGGTGAATTTTAACAGAAAGCTGCGAAGCTTATTCTTTTTTCCATTCATTTTTATCTACCCCTTTCAGAAGTTTATGTTATACATTTATATTACAATGCTTAAACAGTCCTGTCAAGCGTGTATTTGTTAATTATCATAACAATAAGCTTGATATTTCGTTTAAATCTGGGTGATTAGTCAAAAACGTCGTTTTTTGATGATTCTGTCCAAACATTGCCCTTACCACTTTTTCCTTACAGACCCTGGCTTCTCATTGCCGCACCCATTACTGCTCTGGTGCTTATGGCAACATTCTGGGCACATCCCGATTGGAACAATACTGCAAAGATAATTTATATGTCGGTTACATACTGCATGCTTGTTCTTGGATATACCTGTGTAAATATACCATACGGAACGCTGTGCGGTGCTATGACTCAGAACATTGAGGAACGTGCAAAAATCAATACGTTCCGTTCGGTAAGCGCAATGATAGCCATTGGAATTATCAATATCATTACTCTTCCGCTTATTTCAAAGCTGGGCGGCGGAAATGACAAACAGGGTTATCTCCTTGTTGCGGTTGTTTACGGTATCATTTTTACACTTTGTCATATTTTCTGCTTTGCAAAGACCAAAGAAGCGGTCACAGTTCCCGAAAAGGAAAAAATCCCTTTGAAGCTGCAGCTGAAAACCGTTATACAGAACAAGACTTATCTTCTTGCACTTCTCGGACAGTTTCTGTTCGGTGTAACTCTTTACGGAAGAAATGCAGATGCACTTTATTATTTCAAGTATGTTGAAGGCAGCGAAGCGTTTTTTACCAAATATTCAATGGCAATAATTATTCCGTCAATAATAGGCGCAGGACTTTTCCCCATAATTTTCAAATGGACGGGCAATAAAGGCAGAGCGGCCTCCATTCTTGCTCTCGGAACGGGAGTATGTATGATCTCGTTATATCTGTTCAGTCCCGTAAGTTCACCGGCAGCGTTTTATATCTGCTCGGGACTTACACAGTTCTTCTTTGCAGGCTTTAATACTGCTATATACGCAATAATTCCCGACTGTGTTGAATACGGCGAATGGAAAACGGGCATCAGAAACGACGGCTTTCAGTATGCGTTTATTTCTCTCGGAAATAAGATCGGAATGGCAATAGGTACATCGGTACTTGCTGCCACTCTCGGAGCAGCAGGCTTTGAAGCTAACATCACGCAGAATGAAACAGTTCTTTCTATAATGAAGCACAGCTTCTCGACTATCCCCGGAATACTCTGGATTGTTACTGCTATTGTACTTTTCTTCTATAAGCTCAATAAAAGATCCTACAATAAGATCGTATCGGAAATTAAGGAAAGGAGTATGGAAAATGCGTGATATAGTTGCTTTAGGTGAAATGCTCATTGATTTTACGATGCAAGGAGTAAATTCACAGGGGCAAAGATTGTTCGCACAAAATGCAGGAGGTGCTCCTGCAAACGTTGCCGCAGCTGCTGCAAAGCTTGGAGCCAAGGTCGCTTTTATAGGAAAAGCAGGAAATGATATGCACGGAAGATTTCTTAAAGAAACCTTGGATAAATGCGGAATTGACAGCAATGGATTTATCCTCAGCGAAGATTATTTTACAACTCTGGCTTTTGTTAATGTAAAGCCTTACGGCGAACGTGAATTTTCGTTTGCAAGAAATCACGGAGCCGATAAGATGCTTAACGCTGCTGATATTCCTCTTGATATACTGCTTTCGGCAAAAATACTGCATATTGGTTCCATATCGCTTACCGATGAGCCTTGCAGAGGAGCAACTATGTTTGCAGTCAAAAAGGCTAAGGAAAACGGCATAATCATTTCTTATGATCCCAATTACAGAGAGTCACTATGGAACAGCGAAGCTCAGGCGGTGGAGCAGATGAGAAGCATAATAAAGTATGCCGATATTATGAAAATTTCAGATGAAGAAACAGAGCTTCTGACAGGCGAAGCTGACTATGAACGTGCTGCTGAAAAACTGATCTCACAGGGAGTGAAAATTGCGGCGGTCACTCTCGGGAAAAATGGTGCTTATGTGAGAACCGCAGAGGGAGGAACCCTCGTAAGCGGTTTTAAGAACAAGGCTATTGATGCCACAGGCGCAGGCGATGCATTCTGGGGAGGATTTTTATACAGCCTTGCAAAGAGCGGAAAAGCTCCGGAAAACGTTACATTATCCGAAGCATATAGCTTTGCTGATTTCGGGAATGCGACTGCAAGCCTGTGTGTGGAAAGCTATGGTGCTATCCCTGCAATGCCTGATATGGAAGCAGTTTGTGAAAAGCTGGGGGAGGAACGTTTGTGAATATAACCGATAATTTTACGGTTTTACAGCATATTGGTATTCCCACAAATGATATTGAAGAAACGGTAAAGTTCTATAAATCATTAGGCTTTGAAGCGGTTCTCCGCACAATAAATGCCGAAGCAAACGAAAAGGTTGCGTTTATGCGTCTGAATGGTCTGACTTTGGAGATATATGAGAATCGGTCTGCTGTGATGTCTTATGGTGCTGTTGACCATATTGCATTAAATGTCAAGTCTGTTGATGAAGCGTTCAAGTTTGTAAACGAAAGCGGCTTGAATAATACAAAGGATTCAATTCATTTCCTTCCGTTCTGGGAAAACGGAGTGAAATTCTTCACCATTGAGGGACCGAACAAGGAAAAAATCGAATTCAGTCAGTATTTATGATAGACAACCGAACTTGCAGGGCTTAGAGCTTTGGGAACAGAGTGTCCTCATCACAATACACATAGTGGAATTGAAGTTAAGTACGAAATAATTGAACTTATAGGGAGATGATTTTTTGAAAAAAGTAACTGTCAAGCTTGATACTATCAATGATGTCAAGAATTTTGTAAATGCTGTCACTGCCTTTGAATGTGATTTTGATATTGTGTCGGAAAGATATGTTGTTGACGCAAAGTCGATAATGGGAATATTCAGTCTTGAACTCAGTAAGCCCCTTGCTTTGCATATTAATTCAGATGATGAAAAAGAGATAAATGCTGTTTTGAAGACAATTTCAGCTGTGCTTGTTTCCGAATAAAGCTCTTTAACCTTTATATAAAGCATAAAAGCTTCGGGCGTTCTCCAAAATGTCCGAAGCTTTTTTCATTTGTATTCAAGTTACAAATGAAGATTTTATGAGAAAATTTATGTCAGCTTTGATTTCAGCCGTTTGGACAGATCCTGCAAATCCTGACAAGCATCAAAGCACATCCGGTTATAGCGGTCAATATCTTTGGTGCTGCTGTTGACAGTAAGACCACCCTTGAAAGCCCGAATTTTCTCACGCCGTTCGTCAAACGCCTTGTTGTATTTCTCCAAAAGGTCGGGATAGCCGGAGAGCTTCTTGCGGTAGCTCCTGCATTTGTTGTCGAAATTGAGATAGGCTTCTTTTATCGGATCAGCCATAGCACGTTTCTTGTAATCATCGTTCGCCTTGTATAAACGCTCTTTCTTACAAGTGGTCCTGCCACAGGTCAGAGAAGCATTTGAACGTTTGGTAATCATAAGCTGTCCGCAGTTTTCGCAGTTAGTGATAAGCCTGCCTGCATCGGACATAATATCGGAGTAAATATCGAGCAAAGTGAGAATGGAGTCGTTTGCCACATAAAGGCTAATGTTTTTGTTATCATCGTGTACCCTGTAAAGAGAACTGTCCAAAACATCATTGCTGCCCCGAATAGCTGTTCGTATATCAAAAATATCCGATGCCCTTGCCGAAATGAACGGACGAAAGATTTTCTCGCTATCCGCTTTGAATAATTCAATATATTTTTCCGCACGATCGTGGTTGCCCTTTATGGACAACCCGATTTTTTTATTGAAATCACGCTGGTGGAGCTTGAATTTACTGAATAAAAAATAGATAATATAGTTTTTAACGATATTAGCGTATTCGGAAATATCGTAATACTCCGACAGCTCCTCAAGGACACAGTTGCAGCTGCCGTCACATAATGCGTCCGCATTGCAAAGCCTGTCGCTTAGCTCCATAATCTCGTTAAGCTCATATTTTACCTTCATAAGGCGGTTTATGTCCTTAACAAGATTGCCTGCCTTGTTGCTATGCCGCATAAGCCCCTTTGTAGCTTTCATAGGACAACCTCCGTATGCCCAAGCCTTAATATCGGCAGGAGTACCGACAATGTATGTTTCCGTATCCTCGGAAAAGTCAACGATTATGCCCACCGAAGCAATTTCTCCGCAGCACTCAAACAAATCTATCATAACAAATACGCCCCTTTCAGAAAAAATCAAATGAAATCCGACAAACAAATTTTATGGATTTATTATATCACATTTTGCACGTTTCGTCAACGGATAGCGTGGAATCATCTGTATTTGTATGATGTTTGCACGCAAGGGCGTAATGGTTGTAGTAATGCAAAAAAGGAGCGTGAGTTTTTGCTCACGCTCCTCGATAAATGGGAATCTGTTAATGTTATTTAATTGTCCAATATCCATCATAGGCATATCCAGTTTTTCCATTCAATAAATGTTCCGATTTAGTGAATCCCACTTTCTGAATTGCTTTAATTCTTTCTATCGCATATATTGGAGCCTTAGTAAGTACACCTTTATATCCTAACATTTTCTCAAATTCTGGTGTGATAAGTGAAAAAATATCATACAATTCATTTTCCTGTTCATAATCACTTCTCACATCTACTCTCAAAATACCCATGTTATTAAATTCATCATCGGACACTCTCAAGCATAATTCAACCGTTCCAATTACAGTTGATACTGTCTTGTCAACAATCGAAAGTCTAACGAACCAACCTTTTTCATATGACATCCGCCAAAAGTCCATCGCTGCTTCCATTTTTTCTTTTGACGCATAATAGAAATTATCTCCATTACAATTATCACTGTTAAAGAATGGCAATGCGTTCTTATCGCTATATACTTTTAATAAATCATTGCAATCTTCATTCTGAAATAATCTAAGTATAAATTTTTCATTTTCTAATACAGGACATGATTCATAAATATTCATAAGATACCTCCAAATTCCGATATATCGAGCAGTTTAGCTGCCCGATTTATTCCATTATACCCCAAACTATAAATATAGTCAAGTGGAGAACAAACAGATTTATTATAACAAATACGCCCCTTTCGGAAAAATCGAATGAACCCCACCTAAAAAAAATTTATAGAATTTATATATCACGTTTTGCACGTTTCGTCAACGGATAGTACGGAATTATCTGTATTTGTATGATATTTGCACGCATAGGCTTAATGAGTTGCTCGAAACAAAAAGAATGAGGTCAAAAAGGCGTTTTCGGAAAATTTTGATATATAATGGGAGCAGGCTCAGAGGAAAAATCCCAAGAGCCGAACAAAAGAAAATGGAGGTGCTGCTAATGAACAGCAGAGAAAATCTGCCGATGATGTTATCGGCAAACGACATTCAGACAATGGGCTTCACCCGTACTATGGCATACAATATCCTTAATCGTGATGATGTGCCTGTTGTGAAAATCGGCAGTCGGAAGTTTATTCAGAGAGATAAGTTTTTTGACTGGTTGGACAGCAGGGAGGATAGAGAAAATGATCAAATTTAATGGCACTTTCATCATCGGCATCGACCACGGCTACGGAAATCTCAAAACAGCCAATACGGTTACTCCGTCGGGTGTAAAGATCCACGAGTCTGAGCCGCCCTTCAAGAAGGACGTGCTGGAGTATGACGGAAAGTACATCTGCATCGGTGAGAACCACAAGTCTTTCACAGCTGACAAGACCACCGATATGGATAATTATTACCTAACCCTTTACGGAATCGCACAGGAGTTGTCACTTGCAGGAATTACCGAGAGCCACGTTCATCTGGCAGTGGGACTTCCGCTTATGTGGGATTTCAGGTGGAAGTCGCAGTCGGTATTCGTGAAAAGCAGTACGAGGTTTATCGTGCTCCCGAAAGAAATTATCCGTTATACGCAGATCTTCAAAGAACAGTCGATGTTCTGAATTTCGTTCACAACAATCATATTCATTCCCTTGACGATATGGAAAAGGTTTTGAAAACTGCAAACAGAATGGAAGATGTTGCTATGAACAAGTATTTCAAATGTGAGGAGAAAAAGCAGCAGCTGAAAGTGCTGAATTATCTTGGAGATGAATATGCTCGTCTGCTCAAAATTGAAAACAGAGATGAAGCACAGCAGAAACGGCTGGAGGAGCTTCACTGGAAGCTTGTTGCAAGCGGCGGTATCGGTGGTTGGGATACTCACCAAAAAGGCTGGTTGACGGAATTGAAAATGAAGCTTGAAAGAGATATTTCACAGCTTGACAGTCTTGCCGAGGAAATGGGCAGAGCTTCAGGAATGCGTGCAGCAGCTGAGAACGCATCGGATTATTTGAAAGAATTTCTGAAAACCGATTATGACAGAATCAGGGAACGGGAAGAACTTCGCACACAGATAGAAATGTATCACGAAGGAAAAGAATTGCAGGAGGACGGTACATACAAAGCTGAGCCTGAACCCACAGCAGAAAGAAATGTCGAGCTTGATTTCATCGAGGAACGTGAAGAACAGCGTAGGCTCATTATGGAACAGAGGAGAATGGAAAAGGAGATGAGAGAAAGAGAAGCACGGCGGAGTAAGGATACTTATTGCCGCTGACGTTAGCCCGAATAAAAATATTTTTCTTAACGCTATTGCTACGCAATTTCTTGACCGAACCTGTTTTATGCCGTTGTTTTTCGCTGCCGAAACCAACTCAAAAGCAATTCCGCAGTTGCAGGAGGTTTCGCCCTGCTGATTATACGGCATAAAACAGAACCCGTCAAGAACCGCTAAAAAAAATTTTTATTCTCACAGGAGAACCGAGGTTTTTACCTCACCAATCTAAAAGCAATTCTATTTTAATAACTTGTCTTCACAAGATAAATGTGGTAAAATAAAAGAACAATGAGATATACAAGTGATATGACGGAAAGTCAATGGGAAATAATAAAACCAATATTACAGGAAGCAAAATACAGGAGCTTGGAAGAAAAGCGAGAACAGATAAATGCGGTATTTTATACCAACCTCTATTGCAATATATCCGAATATGTGATATAATGTAATATGGTGATCAAAATGTCAAAGGTTCCAATTAAAATAGAACTAAGCGCAAAAGAAGATGCAATCATATATTATGAAAAAACAATGGGCTCAAAAAAACAATGGGCTCAAATATAACTATTCAAAAAAGAGCTACAGTGCTTTACTATGCATCAAAAGGCGCAGAAAGCATAACAGAACTTCATAAAAGCTGTGGCTATACCCGAGTATTTATCAGAGCAACTTTGAATGGATATTTGGAAAAAGGAATCGAATATATTTACGAATGCAGCCGTGGCATTAAGCAAAGTGCGTTGGATTCAATTGAAAACGAACTGTTGGAAGAATTTGAAAAGAACCCGCCTTCTTCAATACCCGAAGCTGTTTCTCGAATAAAGGAAAAATTCGGGATTGCACTGACAGATACACCGGTAAGATACTGGCTTAGAAAAAAGGGCTTCGTTACCTCAAATCAAAACCGATACCGGCAAAAGCAAACCTGAAAGCACAGTTATATTTTCTGAATAATATTCTGCTGCCACTGCTTGATATGGCTGTAAATCGTCTTGTCAAGGTGTATTTTTGCGATGGTGTCCATTTGACTTATGGATATGAAGGCGGAAAATATTGGTGCAGAAAGAGAGTATGTGTGAAGTCAGCATATGGCAGAAAACGTGTAAATTGTCTTGGTTTTTTGGATGCTGTTTCTCACAAGCTTGAATCCGTTATGAACGACTCTTATCTGAACGCAGACAGTGTATGTGAAGGCATAAGAAAAATAAGGCGAAATGCTCCTGACGAGTTACTGTATGTTATTCTTGACAATGCTGCTTACCAACACTGCAGAAAGGTAAAGGATTGTGCAGCCGAATTGAACATTAATCTGTTTTATCTGCCGCTTTACTCTCCAAATCTCAATCTGATTGAACGGCTTTGGAAATTTCTCAGAAGTAAAATCCTTGCCAATAAATACTATGATTCTTTCAAGCAATTTTTTGATAATGTGCATGATTTTCTCGATTCTTTACATATCGTTTTTTCTGATTCTCTTGATTCTTTGTTTTCATTTAACTTTCAGTGCCTTGATTCTAATTGCTGTTTAAATTGATATAGAGGTTAGTATACTTGGTGAAAACAGGGTGTCAATGGAGGAACCTGCCAAAAGATTTTCCTAAGTGGAAGACCGTATATAGCTTCTATAGAAGAGCTTGTCTGAATGGAATATGGGATAAAATACAGAAAGCACCGGTCAAAAAAGTTCGTTTGGCAAAAGGTAGAAAAGAAGCTCCAAGCTATGCTTTGATTGATTCACAAAGTGCTAAAACAGTATCATCAAATGAAAACCGAGGATATGACGGAGGAAAAAAACAAAAGGACGAAAGCGGCATATAGTAACAGATACAATGGGAAATCTGCTTTGTGTGCACGTCCATGCCGGCAACATTCACGATACAAGGGCGGAGTATATACTTTTGAAAAAGCTTTATATCGTTATCCCACACTTATT
>OHCP01000172.1_pt1 | contig 33438 bp, 28 predicted proteins | sample 1566811 | NCBI WGS metagenome assembly OHCP01 (sample SAMEA3879591, study PRJEB24766) | human gut metagenome | biome: human-associated habitat; feature: feces | place: USA | collected 1985/1987
CATGGGTATATCCTCCTGAATTTGATGTTATTCTATCCCGAAACTAAACTTCAATATCCTTGATAAAAACAAGAAATCCGAACCCATGACCAATCGGCACAAGGTTCGGATTATCTTGCATTGGTGGAGGCGAGGGGAGTCGAACCCCTGTCCGAAAACCTGTTTACAAGACTTTCTACGAGCGTAGTCGATATTTTGACATTCCCTCTGCCGCACTCCTACCGACAGGATTACGGTTTCAGTAGACTTTTAATCCCGCCCGGGTCAAGTCAAGCCCGGGTTGGTTCCCCACATTAATGATGCCCGTTACCGCCGTCGTGGGCAACGGTGGGCGGACAGTCGCCGGTTAAGCAGCGACGGGTACGAAATTGGATTCGTCGTTTATTTTTTAAGTTTTCCCGATTTTAGCGAAGCTCGGGGCTTCGGCTCGCTTATCCGGCACCCATGATCCCCGTCGAAACCATGTACGCCCCCAAGCGTTGATATTATACCACAAACAAAACCATGCTGCAACTCTGATTATGTGCAGAAGGTGGGTTTGGTTTTAAACAGTGCGGCTGCCGAACGGACAATCCGCAAAATCGGCGTAAAACTCCGTCAATAAGCATCGGCATTTCGCCTGTCAATTGCGCGCTTTGCATCGCGTTCGGCGATATCATGTCGTTTATCATAAAGTTTTTTGCCTTTTGCAACCGCAAGTTCCAATTTCACTTTTCCGTCCTTAAGGTAAAGACGGAGCGGAATCAGGCTGTATCCGTCGGCTTGCGAAAGCGTGAGAAGCTTTAAAATCTCACGCTTATGCAGCAGCAGTTTGCGCTCGCGGAAGGGATCACGATTGAAGATATTGCCCTTTTCATACGGACTTATGTGCATACCGACAACGAACGCCTCGCCGTTTTTGATTTTGACGTAGGAGTCCTTGATGTTGACCTTGCCCAAACGAATGCTCTTGACTTCTGTTCCGACAAGCGCCATTCCGCATTCATAGGTATCTTCAATGAAGTATTCATGCCGAGCCTTGCGGTTTTCGGCAAGTTGTTTTTCTCCGCGTTTTACGGGCATATTGCTGCTTAACCTCTTATATTGCCAAAAACGCAGCACTCAAAAAATTAAATGCTGCGCAGCAAAATCAAAATTCGGATCGTTGCGCCCGAAACCCGAGCGCATGAACATCAGCCGATAACGAGCAGAACAAGAGCAAGCACACCGAGAACGGAAGCGAAGATAACGGTAAGCCTCTGGAGCTTTGCTTCCCTGCCCGCTTTTGCGTTGCGTGCCTGACCGAGAGCGGTCGTATCGTTGCCGAATGCACTGCCGAGACCGGTACTCTTTGCGTTCTGCGCAAGCACAACGATGACAAGAAGCACGGCGACAATGACCATGAGGATGTTTACAATAATTTCAACAGTCTGCATAACTAATAACCCTTTCAATTTCAACTGCATTTGTCATTATAGCATTAAAAAGCCAAATATGCAAGCATAATTTTCGAATGCTGTCGATTATATAATTCGTTCATCGTTCAATCAGGCTGTGACCCGTCATTTCTTTCGGAACGGGCAGATGCATGATATCGAGAAGCGTCGGCGCAAGATCGCATAATCTTCCGCCGTCACGGAGTTTTTTGCCCTTTGCATCATCCGAAACCCAGATGAGCGGAACGGGATTGGTTGTGTGCGGGGTGAACGGTTCACCTTTTTCATCGAGCATCTGCTCACAATTGCCGTGATCGGCAGTGATGAGACAAGCTCCGCCGTTTTTGATAATATGGTCAACCAGCGTCCCGACACAAACATCGACTGTTTCAACAGCTTTGACGGCAGCCTCGAAAACGCCCGTATGTCCGACCATATCGGTGTTGGCAAAGTTCAGAACCATAAAATCATATTTGCCCGAATCGATGCATTCACACGCACGGCGTGTGACCTCGTACGCACTCATTTCCGGCTTCAGATCATATGTTGCAACATTCGGTGACGGAACAAGAATCCTGTCCTCGCCGTCGAAAACGCGTTCGATCCCTCCGTTGAAAAAGAAAGTAACATGAGCGTATTTCTCCGTTTCCGCAATGCGAAGCTGAGTTTTTCCGAGAGAGGAAAGGTACTCGCCCATGGTGTTTGAAAGCTGCTCGGGAGGAACGATGAGGCTGACTCTGCCGTTGAATTCTGCGGAATACTGACTCATGCAAACGAATTTGACCGGAAAGTAACCGCGTCTGCGCTCGAACTGAGGAAAATCCCTGTCGATGAAGCAGCGTGTAAGCTGGCGCGCCCTGTCCGGGCGGAAATTAAAGAAGATAATGCTGTCGTTCGCATTAATTTTCGCAATCGGTGCACCATTTTCGGTTATTACGCACGGTTTAATGAATTCGTCCGTAACGCCGTTTTGGTATGATGTCTTAACGGCCTCCTCCGCATCCGAAAACATGTCTCCCTCGCCGTAAACAAGCGCGGAGTATGCTTTTTCCGTACGGTCGTAGTTATTGTTCCTGTCCATTGCATAATACCTGCCTTCAACAGTTGCGATTTTCCCGCAGCCGCATTCGGCAAGCTTATCCTTCAACGCACGAACAAAACCGAGTCCGCTGTCAACCGCCGTATCCCGTCCGTCGGTGAAGCAATGTACAAAAACCTTTTGCATTCTTGCCGCCTTTGCGGCATCCAGAAGCGCAAAAAGATGATCGATATGGCTGTGAACCCCTCCATCCGAAAGAAGTCCCATAAGATGCAGCGCGGAGGAATGCTCACGACAATTTTCAAACGCCTCGCGAACAGCGGTACAGCTTCCGAGCCTGCCGCTTTCCGCAAGGTCAAAAATCCTTGTCAAATCCTGAAAAACAACTCTGCCCGCACCGATATTGGTGTGCCCGACTTCGGAATTGCCCATCTGTCCCGACGGCAAACCGACATCGCGTCCGGATGCACCTATTTGGGTGTGCGGATATGCATCCCAAATCGTGCGGAGGTGTTTTGTGTTTTGCGGCATGATTGCATTTCCGTATGAATCAGGGTTGCAGCCAAAGCCGTCCATAATGATGAGTGCAGTGAGTTTTTTCAATCCGTACCTCTTGCCCGCTCCCGAAAGCATGTTCATTCGGGAGCGGGGCTGAAATATTGTTATTCCGCTTCATGCGGTGTAATATCTTTACCGTTCGCAATGCAGTCGGCAGCCGCTTTTACGGTCCGCTTTCTTCTGCATTGCGTGCTTTATCAGTTCAAAACGACCTTTGCAAAATCTTCCGCAACAAGGCTTGCACCGCCGATAAGACCGCCGTCGATCTGCGGCATTGCCTTAAGCCCTGCGGCGTTCTTTGCGTTCATGCTTCCGCCGTACAAAATGCGGGTGTGCTGCGCAAATTCAAGCCCGTAAAGCTCTGCAATAACTCTGCGAATTGCGCCGATAGTTCGGTTCGCTTCCTCGTTTGTTGCGGTTTTGCCCGTGCCGATAGCCCAAATGGGTTCGTATGCAACGGTGATGCGCGCTGCCTCTTCGGCGGGAATACCGTTGTAAAGTGCCTTGACCTGACCTGCAAGGAATGTGTCGGTAATTCCGGCTTCGCGCTGTTCAAGGGTTTCACCCACGCAAACTATGGGCAGAATACCGTTTTCAAGTGCGGCTTTTGTGCGCATGTTAACGGTTTCATCCGTCTCACCGAAATACTGTCTGCGCTCACTGTGACCGATAATTGCGTATTCGACACCTATACATTTCAGCATGTCTGCACTGATTTCGCCCGTAAACGCGCCTTTTGCCGCCCAGTGAATGTTCTGAGAGCCCAGTATAACGTTGCTGCCTTCAAGAACTTTTGCCGCACAGCAAAGATCGACAAAAGGCGGACAAACAACGATATCGCATTCGGCATTTTCAACAAGGGGAAGCAGGTCGGAAACAAGCTGCTTCGCCTCGTTGCGGTTCTTGTTCATTTTCCAATTGCCGGCGATTAGTTTTTTGCGGCAGGGACGATCAAGAAGTGCGGCAACGCCGGGAAGCGTTTTGCCCTCAAGGAATTCAAGGCTTGCACCGCCGCCCGTGGACATATGTGTCATCTTGTCGCCGAGACCGAATTTGTTAATTGCGGAAGCGGAGTCGCCGCCGCCGATTATCGTTGTGCCTTCGCACTCGGCGCATGCTCTTGCAACCGCTTCGGTTCCCTTTGAGAATGCATCCATTTCAAACACACCCATGGGGCCGTTCCAAACAACAGTCTTTGCTTCACGAATGATTTCGCCGTAAAGTTTTGCGGTCTTTTCGCCGATATCCATGCCCATCCAACCATCGGGAATTGCATCAAAAGCAACCGTCATATGCTCTGCATCGGGTGCAAAATCCTTTGCAACAACGCAGTCAACGGGGAGCTGCATACGCACGCCCTTGGCCTTTGCTTCCCCAAGCAGTTCGCGCGCCGTTTCAACGCTTTCCTCATCAAGATAGGATGTGCCGATATTCAGTCCCATAGCCTTGAAGAATGTATAACTCATTGCGCCGCCGATAAGCAGAGTGTCGCATTTGTCGAGCAGATTTCTGATAACGCCGATCTTGTCGCCGACCTTTTTGCCGCCGAGAATCGAAACAAAGGGACGCGCCGGATTTGCAAGCGCACCGCCCATTACGGAAAGCTCCTTTTCAATCAGGAAACCGCAAACGGCGGGCAGATAATGCGCAACGCCCTCGGTTGAAGCATGTGCTCTGTGAACCGTTCCGAAAGCATCGGACACAAAAACATCCGCAAGGGATGCAAGTTCCTTTGCAAATTCGGGATCATTCTTCTCTTCCTCTTTGCTGAAGCGAAGGTTTTCAAGCAGGAGAACTTCGCCCTCGCCGAGTTGCTCAGCCTTTGTTTTCGCATCCTCGCCCACTGAATCGGATGCGAATGCAACTTTAACATTCGGAAGAAGCTCCGCAAGACGCTTTGCAACAGGTGCAAGTGACATTTCGGGAACAACTTTTCCCTTCGGCCTGCCCAGATGCGAGCAAAGGATAGTTTTTGCACCGTTTTCAACAAGATATTTAATCGTCGGCAGTGCGCCGAGAATCCTGCTTTCATCGCTGATATTAAGGTTTTCATCAAGGGGAACGTTGAAATCAACGCGAACGAGTACGCGCTTGCCCTTTACGGGAACATCGGTGACGGACAGTTTAGCCATTTTCAGCCTCCTGAGTGATTATTGTTGTTTCTTCGTGCGGAACAAAAGCCCCGCACGGACCGATTATGTGTTATTCCGTTTCAAATTATAACACTCAATTAAAAAAACTTCAACCGCAAAACATGCGGAAAAAGCTTCTTGGAGGGCGAAATCGGGTTCAACACCGTGAATATGCCGTGAGTGCGGCTGATTTTTCGACAAAATATGAACTTATTTTTCTGACTTTGAAATTAATTCGTATGCAAGCAAAAACAAAGCTGCCGCGGGAAAACCCTGCGGCAGCTTTAACGCTTGTTTCAAAGATAAATCTGTGAACACAGCTTTATGTTTGTCACATTCGGCAAACATCAGGCTTCAACCGCAAAATCTGTTGACAGAATGCGGTTGAGCCACGGAAAGGTAAATACGTTTGAAGTATTTTTACTCGTTGTCGTTTGAAGCAACGAACTTGCCGAGAAGAGATGCAAGAGAAGTCGTTGCGGACTCAACGGGAGGAAGCTCGTAATCGGGTTCCTCACGGCGGCGGCGTTCTGCACGACGCTCATCGCGTTCACGGCGGCGTTCTTCGCGTGCTGCTGCCTGCTCGCGGCGGGTCTGCTCTTCCTGCTGACGCTTTTCGTTGCGTTCTGCATTGCGCTCTGCGCGCTCACGCTCACGCTGTTCGCGCTCTTCGGCCATGATGCGCTCTGCTTCCTCGGGATTCTCTTCGATGAGAGCTTCCCTGCGGCTGAGGCTGATGCGACGCTTTGAAGTGTCAACTTCGACTACCTTGCAGCGCACACGGTCACCGACCGCGAGTTCATCCTCGACCTTTGCAACGCGCTTGATGCCAACCTGGGAAATGTGGATGAGACCGTCGATCGTGGGTTCAAGCGATACGAATGCGCCGAACGGAACAATGCGAACGACCTTGCCCTCGACGAATGAACCGACGGGGTATCTTTCGTCTGCGGTTGCCCAGGGCTTGGGCTGAAGCTCTTTGTAGCCGAGGGAAATCTTTTTGTTTTCCTTGTCGACTTCGCGGATGACAACTTCGATCTTCTGATTTACGGTGAAGAGCTCAGCGGGGGACTTGATTCTGCCCCAAGCGCACTGCGTAACATGCAGCAGGCCGTCAACGCCGCCGATGTCAACAAACACACCGAAATCAACGATCCTGCGGACCGTGCCCATGACCTTCATGCCGGGAGTGAGGCTGTCCCAAACTGCTTCCTTTGCGGCTTCTGCTTCGGCAAGGAGAACTGCCTTTGCGGAGCCGATGATGCGCCTGCGCTTTGCGTCAACCTCAAGCACTTTAATCTTCATGGGTTTGCCGACAAATTCTTTAAGGTCGGCAACGTATTTGGTGGAAACCTGAGAAGCGGGAACGAATGCGCTTGCACCGTTGGTGAGGGAAACGATGACGCCGCCCTTGATTGCTTCTTTGCAGGTACCTTCAAGAACCTTTCCTTCGGATTCGGCGCTGGCGGTGAATTCTTCCCACGCCTTCTGGCTCTCGACGTTTTTACGGGAGAGCAGTACATTGCCTTCGCCGTCATTTACTTTGAGAACTTCAACTTCGATGGGATCGCCCACTTTGTACTGGGATGCGGGGTCCAGATCGGGATCGTTGGAGAACTCGGAGCGAGGAATATATCCGTCGGACTTGTATCCGATGCTGACGCTGATTTCGCCGTCAACAATTTGAATGACGGTGCCCGTCAGAACCTGACCGCCGTGAATTCGGACGATGGTCTTGTTGATCGCCTCTTCGTCAAATACGGCATTTTCCTCGATGTTTGCTGCGTTTGCAGCTGCGTTTTCGGTTGCGGCTTCGCAATTTACATTAGCCTTATCCTGTTCGCTCATTGTGTTGATAACCTCCCTGATAATCGAATCCGGTGTCGATGCACCGGCAACTACGCCTACCATTATATCATTATTTTTAAATATATCAAGAGAAATTTCGCATTCTTTTGCGGCATTGAGGGTATTTCTGCAATTTTTTTCACAAATTTTTCTGAGTTTTTGGGTATTGGAGCTGTGTTTGTCACCTAAAACAAGCATAACATCGCATTTCTTGCTTAATTCCTCTGCCTCCCGCTGCCGTTCGAATGTTGTGCTGCATATGCTGTTGAACACGCGAATGCGGGGATATTCTCGTTCGATAACGCGCTGCATTGCAGCAAATGTTTCGGAATCAAACGTTGTTTGAACCACAAGGCAGCCGCTCCTGCCTTCAAGCTTTCGAAGCTCCTCCTCACCGCGGATAAAAATCGCCGAATTACCGCAATGCCCGTTTATACCTATGGTTTCCGGGTGTTCCGGATTGCCTACAATAAAAACCTGCTCACCGCGCTCGTACGCAGCCGAAACAATTCTGTGAATATTCGAAACAAAGGGGCATGTTGCATCGATGAAATTGATGCCTCTTGTTTCAAGCTCTTCATAAATCTTTTTCGGCACTCCGTGAGAGCGAATGATAACGTAATCCCCGCGCTGCGCTTCATCAAGCGACTCTATCGGCGCAATGCCGGCCTCGCGCAGCCGGTTCACAACATCCCGATTGTGTATCAGTTCGCCAAAGGTGAAAACCTTTGCCGCACTGCCGGATTCGGCAACCTTGGCCGCAGTCTGCTCCGTCAGTTCCACCGCACGGCGCACTCCGAAGCAAAACCCTGCATTTTTTGCAAGAATGATTTTCAATTTCGGTAATCTCCGATTTCTTTTTTATTTCGGCTTTCAGCCCCTTGCGGTGCGTTTTTTGCCCTCTGTTTCGCTCCGCATGAGCAGGCTCAGTTTTTCCATTTCGTTCTGCATCCTGTTCGTTATTGCATCATTCAGCATTCGCCTGTCGCAATGCTCGGCGATCTCTCCCGGAAGAATGACATCGCCGACATACAGAAGCGACCGTCCCGACCTGCTTTTTTTCGGATTGATATATATAGGAACGATCGGCGCGCCGGATTTTGCGGCAATAAACGCCGTGCCCTTTTCAAATTCATCCATGCCGTCCGTTGCCGAACGCCTGCCCTCCGGAAATATTCCGAATGCTTTGCCGTCACGCAGGAGCTTCAGCGACTGCCGAATGGATTTCATATCCGCTGTTTTTCGATTTACCGGAAAAACGAAGAGTGACTTAAAAAAGACTCTCCCCACAGGGTTGTCGAAAAGCTCTTTTTTTGCCATGAAATGAATGATTCGCGGTGAACTGACTACCAAAAGCAGCGGATCGTACAACGCTCTGTGGTTCGCAATAAAAATAACGCCGCCCTTAATCCTCAGGTTTTTCTTATTGCCGAATACTTTCGGTCTGTAAATCAGCCAGAGCAGCCATTTAAAGAATATGTATGCGATTATATAAAGCATTCTCAACCTCCGAAAAAAAGCTGCTCAGCATTATCCGATATGCGCCAGCACTGCCGCAACCGCACTTTCAACATTCATTTCGCTTGTGTCGATAACGACTGCATCATCCGCCGGGCGGAGCGGCGCAGCCTCCCGCGTTGAATCTCTCTCATCCCTGCGTTTTATTTCACAAAGAATGTCGTCAAAGCTCCTGCCGTTCAGCTTTCCCGCCGCCTCGTATTCAGCATAGCGGCGCGCTGCGCGAACTTCCGGCTCGGCAGTAACAAAAAACTTATGCGTTGCATCGGGCAGAACATAGGAACATATATCGCGCCCGTCCATAACGACATTGCGAACCCTTGCAAGCGCACGCTGCAATTCCACAAGCTTTTTGCGAACCTCCGGAATCGTGCTTATAACCGAGGCATAATGTGAAACTTCCTCCGTGCGGATGAGCCCGGAAACATCTTCCCCATCCAGAAGAACATGCTGAACGCCGTCAACATACTCAATGGAAACATTTGTGCCGTCGAGCATCGGAACCACGCGGCGCGCGTCGGCAGGGTCAATCCCCATGCGCATTGCCTTGAGTCCGACAGCTCTGTACATTGCGCCCGTGTCAACATAAGTTATTGAAAGTCTTTTTGAAATTTCTTTTGCAATTGTGCTCTTCCCCGCGCCCGCGGGCCCGTCTATCGCAATGCTGATGTTTCCCGTATTTCCCGAATTTGCAAATTCACTTCGTTCCGCAGTCATATATTTTTCTCCGTTTTCAGTGTTTTTAAAGCAATGTTTTGCGTTGGATATGTTTAAAGAGCTTCCGCCGCCGCTCTGCCCGCCGCACAGCCGGTTGACCATGCGATCTGAAGATTGAATCCGCCCGTACAGGCATCAACATCGATGACTTCCCCTGCAAAATACAACCCGGGCACAATTCGCGACTCCATTGTTGACGGATTAATCTCTTTAATCAGCACACCGCCGCGCGTGATTATCGCTTCTTCAACGGGACGTGCCGCGCGCACCGTCAGCGGCAGGCATTTGAGGGTTCGAACAATGGCTCCCCGCTGTTCACGAGTCAGGTTATCCACCGTGATTTCGGCATCAACACCCGCAACATGCAAAACCGCATCGATAAGCCTTTGCGGAAGCAGATCGCACATTGCATTCTGCACCTGTTTATGCTTGTATTTTTCAAAATCCCGCAGAATGCGGAGATCAAGCTGCTCTGCTGTCAATCCGGGCTTAAGGTCAATTTCAAGCAATGCACCGTTGGGCGAATCCGCAAGATAGCTGCTTGCGCTGAGCACAAGCGGGCCCGAAACACCGAAATGAGTGAACAGCATCTCCCCGAGTTCTTCGTAAACGGGCTTGCGCTTTTTTTGTTTCTTCTCGATTTTTGCCGTATTCTCCGCCGCAGAGCAGGCATATCCGCCTTTCTCGGCATTTCCGGATTCATTTGCGGAATATTTCCCGGGAAATGCCTCGCCGGATTTTGTTTTTTTACTCTTTTCGGGTGCATATGCTCGCAGAACAACATTTTTGAGCGAAAGCCCCATCAAATCGCCCACCCATGCCTCGTTCGCAACAAGCGGTATGAGCGACGGCTTCGGTGCGGCAACGGTGTGACCGAGACTCTCTGCAAAGCTGTAGCCGTCCCCGGTTGAACCCGTTGAAGGATAGCTTGCACCGCCCGTTGCAATGATTACTTTATCGTAATATTTTTTCTGTCCGTTTTCAAAGCAGAGCCGAAACCCTCCGTCCTCCGTCTTTGAAACGCTTGATACCCGTGAATTAAGCACAATGTTCGCTCCGCATCTCACCGCATTGGTCTGCAATGCGCGAATAACATCGCTTGACTTATCGCTTTCGGGAAAATACCTTCCGCCGCGTTCAAGTTTCGTGCGAACGCCGCAGGAGTTTATCAGTTCAATTATGTCGTCGTTAAAAAATCCGTCAAACGCGCTGTAAAGGAACCTGCCGTTATGCGGCACGTTTTTCAGAAATGCATCGATATCGGCAGAATTGGTGATGTTGCACCTGCCCTTTCCCGTAAGAAAGAGTTTTTTGCCCGTTTTTTCGTTTCTGTCGATAATATCGACTCTTGCGCCGCCTTTTGCCGCAAATGCGCCCGCAATAAGTCCTGCCGCGCCCGCTCCGATAACTCCGATTTTCATAATCCGCCCTCTTTATCCCGCATATTAAACCATGGGTTCACTTTTAAACCTGCAAAAAATTGCCGTTTAATAAGTTCTTTCCGCAAATGCCGCGATCTGCTCAAGCCGTTCGTAATCCGTTATATCGTACTTCAGCGGAGTCACGGCGATGAATCCGTCACGAACGAATTTTTCATCCGTCGTGTCATGCTCGGCGCAGCTTGTCAGCTTGTTGCTCGGAGTTTTGTAGCCAATGCTTCCGTTTTCGTCCTTTATTTCGATATAGGCAATCGGATATATCTGCTCTGCAAGATACCCGACCCGTATTCCGCGATATTCATTCGCAGGCAGATAGGGATAGTTCACATTCAAAAGCCTGTGGCTTTCCGTTAAGCAGCCAATGAACAGGTCAATATTGCTGCAAAAGTGAACCGCCGCATCATCAAAATAGTCCGTTCCGAGCGTATCTCTTGAAACCGCAACGGCGCGGTAACCGAGCATTGCCGCCTCCTCCGCAGCGGAAACGGTGCCGGAATACAGCACATCCGTGCCGAGGTTCGGAGCCTGATTGATTCCGGAAATCACAATATCCGGCTCAGCGGAAAGGTTGCCGAGTGCAACGCGCACACAATCCGCAGGTGTGCCGTCAACCCAAAATGCGGTTACGGGTTTCACTTTCCGTTCGGAATTTTTCGCATCATCGTCAAATACCGTAACCTTTTCCGCATGCAGCAATCTTCTCAAAGTCAACCCGTGCCCGACCGCACTCTGGTTTTCCTTCGGTGCACAAACGAACACATCATGCTCTTTTCGCAATTCCCGAACCAGCGCGGCAATGCCGGGCGCGGTATATCCGTCATCATTAACAACAAGAATATTCATACTTTTTATCTTTCACACATGTTTTCAGCCGAAGACGCATTATTTCTTCATTATATCTCTTAAGATATCGCGCAAATCCGGATCAACCGGCAAAGAGAATGTTTCCTCGCCGCTCTCCTCATCCTGATGAATCGTGAGCGGCGTCCCTTCACCGATATCGTACAGCTCGCCTTCATCGTCCGCCTCCTCGGGGATATCCCTGCCTTCAATAGAATAAATGCTTCGCATCAGTGATGCCGCGCTGCTGTATTCTTCCGGAAATTCCGACTCGACCGATTTTGTGTGTTTGCCGTTCTCGGTCTTCATCGATTTTTCGGATTCTTCCGATGTTTTGATTTGCTCATCACAGTCATCCGCAGGATCTGCCGTTTCGGGTTTGTCTTCCGCTTCACCTTCCGCACCTGTGTGACTCTCCGGCTCTCCGTTTTCCGTTACGGAGCAGACGGCCTGCTCTTTCGGTTCATCCGTTGTTTCGGGATTTGAATCTTCCGTTTCTTTAGGCAGTTCCGTATTTTCCTGTCCGCAAACATCCGGCGCTTCCGAATCCGACACCGCTTCCGCATTATCGCAGGAGCAGCATGTTTTTTCGCGGCCGCACGGAGGCATTGCTTCCGCACCGCCGGTGCCCCTTATGCTCTCTGTGCCTTGCTTCGCTTCGTTCAAATCCATTTCGTTCGAATCCGCTGCGTCCGGATTTGTTTCGCTCAGTGAAGTTTCACCGGCATCGTCCGCGCATTCACCGCTGTTCTCGGGCTCTGCCGCGGCGGGTGCGTATTTTTCCGCATATCGTGCTTCAACCGCCGTTTCGAAATTCAATTCGGCAAGGGATTCCATTATCTGAGCATATTTCCGTGCCTGTTCAAGCGCAAGCCTTGCCTTTTCGCTCAGTGAAAAGTTCAGCTCGTCCACCTGCGCCTGTTTTTCATCAACCGCAGCCTGTGCTTCGTCCATCATCGTTTCGGCATCGGCTTTTGCGCCTGCGATCAACTCCGTTGCCTCGTCAAGGGCGGTGTCCGTAACCTGCTGTGCATCCTTCTGTGCGGCATCGCGAATGCCGGCGGCATCCCGTTTTGCATCCGCAATCAGCTGAGCCGCTTCTTTTTTTGCGCTTTCAAGTGCCGCCTGCGCTTTGTTCAGAATATCCGTTTTGCGCTGCTTCGCTTCGGCATCGATTCTGTCCGCATTTGCATTTGCTTCTTTTAATATGCGTTCACGCGTGTTATGCGCTTCGGTAAGAGCGTTCACAATTGCTTCCTGACGCAGCCTGAAATCGTCCAAGCGGCGTTTGGCGTTGCTCAAATCGAGCTGTGCGCCGTTCAATTCGTTTCTGAACCTGTCGCGTTCGCCGACGGTTTTTGCAAGCTCGCTTTTAACGTTTTCAATTTCAACACCCGCCGCCGCAAGCTGTGCGCGCAGCGCATCGTTTTCCTGCGCAAGTTGGGTGAGCTGCTGCTCCATCGCCTTTGTTTTTTTGCTCATCATTGTGTAGCCCTCCATTATTATTTCTGTCTCCGTTCGCTTCCGAACGGAAAAAACCGGCACAACTCAGCTGAAAAGTCCTTAGAATCCTTTCAAATGAATGAAGTCTGCCCGTTTGAATCCTGCGGCGGAGCATAGCCCATGTGCGAATACCCCGCCGGAAGCAATACCCGCCCGCGCGGCGTACGCGCAATGAAACCGAGCCTCAGCAGATACGGTTCGTAAACATCTTCAATCGTGGAAGCATCCTCACCGGTTGCCGCCGCAATTGTATCCAATCCGACAGGTCTTCCGCCGAATTTCACAATCATTGCCGTCAGCATGTTCCTGTCAACGGCGTCAAGCCCGAGTTCGTCTATCGCAAGCATATCAAGCCCGTTTTTTGCCGTTTCAAGGTCAATAATACCGTTTGCGCGAACCTGTGCAAAGTCGCGGACACGCCGCAAAAGCCTGTTTGCGATTCGCGGAGTTCCTCTTGAACGCGATGCAATTTCAAGTGCGCCGTCCTCCGTTATTTCAATATCGAGTATGCCCGCGCTGCGAACAACGATTTCTTTCAAATCCTCAGGCGTGTAAAGCTCAAGCTGTTCCTTTATTCCGAATCTGTCGCGAAGCGGCGCGGTCAAAAGCCCCATTCGCGTTGTTGCACCCACAAGGGTGAATTTCGGCAGTTCAAGCCGCAGCGACCTGGCGGACGGTCCCTTGCCGATAATTATGTCGTATGCAAAATCCTCCATTGCGGGGTAAAGAATCTCCTCAACGTTTGCATTCAATCGGTGAATCTCGTCAATAAAAAGCACATCGCCTTCGGCAAGGTTTGAAAGCAATGCCGCAAGATCCCCCGCATGAGTTATTGCGGGGCCGCTCGTGATGCGCAGATTGCCGCCCATCTCGTTTGCGATTATTGCCGCAAGCGTTGTTTTTCCAAGACCCGGCGGGCCGTAAAGCAGGGTGTGATCCAACGCCTCTCCGCGCAGTTTTGCGGCATGGATATAAACTCCGATATGTTCCTTAACATTGCCCTGCCCGATGTATTCCGCAAGAAAACGCGGGCGCAGACTGAATTCGCAGTTTTCATCCTCCGCAAGCATTGATGAAGTTATGAGCCTGTCGTCATCCATTTAAATCCCGTCACTCCGTTAAATCCGACTTCCGCAAAAGCATCCGTCAAATCTTTTTGTGTTCCGCAGCGGACCCGCTTTTTCGGTGAATCTTCCGCTTCGGCGTGAAAAATTTATTTAGTCGTTGCACGCAATGCCTGCATTATCATATCCTCAACGCGATCGCAATCCGGGACGGATGCCACCGCCCTGCCCGCACTTGCACCGTCATAACCGAGCGCAACCAATGCTGCAACCGCTTCGGCACGCATTCCGTTATCCTGCGCCGTGTTTGCGGCACCCCCTGCGGAAGCAGCCGCCGTTTCCGCCGCATCGACCTTTTCCTTCAGTTCAAGAATCACACGCGCCGCCGTTTTTTTGCCCATGCCTGCAACTCCGTCAAAAGCAGCCGTGTTATCGGTCAACACCGCAAGCGCAACATCCGACGGAGTCAGCACCGACAGCACCGCAAGTGCAACCTTCGGACCGATTCGCGAAACGCTTATGAGCTTTCGGAACATTGCCCGTTCCTCTGCATCAAAAAAACCGTACAGCGCGACGCTGTCCTGCGAAAGATGAAAATGCACAAACAGCTTTGCGGTTTTGCCCTCGCACAGTCTTTTCAGCGTCATTTTGCTGCAAACAAGCTCATACCCGACACCCGCCGCCTCGATAACGACTCTGTCGGCATAAATTTCTTCTACGTTTCCCTTTATATGTGCGTACATATTTTTGCTCCCTGCAAAAAAAACGTCAGTTATTTGATGCGGAATTGTTCAACCATCGGTCCGAGCGCGTTCGCATGGCAGAGTGCCGCGCCGAGCGCATCGGCGGCATCATCGGGCTTCGGTATCTTTTGCAGTTTTAAAAGAAGCTTGACCATTGTCTGCATTTGCAGCTTGTCCGCATGGCCGTCCCCGGTGACGCTTTGCTTAATCTGCATCGGGGTATATTCATAGAGCGGGAGTCCCGCCTGCTGGGCGGCCGTTATTGCAACGCCCCTTGCCGCCGCAACCTGCAATGCCGTTGTTGTGTTGCGATAGAAAAAAAGCTCCTCAAACGCAACATGATCGGGGCGATAACGTTCAAGCAGGAGTTTTGTGCCCGCATAGAGCCGCTCCAACCTCTCGGGAAAGGTCATTTTCGGAGTTGTTTCAACAACCCCGTAATCAATAACGCGAATCTTGCCGCGTTCGGCTTCAACCGCACCGTAACCGAGTATCGCATACCCGGGATCAATGCCCAAAATAATCATTAACCGTCACCCGAAATATCTGTTGTTCCCGAGGAAACCGTTTATATAAGCCCTCTTTCCGCACAGTACTGCCTTTCCATTATAATAATACCACTTTTCCGCAAAAACCACAATACCCGCATGTGCGGAAATACGCACGGGTGAAGCAAATCCGCTGTTTACTTCCCGTTCTTTCGGGAGTATAATTATTTCTGCCGAAACGGGCATGGGGTTTATGTCCCGTTTCCGAAACGGATTTTCTGTTTCCGACAGATATTATTCAACATTGAGGTATTTCCGCAATGGATAAAGATATTCTTAAAACTGCCGTCGTACTTCGGCATCGGCTTCACCGCTGTGCGGAGCTTTCCGGGCAGGAAAAACAAACAAAAGCAATGCTCATTGATTTTCTCCGCACGCACACTTCGCTTGAGCTGCATGATATGGGTGCATGGTTCTATGCCGTGTACAAGGCTCCTTTGAATGCCCGAACGGAGTCCGCCCCGACACGCCGAATTGCATTCCGTGCGGATTTTGATGCGCTTCCGATCGAGGATGACCCCGCGCTCCCCTATGCTTCCGAAAACCGCGGCGTTGCGCATAAATGCGGACACGACGGCCACAGCGCCGCGCTTTGCGCACTTGCGGCGGAAATTGACCGCCATGGCTGCCGCAGCGATATTCTCTTTCTTTTCCAACATGCGGAGGAAACAGGCTGCGGTGCTCCCGTCTGCCAAAAGATGATAACGGATGAAAAACCGGACATTATTTTCGGCTGGCACAATATGCCGGGATTTCCCGCAGGTTCGGTCGCGGTACACGACGGCACGGCGGCATTTGCCTCACGCGGGCTTGTGCTGAGCTTTTTCGGAAAAAGCTCACACGCTTCTCAACCCGAAAACGGGCATAATCCCGCCCGTGCAATATCAAAGCTGATAATTGATATTCCCGAACTGACCGCAAAGGAGGATCATCGCGGCATTGTTATGGCAACGGTCGTTTGCGTGCGCATAGGCGAGGAAGCTTTCGGCACGAATGCGGGCTTCGGACAGCTCATGCTGACAATACGCGCCGAATTTGAATCCGAGCTGGATGCACTGGATGCCGAAATCTGCGCGCGGGCCCGCGCATATGCACGGCAGGATGGCATAACAAATGTTGAAATTCAATATCGCGACTCCTTTCCCGAAACGCGCAACACGCCCGATGCCGTTGCCGCCGTCCGCAAAGCGCGGCTTGAATGCGGACTGCCGGAAGCACGCTGGGATGAGCCGTTCAGAAGTTCCGAAGATTTCGGCTGCTACACAAAGCTCACAAGCGGCGCATTGTTCTATATCGGATGCGGCACCCGTCATGCAAAGCTCCATACCCGCGAATATGATTTTAACGATGAAATAATCGAGCCCGCCGTTGACATGATGTTCCGATTGGCTCAGGACGCATAAAACACCACGGGTTTAAAATTGTTCGGGATTCAATTATAAAAAACAAACAACCGGCGGCTCCGCAGTTTGGATACCGCCGGTTGTTTTTGATTATCAGGTCAATACGGTTATTCGGCAGTTAAGCCGCCGCATATTCCCCGGTTTTATTCGTCTATCTGACGGATTACGTCAATGACCGTATTGTCGCGATACATTGCAACGCCGACAATTCGTTCCTTGTAGCGAATCAGTTCCGGAACACCGACAAGCTCCTCCGCCTTTTTTTGCAGGGCATGAATATCAAACACATGAAGGCCGAACTTTTCAAGTTTCTCCTTCAAATCCGGGCGATTCGGGTTCACTGCAATGCCCCTGTCCGTAACGAGGACATCAATAACGCTGCCCGGAGTGACGACCGTGCCGACATGTTCAACAACCGTCGGAATTCTGCCGCGCACAAGGGGCGCAACAATAACAGCAAGGCTCGCGCTCTCCGCCGTGTCGGGATGCCCTCCGATCGCCCCGCGAATCACGCCGTCGGAACCTGTGAGAACATTCACGTTGAAATCAGTGTCAATTTCAAGCGCGGAAAGAATAACAAAATCCAGCTGTTCCGCTGCCGTTGCAACCAGATGGCTTGCATAATACGTTGCGCTTATCTGATGATGAAAATGGTTGTTCTTCAGCGATTTTGCCGCGTCAAGGTCAAACGACTGAACATCAAGAATGCGATCTATCAACCCTTCTTCATGCATTGCCGTGATCTGCCCCGTGATTCCGCCGAGAGCGAAACGACAGTGAATGCCCTTATCCAGCATTTTTTGGCGGATGAATCGCGCCGTTGCAAGCGATGCACCGCCGGAACCCATCTGCATTGAAAAGCCATCGTAAAGATAACCCGCCGCTTCAACAACATTTGCAGCCGTTTTTGCGATCAGCAGTTCCTTGGGATCCTTTGTGTACCGCGTTGCGCCGCTCATGATGCCCTTAGGATCGCCGATATCGTCAACACGAACAACGTAATCAACATCGTGTTCCGGAATTGCCCACGGTGCATTGGGATAGGAAACGATGTTGTTTGTTATTATAATAACCTTATCCGCAAACTCCGCATCCGTTCTTGCATAACCCAACGACCCGCATGAAATGCCGTCGTCATCATCCCTGCTGTACCCGTTTGCGTTGCCGTAGGGATCGCACGAGGGCGCACCCAAAAAAGCAACATCAATGTGCAGCTCACCGGAACGGATTGCGGATGCCCTTCCGCCATGGGAACGGAAAACAACCGGAAAATCCATCAACCCGCGTGAAATCTGCTCCGCAAGTTCTCCGCGCAGGCCGGAAGTTTCAATGTGGGTGATAAGTCCGGAGCGGATGTGTTCAATCAGCGGCGCATGAACAGCCGAAAGCGACGACGCCGCAAGCGTCAGGTTTTTGAACCCCATCTCCGCAAGTTTATCGAGAACATTGTTAATGATATGGTCACCGTTGCGGAAATGGTGATGAAAACTTATCGTCATCCCGTCGCGAAGTCCGGATTTTTTTATTGCCTCCTCAAGGGAAGGAACTATCTTGTTGCAATCCATGCAGCGCTGCTGAAAGGTTTCGGTATTTTTGCTGCGTGCGCCGTTGAAACTTCCGTTGTTCGCAATTTCGTTTATATGCGGAATTTTGTTGATATCAAAGCTCATTTCTGTCAATCCTCCACTTCATCGATTCTGCGTCCCGCCTCATACAGGTCAAGCAGCCGCTGAGCGCGAATGACAACGGGTTTGTCTATCATCTTACCCTTCAGGCTTGCAACGCCGCTGCCGCGTGCGTTCGCCTCCGCAATCGCATCCATTATTGCGCGCGCCTTGTTAAGATCCTTTTCGCTCGGCATAAAGACCTTGTGCAGCGGCTCAATCTGGCGCGGGTTGATAATGGATTTGCCGTCAAATCCCAGTTTTTTGATTATCGTTGCTTCCGCAACGAAGCCTTCTTCGTTGTTCACGTCGGAATAAACCGTGTCCAGTGCGGCAATGCCCGCTGCCCTTGCCGCATTGAGTATCATGCTGCGGGCAAAAAGCAGCTCAATGCCGTCCGAACGGGTGGTTTTAAGGTCGGTGACATAATCCTCCGCACCGAGAGCAATTCCGATAAGGCGATCGCTCGCTTTTGCAATCGCCGCCGCATTCAGCACGCCGTTTGCAGACTCAATAGCCGCCATCATGCCTGTTGTGCCGACGGGAATGCCCGCTTCCTTTTCAATGCGCTCAATCTCGCGTTCGCAGTCGATAACATCCTGTGCGCTGTCCGTCTTCGGCAGGCGAACGACCTGCACGCCGGCGCGGACGACGGCCTCAAGGTCCGCAACCCCGAGTCCGCTTGAAAGGTCATTGATGCGGACAACCGTTTCCTTGCTTCCGAAATCCAATGTTTTCAACGCATTGTAAACAAGCAGTCTTGCCGCATCCTTTTCGGTGTAGGCAACGGAATCCTCAAGGTCAAACATGATGCTGTCCGCACCGTAAATATTCGCATCACGTATCATGCCGGGGTTGTTGCCCGGAATGAACATCATGCTTCTTCTTAAACGATCTTTAATGTACATTTTCTTATATCCGCTTTTGCGGCGGCTTTATTCCGCATCAAAATATTAAATGTTTTGATACTCTGTTCCGCAAAAGCATCCTTCCTCCCAAGGATAAATCCGTTTAAACTTCCCAGCGGTAATCGCTGCGCTGAGCCGCACGGTAAATTGCGGCAACGGTGCGGGCGCGAACGGTGCAATCCAACGCACCTTTATCCACTGCCTCCACTTTTGCATTTTGAACATCGTATTCCTGAAGCGTGTCAAGAATAACTTTGCGTATCTGTTTGCCGAATTGCTGCATAACGCTGCTCGTGAGCTCAAGCTCGATTCCGCCCTCTGTGCGCGGCTCAAGCATTATCATTATGTCACTGGATTCCATCGTTCCGGCGGTGCTGTTAGTTTTAAGTTCCATTGTTTGTGATTGCCTCCCTGCGAATTCATTTTCGACAGTTTTCAAATCTTTTTTTCATCGCGGGGCGGGCTGATATTTTCGGCCTGCCCCGATTAATATCCGAATTTTATTCGTAAAAACTTTCTCAGGCTGCTCAGGCAAGAGTCCTTTCAAGGTTTTCTCGGATGGCAGCAATAAACTTCGCGCTCGTGACGGCCTTTACGGAAGCGGGGTCATCCACAAGCCCGACAAGGTCCTTTGTCATGATTCCGCTGTTAAGCGTTTCAACGCAGGCTGCTTCAAGCTTGTCCGCGAAAGTTTGCAGCTCCGTAATGTCGTCAAGCTGTCCGCGTTTTCTGAGCGCACCCGTCCATGCATAAATGGTTGCCATTGGGTTTGTTGAAGTTTCTTCGCCCTTAAGGTGACGGTAATAGTGCTTTGTGACTGTTCCGTGCGCTGCTTCGTATTCGGTTGTGCCGTCCGGAGAAACAAGAACGGAAGTCATCATTGCAAGCGAACCGAATGCGGTCGATACCATGTCGCTCATAACATCGCCGTCATAGTTTTTGCACGCCCAGATGAATCCGCCTTCGCTGCGGATAACGCGGGCAACGGCATCATCAATCAGCGTGTAGAAATATGTCAATCCGAGTTTTTCAAATTCGGCACGATAATTGTTCTCGAATTCTTCTTCAAACACGCGTTTGAACTCGCCGTCGTAAATCTTTGCAATCGTGTCCTTTGTTGAGAACCACAAATCCTGTTTTGTGTCAATTGCATATTTAAAGCAAGCCTTTGCAAACGAGCGGATGCTCTTTTCCTTGTTGTGCGCACCCTGCCACACCGCCGGACCGTCAACTTTTTGCACGGTGAGCGTTTTGGTGTCTCCGCTTTCGCCGACAAAAGTCATTGTGCAGGTGCCGGGTTCGGTCGTATACATGTCAACGCTTTTATAAACATCACCGTAGGCATGACGGGCAATGGTAATGGGCTTTTTCCAGTTTTTAACAACGGGATGAATGGAATCGATGAGTATCGGTGCGCGGAAAACCGTTCCGTCGAGAATTGAACGAATTGTTCCGTTCGGGCTTTTCCACATTTCGGTAAGCTGCGGATACTCCTTCATGCGCTGTGCGTTCGGGGTTATTGTTGCGCATTTGACTGCAACGCCGTATTTGCGGGTTGCGTTCGCAGCGTCAACGGTCACTTTGTCCTGAGTTTCGTTGCGGTGCAGCAGGCCAAGATCGTAATACTCCGTTTTAAGGTCAATAAAAGGCAGAATCAGCTCGTCTTTTATCATGCCCCAAAGCACACGCGTCATCTCGTCCCCGTCCATTTCGACTATCGGGGTTGTCATCTTAATCTTTTCCATCGGTATTTCCTTCCATGTTCAAATTTGTATTAATATTGTTCGGAAGCGGTGCGTTTCCGGAATCGTTCACGGAAACGCCCGCCGGTTGCTTTCGGTTCTTATCCCGCTCTTTGCTTATTCCGCTCTTGCCGCATAATAGTTCATCAGGCATCCGTCAAGGATAATCTCCTTTTCATCCGGAGTAAGCCCCCTGAGGTGAAGCATGATATCGCACACATCACCGTTCTGCCTTATGACTTTTGCGGGAATGTTTTCTGTGCCGTTTTCAACCGCCGCACGGATACCGGGCACGAAAACACAGTCGCCGGGTTCATAGTTGAATTCAGTTCCGTCGTCAATGGTAAACGGCAAAATGCCCCAGTTGATGCAGTTGCTGCGGTAGCGTTTCGTTGCATATTCATAGCAGATATTTGCGAAACCTCCCAAAACCTTTTGACAAGAAGCCGCCTGTTCGCGTGCGGAACCGTCACCGGGTTTGTTCGCAAACACGCATGAGCCGAACTGAGTATTGTTCGCAAGCTCTGCACCGTTGCCGACACGGTTCAGCGTTTCGACAATTTCCGCCGGCACTGCACCGCTGCGGCGTTCGCCTTCAAGTTTTGCAATTTCTTTCGCTCTGCCGACATATGCCGGTTCACGTCTTGACAGGGTAAATTCCGCAAGGCGCAGAGGGTTGCTGCGATAGGAGGACGTTTCGCCGGAGGGAATCAGCTCATCCGTTGTTGTTACCGGATCATGAATAACGGCAGCAAGCTTTACAAGCAGGTTCTCGGTCAGAGCATACATTTTGGGCCAGTCCGTAATGTTGGGACCCATCACAAGCTCAACCGACGGATCCGCTTTGCCGAAGCCGTAATAAATCCTTCTGTCGTATGCCGAAGAATCAAATTCATATTCCGGTGCGGTGCATTCGTATTCAATATCCGTCGCCGCGGTAATCTTTCCTCCGTTCAGCGCGGTTGCGGCAATGGAACGTGCATCCATCAGGCAAACGCCCGCAAACTGACCTTCGCCGGGTTTTGAACCTTCCCTGTTGGGGAAGTTGCGCGTTGTGTGGCGCAGTGAAAGGCCGTTGTTGGCGGGAACATCACCCGCACCGAAACACGGGCCGCAGAAGCTGGGCTTGATTATTGCACCGGCGGAAAGCAAGTCGCCTGTCGCGCCGTGTTTTGTGAGCGCAAGCGAAACGGGAATGCTTGTCGGGTAAACATCCAACGCAAATTCACCGTTCCCCGTGCTTCCGCCGCGCATTATATCCGCAGCTTCGGCGATATTGTCAAACAGACCGCCGGAACAGCCGGCAATAACGCCCTGATCGGCCCAAACGCCGCCGTCGTGAATCTTGTCAACAAGTTTCACATTCGCCTTCGGGAAGCGTTTTTGCGCATCCTGTTCGACTTTTTTAAGGAGTTCTTCCGCATTCTGCAGGAATTCATGAATTGTGTATGCATTGGAAGGATGGAACGGCAGGGCGATCATCGCCTCCTGCTTGCTTAGGTCAATCGTAATCATTCTATCGTAATAAGCGATCGCACCCGGATGCAGCTTTTTGTAAGCCTCGGGACGTTTATGAGCCGTATAGAATTTTTGTGTTTCTTCATCCGTTTCCCAAATTGAGGAAAGGCAGGTTGTTTCCGTTGTCATAACATCGATGCCGTTTCTGAAATCGATGGGAAGGTTGGCAATGCCGGGGCCGACAAATTCAAGCACACGGTTGTTTACGAAACCGCTTTCAAACGTTGCTTTAACAAGAGAGAGCGCAACATCATGCGGTCCGATGCCGCGGCGGGGTTTTCCCGTCAGGTACACAAGCACAACCTCGGGCATGGGCGCGTCCCAAGTGTTTTTGAGAAGCTGCTTTGCAAGCTCCGGTCCGCCCTCGCCGACGGCCATGGTTCCCAATGCACCGTAGCGTGTGTGCGAATCGGAACCGAGAATCATGTTTCCGCAGGCCGCCATCTGCTCGCGTGCGTAAGAGTGAATTACGGACTGGTTTGCGGGAACGTAAATTCCGCCGTATTTTTTTGCAGCGGAAAGTCCGAACACATGGTCGTCCTCGTTTATCGTGCCGCCGACGGCGCACAGGCTGTTGTGGCAATTGGTAAGCGCATAGGGCATCGGGAATTGCTTCATTCCGGAAGCACGCGCCTGCTGGATAATGCCGACATATGTGATATCATGCGACACAAGCGCGTCAAATGTGATTTTGAGCTTCTCGGGGTCGCCCGAAGTGTTGTGTGCCTGCAAGATTTTGTATGCCATGGTCTCGCGGCGTGCCTCCGCCGGAGGCACCGGAACGCTCTCACAGGGAACGCCGTTCACAAGGTACATGCCGTGCTGAATAAGTTCGATCACTGAAAAACCTCCTGTTTCCGATTCTGTCGGATTTTGAATGTTGTATGCCGAATTTGTTCGGCGGTTGAAATGAGCTGAAAAGTTTCCGAAAACAGCCGTATAAACAAAATGATTCCGCTTCAGCCGGTCGTAATCGGGAAGACGGAATCGAGACGCAGTGCAAAGGTAACACCCTTTTTTGTGAATGCTGAATCAAAATCCTTTTGCAGAACTCGTTCATCCGGGATTTTTCATCCCGAATTTTTGCAAAAATCAAACCGTTCAGCTCACACCCGGTTGTTCCCAAAACAAAACGCGACTGTGCATAATCCATTCAGCCTCCGGTGACGGCAGAAGCTCAGGCCTTCTTTGGGTAATCTGACTTATTTCGAATGTTTTTATCTCTATATTCCGTGCGTTATCGATATCTAAATATCGATATACTCTGTTTAATAAAAAACAAAAACAATCCGAACTTCACAGTGACCGACTCGCCGGGATTTGCACCCGATTCCCCCTTTGCGGAACGCAGGAAGAAAGCCTGTTCTATTCAGTTGCAGCTGCGACGGCAGCATTCCGCCGCACAGGTGCGGAGGCGGAATACAGCTTTCGCTCAGGCTCATTATATCATTTTTTTGACGCATGTCAAGTTTTTTATTCGTTTTTTGTCCAATAATTTCATTATTTCGATCGTTATACTATCGATAATCCGACTATCGAATAATTTCGAGCAGTGCAAATTTGCATTCGTTCAAGTATTTTTGTTTCAAAAAGCAAATATAATTAATCAGCCGAGCGGAATTGCTTCCGCACAGACGAAACGCCGCCCGCAAAATTTTCTCGGAGGAATTGAAACAACAATGAAATCAACATGCCGTCATACCGCACGATTTTCTGCGCTTATACTCGTTCTGCTGACGATTGCAGCCTTGTTCTGCGGCTGTTCCGATGCACCGGACTGCGTCACGACTCCGCCGCCGGCCTCATGCAGCCCCGTACCGACTGCCGTGCCGACTCCCGTCTGTTCCGCACCCGCAACCGCCGACGCCGCACCTGATGGCAAAAAAGTCAATAAAACTCTTTATTATCTGACAGATGAAGGCTATCTCCTTCCGGTTGTTGCATCCGTGCCGCAGCAAGCGGGCATTGCAAAAGCCTGCCTTGCAAAAATGACTGCTTCGGACGAAAACCGCGCCGCACTTTCCAAAAACGGCCTTAAAGCCGTGATACCGCAGGGGACGGAGATTCAGATAAGCATTCAGAACGGCGAAGCGCGCGTGAACCTTGTGAATCTGCCCGTCATGCCCGATTACGACAGTGAACAGCAGCTTTTTGCCGCCGTTGTAAACACGCTCACTGAGTTCGATTCGATTGAAACCGTTTCAATCTTTCTGAACGGCTGCAATGACATCACCGCAAACGGCAGTCTTCCGCCGCAAAAGCACGGCAAATATGCCCTAAACGTTGAAAACGCCGAAATTGCGACCTCCGGTTCGGCTAAACCGCTGACACTGTATTTCCCGAATGAATCCGGAAGCCTGATGATTCCCATAACACGTTACGCGGAGGGCAGCACGGATTTATACTCCTGTATACAGCAGCTTGCAGCGGGAACGGAGCTGCGCGGGCTTCGCAGCTGTTTTCCGGAAAACACGCTTGTTCTCGGAGCTGTTATCGAAAACGGCATTTTGACCGTGAATCTTTCATCCGATTTTGAAACAGTTGCAAATGATGTAGGGCTGCTCAATCTTGCGACCCAGTCCGTGTTGTTGACTGCTCTGCCCTACGGCAGCATCAACGAAGTGCATTTTGCCGTGAACGGAATTCCGCTCAAAATCGATTAACGCGGTCCGCAGAATCAAACCGATTTCACAAAAAACAAAAAGCACTGACTTATCACCCTTGTTTTAATAACTGCCGCAGCGAGCACCTGCTTTTGCGGCAGTTTTTTTGCTGCGCAATACCGACCTTTCGGGCAAATGCATTGCGCGGCCGAAATCGGCGCACGTTTTTTTCGCAGTGAATTCAACTTTTCAGCAATTCTGCATGTACACTAATCCGTACTGTTCAAATTCGGTGAAATTTGTCACAAAATGTTAACAAATAGATATTGAATCCGTCTTAGAAGCATGATATTATGCCGATGACGGAAATCGTGCAGCATTTTGTCCGGCCTTTTATTGCCTGAATCATGCCGCCCGTTCTCTGCTAATAATGATAAAGGAATTTTTGCTTCGGCATTTATGATTATGAAATATTTAAAGAAAATTATCGGCACTCTGCTGTTTGCAGCAACAGTTTTCCTCACTGCGTGCGGCCCGTCCGGAAGCGGCAGCGGGAGCATCGTTGACATCGGCGGCTCTTCCGCTCCGAGGCCGAATGTTTCAGGCACACCCGATTCGGCAGAGACGCCCGCTCCGAGTATGCCCGCAACAGACGTTCCTGCAACGGATGCAGCCTCGCAGGCTCCGACCGCAGCCCCGGTCTTAACTTCGGAACCGAGTTCAACGGCAGCACCTTCTCCCACAGATGCTGTAACGGCGCAGCCTTCTTCGCAACCCAACACCGGCGGTGCGAAATATATTTATCTGACCTTCGACGACGGTCCGTGTGAGAACACCTACCGTGTTCTGGATATTTTGGACAGATACAACGTCAAGGCAACATTCTTCACCGTCGGATATTTTGTTGACCGTCGCCCCGAAATCGTGCGCGAAACCGTCAGCCGCGGGCATTTTGTTGCATGCCATTCCTACACGCATGATTTTCCGACCTGTTACGCCTCTGCCGATGCGTTCATGAAGGAAATCGACAAATGGGCAGCGGCATATGAAAAAGCAGTCGGTTCACCGCAAACGAACATCCGCGTTCGCTTTCCGGGCGGAAGCACAACGGGGCTCTGTCCCAAGGACATAAAGGCGGAAATCAAAGCCCGTCTTGCAGAAAAAGGTTACGCATGGTTCGATTGGAATGCCGGCAACAACGACCGTTGGCCGCAGGGCAATGTCAATCACCTGCCCACAAAGCAGTACCTTCTTGAATCCTACCGCAAGAGCATGGATTGGCACGAAAAGGAAAACAGCCCGCATGTTGTGTTCCTTTGCCATGACACCTGCGGCGACACCGTGGATGTTCTTCCGGAAATGATCGAGGATCTCATCGCCCGCGGATACACCTTCCGCACGATCGATATGTATCCCGAAAAATAAAAATTCAATCAATGCTTCCAATAAAAAAACCGCTCATTGCGAGCGGTTTTTTTCAGTTTAAGAGTTTAAGCTTTCGGCGGAATGCACGAACATATTCCGCCGCGATATTTACCTTGAGCCTTTGTCGTACGGAATGCCTTCCGCTTTCGGTGCAAGCGACTTTTTAGAAGTGAACGCAAGCACGATGAGGGAAATTATGTACGGAAGCATGTTGTAAACGGGCTTCGGAATATTGAGCGCAGTCAGAAAGTCGAACCCGCTGTATACGTTTGCAAGTGCGCGGAAGAATCCAAACAGCAGTGCCGCAATTGCAATGCGCAAAGGTTTCCACTGACCGAAAATCATGACCGCAAGTGCGAGGAAGCCGAAACCTGCAACGCCGACTTCAAAATTGCACATGCTGACGCCCGCCGTAACATAGGCAATGCCGCCCAATCCTCCCACAGCTCCGGAAATCAGAACGCCGCTGTAACGCATTTTTTTAACGTTTATGCCGACGGAATCTGCCGCCTGCGGATGTTCGCCGCATGCCATCAATCTGAGTCCGAAGCGTGTTTTGTAAAGCACGACCCAGCCGACGGCAAGCGCAGCAAATGCAAGTATCATAAACCAGTTGAATTCCGTTCCTTCAACAAGTGCAAGAGCTTTTTTGTTTTCAACAAAAGCGATTCGCGCCGAGTTGTCCGCACCGGATGTTGTCGCAATGTTGTATGCCTTTGCAATAACGGTTGCAAGCGCAAGACCGAGCATGTTCATTGCCGTGCCGACAAGCGTCTGATCCGCCTTGAAATTGATGCTTGCCACGGCAAGAAGCAGCGAGTATATCATGCCTGCCGCAATTGAAGCCGCAACCGTCAGCAGCAGTATCACAATCCCGGGCAATTGCGGTGAAAGGTTGTGAAGCACCATCACGCCGCCCAACGCGCCGATCACCATTATGCCCTCAAGCCCGATGTTGATAATGCCCGAGCGTTCCGAAAAGCAGCCGCCGAGTGCGACAAGCAGCAAAACGGACGAAAAAACAAGTGTGTATTGAATCAAAAGCATCATCAGTTTTGTTCCTCCTTTGTTTCTGTTCCCAACGCTGCCAGTTCGGCCTTTGCCGTTTGTTTTTTGTTTTTCCCGTCAATGCGCGCATTCATGCGAAGCTTAAAGAACAGCACAAAGCCGCAGAGATAGATTATCAGCGATGAAATCAGGTCGGAAATCTGTGTCGGATAGAGGCGCGTATCGAGAGAACTGCCTCCGTCCGTGATATGCTGAATAAAATAGGAAGAAAAAATCGCACCTATCGGATTCAGTCCGCCGAGGAACGCCGCCGCAATGCCGTTGAAGCCCATTGCGGGAACGGAGCTTTGGTTGATGTCCCACTCCATAAAACCCGAAAGAAACATCATTGCCGCCGCAATGCCCGCAAGCGCACCCGCAATGAACATCGTCAGGATGATATTGCGTTTTTCACGCATTCCGCAGTACTTTGCCGCATTGCGGTTCAGTCCCGTTGCCTTTATCTCATAACCGAATTTTGTTTTTTCAAGAACGACCCAAATGATGACTGCAATTATTACCGCCATCGGTATCGCGATCGTCGCACTTTCGCTGCCGAAGACCTTGTTCAGTCCGAGACTCGGAAGCAGAGCTGAACTGTTGCGGCTCACAAGCGTGAAGGTGTCCTTGTATCCGACAGGGCAAAAATCCTTAAGCACCGAATTCACCGCATAAAGGCTTATCCAATTCAGCATTATGCAGGAAATGACCTCGTTAACGTTGCAATATGCCTTAAGCGCACCCGAAATGCAGCCAAGCAGCGCACCTGCGGCAGCCGCCGCAAGCAGACATACATACCACGGCAATTCAAGCCCGAGCGCGCAATACAGTGCGGCACCCGCGCCGAGAACATACTGTCCCGCCGCGCCGATGTTGAAAAGCCCCGTTTTGTATGCAAAAAGAATGGAGAGACTGCACATGATCAGCGGTGCCGTTTTAACGAGCGTGTTTGCAAACTGCTTCATCCGCAATGCACTGCTTCGCCTTGCAAGGAAGTTTTTCAGCACCGCGCCGATCGCCTTCGACGCACCTGAAGGCTCAATTGCAAGCAGAACGATATAGCCCACAACAAGACCGATAACGATGCACAGCAATGCGGCAAGGAAGGATTGAACCCCCGGCTTTTTAAGCAGCCGGCGGAAAAAACTTTCGCCCTGCACCTGCTGCGGTGCGGAATGCTTTCCGACTTTATTCGTGTTTTGTTCCATACTCTGCCCCCCTCTTTGCGCCTGCCATATAAAGTCCGAGTTCTTCCACGGTGGTTTTCTTCGGATCGAGTTCACCGACAATTTCGCCCTCGTACATCACAAGTATCCTGTCGGAAAGGTTCATAACCTCGTCAAGTTCAAGCGAAATCAGCAGCACCGCCGCGCCGTTGTCCCGCTGTTCAACAAGGCGTTTGTGAATGAATTCAATTGCGCCGACGTCAAGCCCGCGCGTCGGCTGAACCGCAACAAGCAGCTTGGGCTTTTTGTCAAGCTCACGGGCAACGATAGCCTTCTGCTGGTTGCCGCCGGACATGCTGCGCACAACAGTCACCGACCCCTGACCCGAGCGGACGTCATATTGCCGAATCAGCTCATCGGAGTATTCGCGAATCGCGCCGCGCTTTAAAAAACCTGCGGGTGAAACAAACTGCGGCTCAAAATACCTCTGCAAAATCATATTGTATTCAAGCGAATAATCCAACACAAGCCCGTGTTTATGCCGATCCTCCGGAATATGGCTCATGCCCAATCGGGAGCGTTTGCGGATCGGTGCGGCGGTTATATCTTTTCCGCACATCTGCACCTTGCCTGCGCTCAGCGGTTCAAGACCCGTAATCCCGTAAACAAGCTCCGTCTGACCGTTGCCGTCTATGCCCGCAATGCAGACGATCTCGCCGGCACGAACATTGAAGCTGACGTTTTTGACCGCAAGATGTTTATGCAGCTTGGATTCCACGCAGACGCCTTCGGCGGAAAGGACAATTTCTTTCGGTTTTGCCTCATCTTTGTGAACCACAAAGTCCACATCGCGCCCGACCATCATGCGGGAGAGTTCCTCTTTTGTTGTATTCTTAACATCGACGGTGCCGATGCATCTGCCCTTTCGCAGCACTGTACACCTGTCCGCAACCGCCATGATTTCGTTCAGCTTGTGTGAAATAAACAGAATGCTCTTGCCTTCCGCCGCAAGGCTTCGCATGATTTCCATCAGCTCATCGATCTCCTGCGGAGTCAAAACCGCTGTCGGTTCATCAAAAATAAGTATTTCGTTGTTCCGATACAGCATCTTGAGTATTTCCGTGCGCTGCTGCATTCCGACAGTGATATCCGAAATGAGCGCATCCGGTTCGATTCGCAGCCCGTATTTTTCGCTCAGCTCAACAACGCGCCTGCGCGCCTCCGTTTTTTTAAGGAAACCGGCAGAGTTTGTGGGCTCAACGCCGAGGATGATGTTATCCAGCACGCTGAAAATTTCAACAAGCTTAAAATGCTGGTGCACCATGCCGATTCCGAGTGCGTTTGCATCATTCGGATCGTTGATTTCAACAGTTTTTCCGTTCTTGCGAATTTCGCCCTCTTCCGGATGATACAGTCCGAAAAGCACACTCATAAGAGTGCTTTTGCCCGCACCGTTTTCACCCAAAAGAGCATGAATCTCGCCCTTTTTGAGCTGCAATGTGATATTGTCGTTTGCAACGATTCCCGGAAACCGCTTTGTGATGCCGATCATTTCAACGGCATATTCGCAAGCATTTGTTCCTTCAGCGTGCATTTTTTTCTCCGCAGGCAGTCCCGCGCCGCTTTGTTCTGTCAATCCGCTGTACCCCCTTCGACTTTTTGAACCGAGTGTTCTCAAAGTCTTATAAATATTATCTATTTTATCACAATTTCGCCCATTTTTCAACACATTGCGGCTTATTGTTTTTAATATTTCACCGATTAATTTTATTGCATTTTTTCTTCCGCGCCTCAAAAAAAGCAAAAGCCGCCGCGGAACATCATGCATCCCGCAGCAGCCTTATCGAACTTTCAGTCTATCATTTAATCAGACGGTTTTCGGGTGCCGCCCGCATCACGAAATTATTGATTAAAAAGGGCAATACGCATTATCTGCAATGCGTCCGCAACGGTAATATTGCCGTCCGCATCAATATCCGCAGCGGGCAGCGCAGCTTCCGGCAGCATATAAACATTCAGCGCATGGCGCATGACCGTCAATGCATCGCCGACAGTAACCCTTCCGTCAAAATCAACATCGCCGGGCGTGTAAGGCAGTTCACCGCCCACGGTTGCCGTGATGGCAATATCATCAAGAATAACACCGCTCTGATCGGTGCAATTGCAATGCATGAACGCAATGCTCAGTTCCTCTTCACCGGCGTAGTCGCTTAGGTCGCAGGTGTATTTGCGCCAATTACAGCTGTCGAGAGTGATTGAATCGAGCGTGCCGAGAATTTCATAATCGTAGTACCCGTAATAGTTTTCGTAAATCGAAATCACGCAGACGTCGATATGTTCCGCATAAAAATCCTCATCGAATGCGCTGAGCCAGAAGCTGAGCTGAACGTTTTCCGCATCGGCGGGAATATCGAAATACGGTATGCAGACCCAGTTATCGGGCGTGAGCGGACCGGAAGAGCTGTATGAAAGCGAATAAAGTGCGCCGGGCGCATTGTGACCGCAGGACGTGTCCCAATGCCAATAGCTGCCGTCACCGTCCATGTCGTCGTTCCACCATTCGTCACTCGGAAGCTGTGAAAAATCCTCTTCAAAAATCGTGAATTCCTCTCCCGGCTGCGGTTCGGCCGTCGGTGCCGCCGTCTGCGCGGGTTCGCCGATTACAGCAACGTTGTCAAGATAACCGCAGTCCGCACCGGAATTATTCGATGCATCCTTGTTATATGCCCACTCCACGGTATAAGTTCCCGCCTCATCCGGAGTCCATGTGAAGGTTTCCCAGCCGAGCGGAGTGTTTTCCTCAACGCTGTGAATATAATCGATATATTCGCCGTCAACGATGAATACAAGATAATCCCACATTGCAAGCGCACCGGTCGTAGGTTCACCGTCAACATTCCAGTCAAAGGAAAGGCTCTGCCCTTCCGCAATCGTGACCTGTGCCGAAACCGCGCTGCTTGAATTGGCCGCGCCCGCGTTGCCGCTCTTTGCCGCCGTCCGCCCGTCAATTTCAACAACCTGCCACGGATGCGCCGAGCCGTTTGCAAACGCAATGCCGCTGCCCGGTGCATTCAGCGCAGCATCAAGCGCGCTGTCAAGCGGAACATTCCTATTCACACCCTCCGCAAGCACGGCAGTGCAGAATAAAAGCAATGCCGCAATGCCAATTGTGAGCCATGTCTTTCTTTTCATCATGTGTATCCTTCCGTATAGGTTATTTCCGATATTTGCTTTTTCGATATATCGGTTGGTTCATTATACCATTAATAAGCACACTTTGCAATGCAGATTGAGTTGAAATGCAAAATCAATGTGAAAAATGAAAAACGCAAACCGAATCTGCCGATGCTTCCGCGGTTTGCGCCGGTTGCATATTCAAATTTGTTTTCTGCGGCCTCCGTCCGTCGGCAGTGCCGCCGTTTCGTTTGCCGTCGGTTCAAAAGCCCATTGCCGTTCGCATTGCAAGCAATGAATCCGCCGCAGTAACGTTTCCGTCGCCGTCAGCATCCGCCGCCGCGAGTGCCGCGCCGCTGAGGTGAACAACGCCGAGCGCGTGACGCATGATCATGAGTGCATCGCTTGAAGTGACCCTGCCGTCGCCGTCAACATCCCCCGGAATGCCCGACTGCGCTGCGAGAACAACGGAAAAAACTGCCGTGCAGCCTTCAATGTTCACCGTTACCGTCTGTTCGCCCGCACTGCCGCTGTTGAACCCGGTGCAGAATTCATCGGAAAGCGGCATATAGCAATCGCCCCAAACATTCGACCGCAGCCGCACGGCTATGCCCATGGAGCTTATCGATGTTCCGAGCGGGAACTGCATCGAACTCGGAAGCATCAGGCTGCATTCCGTATATCTTTCGCTGAAGCCCGCACAAAAGAGCTGAACCCAATGCTCTCCGTATATGCTGTTCGGCTCATGCTTCATGCCGACACCGATATGCTTATAGCTTGCGGAAAGGATGTTATTGCGGTGACCTTCACTGTTCATCCACGAGTTCATAACGGCAGCCGGTGAATTCTGCCCCGCTGCAATGTTTTCTCCCGCCGACTGATAACTGCCTATGCCGACTTCGTCAAGCACGGTGAAGCAGCTTTCGCCGTTCGGCCTTGTGTGCGAAAAAAGCGTCACGATCTCCCGCGCACGAATCTCCGCACCACTCTGAAGCGTTGAAAAAGTCGTCAGCGGCGACAGTCCCCTTGCAGAACGTTCGCTGTTCACAAGGCGCAAAACTTCCCACTCGTCCGCGGAAACGATCGACGGAATCACCCGCTCCGCTCCGTTCGCAGATTCAACCGTAATGCCCGATGCAGCGGTTTCGTTCGAGCCCGCCGCAAATGCCGCCGCAGAATTCAGCACCGCAAATGCGCAAAGCACGAATGCAAGCAATTGTTTCAAATACCTTTTTTTCATTTTTTTACTTCCCTTTTCGGCTGTTCTTCGGCCGCCCGATTTCGCCGAAACGATTCTATCACCGGAAGAGAGTGCTGTCAATCGGAAATGAGCAATTAGTAATGAGCAATGAGTAATTAAATGCAGACCTGGGTGAGGTCAGCACATCGGTAAGTGGATAGTGTCAGCAGATAGGTAAGCCGCT
>OHCP01000186.1_pt1 | contig 31820 bp, 29 predicted proteins | sample 1566811 | NCBI WGS metagenome assembly OHCP01 (sample SAMEA3879591, study PRJEB24766) | human gut metagenome | biome: human-associated habitat; feature: feces | place: USA | collected 1985/1987
AGGGGCCGAACTTCACCATGCGGACGCGGTCGCCGTACTTCTCGCCGAAGAGCATCATCGCTCCGCAGCGCTCGGCCTCCTCCTTCGTGGCATTGCGGTTCTCCTCGAGCGGGTAGTTGGCCCGCACAGAGCGGTTGACCAGCTGCTCGACGCGGCGCAGCTCCTCGGGGGTCACCTTCTGGAAGTGCGAAAAGTCGAAGCGCAGCGCCTCGGGGGTCACCATCGAGCCCTTCTGCTCGACGTGCTTGCCCAGCACCTCGCGCAGCGCGGCGTGCAGCAGGTGGGTGGCCGTATGGTTGTTGGCGGCATTCTGGCGCTTCTCGGCGTCGACCACCGCGGTAAATTCGGCCGCGGGGTCCGACGGGAGGTGCTCCACGATGTGGATAATCAGACCGTTCTCCTTCTCGGTGTCGACGACGGGCACCTTCTCGTCACCCGACTGGATGTAGCCCACGTCGCCAATCTGACCGCCCGAGTTGCCGTAGAAGGGCGTGCGGTCGAAGACCAGCTGATAGGTCGTGCGGCCCTTCGACGTCACGCGGCGGTAGCGCGCGATGCGCACCTGCTCGATGAGCGTGTCGTAGCCCGTGAAGATGCTCTCCTTCAGGGGGAAGAGCTCGACCCAGTCGTCGGTGTCGACCGCCGCGGCGTTGCGCGAACGGGCCTTCTGGGCCTGCAGCTCCTTGTCGAAATCCTCGAGGTCGACCTCGACGCCCTGCTCGCGGGCGATGAGCTCCGTGAGGTCAATCGGGAATCCGAAGGTATCGTAGAGCACGAAGGCATCCTTGCCCGAGATGCGGGAGGTGCCCTCCGCCTTGACGCGTGCAATCACGCCGTCGAGCAGGTTGATGCCCGTGGCCAGCGTGCGCAGGAACGAGGACTCCTCCTCCTCGATGACCTTCTCGATGAGGGCCTGCTGCGCCTTCAGCTCGGGGAACTGGCCGCCCATCTGCTCCACCAGCCCGGCGACGAGCTTGCAGAGCGTCGGCTCGGTGAAGCCCAGGTAGGTGTAGCCGTAGCGCACGGCGCGGCGCAGGATGCGGCGGATGACATATCCCGCCTTGACGTTCGAGGGGAGCTGTCCGTCGGCAATCGAGAAGGCGATGGCGCGCAGGTGGTCCGCCATGACGCGCATGGCCACGTCGCACTGCTCGTTCTCGCCGTAGCGCTTGCCCGAGAGGGCCGAAATGCGCTGGATGGTCGGCTGGAAGACATCCGTATCGTAGTTCGACTTCTTGCCCTGGAGAATCATGCAGAGGCGCTCGAAGCCCATGCCCGTATCGACGTTGCGCGCCGGCAGCGGCTCGAGCGAGCCGTTGGCCTTGCGGTTGAACTGCATGAAGACGAGGTTCCAGATTTCAATCACCTGGGGATGTCCCGCGTTGACCATCTCGCGGCCCGGCTTGGCGGCAATCTCCGCCTCGTCGCGCAGGTCGAAGTGAATCTCCGAGCAGGGGCCGCAGGGACCCGTCTCGCCCATCTCCCAGAAGTTGTCGTGCTTGTTGCCGCGGATGATGTGGTCCTCGGGCAGATACTGGCTCCAGTAGTCGTAGGCCTCCTGGTCGAAGGGGACGCCGTCCTCGTCGGAACCCTCGAAGACGGTGGCGTACAGCCGCTCGGCGGGCAGGTGGTAGACGTCGTGCAGCAGCTCCCACGCCCAGCCGATGGCCTCCTTCTTGAAGTAGTCGCCGTAGGACCAGTTGCCCAGCATCTCGAACATGGTGTGGTGGTAGGTGTCGTGTCCGACCTCCTCCAGGTCGTTGTGCTTGCCCGAGACGCGCAGACACTTCTGCGTATCGGCCGCACGGGGATACTTGCGGGGGGCGTTGCCCAGGAAGATGTCCTTGAACTGGTTCATGCCCGCATTGGTGAACATGAGGGTGGGGTCGTTCTTGACGACCATGGGCGCCGACGGCACGATGGTGTGACCCTTGCTTGCGAAGAAGTCCAGAAATGCCTGGCGGATTTTGTTCGATTCCATATTGTACGTTTACGATATAATCAAAAAAAGCGGCTTACGGAGCACGCAACCACCTGCCCGGCCGACAGGGAGCGGCGGCAGACAAAGAGCGGCGGCTGCCATCGGCCTTTCCCGAAGAGCGGCAGCCGACCCCGGCTCCAACCATCTGCAACCGAAGAGCAGCGGCGGCCACCGGCCCGGCCCTCCGCTTCCGAAGAGCGGCGACCGATATGCGGCCCTTCCGAAGGCAACGGCGGCCCCGGGACAACCCCGACGGCCCGGCAGACACCCCCCCGGCTACCCGGCAGACACCCCCGCCAGGGGCCCTGCGACGAATTTATTTGCCCTGCGGCACACTTTCCGCCCGGGTGGTTCCGTTATCCGTTTCGGGTTGCAAAATTACGCATTTTCACCTAAATTTGCACCATCGCGACCCAGTTTTTTAGGTCATGGCACGAAAAGAGCAGATATTCGATACCGAGGCCCTCACACACGAGGCGCAGCTCCTTACGCATGAGGCGCAGGTCATTACGCGCGAGGTGGTGACGGCCCCCTTCCGGCTGCGGACCTACCGGCTGCTGCGCAAGGTGCTCATCGGATTCATCCTCGTCTCCATCGCCAACGTGCTCTTCGCCTACTTCTTCTATACGCCCAAGATGTACCGCATCACGCGCGCCAACCGCGAACTGGTGCTCCGCTACCGCATTCTCCAGGACCGAATCCGCACGGCGCAGCGCCAGGTCGACGAAATCCACGAACGCGACAACTACGTCTACCGCTCGCTCTTCGCCACCGACACGCTCGCCATCGAGGGCATCGCCGAACCCTACCCCGCCTCGAAATACGCCTCGATGGCCGACGACGACTACGCGCCGCTGATGGTCGGCACGTGGATGAACATCGACCGCCTGGCCCGCACGCTCTACGCCGAGTCGGTATCGCTCGACGAGCTGCAGCAGCTCTCGAAGGACAAGGAGAAGATGTCGGCCGCCATTCCGGCCATCTGGCCCATCGACCGCAAGTCGCTGCACAACAACCACATCGGCGCATTCAACCTGCGCCGCATCCACCCCGTGCTGGGGTACATCCGCCCGCACAAGGGGGTCGACTTCGGCTGCGACCGCGGAACGGCCGTCTACGCCACGGGAGATGCGGTGGTCGAAATCGCCTCCGAAAGCGGCTACAACGGCGGCTACGGCCACATGGTGCTGCTCGACCACGCCTTCGGCTACAAGACGCGCTACGCCCATCTGAGCCGCGTGCTGGTCTCGCCCGGCGAGCATGTCGTGCGCGGCCAGAAGATTGCCGAATCGGGCAACACGGGCATCTCGACCGCCCCGCACCTCCACTACGAGGTGATTCACAAGGGGCAGCCCGTCAACCCCATCAATTACTTCAACCGCAACATGACCCCCGAGGAGTACGACCGTCTCCAGGAGACCATGCGTGAAACCAACTTCGAATAGCCATGGCCGGGAAAAAGGATTTGGAACGACTTCGCCGGCGCCGGCGCCGCAAACAGAACATCATCCGCTTCACGGTCCAGACGTTCGTGTGGGCCGGTGTGGCCGTGCTCTACTACATCGGATTCTCGCTCTTCTTCGACACGCCGGTCGAATACGAGCTCAAACACTCGACCGACCGCCTGCGCAGCGAATACGAGGCGCTCTCGGCGCGCTACGACACGCTCCGCATGGTGCTCGACAACGTCGCGGAGCGCGACCGCAACATCTTCGGCATCCTCTTCGAATCGACGCCCTACGACTTCGACTCGGAGCGCGACAACGAAAAGGAGCTCGACTACGAACAGACGCTCACCCGCCCCACGCGGCAGCTCAAGCGCGAATTCCGCGACCGGCTCGACGACATGGAGCGCTCGCTCGCCCATCTGAACGAGAGCTACCAGACGCTGCAGCAGCGCATCGACTCGACGGGCAGCGGCTGCGACAACATCCCCGCCATCCAGCCCGTCATCAACAAGCAGCTCTCGCTGCTGACGGCCTCCTACGGCATGCGCATCCACCCCTTCTACAAGACGCTGCAGGCCCACCAGGGGGTCGACTACACCATTCCCGAGGGTTCGCGCGTCTTCGCCACGGCCGACGGCCGCGTGAGCGACGTCATGCGCCGCAACTCGACGCAGGGACTCACGGTGGTCATCGACCACGGCAACGGCTACACCACCTCGTACAGCCACCTCTCGAAGAGCAACGTCACGAAGGGGCAGCAGGTGCGCCGCGGCGACATCATCGCCCTCTCGGGCGACACGGGCCTCTCGCTCTCGCCGCACCTCCACTACGAGGTGCGCCACAACGGCATGCGCGTCGACCCGATTCACTACTTCTTCATGGAGCTCTCCCCGGCCGAGTACCAGCGCATCATGCGCATCGCGCAGTCGGGCATGCAGTCCTTCGACTGACGGCGCTCCACGGCGGCCTCACCCGCGGCGGCCTTCGCCGCGGCATGTTTTTCACTGCAAGAACCCCATACGAACGATGAACAATCCCCGCACCGATACCCGCATCCGACTCATCCTGCTCGACTTCGACGGCACGCTGGCCGACACGCGGCGCGCCAACACGCTCGCCTACCTGCAAACGCTCGCCGAGGCGGGCATTCCGCTGAGCGAGGAGGAGTATGCGGCCCGCTACTTCGGCATGCGGTGCAGCGAGTTTCTGGCGAGCCTCGGCATCGCCGACCCCGCCGAGCGCGAACGGCTGCGGCGGCGCAAAATCGAGCTCTACCCCCGCTACTTCGACAGCGTGCGGCTCAACCGTCCGCTGTGGGAGTTCTGCCGCCAGTTCCAGCAGGGCGGCGGCCGGGTGTGGGTCGTCTCGACGGGGAGTCCCGACAACATCCGCAACGTGATGCGCCACACGGGCATCGGCGGCCCCGACGACTCGGCTGAAGCGTGCCCCGAAGGGCGTCTCGACGGCATTCTGACGGGTGCGGACGTCACCCGGAGCAAGCCCGACCCCGAGTGTTTTCTCGAGGCGATGAGGCGCGAGGGGTGCCGCCCCGAAGAGACGCTTATCTTCGAGGATTCGGACATAGGGATGGAGGCCGCGCGTCAAAGCGGCGCCGGCTACATCCGCGTCAAGTTGTAAAACGGTTCGGAAGGGGGCTGCCGCAGGCCCCGGGGCAGGAGCAGGGGGGGGGCAGCGGGCCCGGAGCGGGGGCGGCAGCCGGAAAGGGCTGCAACCGGCCCCGAGTGCAGGGCGACAAGGCTCAATACAAAGGCAGCGGGCCCCGATGCAAGAGCAACGGAGCCCGGTGCAGGGCAGCAGGACGCAGTACGGGGTCAGCGGCCCCGGAAAGGTCTGCGCGTCAGGCCCAGGCGTACAAGACTTCGGGCCCCGATGCAGGGTCAGCGGAGCCGGCCCTCCTCCAGCGGCCCTCGGGCGCGGCGCTCCTTCTTGGCGCGCTTTTCCTTCTTGGGCTTCTTGGGCTTTTTCGGCTTTTTGTGTTTTCCGGGCTGCTCCGGAGGAGCGGGATGGCCCGGATGTCCCGGATGACCGGGGTGACCGGGAGGCAGCGGCGCCTCGTGAAGCGGACGGGGCGGACGGGGACGCGCCGGACGGTTCACGGCGCAGGAAGAGACGAGCAGGGCCAGCACCAGCAGCCACATGCTCCAGAATCTGCGTTTCATAAGGGTACTGCAAGGGGTTTACACCAACAAAGATACATTTTTTCACGGGACGGCAAAGCGCATGCCGCCCTTTTTTCTGCGGGTTCAGCGAGCCGGCGGCTGAGGGTCAGCAGTCACGGGTCAGCGGTCAGCGCCCCTGACCAGCGGCGGAACAGCGGGTCAGCGACGCGGGTCGAGGGTCGGCACCCCGGGTCAGAAGCAGAACAGCACCCCGGGTCAGCCCCCCGGCCGACACCCCGGATCAAAGGCAGAACATCCCCCCGGTCAGCTCCTTGGGCCGGCACCCCGGGTCGGTCCCCCGGGTCAGCGGCAGAACAGCCCCCCGGTCAGCAACCCCGGCCGGCACCCCGGGTCAGCGGCAGAACAGCCTCCCGGTCGACACCCCGGTCGGCACCCCCGGTCAGCCCCCCCCGGTCAGCCCCCCCCGGTCAGCGGCGGCAGATGACGTTGAAGTCGCAGAAGCGGCACGTATCTGTATCGGCGCACTGGCGGAAAGGCTGCGTCGGGTCGAAGAGCTCGGCGAGCGTTTCGCACACCAGCTCCTCGAAGCGCCCCTCGTAGAGCGAATAGGGGGCCCCCCGCACGCCGAGCTCCCGGTCGGTGAGCAGCGGCGAATAGTCGCTGCGGTGCATCTGCCGCACGTAGTAGAGCTGCGGCACGGCGTCGCTGCCCCGCACGTGGCGCAGCATCATGGAGTAGAGCAGCGTCTGGAGGATGTTCGAGAGCCGCTGCTTGCCCTTGCCGCGGAAGAGCGACTCGAGCCCGTCGAACTCCAGGTGGGGCGTGCCCGTCTTGTAGTCGACCACGCGCAGCGAGCCGTCGTCGAGCCGGTCAATGCGGTCGGCAATGCCGGCGAACTTCATCCCGAGGCTCCGCCCGCCCGCCTCGAAGGGGAAGTCGTAGCGCACCTTCTCCTCAAGCCCCGTCACCGTAAAGCGGTCGTTGGCCGCATCGTAGGCCATCACGCCGTCGCGCAGGTAGCGGACCACAATCTCGCGGATGAGCAGCAGGTTGCCCGTATACTCCTCGGCCGAAGCGGAGGCGTCGCCGAGGTAGTTTTCGTTGATGGAGGCCTCGACGGCCCGCTCCACCTCGCCCGAGCGCATCAGCGCGCGGAGCGTCTCTCCCGGATGCAGCTCGTCGCGCACCCGCCCGTAGAGCTGCTCCACGGCGGCGTGGAGAATCGTACCGAACATCGGGGCGTCGACCTCCTCAGCAACGTCGTCGTCGACGCGCAGCCCCGCCACCGAGTGGAAGTAGAAGCGCAGCGGGCAGGCCACGTAGCGGAAGAAGGCCGTCGGCGAGAGGGTCACCGGACTTTCGGGGTCGACGAAGCGTTCGAGCGCCTCCATCACGGAGCCCTCCTTGGCCACCTCGATGGGGGCGTTCTCGACCAGATTGACATCGACGCCCACCTCGACGTGGTGCACCTCGAAGCCGCTCTCGTAGTCCAGCTGGCGGATGTAGCGGCTCGGCTCGCCGGTCGACTTCTCGTCGGCGTGCGAGCAGTAGAGCATGTGGACCGTCCGCGCCCGCTGGATGAGGCGGTAGAAGTAGTAGGCGTAGACACCCTCGTGGTGTTCGGGGGTGGGCAAATCGTAGGCGGCCCGCAGGTTGTAGGGGATGAACGACGACTGCGCGGCGAAACTGCCGGGGAAGTTGTCGTCGTGCATCGAGAGCAGGATGACGTGCTCGAAGTCGAGGTTGCGCGTCTCGAGGATGCCCATCACCTGAATGCCCTCGAGCGGCTCGCCCTCGAACGGGACGCGCAGCGTCTGCAGGTGGCGGCGCAGCAGCGAGACGTAGGTCTCCATCGAGAGCTCGATGTCGCACTCCTCGAGCGTATTGCGCAGCTTGACGATTTCTTCGGAGAGGACGGCCAGAAACTCCCGGCGGCGGCGCACGTCGTCCCCCTCGAAGGGGAGCCGGGCCACCTCGTCGAGCGTGGCGAGCAGCCACTCCGAGAGGGCGCGCCACTCCTCGGCCCGCCGGAAGAGCCGCCCGAGGAAGGGGCTGCGCGCCAACCACTGCGCCTCGACCGAAATCCGCCGCTCGAGCACCACCTTGTCGGCCAGCTCGCGCGAGAGCGCCGCGTCGCTCTCGGCCACGTAGGGGTGCGCCAGCAGCCCCGTCACGTCGGCATGGTAGAAGAGCGTCTCGCCGCGGCGCGTGCGGCTGTGCTGCTGCAGCTCGATGAGCCGCTCGACGAAGGTGTAGGCCAGCGTCTGGCGCAGCGGATAGCCCATCGTGACGTTGACCTTGCCCACCTCGGGCGGCAGCGCATAGAGCAGCGGCAGCAGCAGGTTCTCGTCGGTCAGCACCACGGCGGTCTCCTTGCCCAGCGGCCCGTAGTCGCGGCGCAGGCGGCGCAGAATCTCGCCGACGTACTTGCACTGCACGGCATTCGAGACGCACGAGACGGCGAAGAGCTCCTTCCCGCGGCGGAAGTTGTCGTGCGACACCCCGCCCGCCGGCGGGAAGGCCACAACGTTGCGCCGGATGAACATGCCGGCCTCCTGCTCCCGGTCGTCGCGGTAGTAGTCGTCGAAATCCCAGTAGAACCGGGCCCCGGCGGCCGTCGACAGGTACTTGAAGAGCTCCTGCTCGCACGCCGAGAGGGCGTTGAAGCCCGCCACGACGAAGCGCCGCGGGCGGTCGAAGGCGAAGCTGCCGCTGCGCAGCCGCTCGACGGCCGCGCGCTGCATCATGCCCCCGTAGGCGATTCCCAGCTCCGCCAGCCGCTCGCGGAAGCGGTGGTAGAGCGGCAGCAGCGTCTTCCAGAGGGCCAGGAAGCGGCGCTTCTCCTGCGAAAGGTCGGCCTCCTGTCCGAAGGTCGACCAGAAGGAGCGGACGAGCCGCTGCTGCTCGGGCGTGAGGTACGAGAGGTCCGATTCGAGCTCCTTCAGCTCCCAGAGGTTGCGCAGCAGCATGTCGGCATCGACCCGGTACTTGTCAATCGAGTCGAAGTCCGAGAGGAGCATCTCGCCCCAGAAGTAGAAGCGGTCGAAGGGTTCGTCGTGGTACTGGCGGTAGATTTTGTAGAGCTCGGTGACCAGCCGCACCCGCTCGGCCGTACGCAGCCCCGAGATTTCCGACATCAGCTCGTCGACCGTCGTCCAGCGCGGCTGCCAGAGCGGCCGGTCGACAAGCGACGAGAGGGCGTCGGCAAAGAAGATGCGGGCGCGCCGCGACGGGAAGAGGAGCTCCATCGACGAGAGCTCCTCTCCGTAGCGGGCGTAGAGCTCCGCTGCAACTTCGTTCAGAAAACCCGCCATGGGGCTACTCCTCCTTCAGATGACGGATGTCGCCGCCGAGGAATTTCGCACCGCCCCGGACAATCGAGGGCGAGCCCTTGTAGCGGATGGTGGCGTTGGTCGAGGTCTTGCCCTCGAAGCGGTCGGTCACCCACAGCGAGACATTGGCGCCGCTCTGGGCGTTGACCGTGGCGGCCATCACCTCGAGCCCCGAGGCCTCGAGCTTGCCGGTGGTGGCAAAGAGCGACATGTAGCGCGCCTTGCCCGTCAGGTCGACGGTGCTCTTGCCCGCAAGGTCCATCTTCAGGTCGTCGACCTCGAGCGTGAGCACCAGCGAGGCGTTGCCCCCGACCGAGAGGTCGAAGAGCTTGCGGCGCAGCGTATCGGCGAAGGTCACCGAGGCGTCGTAGACGGTCAGCTGCTCCAGCTCGCTGTAGTAGAGCGTCACCTGCGAGCGGCCGACGCGCTGCGACGAGGGGCGCTCGGTAATCTTCAGCACGCGGTCCTTGACCGTGAAGCGGAATTTCGTATCGGAACCCTTCGTGTCGTAGACGATTTTCGGAGCCTCCGAGGCGGGAATCTGCACCAGGCGGATGTCCAGCGGAGCATCGACAACCAGGGCCGAATAGGAGGTGAGCCACTCGCTGACGCCGGTTGCGGGGTCCTGCTCCTGGGCACGGAGTCCGCCGAGGGTCAGCAGCGCCGCTGCGACGCTAAGAATCAGTTTCTTCATAGTCGTATAACTTAAATAATGCGTGAATAACACGCCTCTAAATTACAAAATTATCGCGAAAAACCGCCTCCGTTCGACTTTTGTTTCGTACTTTTAGGGGACAAAATCCCACTGTTGCGCCATGCGGGCAAAGATACTCAATGCCAGTGCCGGTTCGGGCAAGACCTACCAGCTGGCCTACAAATACATACACGACGTCATCGAGCGTCAGGAGCTCTACCGCCACATTCTGGCCGTCACCTTCACCAACAAGGCCACCGAGGAGATGAAGAGCCGCATCCTGCGGGAGATTCACCTGCTGGCCACGGGCGACGAAAGCCCCTATGCCGCGCAGCTGCAGGAGGAGCTCGGCCTCGACGCGCGCACGCTCCAACAACGGGCACGCGACGTGCGGTCGCGCATCCTGCACGACTATTCGCACTTCACGGTGCTGACCATCGACACCTTCTTCCAGCGCATCCTGCGGGCCTTCATCCGCGAGCTGGGCTTCGACCTCGACTACAACGTCGAAATCGAGACGGAGAGTCTGCTGGCCAAGAGCGCCGACTCGCTCGTGGAGGGCATCACCGAGAACCGCGAGCTGAAGCGCTGGCTCACGGACTTCGTCCAGGAGCGCATCGACGACGGCCGCCGCTGGGACATCCGCGACGGCATTCTGGCCCTCTCGGGCGAGCTCTTCAAGGAGAAGAACCGCGAGGCGCTCGGGCGCGCGCTGCCCAAGGAGGAGCTGCGCCGTCTGGTGGGCAAGGCGGGCGAGAAGGCGCGCGCAACGCGGCGCGCCATGCAGGAGAAGGCGCGCGAGGCGCTGCGTCTGATGGAGGAGGCGGGGGTCTCGCCCTCCGACTTCACGGGCAAGAGCCGCAGCTTCGCCAACTACTTCCTCGCGGCGGCGGGCGACGAGCTGAAGGCGCCGTCGGCCACCGTCGAGCGGATGAGCCGCACCACCGAGGGGTGGTGCCCCAAGGGCTCGCCCGCACAACCGCTCGTCGCCCGGCTGCAGCCCCTGCTGCGCGACATCTGCGACATCTTCCGGCTCAACGTCCGGCTGTGGAACACCGCGGCGCTGCTGCGCGAGAACTACCGCAGCTTCGCCCTGCTGGCCGACCTCTACGCGCAGGTGCAGCGCCTCTGCGACCAGGAGAGCACGATGCTCCTCTCGGAGACGAAGTACATCCTGGCCGAGTTCATCGGCCACAACGACGCGCCGTTCATCTACGAGAAGGTGGGCAACCGCTTCGAGCGCTACATGATAGACGAGTTCCAGGACACCTCGGCGCGCGAGTGGCGCAACTTCCTGCCCCTGCTGCACAACGCCATGGCGCAGTCGCAGCAGATATCGGTCTTTCTGGTGGGCGACATCAAGCAGTCGATTTACCGCTGGCGGGGCGGCGACTGGAAGATTCTCCACAGCGAGGCGCGCCGCGAGCTCTCGCCCGCGGATACCGAGGTGGTCAACCTGCGCGACAACTGGCGCTCGCTGCCGACGGTCGTCGAGTTCAACAACGGCATCATGGAGCGCATCGTCGCGGCCGACAACCGCGCGCTCAACACGATGCTCGACGAGGCGGCCGCCACGGGGGCCATCGCTGCGGAGCGGGCCGCCGAGCTGCACGACATCCTCGCGGCGGCCTACGGCGACCACGCCCAGGTGCCGCGCCGCGTGAAGGACGGCCCGGGATATGTCAGCGTGACGGCCTGCACGGGCGAACCGCCCCTGGTGGAGCGCATCAAGCAGGTGCTCGACCGGGGATTCCGCCCCTCGGACATCCTGATTCTGGTCCGCAGCGCGACGGACGGCGCACGCGTGGCCGCCGAGCTGCTGCGCTTCAAGGGGGAGAACCGCGACGAGCGCTACCGCTTCGACGTCATGACGCGCGAGGCGCTCATCGTGGGCAACGCCCCCGTGGCGGGCTTCCTCATCGCCGCGCTGCGGCTGACGGTCAACACGGAGGACACGCTCAACCGCGCCATCTACAACCGCTTCCTGGGCCGGGCGTTCGGCGCGCCGCTTCCCGACGACGAGCGCGACTTCTGCCGCGCACTGCGGCTGCTCTCGCCCGAGGAGGCCTTCGAGCGGCTGGTCATCCGCCACCACCTGGCCGAGCGCAGCGACCAGACCGCCTACCTGCAGGCCCTCCACGAGCAGCTCATCTCCTTCTGCTCGAGCAAAATCGCCGACATTCCCCTCTTCCTGCGCTGGTGGGACGAGCAGGGAAGCAGCCGCTCGCTGAGCATCGAGCAGAGCGAACGGACCATCGAAATCACCACGGTCCACAAGGCCAAGGGGCTCGAACGGCCGGTGGTCATCATCCCCTACTGCACGTGGCAGCTCGACCCCAAATCGAGCGGCAACGTCACCAACATCGTCTGGGCGCGGGCGAGCGACGAGGAGGCGGCCATCGGGCAGTTTCCCGTGCGCTACAAGCAGGCGATGGCCGATTCGGAGTTCTCGGAGGCCTACTACCGCGAGCTGGTCTACTCCCACGTCGACAACATCAACCTGCTCTACGTGGCGCTGACGCGCGCCGCCGAGTCGCTCCACGTCTTCATCCCCACGGGGGGCAAGGCGGCGAACGTGGGCTCGCTGCTGTGGAAGGCGCTGAATCCCAAGGCTGAAGGGTGCCCGCTCGGGAAAATCGAGGGGCGGCTGCAGACGACCGAGGCGGGCGAGGAGTGCACGTTCGGCAGCTTCGACGGCCCGGCGCCCCGCAAGGCGAAGAGGGACCTTCCGGAGCACGTGCTGCTGGAGCACTACCCCACGGCCATGGCCGACCTGAGGCTGCGGCTCCCCTCGCAGCGCTACTTCGAGGAGGAGCGCGACGCACTCCCCTCGCCGCGCGACTTCGGCATCCTGATGCACAAGGCCTTCGAGAATGCGGCCGACGAGGAGGAAATTCGCCGGAGCGTCACGCAGATGCAGAGCGACGGCATCCTCTCGCAGAGCGAGGCCGAGGCGCTCGGCACGATGCTCGACGAGGCGCTTGCCAACCCCGTCGTGCGGGAGTGGTTCGCCGGCGAGTGGGAGGAGGTACGCACCGAGAGCGACATCATCCTCCCGGCCGCCCGGGCGCAGCGCGCCGCGGCAGAGGATGCGGCCGCGGGGGCCGGAAAGGCGGCGGTTGCGGCAGAGAGCGCGGCGGTTGCGGCCGGGAAGGCGGCCGCTGGAGCAGAGAGCGCGGCAGCCGGGGCCGGGAAAGCGGCCGCTGGAGCAGAGGGCGCGGCAGCCGGGGCAGGCACCGCGCAGCGCAGCTCCGTGACGCGGCGTCCCGACCGTGTGATGATGCGGAGCGAGCGCGTCGGGGAGCGGGAGTTGCGCCGGGTTGTGGTGGTCGACTACAAGTTCGGCGAGCACGAAACGGCGGGCCACCGCCGGCAGATTGCCGAGTACATGCGCCTGCTGGGCGAGATGGGCTACGACGAGGTCAAGGGCTATCTGTGGTACATCCGTCTGCGTAAGGTGGTGGAGGTCTCCGCCCGGGAGGCGTAATCCGCCCCGAAGGCGGGGCACCCCCGCCGGTGCGCACCCGTCAACAGCCATCCAGGGGACCGCACCGTCCCATGCCAAGCCATGCCCTCCTGCCGCCCGACACACACCCACACGCATCCGCCCTGCCACCTCGCTGCCCGACACCGTTCAGAGCCATGCCCTCCTGCCCCGGCATCACGCTGCACGGCAACGCTCCACTTTCGCTGCCCGGCCGCCGTGCTCATGCGGAAGCCCGCACCGGAACGCAAACCGGAGCTCAAGCCGGGGCCGGACCCGCCCTACGGCAATACGCCGCGGAACAGAAGATTCCGCCGCGCATTTCCTCCGGCACACAACCGCCGCCGCACTCATTCCCCGACACACTCCCTCGCACACATCCGCCCCGGAACACGCATCCGCTCCGGAACGCGCATCCGCCCCCGGAACGCACATCCACGCCGGCCCCGCCGACCCGCACTGCCGCTCCGCCCCGTCGACGCACGCGCGCACAAAAAAGCGAAGCACCCTTGCGGATGCTTCGCCTCTCTTTGGAAACGTGGAGTCCGTTACTCGCCCAGAGCGAAACGCTTGTAGGCAACTACGGTAGCCTCCTTGTCGGCCTTGTGGATGAACTCGGCAATCGTCTCCTTCTCGCCTACGACCAGCTGGTTGAGCAGCGTGTTCTCCTCGAAGAACTTGCGCATCTTGCCCTCGGCAATCTTCTCGAGAATGGCCTCCGGCTTGTTGGCGTTCTTCGGGTCCTGCTTCATCGCCTCGACGGCAATCTTGCGCTCGTGCTCAACGACCTCGGCCGGGCAGTCGGCCTCCGAAATCGAAACGGGGGCCATGGCCGTAGCCTGCATGGCAACGGTGTGTGCCACCTCGGCGGGTACCTCCTTGTTGAAGCCCAGAATCACACCGAGCTTCTTGTTGAAGTGTACGTAGGTCGCGCAGTAGGGAGCCTCGATGCGGCCGTAGTAGGCCAGCTCAATCTTCTCGCCCGTCTGACCCGACTTCTCGGTCACCATCTCCTCGACGGTGTGACCCTCGTCGTTCTTCGCGGCAAGCAGCGCGTCGCGGTCGGCTGCGTCGTTCTTCACGGCTACCTCCAGCATGGCCTGTGCCGAAGCGGAATACTCGGCGTTCTGGGCCACGAAGTCGGTCTCGCAGGCCAGGCAGAGCATGTATGCCTTCTGGCCGACGATTTTCGTTACAACGACACCCTCCGTAGCGGTACGGTCGGCACGCTTGGCAACCACCAGCTTACCCTTCTCGCGGATAATGTCCTGAGCACGCGCATAGTCGCCTTCCGCCTCCTGAAGGGCCTTCTTGCAGTCCATCATGCCGGCGCCGGTCATCTTGCGGAGCTTCATCACATCAGCAGCTTTGATTTCCATAGTCTTTGTATCTTTAATCGTTCGTAAATTCAATAATTCCCGAGCCTACTCGGCCTTGGCCTCCTCGGCGGCGTACTCAGCGGGCTCCTCGAACGGGGTCTCCACCGAAGCTACGACGTCGGCTACGGCAGCCTCCTCGGCGTCGTACGACTCCTTGACGGCCTTCTTGATGCGGGGCTTGCCCTCCTTCTTGGGAGCAGCCTCACCGTTGGCGGCAGCCTCCTGAGCCTCCTTCTCCTTTTCGAGACGGCGCTCCTCGGTGCCCTCGGCGATGGCGGCGCACATGGCGTCTACCACTACGGCAATCGACTTGGCAGCATCGTCATTTGCAGGGATAACGTAATCAATGTCGGTCGGATCACAACAAGTATCTACCATTGCAAATACGGGGATGCTCAGTCGCTTGGCCTCCTTCACGGCGTTGGCCTCCTTCTGTACGTCTACGACGAACAGGGCGGCCGGCAGACGCGTCAGGTCGGCAATCGAGCCCAGGTTCTTCTCCAGCTTGGCGCGCTGACGGGCAATCTGGAGCTTCTCGCGCTTCGAGAAATTATCGAACGTGCCGTCGTTGGTCATCTTGTCGATGGTGGCCATCTTCTTGACGGCTTTACGGATGGTGGGGAAGTTGGTCAGCATACCGCCTGCCCAGCGCTCCGTAACGTAGGGCATTCCGACGGCTGCAACCTTTTCGGCAACAATCTCCTTGGCCTGCTTCTTCGTGGCTACGAACAGCACGCGACGTCCGCTCTTGGCAATCTGCTTGAGGGCTGCTGCTGCCTCATCGATTTTCAGCACGGTCTTGTGCAGGTCGATGATGTGGATGCCGTTCTTCTCCATGAAGATGTAGGGAGCCATTTTGGGGTTCCATTTGCGCTTCAGGTGACCGAAGTGCGCACCGGCTTCCAATAAGGTATTGAAATCTGTACGTGACATTTTTGTTTCTCTTTGTTTGTTTTAATTCTCTGTTCTTCAACTCTCCGGGTAGCGGCCCATGTCCGGTCCCGAGGAGTTTTCCGCGACGCGGCAAACGAAGGGTAATACCCCGTTGCACTGTCGGCCGACAGGACAACATATAATATATAACAGGTAGTCGCTCCGTTTTGGCAACCGTCGTCGTGCTTGCCGAAAATCCGGTCGTGCGTATTAACGCTTGCTGAACTGGAACTTGCGACGTGCTCCGGGCTGACCGGGCTTCTTACGCTCAACCTCGCGGGGATCGCGGGTCAGGAATCCGGCCTTCTTCAGCACCGGACGCATCTCGGCGTCAATCTCGCACAGTGCGCGAGCGATACCCAGACGAGCGGCTTCGGCCTGTCCCTTGATGCCACCGCCATCGAGGTTGATAGCGATGTCGTAGCTCTCGGCAGTGTTGGTAGCCAGCAGCGGCTGCTTTACCTGGAACTGGAGAATCTCGAGCGGGAAATAGGCGGCAAGCTCCTTGTGGTTGATTGTAATCTGACCCTTGCCCGGCTTCACGAATACGCGAGCCACAGCGGCCTTACGACGACCAACGGTGTTTACAACTTCCATAACTCCTCTTACTTAATCTCGTTCAACTTAATCTGCTTGGGGTTCTGCGCGGCGTGCGGATGCTCGGCGCCGGCATACACCTTGAGGTTCTTGAGCTGTGCGGCACCCAGACGCGTGCGGGGCATCATGCCCTTGACAGCCTTCTCAATCAAGAACGTCGGTTTCTTGGCCAGGTACTCGGCAGGCGTTGCATAGCGCTGGCCGCCGGGATAACCCGTGTGACGCGTGTAGACCTTGTCGGTCATCTTGTTGCCCGTGAGCTTCACCTTCTCCGCGTTGATGACGATGACGTAGTCACCGCAGTCGGCGTGGGGGGTAAAGCTGGGCTTGTTCTTGCCGCGGAGAATCTTTGCAATCTGCGAGGCAAGACGTCCCAATACCTCGTTCGTAGCGTCGATGACAATCCACTCCTTGGTTACCGTCGATGCATTGGCCGAGATAGTCTTGTAGCTTAATGAATCCACTTTGTTTACGTTTAGTTTAACTTGTTTGTAATCCGTTTCCCGTATATTACGGGTGCGCAAAGGTACGAAATATTTTTCACTCCGCAATTTTCCGGCAAATAATTTTTCGTTTTGGTCCTGCAAAATGTCCGCTTTTTCAACCATTTCGGCACTCCGACGCCGTCGTCCGGAGGGCCTGCCGGAAGGAAACGCAGCCGCAGGGGGTGGCTTGCAGGGGGTGGCTTGCAGGGAGCGGCTCGCAGGGGGGGCTTGCCGGGGGCGCCTTGCAGGGAGCGCCTTGCAGGGAGCGCCTTGCTGGGGGGGGTGCCTCGCAGGGGGGCGCCTCGCAGGGGGCGTTGGCGGACCGCCACCCCGTCCGAGGGATGTTCCCGCTTCTGGCTCTCCGCTCCGACCCGCTCCGGCCCGCTCCGGCCCGACCAGTCCGGCCACCGGGCGACTTTCCGGCCTCTCCTCCCCTCAGGGCACCTCTCCGCTTCGGTCTGTTGCTCCGCCGCCGGAGCGTCCCCTCCCTCCGGCCCGCCTGCACTTCGGAGATGCCCCGCCGCCTCCGCACGCCCGCAACCACGCAACCTCACAACCCCGCAACCACGCAACCTCACAACCCCGCAACCTCGCAACCCCGCAGCCACGCAGCCTCCGCAACCCCTCAGCCACGCAAAAAGGGCCCTCCCCGCGTGGGGAGAGCCCTTTTGCATCGGGATGGCGTCGTGCGCCTATCCGAGGAACGAGAGCAGGATACCGGCTGCAACGGCCGAACCGACGACGCCGGCCACGTTGGGACCCATGGCGTGCATCAGCAGGTAGTTGCTCGGGTCCTCCTTCTGCCCCTCAATCTGCGAGACGCGGGCAGCCATCGGAACCGCCGAAACACCGGCCGAACCAATCAGCGGGTTGATTTTGTTCTCCTCCTTGCTGAAGAGGTTCATGAACTTGGCCAGCAGAACGCCGCTCGCCGTACCGAAGCCGAAGGCTACGACACCCAGCACCAGGATACCCAGCGTACGGAAGTTCAGGAAGGCTTCGGCCGTAGCCGTGGCGCCTACCGTCAGGCCGAGGAAAATCACGACGATGTTCATCAGCTCGTTCTGAACGGTCTTGCTCAGACGGTCCACCACGCCGCACTCCTTCATCAGGTTACCGAGCATGAGCGAGCCAATCAGCGGCGCAGCGCTGGGCAGCAGCAGGGCAATGATGACCGTGATGATGAGCGGGAAGAGAATCTTCTCGGTCTTCGACACGGGGCGCAGCTGGCGCATCTTGATGGCACGGTCCTTCTTCGTGGTGAGCGCCCGCATGATGGGGGGCTGAATCACCGGCACGAGGGCCATGTAGGAGTAGGCCGCAACGGCAATCGGGCCCAGCAGCTCGGGGGCGAGCATCGAGGTGAGGTAGATGGCCGTAGGACCGTCCGCACCGCCGATGATGCCAATCGAAGCGGCCTCGTTTGGGGCGAAGCCCAGCGCATAGGCGCCGATGAAGGTGAGGAAGATGCCAATCTGAGCGGCCGCACCCAGCATGAAGCTCTTGGGATTGGCAATCAGCGGACCGAAGTCGGTCATGGCACCCACGCCCACGAAGATGAGGCAGGGATAGATACCGAGCTTGACGCCCAGGTAGAGGTAGTCGAGCAGTCCGGCCTCCGCCACGAAGTTCTCCCAGTGTACATGACCACCCGCAAAGAGCGACGTGTGGTACATGTTGGCATCGGGAAGGTTCGTCAGCAGCATGCCGAAGGCGATGGTCAGCAGCAGCAGCGGCTCGAATTTGTGTTTGATGGCCAGGTAGAGCAGGAAGAAGGCCACGCAAATCATCGCCACATTGCCCCAACCCATCGTATCGAACAGCGCTGCGATACCGGTCGAGCCGGCAAAGTCACGCAGACTGTCCCAGACGAAACTGGAGTTCGAGGTCAGGAAATTCCACATAGCGCCTATTCGATTACAATCAGGTTATCGCCCTCCATTACCGTAGCGCCCTGCTGTACGGAGATTTCCTTCACAACACCGCCGCGGTCGGCGTCGATGTTGTTCTCCATCTTCATGGCCTCGAGTACAAGCAGCGTCTGACCCGTGGTGACGCGGTCGCCCACCTTGACCTTGATGGCGAGCACCGTACCGGGCAGCGGGCTCTTCACAGCGTAGCCCGTGCTGGGTGCCGATGCGCTCAGACGGGGCGAGGGAGCAGCCGTTGCGGGCGTAATCATCGCGCTGTTGGCCGACTTGGGAGCCGGAGCCACCTGCGGCTTGGTCGTCTTGGAGGCCTTGGCGCCCTCGATTTCGACCTCATACTCCACGCCGTTGACTACAACATGGGCCAACGTCGAGGACTCGTTGACGTCGTCAATCTGCACGGCGTAGTTATGTCCGTTGATTTTCAAAGAGTAATCTTTCATTGCTTTCTAAAAGTTATTTTCTGTCTGGCATCTGGGTTAATCCGTGAATTTTCGAGTTCCAGGGCGAGTAGGCCCGCTTGATACTCATAATCGTCAGCACCTCCGACTCCTTGTCGTGCAGGGCGCCGCGATAGATTCGGAGAGCCGTTGCGATGGCTGCAATCACCTCCTCCTCGACCTCCACCTCGGCGGCGGGCTGCTTGGCCCGTTTGGCGGTGAAGATGTTACCGAAGATTTTCATGATTCCTACCAGCAGCAGCAGCATGACCACCACCAGGCAGAATCCGATGAGCGAGACCCAAAGAATCTCCGACCAGCTCCATTCAATTGCTAATACGTTCATGACAGGTACGGATGACATTACAGAGGAATGTTCGAATGTTTCTTGGGCGGGTTCTGCAGACGCTTCGTAGCGAGCGACTGCAGCGCACGGATGATGCGGAAACGCGTGTTGCGCGGCTCGATGACGTCGTCGATGTAGCCGTAGCGGGCAGCGTTGTAGGGGTTCGAGAACTTGTCGTTGTACTCCTTCTCCTTCTCGGCGATGAAGGCTGCCTTCTCCTCGGGCTTGTCGGCAAGCTCCTTGAGCTCCTTGCCGTAGAGCACCTCGACGGCACCGCTGGCACCCATCACGGCGATTTCGGCCGTCGGCCATGCGTAGTTGACGTCACCGCGGATGTGCTTCGACGACATGACGATGTAGGCGCCTCCGTAGGCCTTGCGCAGCGTGACGGTAATCTTGGGAACCGTAGCCTCGCAGTAGGCGAAGAGCAGCTTTGCACCGTGGGTAATCACACCGCCGTACTCCTGGGTCGTACCCGGCAGGAAGCCCGGAACGTCGACCAGCGTCACCAGCGGAATGTTGAAGGCGTCGCAGAAGCGTACGAAACGGGCGGCCTTGCGGCTGGCGTTGATGTCGAGCACGCCGGCCATGAACTTCGGCTGGTTGGCGATGATGCCGACCGACTGGCCGTTGAAGCGGGCGAAGCAGGTGATGATGTTCTTGGCATAACCGGCTGCCGACTCCAGGTACTCGCCGTTGTCGACGATGGCGCGGATGACCTCCGACATGTCGTAGGGCTTGTTGGCGTTGTCGGGGATAATCTCGTTGAGCGAATCCTCCAGACGCGTAATCTTGTCGGTGCAGACCGTCAGCGGGGCATCCTCCATGTTGTTCTGCGGCATGTAGGAGAGCAGCTTGCGAATCAGGCCGATGCCCTCCTCCTCGGTATCCACGGCGAACTGAGCCACGCCGGACTTGGTGGTGTGCATGAGCGCACCGCCCAGCTGCTCCTGCGTCACGTCCTCGCCCGTCACCGTCTTGACGACCTTCGGGCCCGTGAGGAACATGTTCGAGGTCTCCTTCTTCATGATGATGAAGTCGGTCAGCGCGGGCGAATATACGGCACCGCCGGCGCAGGGGCCGAAGATGGCCGAAATCTGGGGAATGACGCCCGAAGCCATCACGTTGCGCTGGAAGATGTTGGCATAGCCGGCCAGTGCGTTGACACCCTCCTGGATGCGTGCGCCGCCCGAGTCGTTGATGCCGATGCAGGGTGCGCCGTTGCGCATGGCCATGTCCATCACCTTGCAGATTTTGTCCGACATCGAGAGCGAGAGCGAACCCGCCGTCACGGTGAAGTCCTGTGCGAAGACATAGACCAGACGGCCGTCGATGGTACCGTAACCCGTTACCACGCCGTCGCCGAACGTGTGGCTCTTGTCCATGCCGAAGTCGTAGCAGCGATGCGTCACGAACATGTCGAACTCTTCGAAGCTGCCCTCGTCGAGCAGCATCTGAATACGCTCGCGCGCCGTATACTTGCCCTTGGCATGCTGCGCATCGATACGCTTCTGACCACCTCCCATACGCGCCTTCTCGCGGTTCTCGATGAGCTGGTTGATTTTGTTCTGAATTTCACTCATAAAGATATGATGCTTGATTTGTTGTTTTCAACTTTCCTGCGACCTTCCGGCGACCCTGCCTCCGTTCCCGGGAAAACCCCGCCGAAGCGGGGTGCGGCAACGCACGGGCGCTGTCCGGAGGGGGCGACACGAGCCGCAAACGTCGGGTCGTCTGTCGTTATTTGTTCTTATTCTCGCACAGCTCGGTGAGGATGCCCTGCGTCGACTTCGGGTGCAGGAAGGCGATGGTCATGCCCTCGGCGCCCTTGCGCGGAGTCTTGTCAATCAGACGGATGCCGTGAGCCTCGGCGTCGGCGAGCTGCTCCTCGATGTTCTCGCAGGCAAGCGCCATGTGGTGGATGCCGATGCCGCGGTTCTCGATGAACTTGGCGATGGTCGACTCCTCCGAAGTGGGCTCCAGCAGCTCAATCTTCGTCTGGCCGAGCATGAAGAATGCCGTACGAACCTTCTGGTCGGGCACCTCCTCGATGGCATAGCACTTCAGACCGATTACGTTCTCCCAGTAGGGAATTGCTTCATCCAGGCTCTTCACTGCGATGCCGAGATGCTCGATGTGAGATACTTTCATAGCTAAATAAATTTAAGTAGGTTATTTCGTTGCAAATCTGTTCCGACTAAGTGTTATTTTGCGAACACAAAGATACATCTTTAATTATAAAGTAAAAATAAAAAAACAACTTTTTCGCTTTTCCCGAGCGGCGAAACCGCGGATTTGCAAACGGCGTCGGTTCCGGCGCGGCGGGACGCTGCAGAAAAGGACAAAAAGAGTCCGAAAACGGAGCATCGGGCCCCTTCCGGAGGGCGCTGCGCGCGAAGATGGGAGGCCTTGCGTCCGGGGGATGCGACCGGCCCGTCCGGAAACGGCGGCGGCTCCATGCCTGCCCCGCCGGAACAGAGGGTCCACGCCGACCCTCGTCGCTCCCAACGGTCCGCACCGACCCGATGCCGGGCCCGCCGGAAGAGAGGCTCCACGCCGGAACAGGGGCTCCGTCCGGGGGATGCGACCGGCCCCGTTCGGAAACGGCAGCGGCTCCATGCCGGCCTCGCCGGAACAGAGAGTCCACGCCGGCCCTCGCCGCGCCCAACGGTCCGCACCGGCCCGCACCGGCCCGACACCCGCCCTGCTGCCCGACGACCCGGCACCTCCGGTCCGCGGCACAACGCCCGACGCCCGACATTCCAACACCCTGCCTGCTCCAACTACACACCGGCCCGAGCCCTCGGTCCGCCACCCGACAGCCGCCCCCCCGGAGATGCCGCACATCCGCTTCCGCGGCCGGCGCCCGACACTCCACCGCAGCCCGTTCCCGGAAAACTCGCTGCGCCCCACCATCGGGAGGCCATCCGCGCAGGCCGCACCGGCACCCATCCTTCCACCTGCCCCGCACCGGCCCGAACATATCCCCCCCTCCCGGGATGCGCCGCGGCCCGATTTTCGCAAGATATTCGCCGAATGTGCTTCCATCTGACAAATAATTCGTATCTTCGCTTGCGGATAAACCCGCAGGCCATGAAAAAATTCCTACTCCTCTGTCTGCTGCTTCCGCTGGCATGGTGCAACGCGGCGCACGCGCAGCGTATCCTCATCGGCAAGCGCGCCCCCGAGCTCCGAATCGCCACATGGCTCGCCGACAGCAAGCCTGCGTCGGCTCCGCTCACCTATATCGAATTCTACCACTCGTCGAACCCCTCGGGGCTCGCCTCGCTCGACCGGCTGCGCGAGCTGGTCCGCCATGCCGACAGGCGTCTGCGGATCATCATCGTCACCCGCGAAGCGCCCGAAGCGGTCGCGGAGCGGCTGGCACCCTACGTCTCGGAGTTCACCGGCGTGGGTTTCGACCCCTCGGGGCAGAACTACTCGGCCTTCGAGGTCGACTATGTCCCCTTCGGGGTGCTCACCAACGCCCGCAACCGCGTGCTGTGGCTGGGCAACACGCTGCAGCTGACGCCGGAAGACATCGACCGGAACCTCTGACGGAACGCAATCTCACATACCTATTAATAAAACACAACCGCATGTCATTCACCAAAATAAACCACTACGAGAAGGAGTACTGCGACGCTCATCACGACAGCGCGCTCAACGTAGCCGAAGGTGTTGAAGACCAGCCCATCATAAATCCCTACTTCACACGGCGCAAGAAGCGCGTGCTGACCACCGACGAATACGTCGAGGGCATCCTGCGCGGCGACATCACGATTCTCTCGCGGGCCATCACGCTCGTCGAGTCGAGCAACCCGAAGCACTACGCCCAGGCGCAGGAAATCATCGAACGCTGCCTGCCCCACGCCGGCAAGTCGGTGCGCATCGGCATCACGGGCGTCCCGGGCGCCGGCAAGTCGACCTTCATCGAGGCCATCGGCAACATGGTCACCTCGCTGCGCCACAAGCTGGCGGTGCTGGCCATCGACCCCTCGTCGGAGCGGAGCGGCGGCTCGATTCTGGGCGACAAGACCCGCATGGAGAGCATCTGCCACAACCCCGACGTCTTCATCCGCCCCTCGCCCTCGGCCGGTTCGCTGGGCGGCGTGGCACGCAAGACGCGCGAGACCATCGTACTGTGCGAGGCGGCGGGCTTCGACGTGATTTTCATCGAGACGGTGGGCGTCGGGCAGTCCGAAACGGCCGTCCACTCGATGGTCGACATGTTCATGCTGCTGCAGATTTCAGGCGCCGGCGACGAGCTGCAGGGCATCAAGCGCGGCATCATGGAGATGGCCGACATGATGGTCATCACCAAGGCCGACGGCGAGAACGTCCACAAGGCCGAGCTGGCCAAGACCCAGTTCCAGAGCGCGCTGCGCCTCTTCCCCGTACCCGAGTCGCAGTGGCGGCCCCAGGTCTACACCTGCTCGTCGGTCGACGGCACGGGGCTCGAGGAGGTGTGGAAGGGGGTCGAGGAGTTCCTCGACCACACCGAGCGCAACGGCTACTTCCAGCACAACCGCAACCGGCAGAACAAGTACTGGATGTACGAATCCATCAACGAGGCGCTGCGCAACTCCTTTTACCAGGACCCGGCCATCGAGAGCCGCATCGGCGACTACGAGCAGCGGGTGCTCGACGCGCGCATCTCGTCGTTCGTGGCGGCCAAGGAGCTGCTGGACCTCTACTTTGCCGACAAGGCGGCCGAGGGCGGGAAATAGGCGGCACGCCTCCCGGCGGGGCGGTGTCTGCAAAACGGAAAGAGCGGGAAGGCGACGGCCTTCCCGCTCTTTTCTCTGTCAGCGGATGGGAGCTGCGGCCTCCCCTACGGCTCCTGGGAGCCGGAGGCGCGGAGCGTCGGGAGCTTCAGCCCGAAGTAGACGGCCACGATGCGGGCCGCGATGACCGCCACGGCGGTGATGACCTGCAGCGCGGCGCCGCCGATGCCGAGGTGGCCGCAGAGCCAGAAGACCACGCCGCCGAAGACGCAGGCCAGCGCATAGATTTCCTTGCGGAAAATCAGCGGCACCTCGTTAATCAGGATGTCGCGCAGCACGCCGCCCGCGGCGCCGGTGATGGTGCCCATGATGACGGCCACCCAGAGCGGGAAGCCGGCCGCGAGGGTCTTCTCGATGCCGACGACCGTGAAGAGCCCCAGGCCGATGGCGTCGAAGACGAAGAAGGTGTTGTTGAGCCGGATGAGGTAGCGCCCCAGCGCGATGACGATGCCCAGGGCGATGGCCGTGACGACCAGATAGACGCTGTCAAGCATCCAGAAGGGGGTTGTCGAGAGCATCACGTCGCGCAGCGTTCCGCCGCCAATGGCCGTAGTGAAGCCCACGACGTAGGCGCCGAACCAGTCGAACTTCTTGGCCGAAGCGAGCCGGATGCCGCTGATGGCGAAGGCCAGCGTGCCGAGCATCTCGATGACGAAAGAGACGGTCATGGTGTGTGCAGATTTAGAGGCGGACGGAGAGGCCCCGCCCGTTCCGGCCGCAAAGATAGCGAAGGTGAGGGCAAAAGCCATGCCCGCCGCGCGATTTTTGCCGGGGAGCGTCCCGAGGGGTCCGCGCCATGGGCTACGGCCGTGCGCTCCCTGACGGGCTGCCGCAGAAGGGGTTGGGGCCGGCGGTTGCCTCCGGGCACGCACTCTGGCCGGACCGCAGACGGGCACACCCCCACAGGTCCCAGACTGACTACGATTACTCTTCCACCCTCGGACCGCAGCGCCACCGGGTAAACCCCTCCGGGCCGCCTTCGCCGGGCTGCCTTTGCCGAGCCGCCTTCGCGGGGCCGCGGGCGAAGAGATAATGCCGGGCCGACGTCCCGGACTGCATTTCCCCGCCGGGTCGCCCCTTCGAGCTACCCTGCCGGGCCACAGACGGACACGTAATTACTCCCCCGCCTGCCGAACCGCAGCGCCACCGGGTAAGCCCCGACGGTCTGCCACGGAAGGGGTTGGGGCCGGCGGTTGCCTCCGGGCATGCACTCCGGCCGGGCCGCGGGCGGACGAGTTTTGCGGGCGCCGCCTCCCGGACCACTGACGAGGCGCACAACGACTCCCCCACCCGCCGGGCCGCAGCGTCACCGGGTAAGCTCCGACGGGCTGCCTCTTCCGGGCCGCGGGCGGACGCGCTATTGCTCCCCTCTTCCGAGCCGCGGGCGAATGGTTTCAGCGGGCTCCCCCGCCTGCCGGGCCATCCCATCGGGCTGCGTCCGGGCATACACTCCGGCTGGACGGACCGCCGACGGACGCGCAATTATGCCCCCCGCCGGGCCGCCGCAGAGGGACGCGCAACTACTTCCCTGCCTGCCGGGCATGCTCCGCCTCGCGCAGCTCGCGGACCAGACGTGGCATGCCGACGGCCGAACGCTCGCGGATGTGAGTCAGCGGATTGCGAATCCACGCCGTGTCGGGATTGCCCGGGTCGACCAGATAGACCGGAACCTCGGGCCGCACGTAGCGCACGAGCGAGGCGGCGGGATAGACCGCAAGCGAGGTGCCGGCGACAATCAGCACGTCGGCCCCGCGCACCAGCTCGACGGCCCGTTCGAACATCGGGACCGGCTCGCCGAAGAAGACGATGTGGGGACGCAGCAGCGCACCGTCCGGCGCCTTGGCGTCGAGCGGCTGCTCCCACCCTTCAATCGGCACGATGAGGTCGGGGTTGCGCTCCGAGCGGAGCTTCATCAGCTCGCCGTGGAGGTGGGTCACATGGGTCGAACCGGCCCGTTCGTGGAAGTTGTCGACGTTCTGCGTCACCACCTCGACCGCAAAGTCGCGCTCCAGCTCGGCAATGGCGTAGTGGCCGGCATTGGGCTGCTTTTCGAGCAGCTCGCGGCGGCGCATGTTGTAGAAGCCGATGACCTTGGCCCGGTCGCGCGCCAGCGCTTCGGGGGTGCAGACCTCCTCGATGCGGTAGTTGGCCCACAGGCCGTCGGAGTCGCGGAAGGTGGCCAGCCCGCTGTCGGCGCTCACGCCGGCTCCCGTAAAGACGACAATCTTTTTCATAGGACAGGATGCATTAGTGACCCTCAAAGATACGCTTTCGTGCGGGCAAAGACAAGTTTCGGCGCCGTTTTTCCGCGGCGGACATCCGATTTGCGGGAAGGCACGGACACGGGCACGGACACGGACACGGGCACGCTCCAACGGCACGCATGCGGCAGAGGAGGTCGCCCACGCCCCCCGGCCCATCCCCGTTCGGTCTCTCCATCCTCCGTCCAACGTGACCTCCACCGCCCGACACCTCCGCCGCCCAACGCGACCGTCCGACACAACCTCCGCCGTTCTGCGCGACCACCCGAGACAGCCAACCCGGCCCCTCCATCCGACACGCCTCCGCCTCCCGGCACGGCCGCACGGAACAGCAGGCCCGGCACGACCTCCGCCGCCCCCGACTCAACCGACCTGTTCCTCCGCGTCCGGCCTCTCCATCCACCGCCCGGCACGACCGCCCAAAACCTCCGCCCCGCCCCTCCGCGGCCCGACCGGCACGACCGGCACGACCGGTACGACCTCCGCTGCCCGCTCTTCCGGGCCGCCGCACCGTAAGCACGGAACAGAACGCAAGGGTTGCAGCAGAGTGGTCGAAAGCACTCGAAACCAGAATGTCTGCACTTCGAAACCCCCAAAACGGGCAGACCCCGACGATAAAAAATATTATTAATAACACGCATTTTCATATTAAAATATTTGCAAACGTCGGCGTATTTATTTTTTCGTCATCAAAACCCGAGAGACTGAAGAGAGAGCAAGAGAGCCGAGAAAGAGCCGGCCGAGAGCCGAAGAGAGAACCGAGAGAGAGCAAGCAAGACCCACAAGACCCGCAAGACCCAAAAGAACGACGAACCGAAGAAATCAATGCCCGCCAGGGTTCGGTCCGACGTTTTTTTCACCCCATCAAAACCCCTTAAAAATCTTATTCCATGAAACAACTTCTGCTGCTGATGTGTTCGGTTGCGCTGATGTTTGCAACCGGATGCAAGAACGATGAAACCAACCCCACACCACCCCCTGCAACGACCGGCAGCGACCTGAGCGCTGCGGGATGCGCCAACAGCTATCTGGTGCACGGCGCCGGCGCATATTCGTTCGACGCCACCGTAATGGGCAACGGCGTATCGACCGAACCGTTCGCCGCCACGAAGCTCTCCCCCTCGTCGGCCGCACTGCTGTGGCAGGATGCCCCCGCGCTGCTCTCCGACGTCCGCCTCGAGGAGGGCCGCGTCCACTTCACGGCCGGTGAAGGGCTGGGCAACGCCCTCATCGCCGTCCGCGACGCCGACGGCAGGATACTCTGGAGCTGGCACATCTGGGTGACGGTACGACCCCTCGTCGCAGGCTCCGAAGCTCAACGGACTGAGCTGGATGACGCGCAACCTGGGCGCCCTGAGCGACGACTACGACGAGACGGGCTCGGCCAAGGGCTTCGTCTACCAGTGGGGACGCAAGGACCCCTTCCCGTCGGGCGCCGGATGGAACGACCTGAACGACATCACGGTCTATGACGCCTCGGGAACGGCAGCCACCGACCTCTTCGCCAACGAGCAGGTGACCGCCTCGAACAACCTGCAGAATGCCGTCGAGCACCCCACCACCTTCTACTACGGCACCCGCATCGGCGACGACTACTACGACTGGCTGACGGCCGACGGTACGGCCAAGAACAACCGTCTGTGGGAGACGGCGGCCGACGGCGGCAAGCCGCTCTTCGACCCCTGCCCTCCGGGATGGCGCGTGCCGCGCAACGGCAGCTGGAAGGGGGTCAACGAGGCCAACTTCATCTACGACGAGGCCGCCTTCGGACGCCGCCACGCACTGCTGGGCTACTACCCCGCCGCCGGCAACCGCGGCGCCGCATCGGGCACCTGGAGCTTCGTGGGCGGACAGGCCTCCTACTGGACCTCGACCGCCACGCAGGAGCAGTACTCCTACATCCTCAACTTCCTGGCCGCCTACCTCAATCCGCAGAGCAGCTCGAACCGTGCGGCCGGATGTTCGGTGCGCTGCGTGAGCGAGACGCAGGGCGAGCCCGACCCCGAACCCTCGACGGGTGACACCTTCACGCTGACGACCGTCACCGACGCCACCTATCAGGGCGGCACGGGCAGCGACGGCTCGGCCAACTACTACATCGGACTGAGCAACGTTCCCTTCGAAATCGACGACCAGGGCGAACAGTTTCCCACCGAACCGGGCATCATCCTCTACCTCGACCTCTACGGCCAGGCCAGCCAGGACGCCTCGGCAGCCCGGCTGCCCGAGGGCACCTATACGCTCAAGAGCGGCGCAACCACCGGCACGGCCAACCCCGACTACACGTGGGCCCGCGAAAAGAAGCAGGACGGCACCATCGCCTACCGCAAGCCCGTCGAGGGCGAAATCACGGTTCTCCACACGCAGAAGGGATACCTCATCGAGGGCACCTTCGTGGTGGGCACCGAGGAGGAGAACTTCGCATTCACCTACGAGGGTGAGCTCGCCTTCGTCGACCGCACCGACCCGTCGGGCGGCGCACCGGTCATCCGCGAACCGGTCAATGTCACCTTCACCTCGGCTTCGGCCACCTGGGAGTACACCGGCGACGAGAGCGACCGCTACACCATCAGGCTCCAGGAGGGCACCGTCGAAGGCGGTTACCTGGCACACGGCCACCAGCTGACCATCGACCTGCTCTCGAAGCCCCTTTCGAGCAAGGAGGAGATGGTGCTGGCCGAGGGCGTCTACTCGCCGAGCAACGACTACGTCTCGCCGATGACCTTCACCCAGGGCTCGACCTTCAACCTGATGGGCTACGTCTACTACTACGGCACCTACCTCCAGCAGGTCGAGTCGCTCGAAGAGACGCCGCTGATTGGCTTCGCTCAGGAGGGCACCATCGAGGTGAAGCGCTCGGGCAGCCAGTATGAGTTCATCGTCGACGTCACCACGCCCGAGGGTGTCTCCATCAAGGGCACCTATCCGATGGGCGATGTCAACTTCATCGACAACGCACCCGAGAAGCCTGCGGGCGACTGGCTGAGCATCCTGCACGAGGACAAGACCGTGCTCTTCAATCCGGATGATGCTTCGGAGTGCCGCGTGTGGACCTACACGAGCTACTTCGAGGGAGCCACCGAGTTCGAGATTCTGGTAGACAACAACACCACCGACGAGGCCTTCCAGCTCGACGTGCTGGCCGCCGAGGGTGCCACCTCGATTGCCGGCACCTACACCACGCCGAAGGACCCCGACAATCCACAGGCCGGCGAGTTCATCCCCGGATACCAGGAGTTTGCCGTCAAGCGCGGTACGTGGCCCTACCTCTACTACGACTTCAGCGCCAGCCAGTACATCGGCGCACCCGCAACGGAGGGCACCATCGAAATCACCGAGCTGGAGGATGGCAAGGTCGAAATCCAGTACGAGATGAAGGACGACGCCGACCCGAAGAACACGATTCGCTCGGTATGGAGCGGCACGATTCGCAAGGTCAACTGAGCCGCACCGTCCAACCCACACAACAAAGGAGGGCGTTCCGCACGGAACGCCCTCCTTTTGTGTTTGTCAGCCTCTCGGCCGTATTTCCCTGCCCTCTCGGCCGTTTTTCCAGCCCTCTTGCCGGGTTTGTCAGCCCTCGGCAGCGGCTCTCAGCCCTCGGCAGCGGCTCTCAGCCCTTGGCCGGGTTTGTCGGCTTCTATGGCTCTTGTCGGCCTCTGCGGCGCGTCACTTCAACCGCTCGTGCAGCCACATGGGCAGCAGCACGGCCCCAGCCGCCAGCAGCCGCAGCAGGAGGGAGAAGCCTCCCTGCACGGGCGAGAGTTCACCCGCGGCCCACGCCAGCACCGGACGCAGGCAGACCAGCGCCACAAGGAGCAGCACACAGAACATCAAGGCGCGCCGCGATGCACCGCGCGGAGCCTCCTCGCGGTCGGATTCAACCTCGGGGGCCGTTGCGCCCCAGATGCCGATGGCCCAGCAAAGGGCGAGCGTCAGCGCATAGAAGGCCCCCTTGAGGACGGCATCACCGGCCGGAAACCCCTCGACATAGCGCCGATAGAGCCACAAGCAGCCGAAGCCCACCCCCGCAACGGCCGGCAGGGCCAACCACAGGCGGCTGCGCACGAAGGCCCGTATGCGCTCCGGCGCAAAAGCGCCATATGATTCACGACTCTTCATCTATTGCTTCTTTGGGTCTCGTTTTTTGCCTCGCTTTTTGCCTTGTCCGCAGCCGGACAGGTTCCCTCCGGCACGGCGTTTTCCGTGCCTGTCCCGGCCGGCGCGGGTTTCTCCAATGCGGCCTCAACCGACGCAGTCCCCTCCGGCGCGGCACTGTTTGCTCCGGCTCCTTCCGCTCCGGCACGGGCCGACACCGACCCGTCCGAAGCGGCCCCCTCCGGCGCAGCTCCCTCCGGCGCAACGCCGCGGCCGCTCCGCGCACGCCGCCGCCCGGGCAGCCGCCCGCTGCGGCGCAGGGCGTCGGCAAGAATCCACTGCAGCTGGCCGTTGATGCTGCGGAACTCGTCGTCGGCCCACGCTTCGAGCGCCTCCATCGCCGCGGCATCGACACGCAGCACGAAACTTCTGGTATCCTGACTCTTGGACATCGTTACCTTACTCAATGATGCAGCGTCCCGGCATTGACCACGGGCTGAGCCGCCTCATCGGCGCAGAGCACCACGAGCAGGTTCGAGACCATGGCGGCCTTGCGCTCCTCGTCCAGCTCGACCACCTCCTCTTCGGAAAGGCGCTCGAGGGCCATGCGCACCATCGTGACGGCCCCCTCGACAATCTTCTCGCGGGCCGAGATGATGGCGTCGGCCTGCTGGCGGCGCAACATGACGGCGGCAATCTCGGGGGCGTAGGCCAGGTAGTTGATGCGCGCCTCGACCACCTCGATGCCGGCCATCGCCAGGCGGTCGTTCAACGTCTGCTCGAGCTGCGCGTTAATCTCCTCGCTGTTGGAGCGGAGCGTGAGCTCACCCGCCTCAACGCCCGTATTGTCATAGGCATAGAGCCCGGCCACCTGGCGCAGCGCCGCATCGCTCTGCACCCCGACGAAGCGGTCCAGCACCGTCATCCGCGCCGCTGCAGAGACGTTGCCGCCGGGCGTTGCGGGGGCCGCGTCAATCTCGAAGACCGAGCGGTAGACCTCATCGCGTTTGATGCGCCAGACGAGCACGAGACCTATCATGACGGGGTTGCCGCACTTGTCGTTGACCTTGATGGGCTCGGCATTGAGGTTGCGGAGCCGCAGCGAAATCTGCTTGGCCGAGAGGAAGGGGTTGACCCACCAGTAGCCTGTCTCGTAGAAGGTTCCGCGGTATTGGCCGAAGAAGAGCATCACCCGCGCCTCGTTGGGTTCGAGCAGCATGAAGCCGCCCGACGAAAGCGCCGCCGCGAGGCAGAGCACGATGCCCGCAGCGAGCAGGCCGCCGCCACCGCTCAGCTGCGCGTCGAGCCGGATGCCGCCCTCGATTACCAGCCAGATGCCGACGCCGAGCAGTGCCAGCGTCACAAGCAGCATGGGAAGACCGCGTGTCTTCCAACCGGAATAGACAAAGTTGTCGTTTTTCATGATGATATTTTCCAGTTACAATCCAAATAAATTTGGATCAAAGTTTTTGGTTAGATTTGTTTT
>OHCP01000187.1_pt1 | contig 31558 bp, 29 predicted proteins | sample 1566811 | NCBI WGS metagenome assembly OHCP01 (sample SAMEA3879591, study PRJEB24766) | human gut metagenome | biome: human-associated habitat; feature: feces | place: USA | collected 1985/1987
TACCGGGACAGTCTGCCGATTGACTCATAATGACGGAATTAAACGACTGTCCCTAAATAATGTGAAGGTCGGATATTTGTTCAATCAATCATTCCTGATGTTTCTGCTTGATTCTCATTAGCGTCATCCACAAGTTGCGAACAAAAAGAAAAGATTCGGCCTCGTATGTTCCAGCCGAAGAATCTCTTGCTCATTTTCAGCCCGACATAACTGGGAGCTGAGCGTCGTTTGGGCCATACAGCAGATTTATCCGGGAATGCAGCTTTTTCGATGCTGTTAAAATTCAACCTTCCCTTCCATTATCTTCAAAACAATCGTTTTGCCATTGCAAATATAATGTTTTTCAGTAAACAGTGATCCGGTCGATTTCAGAAGATCACAGACACCGCTTAACCGGACAAGTTGCGGGTACATTCACGAAGTGCATGGGAACCGAATCTTTTGCGAAATATTTTCACCGAGCTCTCCGGTTTCGGTTGGATTCCGACGAAAAAGCAACGGTTTCAGGCATAAAAAAGGCCGATTCCCCGGTAGGGAATCAGCCCTTTTCAACCCATTTGGAGCAACTAGACGAACCGTCCGTCGTCGATCGGCGTGAGATCCTCGAGGACCTGTTTGATGTGCTGCTCGCGCGAACGCGGGCAGATCAACAGCGCATCCGGCGTATCGACCACGATATAGTCGTGCAGCGAATCCACCACCACGACCTTCTTGCCGGCCGTCTTGATCAGGCTGTCGGTCGTGTCGTAGAGTTTCGAGAAGGTCGGCACGACGTTGCCGTCGGCATCCTTCGGCGAAAGCTCATAGAGCGAGCCCCACGTCCCGACGTCGTTCCAACCGAAATCCGAACTCCGCACAAAGACGTTGGCAGCCCGCTCCAGAACGCCGTAGTCGATCGAGATCGACGGGCAGCGCGAGAAGATCTCCTCCACGGCCGGCCGTTCGTCGGGCGTGGCAAACGCCGCAGCCCGTTCGGCAAAAAGGCCGTAGACCTCCGGGAGGTGGCGTTCGAGCGCCGCGAGGATACTCTGCGTCGACCAGACGAAGATTCCGGCATTCCACAGGTAGTTGCCCGCCGCCAGGTAGCTCATGGCGGTCTGCAGATCGGGCTTCTCACGGAACGAAGCGACCGGCAAGATCTCCCCGGCGGATGCGGTCTGGATATAGCCGTAGCCCGTGTCGGGACGCGAAGGGCGGATGCCGATCGTCACCAGCGCATCGTGCGCCTCGGCAAACTCCATGCAGGAGGTGATGTCGCAGCGGAACTCCTCCTCGTCGAAGATGAAGTGGTCGGACGGCGCTACGACCATCGTCGACGAAGGCTGCAGCGCTTTGAGGCGGAAGGCCGCATAGGCGATGCAGGGGGCCGTATTGCGTCCGACGGGTTCGCACAGCACCTGCTCGGGCCGGAGCTCGGGGAGCTGTTCGAGAACCAGTTGCCGGTAGGCGGCATTCGTCACAACCAGGAAGTTCTCCGCCGGGATGATCGGCGCAAAACGCTCGAACGTATGGCGGATGAAGCTCTTACCCGTGCCCAGAATATCGAGAAACTGCTTGGGGAGGTGGCGCCGGCTGGCCGGCCAAAAGCGGCTGCCGATTCCACCGGCCATGATGACGCAGTAGCGATTGTTAGTTGCCATAAGCCATGCCGATTATCGCTCGGCCCGCATCGGGTTCTCCAGGAAGTCCTTGTAGGCGAGGCGGATACCGTCCTCAAGTTCGGTTTTGTAGGTCCAGCCCAGCGCCGTAGCCTTCGAGACGTCGAGCAGCTTGCGCGGCGTGCCGTTCGGCATCGAGGGATCCCAGCGGATCTCGCCCGTATAGCCGACAACCTTGGCGACCAGTTCGGTCAGCGCCTTGATCGTCAGTTCCTTGCCCGTACCGGCATTCACCGTCTCGTTGCCCGAGTAGTTGTTCATCAGGAAGACGCACAGATTGGCCAGGTCGTCCACGTAGAGGAACTCGCGCAGCGGGCTGCCGTCACCCCAGCACGTCACGTAGGGAAGCCCCTGAACCTTGGCTTCGTGGAAGCGGCGGATCAGCGCCGGAAGCACGTGGCTGTGCGTCGGGTGGTAGTTGTCGTTCGGTCCGTAGAGGTTCGTCGGCATCACGCTGATATAGTCCGTACCGTACTGGCGGTTCAGGAACTCGCAATACTTCAGACCCGAGATCTTGGCCAGGGCATAAGCCTCGTTGGTCTTCTCCAGCTCCGAAGTCAGCAGGCACGACTCCTTCATCGGCTGGGGTGCCATGCGCGGGTAGATGCACGACGAGCCGAGGAACTCCAGCTTCTTGCAGCCGTTCTGCCAGGCGGCGTGGATGACGTTCATCTCGAGGATCATGTTGTCGTACATGAAGTCGGCCAGGGCGCTCTGGTTGGCCTCAATACCGCCAACCTTCGCCGCGGCAAGGAAGACGTATTCGGGACGCTCCTCGGCAAAGAAGCGCTCGACGGCCTCCTGACGCGTCAGATCCAGCTCCTTGTGCGTACGGGTAATGATGTTCGTGTAGCCCTGACGCTGCAGTTCGCGAACGATGGCCGAACCTACCATTCCACGATGTCCGGCCACATAGATTTTTGCATTCTTCTCCATCATAAGGCTTTCCTCCTCATATTACTTTACAATACCCTTCTCAAGATACTCGGCCAGGTTCATGCGGATCTCCTCGTCGGCACGCTCTACGGCCACCTTCGCCATATCGGCATCGACCATGATCTTCACCAGCTGCTCGAACGAGGTCTTCGTGGGGTTCCAGCCCAGCTCGTTCTTGGCCTTCGAGGGGTCGCCCCAAAGGTTCACGACATCCGTCGGACGGTAGAAATCCTTCGACACCTCAACCAGAACGCGGCCCGTTGCCTTGTCGATACCCTTCTCGTCCGCACCCTCGCCGACGAACTCCAGCTCAATGCCCACGTATTTGAAGGCAAGATAGCAAAATTCCCGGACAGAGTGCTGCACACCCGTGGCGATCACGAAATCCTCGGGCTTCTTGTTCTGCAGGATCAGCCACATGCACTCGACGTAATCCTTCGCATAACCCCAGTCGCGCAGCGAGGAGAGGTTGCCCAGGTAGAGTTTGTCCTGCTTACCCTGGGCGATACGGGCTGCGGCGAGGGTAATCTTACGCGTCACGAAGGTCTCGCCGCGGCGCTCCGACTCGTGGTTGAACAGGATGCCCGAGCAGCAGAACATGTTGTAAGCCTCGCGATACTCCTTGACGATCCAATAGCCGTAGAGTTTGGCCACGGCGTAGGGGCTGTAGGGGTGGAACGGAGTCTTCTCGTTTTGCGGGACTTCCTCGACCTTGCCGTAGAGCTCCGAAGTCGAGGCCTGGTAGATGCGGCAGGTCTGGGCCAGTCCGCACAGGCGAACGGCCTCCAGGATACGCAGCACGCCCGTTGCATCGACATCAGCGGTGAACTCCGGCGCATCGAACGAAACCTGTACGTGGCTCTGGGCCGCAAGGTTATAGATCTCGTCGGGACGCACCGTGCTGACCACCTGGATGATGCTCATCGAGTCACCGAGGTCGGCGTAGTGCAGGTGGAAATTCGGTTTTCCCTCCAGATGGGCGATACGTTCACGGTAGTCGGTCGACGAACGGCGGATTGTGCCGTGAACGTCGTACCCCTTCTCCAACAACAGTTCAGCCAGGAACGAGCCGTCCTGGCCTGTAATCCCAGTGATTAAGGCTGTTTTCATTTTTTAAAGAATAAAATGTTATGGAATGTCGCTAATGATGCGAAAGTTTGGATGAAAGGATTTCCCCGATTTTGTAGAGATAGCGCAATCCTTCCAGAAACAGATTCGAATAGACTCCGTTCTGTTTGTAAGCCACCATGTGTTCTTTGAGGATTCGTTTGTGGCTGACCATGCCCGACGAAGAGGCTCCGCCGGTCCGCATGGTAACAAAATCCTCCGGGATGTATTTCGTGCGAATCCGATTGACAAAGATCAGACGCAGAAGATTTTCAAAATCAGCGGCAACACGCAACGACGTATCGAACGTGCCGTACTTTTCATAGATCGCCCGACGGCAATAGAACGACGGATGGGCCGGCATGAATCCCAACCGCATCAGCCCCCGACTGAAGACTCTCGATGAGTAGTATCTGACGCAGTGAGTCAGATCATCGTCATTGACATAATGGATATCGCCATAGACGGCATCCACGTTGGGATCGGACAGAGCCCTGGCGACATGTTCAAGCACGTCGTTCGACGTATAGAAATCATCCGAATTAAGCAGCCCGACGACATCTCCGGTCGCCATCCGGATCCCCTTGTTCATGGCATCGTAGATTCCCTTGTCCGGTTCGGAAATCCATCGCATACGTCCCTCGAAACGAGGCTCATAGCGACGGATAATATCCAAGGTGTTATCCTTGGATCCCCCATCCACGATCACATAGTCAATATCGGTATAACTTTGCCGAAGCACACTTTCCAATGTGTCCGTCAAGGTCTGACCGCTATTGTAAGTAGCAGTAATAATTGTAATCTTCATTTGATATTATTCAGATCAATTCCATAATGATCTTTCAGATGTTTACAAATTTTTTCTTTATCGGTCCCGCAAATCTTCTTTATCTCAAAGACCTTGGCGTCAACCAACGTTCGGTACCACCATCCTTGCAAAAAAGTCCAAATAAATCCGATTTTTCCATCGAGAAATGCCCCTTTCAGAAAATAGCGATAACAAAAATAGGCAAACGATCGCCAAAAAAGAGGTTGATGTACATATTTGTGCTTTGCCATTCGTTTCGATGATGCCTGCTTGCTGATCTCCTTTTCCTCATCAGTTGCAGCAGCTCCTGTCAGATTCAGCTCAATATCAAGCAAATCAACTGCTTCCCGAATCGCATAATTGACATGCTTATGACAAAACCAAGAAAGATCATTCAAATTGTGATCACAGAAATCATGCTCGAATTCGATGATACGTCCATCCGTTAACTGGATATGTTCATCCATCAAACGTTGCTCACACATTCCCTTTCCAGCACGAAAAACGCGCAACAACTTTACCGGATAAATACCACGTTTCATCCATTTCCCCATAAAAATATGGCGACGATTGAAAATTATTCCATTAACATCGTCCGGCAATACCGGTAATTTATCCTGCAACTCTTGAATCAATTCAGGTAATAAATACTCATCTGCGTCCAATCGCAAAATCCATTTTGTCTGGATATGAGCGTTCTTTAATCCCCAATTAAATTGCTTGGCATAATTGTTCTCCCATTTATTCTGTAGGATATGGACATTGGGGAATTCGCGAGCAATGGAGAGGGTCTGATCTGTTGAGAAACTGTCAATTATATAGACATCCCGCGCTATCAATCTAACATTTTCCAGACAACGGCGGATGTGCAATTCCTCATTATAGGTAAGGATAATAACGGAGAGGTCTAACATGGCTATAAAAGATTATTCTTTGATAATTCGTTTCTTAATCACTTTCGCCGGATTACCGCCCACAACTGTCCATGGTTCAACATCCTTAAATACAGCAGCCCGGGCTCCGACAACAGCCCCCTCTCCAATGGTAGTTCCCATCCCTACAAATGCATCGGCTGCAATCCAAGAAAAGGATTGAACAATGATAGGTGCTGTTATAAGATGATTATCCGTATTGGATATTGCATGAGAGGCCGTACAAAGATATGCCCCCTGAGAAATACAAACCTTCGTATGAAGAATTATCTTATCCACACTATAGATCTGAGCCTTCTGCCCAATGCTTACATAATCTCCCATTTCCACATTCCATGGGGCCCAGAACATTGCAGAAGACCGGATTTTACAATGCTTACCAATCTTGGCACCAAAACATCGCAAAAGGAAAACCCGCCACTCCCAGAACAGAATATTCGGGAACGGACGAAAAAACAACAGATAGACAAAGTGCCAAAGAACTCGAAGAATCTTGTTTTTAAATCCCAAATGATTCTTATAAGGTCTGACTTCCATTGCGCCTCCAAATTATAAATTGTATCATTTCTCGGATACCAACCATGAATTTCCGAGGCAAATTCTCGCGAGCCCAAGCTATTATCCGGGCTTTTCCATTGATTTGAAAATATTTACGTCGAACATACTCAAATCCAAATTTATACAAATCAGCATAGAATGTATCCCGGCTTTGCGGCCGGTGTGAAGCTCGAATCATGGGTTGATTACGACTCAGCGCCTCATCAAAACTGCCAAGAGACCAATGCATATATGATTGAGACTGCTCAAACAGCATTTTCCCCTTTTCATTATTAAGCATCACCAATGATATTCCATTGGCTATTTCGTGCAAAGCTTCAAATCGATACATCATTCCCACACCCCAATAATCGGCCACCGTAATATCTCCTCGTCGGGGCAATCCAATAGCCGGGCAGTGATAACATGACTCCCGCAATGTAATATCTCTGTTAAAACCGAAAAAATAAGAATCAAGTTTTCCTTTCATATAGCAATTCCCATTAGCAACACGAAGTGCATCATACCACCCGCTATGCTTATGCCGGAAGTTGAAACTACTAATACGAATATGCTTAATTGACTCTACCCATCGTAAATACTCCCTGAATAACAACGGTGAAGGAGTTCCATGGCAAATGAAATCACAACAATACAAATTTGTATAATCCTTTCGCAAATAGGATCTTAGGCCTGCAATTTGACATGGAGTACCAACAAACAAAACTGGCTTAGCCTCTAACAATATTTTTTTTACATCACGGTAGGTGGTTCCAATATCACTCTGAACATACTTAGAACCTCTTAATCGATGTAAGTCTTCAACAGAATGGCAAATTTGATGTTTAACTGTCATTGAAGCATCATAACCAGCACCGATGACGTATCCCCCATTAGACAGGACAGACATCGCTAATGCGGAAAAAGCACCGCCGGAAGAACTTTCTTTTCGAATCTGGGGATCTTTATTCCAACATGCAAAAACCTCAGGCTTATCCTCGTTAGAAGACTTGGATGAAATTAAAACAGGACAAGCCTTCTCGCACAACAAACATTTTATACATTGATCCGGATCAATAACAGGACGGAGAAAGCCATCTATCCCTGGCTCCATTTTAATCGCCTCTTGTGGACATGCATTACGACAGGCGGCACATCCAGTACAAATCAAAGGATCACACAATTTTGGAGACCGATTCTTTTCCATTTATCGCTGTTTTTAAGAATCTTGTAGATTTTTCTCTCTCTGTTTCCAATACTTCATCAACTGCCGTATAATCTATCTGAACAGATTGGTTCGGGAAGGGGTCCCCTTCAACCAACAAACGATTTGTCAAACCAAACAGTTCCAAAAGACTCTGTTGACGGCTATTGTTCTGTTTTCGCAAAGGCAATACTGTATAAAATGGACGATGGAAATTGATTGAAAAGGCTGTCCCATGAAACGAATTGGTAATGATCAAGGATGCCTTTGAGAAAAGATAGAGAAATTCGGCAGGACCTGCATCTATAATGTTTACAATTGTCGCATCTCGGTCCTCTCGACTCGCATTTTTACAGATTCTTATAATCTGCCAGTTTGTTTTAGACTTTATATCATGCGCCAATTGTTGGATATAATCACAAGGCGTCAACTCATACAATAAAATATAAGGACTTTGTGTATCGACACAGACCGGTGACGCTACTTGCATCCATTCATTTCGAGAGAGAAGAAGTGTAGGATCGAGGACCCATTCCGCAGTTTTATGGGCTATATGATAAACCAAGTCTACTGCATTCTTCTCTCTGACACCAATTGCATCATAATGGCTCAAGAATTCAGCATAATACGGACGGACTTCTTCCGGAATCTGCGATACGCCGAAACTGGCTGCATAAGCAATTCGTCGACATCCATGCGGCGCAAAATCAAGGAAATATGGCGCTACCGATGAATAAATTCCAGGATTCCATACCTGATCGCTTCCCGTAAGATAAACATCGTAATCCATATGGGCACCATACAATTCATCGATACTTCTGTAGGTTACCGACATGGAGGTATTTTTATGATGGAATTCAGCAAATTTTTGCTCTCGTAACTTCTGCTGCCTTCTATTGCCAAGACTTTTTAATTGTGACCAGATTGGATAAACGAATTCAGCCAACCGTTTCTTGAAGGGAAAGTGAAAGAGAGGTGCAGATCTTTTGGTTCTAATAAATTGAGGATTCTTATAAAAGAGATAATCAATAATTTCAGCATCATAGCCCAGTTTCTTAAGATATGCCTGAGTTGCGTATGCTTGTAGTTCTGCACCATAATTATTAACCTTCAGGATTGTGATGATTCCTATCTTTTTCATCTGTATTCCATTATTCATACACGAATTCAGGCTTAATTCCTCCTAAGACGATCCATTCATACAACGACTTCATCTTGTTTGCGACCTCCCGTGCCACATAATGCTGAGCTACCAATTGTTTACCTCGTTCGCCCATGGCTATCAGATCGGATTGAGACATATTCAATACTTCAATCATAACTTGAGCAATACTTTGTGGAGAACGATCACACCACCAACCGCATTTATGGGTATTCAACTCTTCCCAGGGAGTTCCCAGACTGGCCATAACCGGAGTCCCAACAGACAAAGCTTCAGGAACTATCATTCCAAAATTTTCAAAATCACTTGGGACAAACAAAGCAGACAACCCAGCCAGCAATTTATATTTTTCCTGCCCAGTTACAAAACCACAGAATTCGACATTAGATAACCCCAATCTGGCAACTTCCTGTCTGAGGAAACGCTCATAATCCGGATCGCCTGAACCAATGATTTTGAGGTCAAAATCAGTTCGATCCAATAGACTTGCAGCATAGAAAATATTCTCCACCTTCTTAACAGGGTGCAACCGTCCCAAGAAACCAAACCGGACCTTACTATTTTCTCGAGTAATTGTATTTATATAGTCAGGAAGCGCTACAGGATTTGTAATTAAGGCAATGGGGCCTTTATATCCAAACTTCCTAACATACTCCATTTCAGGCATACAAGTCACATGAAAACATGAAGCTTGCAGAATATCCTTATTGAACCAAAGTTGTAATAAAGGCAATTTTTTCCAGTAGGAGCGTTTTAATGCTAACGGATATAACATGCCGTGAGGTGTAATAATATATGGTTTGCCTTTGTCTCGAGCTATTTTACAAGTAGAATGATTGCTATAAAGCCACAAGCCATTAGTATGATATAAGTCATAATCTGTTTGAGATAAAAACCTTCTCACATTTCGAGAATAACCGTAACTACTGACGCAATCGTTCGGCAAGGCTTTTATCCACGATTCGCCTTTACCCATCAAATCTGGAGATTGCAAAGTCAGCAAATCTACATCACAACCACAACGATGCAATGCTGATAACAAATCATAGGTACACGTAGAAGTCCCCCCACTATGAGCACCAAATCCAGCAATCGTTTGAAGAATCTTCATTACTATCGTCCTCCTGTCAATAATTTATATGTCCAAGGTGAAATACGCTGTAGAATTTTGGCTACACAAATCGATACTGCTACCATTATCAGAGGATTTATCAGATAAGCCAATATCAACACCAATTCATTGGTTCCACCGATATACAAAGCTAATTTCTTAATTATATTGAAGGTCGGTTCATGAAAACAGTAAATAAAGAAACTATAGCCACATACATACTTCCAAAGCCCTCTATTTGCAATACATTTACCGTTCACAATCAAATCATAGCTACACCATATCAGGTATATACCAATTAAATTAATCGGCACTTCCACTAAATTGGAGCCCTTATATCCCAAGGCTAAATAAACTGCATATCCCAAGAAAACGGTACCGCTTATTATACTACCACATAAGGAATGAGGATAGTTCTCCACATCCCACTTTTGTACTGCTACGATTATCCCCAACCAGAAATAAATCATCCAGGGATATATCGCAACAGTCGCTAAAGCCATTATTAATGCGATAATCCAGTATTTACGACTAATCCACCAAATAATAGGAGAAATTAGCAACACCACCAAGAGATCACGCACGAACCAAAGCTGAAATGCCGCTGGCGCGATAAACAAATCAGACAGACTTTTTATAAAAGGCTGATTGAGATATTTTTCTAGGGTACCACTACTATTGCAGAAATCATTGATTATGGGTATGTTTTCCAGTGCAACATACCATAATACAAAAATCAGATTCCATAATACATAAGGCAGAACGAGGGTTTTAAAACGTTTTTTTTGCTTATTCAGAACATCTTTTATGCTATTTATGTTTCGGGCAAACAAATATCCTGAAATACAGAAAAACAAACAATTGGCAATTCGGCAAATTCCCGGACCAATAAGATTCTGTACAAACAAAACTATAGGATATTCCTCAGCCTCACTATAATAACTATGAATGTACACAACCATAACAATAAGCACTGTATAAAGAACAGTTAGCTTACTGCTGAGATATTTACTCATAAATAATTAATTCAATAGACTTGTATATGCAGCAATCTGTCGCTTCTCTCGGCTGACCCAATCCACATGATTTACGGCTTGACAAAATTCATCATATCGAGTTTCCATCTCGACAACAGCCGCATGCAGACTAGCAATATCATTAGACCTAAAAATAAGTCCCGTATTCAACTCTTGCACCATATCAATTGAGCATCCAACATGATTACTGACAATTACCGGTAATCCCCAATAAATAGCCTCTTCCACAACCAGGCCCCAAGGTTCATAAAGCGAAGGAAGAATAAAGACATCATGGGTTTGATATATTTCACCTAATTGTTCATTCTTTATAAAACCCGTAAAAACTATGTTAGGATTAGCTGCGTTCTTTAAATCTGCCTTTAATGGACCATCACCCACAACTGTAAGAGGCTTCCCATTGTTATTAAATTCCTTTATAAGGAGACCAATATTTTTCACATCTACTAATCTTCCCACATAGATGTAACGCAAAGGGATATGCTTCTCTTTACGTTGATGTTGTTTTTTATAAAAGATACCAACTCCACCTGTTATATTCCTTTGTCCTTTGAAACCTACAGCCTGAAAAAGTTGATCATGAGGTTGACCTGAAGGCAATGCAGCAGACATTCGGTTAATAATGAGTTTCTTAATCAGTCCCGCAATCCCCTTAAACGAAACATCTAGAATAGAAGATTCACAAACAATTACATTCTTACGCTTCGGCGAAATAAGGCTATACAAATTATATTCTGGAGCAACCCATCCTGAATATATTATTTTCTTACATCTGATCTTCGCCATTAAATGTAATAGTCGAAAGAAAACGAGAGTCTTATTCCTCTTATTTGAGTCTCCCTTATAAAGAAATATATAATCACATCGAGTTTTGATATTCTTATTTAGGATAGTATTTACGGCCTCGCTTCCATATCCATACAACACTAACAACACACTGTATTCCTTCGCAATTTCATTGCATAAATTTAATTTATAGAACGATGGTGTATTTGTTAAATAAACAAAATCGTATTTCTTTTTCACGGGATCATTATTTTAATAACTCGTTCAGCTTATCCTTATAAACCAGCATATTTTCATCATGAATCTCATTGAAATTCATCTTCTCGTACTTGCTAAGATCATAGCTTCCGGCTCTGTCACCTAAACCTCTCGAAGTTTTTATTTTATAATCCTCCTCACTCTTACAATAATAATGATTAAGACGAAGATTTTTAAATGTGAGATCTCGACAGAACCAGCCCTTGGATCGATGTAGACCTGTACTATCGACAGAAATAGCACCCAATTTATATTGAGGATAATGGGGCGAAATATAATAATGTACCAACCGAGGATTACACAAAGTTTTAATCATATGGTTCATCGGATTTGTCTCTTTAGCACGATCTACATAATTTTCTATAATAAGCCCATTAGGTCGTTTTATATGGCCAGAATTACCATATAAACACCAATTCAAAGCTATTCCGGCAGCAGCTTTGCGTTGAGACAATACCCGCTCGACAATCAGACCTATCGGTTCAAATGGTTTTTCTGGCATTATATACTCATCGAGATCAATAAAGGCCATATACCGACAATCGTTTTTATGCCGAGCAATAGCATCATTATACGCATCTAATTGGCGACCTATACCCGTAATATATCGATATTCTATGAATTGAGATTCGATATAGGGAGCAAGAATGGATTTTGTCCGGTCACTACTCTCATTATCATACAAATAGATTTTTGATATGCCTATTAACCTGTGATATTCAATCCATTCCCGAATATAAAGTCCTTCATTTTTTGCTATTGCAACTATTGCAACCTCGTGTTCAAAAGATAAACTTTGCTCTTTTTTTAATAGTTTATGAATACAATAATTCCCAATAGTACAAGCATATATTTTGCATAACATCCAATTAAGCAAAATATATGGAGATGTAAGTAGTAAAATGAAATTTGTATATTTCTTATAATTTCTTCTTAACCATAGTATATAGCGATTGTTATATATAAAACAATCCAACCAAAGTTCAAATTGAATATAAGATATTGACTGCTTAAACTGACTCTTCATTTTTTATAATTGTTTTCAATTATCCCCATTGTTGTCTTCCAAACATCTGTGTTAAATCGTTTTTTAACTACACCTGCTTGGTTAGCAAATCGGATCAAGGTTGTCTGTTCCATACCCATATAATGAGATAAATCTTGCATAAAGCCTTCTTTATCTGCTCGGACCACCAAATAATCTATTCCTTCAAGTTGCTTATACTTTATTGTTGATATGATGATTCGATTATGCAACAACGCCTCAATTATTTTGGACGGGAAGTTACATTGATTTTCTGGATATTGGGGATTACGCGTACTTAACAAGAAAGGTGTATTATGAAGAATCTTTAAATATTCTTCATATTCCACCATTCCGTGATAAATAATATTATTATACTTCTGGGTATATCTATTTATTTGATCGAGGTTAGGAGCTTTACCAGTAATATGCAATGTAAACTCTGGCATTTCCGAGAATGCGTCGAGTAACATGGACAACATGGAAATATTCTCACTTAAAACACCGGAAATCAGAAACTCTTTTTTTATAGCAGAAACCCGAGGATAGTGAATTGAATCTTCAGGAACAACTCCCGGTAGACAAACAGAATTCTTTATTGTAAACAAAGGAGAATCTGCTAGTTTTATCGCTCCGTCCAGATGATTGGTGAGCCACAAAAAAAAGAGAGCCATCAAATGATTACTAGGCGTATAATCCAAGATAATAATTTGCTGTTTAACCTTGGGCTTAAACAATTTAAGCAGGATTATCAAGGTGGCATTTAAGATTGTACAGTTATAATACCACACGGAGGATTGACGAGGAATCTTGCTGAAAAGTTTGAAACATTCAACAATGGGAGCCAATCGGTTCAGAACCCCCAAATTTCTTAATGAAGAATATACGAGTCCTTTGAATGGTTCGATTTTTCCTGTAACAAACGTTGGCAAAATAGAATAAACCGTATCAAACGCCCGACCATTTATCAGATTATGACAGAAATTGCTAGCCGCAACAGATAGATTATATTCCAATATTTTGTCTTTTGGTGCTACATGAGTTAGAAATATTCGTTGCATTATAATGATTAGTTACAACTTTATAGACTCATAATTACATCGATGCTGCATCAATTCGGATTTGCTAAATCGCTCATTCTCTGGATATAGTTCTTTTTCATGTTCCATGATATCCTCTACGCTCCATTTAAATTTAATTATACAAGCTGGATTACCAATAACAACAGCATATGGAGGTACGTCTCCTCTAACTACTGCTCCAGCACCGATAATGGCTCCTCGCCCTATATGAGCACCAGCAAGCAAGGTTACATTAATTCCAATCCAAACATCTTCCTCTACTATTATATCTCGATAACAATTATCTTCATTCCCCCCACTTAAAAAATGGCCAATCTTTTGATGATGATTAGAAGTCACAACGACCAAACCTTCCGAGGTTAATCCACCTCTTTTCATAATAAACTTACTCTCCCCCATCGTCATTATTGTTGAACGACGACCGATTCGAGCGAAATCATATAAATAAATATTCTTGGGATTTTTCAAATCAGCAGGAATCCCCAATGACGCTTTATATCCAAAATATCCTAGTTTAGAAGGATCTGGTTTAATGTAGTAATGATTGAATATGCCAATCGCATGTTTCAATCTTAAAAAGAAATTCATATTAAAATCGACATTGAACCCCAATTCTATGTGGGAAAATTTGCTTTCTAAAAATATACAAGAGAAAAATCCATTCAAAAGTTGGAGTATACAAAGTGAAAATATTTCCTACGGGTGCTTGAAAAAACATGGTAGAAAGTGTTCCATATAAAAACAACCCAATAATATGCAATGAATATTTTAGCCGGATACAAAATATCTCACAAAAGAAACAGATTATTCCCCAAAATATAGCTCCCCCAATTAACCCAAAATCATAATATAAATTAGGCATAATTGATTTAACTGTAACACTTAATCCAATATCATCAGCTATTGAATTAGCAAAACGTGCTACCATAGGAGATTTTATGAATCCACCCAAAAGAGTGCTCTTTCCCAATTCATATGAGTACATGGTCTCTGGATATTGATCCAATACCATGTTAGTCATTCGGCTACCATCTGTTAAATATAAGAACTTATCAAAAAGCCCTCCTGAATTTGTATCGTCACGAAGAGTACCGATTATTGCGAAAAAAAAGATAAATATTGAAAGGATTGATATAAGTTTTTTTAAATCTTGTGCATTCTGTCTTTTATTTCTCTGACTACTCTTTCTACTCAAAATATAAGTTGTAAAGAAGGGCAATAATGATGTCAATATCCAAACACGACCACCAATTGACATATTAATTGCGGAGCAAAGTAAGCTATACAACAAAAACTCCTTAACATGAATACCCGATTTCCCCGATTTATACCCTAACAACATTAAATAAAATCCTCCAAGAATATTAATATGTCCGGATATTCTTTGAGCTAATGCCGCATAACCAACTCTTTCAGTTTGAATAGCAAGTACTCTATAATCAGAGAATGAAGAGATATCCCCAATTGAGGTAATTAAAAACACGACTAAAGTTAGTCCTACAATACCACATAGGTAAGGGATCCATTTAAAATATTGAAGGAGTTGCTCTATATCAACTATATTTATCGGTCTCAGTCGTACAAAACTTTCATACTTATCAGTAAATAAATGAGATAAAGAAAATCCAATGACAGAGGCTATAGATAAATAACATGTAAAGCGCGATACATGGTTCATTGCATTAGGAGATAGAGAATCTTTCCCTAAAAAACCATTCAAATGCAATATTACCAATAATGTAGTGATAGTCCATATAAAAGAACTTATAGTTGATGGTAGGAAAAAACGATATTTCCTTTGGATTATAAGCCAAACAAAGTAGATAAAATTAATGGCAAAAGCCCAATAATAATATATAAAGCTATCCATACCTCTACCAATAGCAAGCTCCCTCCACTTTATTTGCGTCTTTAGGTATTTCTCCTTGTGACGGTCTCACCCAATATTCATTATACAAACTACTATAATTTGTGTCCAATTGAGGTAGATTCTTCCAATGGTAGGCATCATTATCCCATCTTTTTCCTTTGATTCCGAATAAAAGTTGAGATCCCCCTCCCATATGAATTGCCTTTTTCCCCATTCGCTTTATTGTTGCAGCAAGAGGTAATCCATATGCACCACATCCAAGAATACAAATATCAAAATCTATTTTTGCAATCTCATCTTCCATCCATTTTAAGGCCTCAAACCAATCCTTGAATGGGACGTTGTTCCCTGCATTAGATTGTACAGCCTTAAAAGTTTTTAATTCATAGGAAGGCAGAATCTCCGAATTATCAAAAATACATTCTCTTCGTGCATACTGAGATTTAATTGTCTCCTCAAAGGGATGTACAACAAGAACTTTCTTATTTTTCAAAGCCCTTGTCCATGGTCGTTCCACAAAAAATGGATAAAGACATTCCAAATGAACATTAATAACATCGTCCCGGAGAGGCATGAATTTTTCGGCATAGTTAAAGGAACCCAGCAAATCGATTTCAGGAATATCCGCCAAATATCGTTCTGAAAAACGATTCAACACATCTATTGATTCCGGGAATATTCCCGCATTTAAATGCATTGATCGGAAAAACAAGGAATCCCACCATGGCAACCCCGTGTTATCAGTTATATATTGATAACAACGCTTTAATATATTCTCTTTACTATGTACTGTTAAATAATTATTAACTATTCCTATTTCTAGCGTTCCAAATCTACTTATTGTACAACCTCCATCTCTCAACAAAAGGCTATAAATTAGATCATTTGCCTTCTGCCTATCCAATTCGCACTCGGGTGCCAAGAATTGAGGATGGACTAATTTTCGATATATTCCTCGAGAGCCTTTAATAGCTATATCTATCAATTTCATCTTTCAAACTCAGAATTTACATCATTAATATTATCTTCAAAATGATCGGGATGATATATGTTTATTGTGGGATGTTGATTAAACCATTGAATTATTTGCTCTTCTACATGGGGGGAGAATATACGATGAAAACCACAACTAATAACTTTTGCAGGACTACCTCCCAACATAGGATTCTCGCCTTCAAGTGTTGTATAATCCTTATTAATTAAACTTCCGGCACAGACAATAGAGGCTTCTTTAAGTTTGGCTCCCGCTGTTATTGAGGATCGATTCCCAATCCATGAATTTTTTCCTATTATAATAGATCGAGTTGCTCGAACTATACTTTGATTATTGGAATTATATACATGATGGAAACTGCTATTCATGATGATAGTTTCAAAAGCTATTCGAGTATGGTCTCCAATATATATATTTTCTCCATTACAAATGATGCGGACACCTTCTCCTATATAAGCATACTTACCAAAACGTAATTCTCCAGCACATACACGGATCTTAGTATTTATCGATATTGAGGTAGGCCCTTCAAATATTACAACAGAGTGACTCGAACTTAGTTGAAAAAATCCACTATGGTCAAATAACCCAAAAGAATCAGCATTGATACCGATCTTTACCATTCCCCTTTTTATTGCCGTGTGCACAAAACAGACCGAACCATTCAAGCCTAATAAACGCACCTTACCATAAATAAAGACCGGTAATTTTATGGCATTACGCAATGGCATAGTTCTAAAATTGAAATAGACTGTCCTCCAAATACTTAAACGAGGTTGACTTAATCGAGATTCAAGGCTGGCAAGAATACGTTTGACTATGTACATCATCTTAACTTTTTGTTAATTATAGACTTTAAGGTAGAACGCTCTTTTTGACTAAGAGCCATTGTCCAAAATACTGGGATAACAATTAAAAATGTCAGGACTAAACCAATTAATTCATTTAATCTATATTGGGTACAGATATAAAAAATGCCTAACCCCAGCGCAACTACAATTCCTGAAGACAATATTGATGGTGACAGAACCTTATTGATAAATTGTATTAGTTTTATTCCTATTGTTTTTTTAGCATACAACACATTGACAATGCTTCCACACAGAGATTTAAATATCATCCAATTAATAAATACCCAATATGGATGCAGATTAGCAAACTCAAACATCACTATGCTTAGAAACAAAGGGAGTACATTGGTTGCAGCTCGGGCTATATTATAATTCTTTATATTGCCTCCCGCCAAAATACTTTGATAAAGAACAATTGTTAATTGTTCCAATAAAGTGGCAACAATTAGCAACACACAAAATGATTCTGTCCATTCAGGAACGTCTGTCAACCACACAGACAACACCTTGGAAATAAAAATCAAAATAGGGATACCAAAGAAAGCAAACAGCAAATAGGAAAATTTACAACTTACATAGGATATCTCAAGCATACGTTGATGCTGATTGCCACCTTCCGATTTAACAAGCACCGGAGAAATCGCCTTGATCATATTCATCGACAACCCCATCATAACTCCCGATAATTGCGTTGCAATACCCATGGCAGCATTAACGGTCGTACCAAAATAGTGATTGACAACAATATTCATCCCATAGAGAGAAAGCATTCCTGTTGCGACATTGACAAGATTCCATCCTGCAAATGATGTCATCTCCTTGATGATCTGCTTATCATAGTTAGCTCGGAGATTCACATGGCGACACTCTTTGTAATGAATTCTGCAATATATCTGGCAGATTAACCGCAATACAAAACTTTCCACCGCCATCAGTATTGCATAAAAGATGAGCTTGTCGTTGGGAAAATATAAGACCGCAATTGCAATAGCCAACTTAAACAGCACATCAAGAATTCCCGTTATGGAATAAAAAAGCATATTCTCATGTGCGTTGATCTCAGCATCATAGGGAGCAATGGTAATTGAAAATACCGTACTTATCAACATGCAGATGTAAATCACAATTGCTGTTGAGAATTTTCCTTCCGGAATATTGAGAATACCATTGAAAAAGAATAATGCGGCAACTGCAAAGATTGCCGCCATCAATATAGCCAGGCCGTTATGAATCAGAATCGAATTATTGAAATATTTTCTGATTTTTTCCTCGTCTCCTGCTCCTTCGGCAAAGCTAAGGAAACGCTGTGTTGTACTGCTCATTGAGGAACTGAGAAATCCCAACATAGCAATTGCTCCGCCGACCACATTATACAAGCCATAATCGGAAGCTCCCAACCCTTGAAGCAGAATACGAGTTGTAAAAACACTGACAAAAAGAGAAACTATTGTCCGAATATACAGGAAAACAGTATTTTTTACAACTCGCTGAGATGTAGACATATAAATACTACTTTTTTAGATCTTTACTTCAATTTCATACTACATCCGATCCATCTTCTTCTGGAGCCAGAAGAAGATACCCGTACGATTGAGATGCGTGCGATAACCGATGCGGTGAAGGATGAGCACCAGATGCGTCTTGTGGCGGATGTGCCACTCCATAAAGTTATAAAGTCCGAACGTTATCAGGATGCTCAGCACCAGCACGACATACAGCTGTACGTTGATCGAGCAGCCCGCCATGTAGCTGATCCACCAGCACAGCACCACAAAGAAGTTCAGCTTCATTGAAATAATCAATGATTTCCAACATCTTTTTCTCTTCCTCTAATTGTTTCTTCATATCCTCAGCAAGATATGACGTACCAATCGTTTTAAGACCTGAATATTGTTTTTCAAATAAGGCTTGCAGATACTCTTTACTAAGACGTTCCTTTTTAGGATATAAATGCTTTTCATGCTCTAATATCTGTTCTAAAGAGAAACGTACCGCAATAATTTTAGCAGGAGAACCAGCGACAACAGCATAAGGGGGCACCTCTTTTGCTACGAGAGAATTCGCTCCAATTACTGCCCCCCGGCCTATATTCGCTTTATATAAAAGTGTACTGTTAGCCCCAACCCAGACATCCTCGTTTATAACAATTGTATTATTGATATCATTTATTGCCAAATAAGATAAATATTGAGGAATACCAACCGTTGGAATGTGATTTCCCGGTATAATAGTACAGCCAGCTCCAAGTGATGAAAATTTTTTTATTATAACCTTCTGTTTTTCAGATGCTATAACTCTCACGTTTGGCTGTATACGAGTATATGAATCCAATTCCATAATAGTTGGAGCCGTATACATCTCACCTTGGAGCATAACATGCTTGCCTATCTTAAAATAATTTCTATGCGTGCGGTTGAAATAGTAATTTACATAGAAATCTTTCATGCCAGGGCCGAATAGTTTCCGTAGCAAGGTCATTATTTTATATGATGGATTTATTTTCATATAAACCTAAAATAAACTATTATACATCTTCTCATAATATGTCTGGTATTCTCCCGAAGTGATGTTGTCCATCCAAGCTTGGTTGTCCAGATACCAGCGAACGGTCTTCTCGATACCTTCCTCAAACTGCAGCGAGGGTTCCCAACCCAGTTCACGCTGCAACTTCGACGAATCAATCGCATAACGCATGTCATGCCCCGGGCGGTCCGTTACGTAGGTAATCAGTTCCATATCCTCACCCTCCTTACGACCAAGAAGTCGATCAACCGTTTTAATAACCACTTTAATCAAATCGATGTTCTTCCACTCGTTGAATCCGCCGATGTTGTAGGTCTCGGCCACGCGGCCACGATGGAAAATCAGGTCGATGGCGCGGGCGTGGTCCTCCACGTAGAGCCAGTCACGGACATTCTCTCCCTTGCCGTATACGGGCAGCGGTTTGCGGTGGCGGATATTATTGATGAACAACGGAATCAATTTCTCGGGGAACTGATAGGGGCCATAATTATTCGAGCAGTTGGTCACCAGAGTCGGCATGCCATAAGTATCGTGATAAGCCCGCACGAAGTGGTCACTCGAAGCCTTGGAGGCAGAATAGGGGCTGTGCGGATTATACTTTGTCGTTTCGTAGAAGAACTCCTCGCCGTAAGCCAGATGGTGCTCCGTCGAGGAGGCCGTAGTCGTAAAAGGAGGCTTGATACCCTCGGGATGCGTCATTTTCAGTGCCCCATACACCTCGTCAGTCGAGATATGGTAGAAAAGTTTGCCTTCAAAGCCCTCGGGGCGCGAACTCCAATAGCGATGAGCTGCCTCGAGCATCGAAAGGGTTCCCATGACATTGGTCCGTGCAAAGGTGAAGGGATCCTTGATGGAACGGTCCACGTGGCTTTCGGCCGCCAGATGGATAATGCCATCCACCTCATACTGTTGCATCAGCGCAAGAACGGTATCAAAATCACAGATATCCGCCTTGACGAAGGTATAGTTCGGAGCCTGCTCAATATCCTTCAGATTGGCCAGATTCCCGGCATAGGTCAGCTTGTCGAGGTTGATAATATGATAGTTGGGGTATTTCGTAACGAAAAGCCGTACGACATGCGAACCGATAAAACCGGCTCCACCGGTAATGATGATATTGCGTTTGAAATTGTTCATGACTACATGTTTTTAAGATTGTCCATGCAAATCTTCAGCGAATCGACCCAATACGGAATCCGAAGGCCGAATGTCTCCTTGATCTTGGTTTTGTCCAGCACGGAATAGGCCGGACGTTTGACAGGGCTGGGAAACTCGTCACTGTGGCAGGGCTGGATATCGCACGTTGTGTTTCCGTCCAGTGCGGCAATCATCTTTGTAAAGTCGAACCACGAGCAGACCCCTTCGTCCGAATAGTGGTAGATACCGCCCTTGGCATATCCCTGCGTCGTATCACTGGCCGCATAATCGGCAAGGATCGTTCGGATGGCCAACGCCAGATCGTAGGCATAGGTCGGGGTGCCGGCCTGATCGAATACGACCTTCAACTGCGGTTTGGTCGACGTGAGGTTGAGCATCGTCTTGACAAAGTTCCGGCCAAATTCGGAATAGAGCCAGGCGGTACGAAGAATGACATACTTGCAACCCATGCCGAGAATATACTGCTCTCCTTCAAGCTTGGTCTGTCCGTAGACTCCGGTCGGAGTACCTTTTTGGTCCTCCCGGCAAGGCGTATTGTAGGGATCCCCGCCAAAAACATAGTCCGTCGAGATATGAATTAACAGACCGTTCACCTCCTTCATGGCCTGAGCCAGATTGCGAGGTGCTTCGGCATTCAACACCCGGCAGAAAGCCTCGTCGCTCTCCGCCTTGTCGACATTCGTATAGGCTGCGCAGTTGACAATGCAGTCAATCTGCTCCTCCCGGACGGTGCGACGAACTGCCTCCAGGTCGGTGATATCGAGCCGGGTCGTCTGTACGCCCTCCGCCTCGACGACATCCGTGAAGACAAATTCGTGGTCCGTATCCCGACTGACAATACGCATCTCGCGTCCCAACTGACCGTTGGCTCCCGTTACAAGAATCTTCATTGCCTAATAGAGTTTTTCGTTGTAATCAAAGAGCCACTCCGCATCGCGCAGACGGCTGTGATGACAATCCTTCTCCGAAAGAAGGACCTTGTCTGTCGGAATCCGCCAGTCGATTCCCAAATCGGGATCGTCCCAGGCCAGCGCACCTTCCGACTGAGGTGCATAGAAGTTGTCACACTTGTACTGGAAGATAACCTCGTCGGTCAGCACACTGAATCCATGGGCAAACCCACGGGGGATGAAGAACTGGCGATGGTTGTCCTCGGTCAATTCCACGGCGACATGCTGTCCGAAGGTCGGCGAACCCTTGCGGATATCCACGGCGACATCTAATACGGCCCCCTTGATTACACGGACGAGTTTTGACTGTGCATAGGGCGGTTTCTGAAAGTGCAGACCGCGAAGCACGCCGTAGCTCGACTTGCTTTCGTTGTCCTGTACGAAAACCGTATTGCAGACTTTCTCCTGAAAATCGCGCTGCGAGAACGATTCGAAGAAGTAGCCGCGTTCGTCGCGGAAGATGCGGGGCTCAATGATGACCACCCCGTCGATATCAGTTTTGATTACCTCCATTTTTCAAGTTTGAAATCAATATATCTTATCTTAATCGAGATTGCTTTTCCCGGTATGTGCAAGTTCATCAACAACCTTCAGCAGATACTGCCCGTACTGGTTTTTCAGCATCGGCTGCGCCAACTCGCGCATTTTGTCTGCCGTTATCCACCCTTTCCGGAAGGCGATGCCTTCGAGGCAGGCAATCTTCAGACCCTGCCGTTTTTCAATCACCTCCACATAGGTCGAGGCCTCGGCCAGCGAATCGTGCGTCCCGGTATCGAGCCAGGCAAAACCCCGCCCGAGGGTCTGGACCTTCAGTTCGCCGTCCTCCAGAAACCGCTGATTAACCGAGGTAATTTCCAGTTCACCGCGAGCCGAAGGCTTGATACTCTTGGCCACATCCACCACCTTGTTGGGATAGAAATAGAGTCCGACCACCGCATAATTGGATTTGGGTTTGGCCGGTTTCTCCTCGATCGAAAGGCAATTGCCCTCATCATCAAACTCCGCAACGCCGTAACGCTCGGGATCGCTGACCCAGTAGCCGAAAACCGTTGCCTTGTGATCCACTTCCGCCGATCGTACCGCTTCGTGCAACATGGCCGAGAAGCCGTTTCCATTGAAGATATTGTCTCCGAGGACGAGGCATACCGAATCGTTGCCGATAAACTGCTCGCCAATCAGAAAAGCCTGCGCCAGCCCGTCGGGCGAGGGCTGTTCGGCATATTCGAAACGGACTCCGAAATCGGATCCGTCACCCAGCAGGCGCTTGAACCCGGGTAAATCCATGGGCGTCGAGATAATCAGAATCTCCCGAATCCCGGCCAGCATCAACACCGAAATGGGATAATAAATCATCGGTTTGTCGAAAATGGGGAGCATCTGTTTGCTGACCCCCTTCGTAATCGGGTAGAGCCGGGTTCCGGAGCCACCTGCCAGTACAATACCTTTCATGATTTTATGATTTTGAATCGATTTTACTTTTACCCTTTCAATTGATACAGGATTACATCCTGTCCATCTTCTTCTGGAGCCAGAAGAAGATGCCCGTGCGGTTGAGGTGCGTGCGGTAGCCGAATCGGTGGAGAATCAGCAAAAGATGCGTCTTGTGACGAATCTGGTACTCCATGAAGTTATAGAGCCCCACGGTAATCAGCAGCGAGGCAATGACCACAATGTACAACTGTACGTCAATAGAGCATCCTGCCAGGTTGCTGAGCCAGCCGCACAGGGCGACGAACAGGTTGAGCAGCAGAATGGCCAGCGTCGTGGCGGCGTGCGAGCAGCCCAGACGGATGAACATGTGGTGCAGGTGCGTCTTGTCGGGATGGAATGGCGACTTGCGCTTCAGAATGCGCGTCGTCATCACGCGGAGCGTGTCGAAGACCGGAACCGAGAGCACTGCCAGCATGAAGGGAATCAGCCCGACATGCTTCGCATCGTAGATTTCGCAGCAGGTGCCGTGTGTCAGCGTCCGCATGACGAAGACCGAAATCACGATGCCCATAACCAGCGTGCCGCCGTCGCCGATGAACATCTTCGACGTTTTGCCGAACAGGTTGTGCAGGAAGAAGGGTATGAGCGACCCGGCTGCCACCAGCGCCAGTATGGACAGGGACCAGTCGCCTACAGCCCAGAACATCACACCGAAGAAGATGCTTGTCAGGATGCAGTAGCCCGACGAGAGTCCGTCCACTCCGTCCATCAGATTGATTGCGTTGATGATGCCCACGGCCGCCACGACCGTCAGCGGCACGGCCACATACTGCGGAATCTGGTGAATGCCCCACAGTCCGTGGAAGTCGTTGAGGCTGTATCCTCCGATGTAGACCAGCAGCAGCACCGTGAAAATCTCAATCAGAAACCGCAATGCGGGCGAGAGGTCGAGGATATCGTCGAGCGTTCCGGTGTAGAGCATAATCATCATCGCCACCACGACGATGAACAACTCGGAGCAGTCGTACCAGAATCCGGCGCAGCCCAGACCGATGACCGAGCCGAAGAAGACGGCGATGCCTCCCAGCACGGGGACCGGCTTGCGCTGCAGCTTGCGCGCGTTGGGGTTGTCGACGATGTTCTTGTCGAGGGCAATCTTGACCAGCAGCGGATGAATCCACCAGACGCTCAGCAGGGCAATCAGGAAAGAGAGAATGAATGGCATAAATATGTGTATTTGAGCCGGGATGCATGGACGTGTCGTGCAGCGAGTGGCATCTGGGCCATCGGCACCTTCCGGCAGGGTGAGATTGAACGGATGTGATTATCCAACGACGGCCGTCCGCTCGGGGCCGGCGGCATTGGGGCAGTGCCCCAGCCAGCGGTCGTAGTCGTCCAGACGGCGGATGAGTTGCTGTTTATTCTTCTTGACGGGGTTCTCTTCGCGCCACGGGTCGACGGCGCGGTGGGCCTCCTCGCGGTAGATGCAGCTGTTCGTGCAGCCGTAGAGCGAGACGAGCAGCTGCGCCCGCGCCTGTTCGGCCCGCAGCAGCGGGAGGATGCTCCGCATCGTGCCGAGCAGCTGCTCGAAGGCCGTCCGGTCGCCGAGTATCGCATGGGCGGGGAGCTGCATCGCGTAGAGCTTGCAGCGCATCACGTCGCTCTCAAGCTGCAGGCTCCCGTACTGGCGCAACACCTCGCGGGCCGTGCGGCGGTCCTCTTCTGTCACCCCTTCGGGCGTGTGGAAGCGGCCCATCGCCTCGTGGAGTAGGTCGGGCAGGCGGCTGCTGCCCAGACGCGTATATATGTGGCGGTTGTTGGCATTCAGGGCGATGACCTCGTACTGCCCGGGCTCGACCGCGAGCAGCGGGACGTACATGCACCCCTCGACGCAGACCATCACCTCCTTGCGTCCGGCTCCGGGCTGGGAGATGACCGTCGCCTCGACCCCCTTGAACTGCCCCTCGGTGATGCGCACGCGGTCGCCCTTCATCAGTTGGCCCGGTTCGGGCGTGTAGAGCGGCAGCACGTCGGAGTAGGAGGCGGCGACCCACCGCAGGTTCTCCATCGCCCGGTCCGTGAGGTAGGGGTAGTACTCTTCGCGTGCGGTCCGAATCCGGGGCAGAAAGTTGTATTGGGGTTGGAAGCGCTTCATCCGGTAGATTTCAGCCTCCGAGGCGTGCACGAAGACGTAGTTGTAGAGCAGCGGGCGGCGCGTGTCGACCAGTTCGCCGCGGCGCTTGCGCACCTCGATGTACGAGGGTGCGAAGTATTCGAACGTGGGCTCTCCCGTGCGGGTGCGGCGGTCGAGCTCGGCCTTCAGGCCGCGTGCCGGCTCCCCCTGGTAGTGGCCCCGCCGCGATACGGGCAGCGTCAGCACATACCAGCGTACGGCATTGCCGTTTTTTTGCATGCGCATCCGCTCAGCAAGCGATTCCGACCAGTCCCAGCCGCTTCCGTTCGACTTCGCCATTGTCGTTTGTTTCGTGCAATTTGTTCAATTCGTTCGATTCCGGGGCCGGGCGCTTCACCGAAGGGCATACCCCGGCCTTGTCGATGCGTTTGCGTAACGCATTGACATACAAAGTGTTGCGTTTATTAACGAGTGCGTTTGTGAAAATTTCTCTTCACCTGTTTTCAGCCGAGTCTGCGACCTCCGGCAATGAAAACCCGTCATCTCATTTTTCGTGAATTACACACCACGTCGGCAAAGGTACATAAAATGGAAACCAAACGCAAACGGATTGAAAATTTTCTGATGATTTATACGGTTTTTTTGCAGGCATATTTGGTTAATAATCCGGATGTTGATGCCTTTTGGCGATGAAAACCGCGCCGTTTTTTGCCGATGGCGTCGGTTGGCTGGATGGCCCTTTTTTGACAACTCTTCCGGGGCGGTTGAGCGGTTGGGGCGGCGGGCGGATTCCGCACCGGCGACGGGACTTCGGTGCGAGCCTTCGGACGGGTTTTCGGAGAGCGGTACTGCCCCGGTTTCGGGCGGCGAGGTGAAAAAATCCGCCGCCGTCCCTTTTTGACCCGATAAATCGTTATTTTTGTCGGGAGAGGGCTGCGCAAGGGACGGAATCGTTTGCCTCTTTGCCGGATGTCGCTCTGCCGGCATGCGGCGGCGGGGAGTTCCGCGGGGCATGGGCCTTTTGCGCCGGCAGGCGGCGGGGCAGGGGAGTTTCGCGGGGCATGGGCCTTTTGCGCCGGCATGCGGCGGAGAGTTCCGCGGGGCACGGTTTTTTTGCGCATGCGGCGGCAGGGGAGTTCCTCGGGGCACGGGCCTTTTGCGCCGGCATGCGGCGGGGCGGGGGAGTCCCCCGCGGAGCTTCGGACCTCGTCCGTGCAGCGGCACGCCCGGGTGCGGGCCCCTTCCGGCAAAACGGAAAATCGACCGAAAACGGAGAATCGACCGAAAACGGAGAAAAACAGAGAATCGACCAAAAACAGAAAATCGACGGAATATGAAATTCGGCAGATGGATGGCGCTGTTGGCGGCGCTGATGGTGAGCTTCGCGGTCCGGGCGCACGGTTCGTGGCAGGAGCACGTTGCGGATATGACGGAGGTGATGGGGCTGCGCGAAGAGCCCCGTCTGCGGGCGTGGATGAAGTTCATCAGCTCCGACATGATTGACAAGTGCGAGCCCTTCTACAGCGAGCTGAAGGCCCGCCACGAGGGTTTTGCCTGCAAGCACCGGCTGCTCTTCCACTGGGGCTACGACGCCGAGCCGTGGAGCCCGGAGCTCGAGGCGCGCGTGGTCCGCTACTGCCGGGAGTACGACCTCGACCGGGACAGCACCCTGCGGCTCTTCCGCTCGGAGATGGTGGCCGAACAGAAGCGGCGCAACGCGCTGCTCAACCGCCGGACGGAGGAGCTCTTCGGCTTCGCCCACGGCGGGCGGGATGCCGCCTCGGCCCGCTTCTTCGCCAGCGTGGCCTACAACGTCCATCTGGTGGGGGACTACACCTCGGACAACCGCGATTTGGCGGGGCTGCAGAGCCTCGACCGCGTCGTGCGGTCGCTCTGCCACGCGCTTCAGGATTTGGACCCCGTGGCGGCCAAGCCGCTGGTCAAGGCCCTTGAGCGGGTCGGCCGCGAGGAGCCCGACCTTCAGAAGCGTGCCGACGCGCTGCTGGCGCTGCTCAAGCAGCAGCTCCCCGACTTTATCCGTCGTGCGCAGGGCGGAGCCATCCGCCGCCGGCTCGAGGCCCGGGGCTTCGCATTCCGGTAGTCCGCGGCCGCCCGCCGAACCTCCGCAACGCTCCTGTGCATGAATATCCGGTGTGGCGCGTGAGCCGGGGCGGCGCTCCCTCCGCTGCGGCGGGGCCGCAGATGACCGCGGAGCGGCTGCCTCTGTGCGCATCCCCCTTGTGCGTCGGGGTGCAAGGGGCGGGCATGAAAAAGACGGTCGCACGCCCGGTGCGACCGTCTGTCGAAGAGCTGTTGACAAGGCCTGAGCGGGCTTTGTCAATTCATTCTCTGTCAATTTGTTCGGCCATTTGCGAGGGGCGGGTCCCCTGTCGGGCCGATTTTGCGGCGTAATGCCTCCCCGTGTCGGGGTTTCGGTTGCGGGCGGGAGTCCGCCCGACGGTTTACAGTTTCTTCAAGGTAGGCAGGCTGTTGCCGTCTTTGAGCTCGTAATGCCAGCCTGTCCTCAGCCAGTCTAATTTAGCGTTCATTGCCTCAATGGCCGTTTGCCAGGTGACGGTCGTGCCGTCCACCTTGGTGGCTTCGAGGACGGTACCTCCCTCATTCGTGCCGATGCCTTTTTCCTGACCGTTGTTTTCCCAGTAGCAGACATTCAGTACGCCGCCGCCAAAATAGCTGTCCAGAATGTTTTGTCCCAGTACGCCGCCAGTGGTTCCGTTCGGGCCGCTGACCTTTCCTTGGGCATGGTAGCAGGCATTCAAGGTGGCACAAAGGCTGGTTCCCAGTACGCCGCCTACATAGATGGTACCGCTTCCGGAACCGGTCACGCTGCCCGTGGCATAGCAGCCAGAGATGAATGAATCGTAGCAGTATCCCACCACGCCGCCGATATAGGTATCGTCTGTGACCTTACTTTCAAGGGTCACGCTGCCCGTGGCATAGCAGCTGGCTACGTTGTCAAGAATCACTTCACCGGCCACGCCGCCGACCCGGTTATGCCCCTTCACGGTAGCCGAGGTGCCGCATCCGATCGCGTCGAAGTACACTGTTCCGGCGTTACTTATTCGGCCCGCCACACCACCTACGCAGCTTTTACTCCATTTCCCGATGGCGTTGCCGATGACGCTGCCCGATACGAAGCAGTTTTCAATGACGCTGCCTTCGTTTTCTCCCGCCACGCCGCCGACATAGCTCATACCATCCCAGCTGAAATCGTTTGTTATTTGTACGTTCTCCAGCGTCAAGTTCTTCACCGTAGCATATTTAATATATTGGAAAAAGCCCAATCTCGTGGAGTTTCCCTTAATGACCAGCCCCGAGATGGTATGTCCGCCGCCGTCGAAGGTCCCTTGATAGGTATTTATCGGATTCCAGTTGCTTCCGCCGTCGGCCGGCGGTGTCAGCGTGATGTCGGCCGTAAGAATGATGCTCAGCGAGGGGTTGCTCCATAATGAACCTGCCCATGCCCTCAATCCCTCTTCGCTGTATACGATGTAGGTGCCGTTCTCGTCTATGGTGTAGCCCTTGTCCTTTTCCAGCGTGATGTTGTAGACCTTGCCCGCCTCGGGGGTGAAGGCGGAGGAGAGGTCGCGTTCCTCGGTGCCGTTTGCCCGCAGCTTTGAAATGGCATAGCCGGGCACCACGTTCGCCTCCCAGCAGGTGATGGTGACGTCGTTCTCGGTGTATTCGCACTTCTTCATCTCTATCCAGCCCTCTTGCGAGCCTTGTCCGGCATTGCCTTTTTCGTAGGTACACTGTGTATAGGTATGGAGTTGGAGGCTCTGCACCTCGCCGAGTACATCGTCCGAAGGCGTGATGCGTACCTTCGCCAACTGGTGGGTGAAGGTCAGCTCGACAGGACTCTCGTAGTCGCCCGTGCCCGTACCGCCCAGCAGGTAGGCAAGACTTTGGCTTTGGTCGCCGAGGTCGAGGGTGCCGTCCGTGGCGGGGTACCAGGCGCTGACGGTGCGATTGGGTGTCGTGTTCGTCCAGTAGAGGGGCGCGTCGGAGGTGGCTGTGCCGTCGTCCTGCACGGTGTAGGTGGCAGTCTCTGTGCCGTCGTCTATCTGCACGGCGAACGGGTCGCCCGTGTCGAACACGCTGCCCGTGCCGTCCGCAATCTCGCTGACGCGCGTCTGCGGTGCGCCCCAGGGCTGCGCCTCGCCGCCCTCCACGCCAAGGGTGATGCGGGCTATCTCCAGCGGGTATTGTCCTTCGGGCAGACGGTCGCCGTCCGCCAGTTCGTCCTTCGTGCAGGCAGCCGTGGCAAGGAGCAGCGCGGCTGCGGCAAGAAGCAGATGGATGGAATGTCTTTTCTTCATATCGGGTTGTCTTTTATTTGTTTTCGTTTTGTGCTGCCGCCGCCTGCGAAGGCGGCCGTCGCACCATAGGGCCTATGGGCAGCTCCGGCTTGACGCTTTCGCCGGGGCAGCGGTGTGCGGGGATTACAACTCTGCACTTGCATCGTTCGAATCTCCGGGTTCCCACGGGGTAATCTCCGGTTCTTCCACCGTGATGCCCTTGTTGCTGAGCGTTATGTTGTAGGTGTAGGCATAGCCTGCTGTGTAGAAATTGGCTGTGGGTGTAGCAGGCAGTTTCAGTTGGGCGATGTAGCTCTGTCCGTTGTAAGACACGCTCAGGTCAAGAGGAATGGTCACTTCCTGCGGGAGAATGATGACTTGCGAAGTGGTGGCACCGCCCAGCTGCATGGTAATCGGCGAGTTGGCGGCTGCGGTTACGGCAGTCGTGCCGGTAGCCGTGTCGAATGTGCCTTCGTGCTTCAGCCCCTCCAACGTGTAGCCGGCAGGTTCCGTTTCGTTGAAAATGAGACCATCGCCTGCCTTGAAGGTGAACTTGATGAGACTCATGCAGTGGTGGAACGCATGGTCGCCGGTGAAGCTCACCGTCGGGTTGTGGGTGTCGCCCGTGGCTCCCGAGGCAAAGAGGAAGTCGATGCCCGTGCCCTGCTTGTCAGCTGCGGTGCTGACGGTCACCGTTCCGCCGTCAGACTGATACGGATAGTAGGCATTGAAGGTCTTCGTTTCGGTGTCATTGAAATAGATGGTTGTACCGTCGGTCACGAACTTACCGTTCTCTCTCTTGTAGGGCACGTTGGTGAAGCCTGCGCCGGTGACGCCGATGCGGTCGCCGTCGGTCCAGTCGGTTCCTTCCGAATTGACGCGGGTAGCGGGGGCGATTTCGGCGGTGAACCGGGCAGCTACGGGGTCGTTCGTGTTCAGCGTCTCGTTGTTGTCCTTGTTGCAGGCGGCCAGTGTCACTGCCAGCGCTGCGAAAGCAAAAAATCGGGTCTTCATGGTGTATGGTTTTTTTCTTGTTGTTACATTGTTTCCGTTACATTTCCGCACTGGCATCGCCACCTTCCACCGACTCCCATCCGGTAATCTCGGCATTGCATTCCTCCATGCCGACGGGGGTCTCCAGCGTGCCGGTTATGCGGTAGGCGGTGGTCATGTCGTCGTTGAAGTCCTTCATGGCCTCGGTCAAATCGACCTCCGTGCGCTGCGTGCGTCCGCCGTCCACAAATACGATGTCCAGCACCATGGTCTGCACGGCTCCCATCGTACCCAGCAGGCGGGCATCGGCCGTGAGCCGACTGCCGTCATGGGTGAAGGAGAAGACCGTGGAGGCCGGTTCGCCCGTGGTCTGCCCCCGCGCCATGTCGAAGGCTCCGGCTATGCCGCTGAGGGTGGTCGTCACGCTCTGGATGAGTTCGGGGCGTCCCTGGGTCACCTCCAGCTCCAGTTGCAGCTCGCGCACGCGCTGCTTCATTGCGGCGGTCAGCGGATAGTCGGTGTCCTTCTCGATGGTCACCTGCTCCGTATGGGTGAAGAACCACCCCGGGGCGTTGTCGATGAAGGTGCCCGTCGTCTGGCTGCCCGAGGCCGGGGCGACGGTGGCCGTGGTGCCGCTCACGGTGATGCCCTCGGCCGGGTTCCACGCCACGAGGGTGTAGCTGCCCGGCGCGA
>OHCP01000191.1_pt1 | contig 30676 bp, 23 predicted proteins | sample 1566811 | NCBI WGS metagenome assembly OHCP01 (sample SAMEA3879591, study PRJEB24766) | human gut metagenome | biome: human-associated habitat; feature: feces | place: USA | collected 1985/1987
GGAGCAAACGAGCAAAAGACAAACAAACGAAAAAAAGAGTTTGTTTGTTCAAAAGAAAGATTTGCGACGCGTACGCGCCTTCGCACGAACCCGTCAAGAACCCCGTAATCTCATCAAAATTCTGCCGTTTTGGGGAAGATATAATTTAATCAAATTCTCGCCGTTTTGGAAAAGATATAATTTAATCAAATTCTCGCCGTTTTGGGGAGAATTTTTTATGTCATTGCGAAGCACCGCATTGCGGTGCTGTGGCAATCCCCCGGAAGGGAACCATATTACAAACCCACGCAAGATATTTTTGTACCCGAGGGGAAAAGGCGCACACAAGCAAAAGAGTGAGCATTATTGCTTGCAATAATGTGATTTTAAAAGTGCAGTGTGCGCCGCATCGCCCGGAAGGGCAACGCCCGGAAGGGCAACAATATAAAACAAAGCGGTTTTATATCAAAAGTGTTTTATTCCGCTTTGCTTTTCGCAACGGATATGCGTGAAAGTCATTTATAAATACCGAACAGCCATAAAACCGCCAACGCATATATTTAAAACAATACCTCGAAAGAAAACGGTCTATTGCTATATGGCAAGAGTGTCCTATTGACAGTCAAGAAAAAAAGATGTAAACGTCTTGCGCGCAGCAAAAAACGCACCGTGGAAACGGTGCGTTTTTGATTGGTTTAATAATTAGTCTGCTTTGTAGGGAAGCAATGCCATAACGCGGGCGCGTTTGATTGCGTCGGACAAGAAGCGTTGATGTTTTGCACAAACGCCGGTCATACGACGGGGCATCATCTTGCCTTTTTCGGTGATGTATTTGCGAAGTTTGGCAACGTCTTTGTAGTCGATTTCGGTTGCTTTATCGACGCAGAATTGGCAGACTTTCTTTTTGGGAATTCTTTTGCCGCCCTGAACGGGGCGTTTTACTTCTTCACTCATTTTAATATACCTCTTAATTATTGAGCCCTATATACGGGCGAAAATCAGAAGGGCAGATTCTCGTCAACGGCTTTAAGGTCGTCGAACACGCCGTCGTTTGAGGCGGATTCGTCTTCGGCCTTGGTGCTGAGGAACTGAACCTCGTCGGCAACGATTTCGGTGACGTATCTGCGGCTTCCGTCGGGAGCGTCGTAACTGCGGGTCTGAACCGATCCGGATACGGCCGCTTTACTGCCTTTTTTCAAGTATTTGTTGCAATGTTCCGCCTGCGTTCTCCATACGACAACGGGAAGGAAGTCGGTATCTCTTACGCCGTCGCTGTTGGAAAATCTGCGCGACACGGCAAGCGTGAATCTGCAAACGGGAATGCCCGAGCCGGTGTTGGTGAGTTCGGGATTCTTTGTTAAATTACCGATTAAAAATACTTTGTTCATAAATGACCCCTTATGCGGTTATTTGCGGATAATCATCTGACGTACGATTGCGTCTGTGATTTTCATCTGACGATCGATTTCGGCGGGAGCGGATGCGTCTGCCGTAAAGTTCATCAAGACGTAGTAGCCTTCGTTCTTATCGTTGATGGGATATGCATATTTGCGGGTACCCCACTTGTCAATGCCGTCAACGGTGCCGCCGAGCTTTACGACGAGGTCCGAGAACCTGTCGACGAGAGCAGCCTTGTCTTCTTCCGAAACGTCATTGTCGATGATGTAAAGGATTTCATACTTGTTCATCTTTTTATACCTCCTTGTGGACTTTGTGGCCTGCTTAAACAGGCAAGGAAATTCGTCGATAATATATCAACGTGCAATTATTATAAATAATTTATTCGTTTATGTAAAGCGAAAATCGGCGAAAAAGTCAGCGATTTAACGATTTTTTCAGCGATTTTCTTATTTTTTGCAGGGTGTTGTCGACTTTTTTTATGGAAACCGAAAGAGAGGCGGCGATTTCCCGATACGAGTCGCCGTCAAGATAAGCGTAAAAAATCCGCTGTTCTTCTTCCGACAAAACGCTTTCGATTTCCCGCATTAAAAGGGTTTCCCGCTCCTCTTCGATATAAACGGTTTCGGGATTGCCCGAGGCGATTTCGACGTCGTCAAGCGGCACGCTGTCGTTAAGCGCACGATTTTTCCCACTTGAAGATTTCCTGATTAACCCGATGATTCTTTTTCTGACGCAGATGTAGGCGAACGTTGTGAAACTCGCGCCGGCTTTTTCGTCATAATTCATAATCGCGTTGAACAGCGCGACCATTCCTTCCTGTACAAGATCGTCGGTGTCGCCCGACGGCAAAAAGAAGCGGCGCACCGCCTTGTTGACCAGCGATTTATGACGATGCAACAGTTCGTTTACGGCGGCGGAGTCGTTTGACTGCGCGCGTTTTGCAAGTTCCTCGTCGGGCAAAGTTTCGTATGTCATTTTCTGTCCTGTCGTACCTTTTCGTAAATCACGACGGCGGCGGCAACCGAGGCGTTCAGGCTGTTGATTTTTCCGCTCATCGGAATGGAAATTATGCCGTCGGCAAGTTCCTTTGAAAGGCGTTTTACGCCGCTGTCTTCACCGCCGACAAGCAATGCGATTGCTCCGGTAAGATTTGCACGATACATAGGTTCACCGTCCATATCCGCGCAATAAACATACACATTTTGCGATTTAAGATAATTTATCGCGTCGTTGACGTTGGTAACTTTCGCGATTTTCACGTGTTCCGCCGCGCCTGCGGAGCACCTTAAAACGGTGTCGTTCACGGTAACGCCGCGGTGCTTTCCGATGACGATCCCGTGCACGCCCGCGCACTCCGCCGTACGGATAATGCTGCCGAGATTGTGGGGGTCTGAAAGTTCGTCCAGAATCACGATAAAGGGCGGCTCGTCTTTCGATTTCGCAAAAGACAAAATGTCGTCCAAAGACGCATAAACAAACTCCGTCTGAGTAAGCGCGACTCCCTGATGTTTTGCGTTTTGCGTGATGCGGTCGAGAGCGGTTTTATCGACGACGGACACGACGATTTTCTTTTCTTTTGCAAGGGCGATTATGTTTTTTACGACGCCCGTCGTTTCGCCTCTTTGCACGTAAAGTTTTTCAACGGTTGCGTCGGAGCGCAACGCCTCATACACTGCGTTTTTTCCCGTAATTAACATGAGTTCTCCTTATTCGATTGAAAGCAATTCGTTCAGGCGGTCGTGTTTTCCCGTGAGATACAGGTATCCGAGAAGAGCCTCGAATCCGCTTGCTTTTTTGTAGTCGCCGATACTTGCGTTTTTTGCCGACGACGAATAATGCGCGTTTCTTGCGCGCTTGTAAACCGCGACCTCTTCTTCCGAAAGACACGGCAGCAGTTTTTCGATTTTATCCGCCTGCGCTTCCGCCTTGATTTCCTTGGTTGCGAGTTTATGGAGCGCGCCCGATTTTTTGTCGGACGAAAGGGCAAGCCGCGTTCTGACGTACAGTTGTTGTACGGAGTCGCCGACGAAAGCGAGAACAAGCGGATTCATCTCATCCGCTTCGGCTTTTGTGATTATCGTCGTAAGAAAAGGAATGGTATCTTGCATAAGACCGATTATATCACATCGAAGTGGCTTTAACAAGAAAAAATCGTATTGACCTTTTAACAAGATTAGTATAAAATATATTTACTATGAAAAACAAAAGATTTTTGAAAATAACGTTGATTGCCGCGATTGTCGCGCTTCTTTGCGCCGCGCTTTGCGGATGCAGTCTTATACAAGGACTTTTGCACCCGGAAGGGAAATTCGCGCTGTCCGAAAGCGAGATAACGCTGAAAATCGGCGAAACGTACGACGTAACGCTCAGCGACGGGCGCACCGACGAGTTCACTTTGTCCACGTCGGACAAAACAAAGGTCGAAATATACGGGCGGACAAGCATAAAAGCCGTCGGGAAAACCAAAACCGCGGTCACGATTACCGCAACCAACGGCAAAGGCGACACGGCGGAACTTAAAGTAAACGTCGATTACGCCGACGTTTCAACGGTAAAAATCGGCGTTGAAAATCAATATCAGTTGTTGCAATCGGGCGAAACGCCGAAAAGCGTCGATTTTTCCGCAACGCTCAACGACGGCACGAACCCCGCCACCGTCTTTTCGTGGAAATTCACGAACGGCGCGGGCGAAGAAGTCGCGACGGCAAGCGGTAAAACCGCGTCGTATCTTCCCACGGCGGGCGAAATATATTTTGCCACCGTAACGGCGGGCGGAAAATCCGCAACCGTCGGATTCTGCGCCGTCGAAGAACTTCTTGTATATCTTGACAAATATCGCGTCGGCACGGAAGAAAAAATCGTCGTGCGCGCAAGATATTTCGACAACTCGCTTCTCGGCAAAACCGCGACGGCGTACGTTTACGACGAAGGCGGGAATTTGATTTCCACGACGACTCTTGAAACAATCCGTTCAAACGGCATGGGCGAGGTCAACGACACGATTGCCGCAATCGGAAAAGAAGGGGCTTTCACCTTAAAAGTCGTTGTGGACGGAGTAAGCCGCGAAGTTAATTTCGTCGTTAAAGACAACGTTGCCGCAAACCATATCGAAGTCGGTGTGACAGGAAATCTCAGCCAGACTACGGCGGAAACGGTAACGTTCACGGCAACTCTTTCGCCCGCAAAAGCCGACGTCGAAAGCGTCAAATGGTACGTCAACGACAAGTATTATTCGACGGGCAAAACCTTTTCTTTTAAGCCGACGAACCGCGGCGAATATAAGGTAACGGCGGAAATAAACAAAATCACGAAAACAAAAACAATCGTATATCTTTCGGAGCACGACGAAGCGTGGTACTACGCCTCGCACTTCCACGACTACGGCGGATACGCGCAAAACAGATATATAACGTCCAAGGAAGAACTTAAAAACCTTATCCTTTTCGTTCTGGAAAACAAAATCGCGGAAATCACGTTTTACGCGGGATACTCGACGCCCGAAACCGTGAAAAACGACGTGTCCGAAGTCAGGGATTGCGTTGAAGAGTCGGGCATTATCCCGGGATATTCGCTTGAAACGAGCGGCAACGAGTTCACGATAAAATTCAGGTTCTTCGCCGACGAGGCAGGTCTTATCGAGACGGTCAATTCGCCCGAGTACGACGCGCCCGACGGATTTGGTGACGCCGTGCAAAATACGTATTCGAAACCCCATTACGACAACGTAAAGAAAGAGAGAAACTTTTATATCGACGGTGTGAAAGAAACGATGAGCGTGTCGACCAGCAACATGCTTTACAAGGCGGTGGCGTGGGGCTACAAGCCCGTATTTATGGGTTCGCAAGCCGAAAATCTCAAACAAATATACGATAACGCGAAAGACGCGCTGTCTTATATCGTGTCCGACGAAATGAGCGAATACGAAAAAGTCCACGCAATCTACGACTACATAATCTACAACGTGCGCTACGACCACGACTGTGCAAACGCCGAAGATAAATATGTAAGCGGAAATCTCAGCCTTAACGAAAAAATGAAATATTACGGATATTACCTTGAAGGGATATTCCTTAATAAGTTTTATAAGAAAGATATGCACGCCGTCTGCGACGGGAAGTCGAAAGCGTTCGTTTTAATGTGCGGAATCGAGGGTATCGCCGCCGTACGTATCAGCGGCAAAGCGTCAAGCGACGGCAAAAACTTCGGCGGACACGCCTGGAACAAAGTCCTGCTTGACCTTAACGGCACGGGGGACAAGGAATGGTATTTCGTCGACACGACCTGGGGCGACGTCGGCGACAACAGCAAGGAATTTTTGTCGCACGCCTACTTCCTGTTGTCCGACGACGAAGTGAAAAACACCCACGTTGAAAACCCGGGACACGATTATCCGAAAGCGGAAGGAAAATTCGATTATTACGCGCACGAAACTTATACGTCAAGCGGCACGGAATACAATTACGTTATTACAAACAATAATCTGGCGGCACAGCAAATGGCGCATGCGTTGAAAACGCTCCCGAAATCGACGATTGTGGAGTTTGAATTTGCGTTTTCCTTAACGAAGTACGCGGCGGAGAATTACGCAAAAGAAGCGATGAAAGCGTCCGGGCGCGGGCTTGAAGGATACAGCTATGCGATAATACGCTCAAACGTTCTGGTGATTATGATTGGCGCCGCTGCGTAATCAGCGCAAATAACAGTTCAACAATACAAAATCCCGCAATAAAGCCTGCGATTTGGTAAAATCTTATGTTACCGCCGCAGGTTTTTTCAAGCGCGAAAAACAGCATTGCAAGCGTTGCCGCCGTAAAAATAACGTCGGAAAAGAACGCGAAAAACTTCTTTCTCACGACTTTCCGCAATCCGCGAAGCAGGGCGTAAAGCACGCCCGACGTCATTCCGCAAAGAATCATCGAAAGAAAGATAAAACTTTCGGAAATTATCGAGTGCGTCATTTGAAAATCTTTTTGATAAGTCCCGCCTTCGTGAGCGTTTCCGAAAACCTGATTTCTTTCACTCTGCCGGTTGCCGAAAGCCGTCCCGAGTCAAGGTTGATTTCGGTGACGGAAAGCCATTCGCCCGTGATTGTCAACGTTTCCTTGTTTTGCATCAATACGATCGACTTGTCGCCCGACGAAATTACTTTTGAAACGGACGTAACGGTCAGGCGGTCGTTTTCGAGCGCGAGCGCTCCTCTTTTTTCGTTTTCCATAAAAACAATGTATGCATTGAGTTTTCATAAATTGACAAACTCTTATTACTTGTTTATAATATTTGTATTATTTTAGTGAGGGACTTATGTTATTCGGAGTAATCGACATAGGCAGCACGTCCGTAAGGCTTATGATGACGGACGGCGAAAAGGTCGAAAAAAGGGTGAACACGACGCGTCTTGCCGAGAATATGGACGAGATGAATACGTTGCAACCCGTCAGTATCGAACGTACGGCTCAGGCCGTTGCGGAGTATTATTTCGTTGCGATGCAAAACGGCGCGGAAGACGTCTATGCCTACGCGACGGAAGCGGTGCGCTCCGCGAAAAACAAATACAGGTTCGTCGACAGAGTCAGGGAACTTTGCGGGCTTGAAATCGACATTCTGGACAAAAAGACCGAGGCGGAAATCGGGTTCTTGGGCGCAAGCACGAAAGGCAGATGCTGCGTTATCGACATGGGCGGAGCAAGCACCGAAGTTTCGGTCGGCGACGGCGAAAACATATTATATTCCAAAAGTTTGCCGTACGGCATCGTCAGGCTTTCCGCAATCGAGCGCGAAAAAATCGAAATGACGCCGTTCATCAACGACTGTCTTATGGGATACGGCGAAATTCCGCCGTTTGACAACGTCGTCGCAATCGGCGGCACGATATCCACGATGGCGGCAATGAAAAACCAACTTGAAAAATACGATCCGAACATCGTCAACGGCTCGGTGCTGACGCTTTCCGATATCGAAAACATGTACGACAAAATCAGCAAAATGACGATGGAAGAACGCCGCCACGTGAAAGGACTCCCCGAAAAACGCGCGGACATCATCGCCCCGGGCATACTCATGTATTCGCTTATTCTGAAATATCTCGGCGCGGACAAACTCACCGTCAGCGAGGGCGACGGCGCGGAAGGCTATCTCATCAAACTCGGCGTATTGCCGCACGGGTTCAGGGCAATTTATCAGAAGATAATTTAATTTAAGGATATTTATGAAAAATCTTACAAGCAGCGAACTTCGCAAAATTTATCTCGACTACTACAAATCAAAGGGACACGCCGTTATTTCCAGCGCGTCGCTTATCCCCGAAAACGATCCGACGGTATTGTTCACGACGGCGGGCATGCACCCCCTCGTACCGTACCTTCTCGGCGAAAAACACCCCGCGGGCAACCGTCTGACCGACGTGCAAATCTGCGTCCGCACGGGCGATATCGAAGAAGTCGGCGATCCGACGCACTGCACGTTTTTTGAAATGCTGGGCAGATGGTCGCTCGGTGACTACTTCAAGGAATACGCAATTTCCTGCTCGTACGACTTTTTGCTGAACCGGCTGGAATTTGACAAAGACAAATTCGCGGTTACCGTTTTCAAGGGCGACGAAGACTGCCCCCGCGACGACGAAAGCGCGGAGTTCTGGAAAAAGATGGGCGTCCCCGAAGACCGCATTTTCTTCCTTCCGAAAGAAAACAACTGGTGGGGTCCCGCCGGCGTTACCGGTCCTTGCGGTCCCGACACCGAAATGTTCATCGACACCGGAAAACCCAAATGCTCGGACGAATGTTCGCCCGCGTGCGACTGCGGCAAGTACGTCGAAATCGGTAACGACGTCTTTATGCAATACTTCAAAAACGCCGACGGCACCTTCTCGCCGCTTAAACAAAAGAACGTCGACGAGGGAATGGGGCTTGAACGTATGCTTTGCATTCTGAACGGATACAAATCGGTTTATGAAACCGACTTGTTCAAACCCGCGATCGCGCTCATCGAAAACCTTTCGGGACACAAGTACGACGAAAGCGAAACGGTCACGAAAGCGATGCGTATAATCGCCGACCATATCCGCACCTCGACCTTCCTTATCGGCGACGTGAAAGGCATTGTGCCAAGCAACGTCGACCAAGGCTATATTCTTAGGAGACTTATCCGTCGCGCGGTGCGTTTCGGACGCATCATCGACCTTCCCGAGCGTTCGCTTTCCAAAATTGCGGAACAGTACATTTCGCAATATCAGGACGTTTATCAGTATCTTTTAACCAATAAAGACAGGATTGTGTCGGAACTTGACAAGGAAGAAATCAGATTCTCCAACACCTTGCAACAAGGACTGAAAGAGTTTGAAAAGGTCATCACGCACATTCCCACAAAGACGATAAGCGGAAAAACCGCGTTCCGTCTTTACGATACTTTCGGATTCCCCATCGAGATGACGGAAGAACTCGCACACGAAAACGGGTTCGAAGTCGACGTGCAAGGATACGAAGACGCGTTCAAGGAACATCAGAAAAAATCGCAGGCGGGCGCGGAACAGAAATTCCACGGCGGGCTTGCGGACAATTCCGAAGAAACCGCAAAACTCCACACAGCAACGCACCTTTTACATTCCGCTCTTATGAAAGTTCTGGGCGGAGAGGCGCGTCAGCGTGGCAGCAATATCACTGCCGAAAGATTAAGGTTCGACTTCGGTTTCGACCGTGCAATGACGGCGGACGAAATAAAGGCGGTTGAAGACCTTGTCAACGAACAAATCAAAAAGAATATCCCCGTCGTGTGCGAAGAGATGACCGTTGACGAAGCGAAAGCGCAGGGCGCAATCGGTATCTTCGACAACAAGTACGGCGAAAAGGTAAAAGTTTATACCATCGGCGATTTCAGCAAGGAAATTTGCGGCGGACCGCATGCAAACAACACGGGCGACTTAAAATCTTTCAAAATCACGAAAGAACAGTCAAGCTCCGCGGGAGTCAGGCGTATCAAAGCCGTTATCGGTCAATAAAACCGAAAAAAGAAAAACAAACGAAAAAACTCAACCAAAAAGAAAACACAAAACCAACGCGGTTTTGTGTTTTTTATTTTGCCGTTCAGCGGTTGCTTTCAAGGAATTTGTCGATATAGTTGCCGACGCTTAACGCGTGTTCCAGATATTTATCGGGCGAGGCGTCGTAAACGTAGGCGGCGTCCTTCGTTTCAAGCGTAGTCGTGCCGTGGTAACTCGTTTTCGCAAGGCGGGGCAGCGTGTACTGCCCGTCGATGCTGCCGTCAAATGGTATGAAGTGGGAATCCTTATCGGCGAAATTGTCGTGCAGGTGCAGGGCGAAAACCCTGTCGCCGAAAAGTCCCAGCCAATCCTGAACGCGCCAGTAGTGGTCGTGTCCGACGTCATAGCAAAGCCCGACGTAAGGCGACTTGAAATTTTCCAGAACGTAGGTGACGTGGTCTTTCGTGATGACGTTTTCAAACGCAAGTTTCACGTTTGCGTTTTCCGCAAATTTCACAAGATCTTCGATACGATTCGTGCCGATTGTCGACACAAAAGGCGGAAAATCGCCGTGCGTCAGGTGGCAGACAACCGTTTTCACGCCGTGTTTCGAGGCTGCCGCAATTTCGTCCTTAAAGCGGGAAATGCGTTCGTCCCCTTCCTTGCAGTCGATCCACATTTCGTTCAGGTGGTCGCAACTTAAATGGAAGTTTTCAATGAAAAGCCCGGCGCGTTCGGCAAGGGTGGCGCGTTCGTCCGCGGATTCTTTGGCGTCGGGGCCGAGCCATATCATGACCGAGCCGAAGCCTTTTTCTTTGAACTTATCGAAGCGTTCCGCCATGCTAAGGTTCATTAAATTGTTTGACGTTAAACCGACCATATAAATACCATTACCTCGTTTGATAGGATTATAGCACCGATTTTAAAATATGTAAAGAGCGCGTTATTATCTTGTGTTCATAACGAATGACAAATAAACAAAAGTTTTGTATAATCGGACTTATGAGAATCGAGATTATCAACGGCTCCGTCGAGTACGACGGCAATACGGTGCTTTCCGAAATAAATTTTTCGGTGTCGGACAAGGAAAAAATCGCGCTTGTCGGCAGGAACGGCTCCGGAAAAACCAGCATATTGAAGTGCATTAGCGGGGAAGTGCCGCTTGTGTCCGGCACGGGCGACGAAAAATTCTCGTTTTCGATATCGGGCGCGCCGAAAATCGGATATCTTCAACAGGTGTCTTTGAACGACGAACTGACTCTCCGGCAGGAAATTCTGTCGGCGTATAAGGACGTCGTCGGGCTTGAAAACAAATTGCAGAACCTTCTTGACAAAATGAGCGAAAATCCGTCGGACGAAAACGTCGGCGCGTATTCGCGCGCAATGGAAAGGTTTGAAAATATCGGCGGATACCTTTATAAAAAGGAATATCTGACGGCGGTGAGCAAATTCGGATTTTCCGCCGAAGACCTTGACAAAAAACTTTCGTGCTTTTCGGGCGGACAGCGCACAAAAATCGCGCTTATGAAACTGCTGCTTGAAAAACCCGACGTTTTACTTTTGGACGAACCCACGAACCACCTTGACATCGCCGCGGTGGAGTGGCTGGAAGGATACCTTAAAAACTATAAAAATTCGGTCGTCATCGTGTCGCACGACCGTATGTTTCTGGACCGCATCGTCGACGTCGTTTACGAAATCGAGTACGGCGTCACGACAAGATACAAGGGCAACTACACGGCGTTTTTGGCGCAAAAACAACAGGCGTACGACAAGGCGCTTAAAGACGCAAAATGGAAAGCCGCCGAAATCGACAGGCTCCGAAAAATTGTCGAAAGATTTCGCTACAAGGCGACGAAAGCCGCAATGGCGCAGTCGAAACTGAAAGAAATCGAAAGGCTTGGTACTGTCGAAACCCCGCGCCGCTTCGACACCTCGACGTTTGCATCGTCTTTCCAGCCCGAGTACGAAAGCGTCAGGGACGCGCTGTTTGTGAAAGACCTTGTTTTCGGATACGATAAACCGTTGGGCGAAATATCGCTTGCCGTCGAAAGGGGACAGAAAATCGGCGTGATCGGCAGCAACGGAACGGGCAAATCTACGTTACTTAAAACGATAACGGGGCTTATTCCTCCGCTTTCGGGCGACGTCCGATTCGGCGTGAAAACGCGCGTCGGGTACTTCGACCAGACCATTGCCGCAACGAAAAGCGAGTTGAGCGTCCTTGAAGACTTCCGCGCGGAGTTTCCGGAACTTAACGACGGAGAAATACGAAAAACGCTGGGCGGATTCTTGCTTTCGGGCGACGACGTTTTCAAGTGCGTCAAAGATTTGTCGGGCGGCGAAAAGGTGCGCCTTGCGCTTTCAAAAATATTCCGCCGCCGTCCCAACTTCCTGATTCTCGACGAGCCGACCAACCACATGGACATCATCGGCAAGGAAACCCTTGAAAAACTTCTGATGGATTTTTCGGGCACGGTCATCGTCGTGTCGCACGACAGGTATCTTATAAACTGCGTTGCAAAAAGCCTTATCGTGTTTGAAAACGGCGGGGTAAGATACTTCGACGGCACTTTCGACGAGTACGAAGAAAGAGAAAAAGAAACCGCGGAAGAAGTCGCAAAGGAAAAGCCCGAAAAGACCAAAAAAACCGGCGGGGAACGCTACGTCGAAAGTAAGGAAGAAGCACGGCGCAAACACCGCGTTGAGTTTTTGGAAAAAAAGATCACCGCGCTTGAAGAAGAACTAAGCCGGGTGCAGGCAAAACTCGACGACGAAACCGTCAACACCGACTACAAAAAAGTAATGGCGGTCGAAGAAGAAATAAAAACGATTGAAGAAAAGCTTGATCCGTTGATAACCGAGTGGACGGAACTTTCGGAATAAAAGAAGGGATAACGCAAAATGCGTTATCCCTTCATTTTTTGGTGTTTATCTTTCAAAATCGTCGCATCAAAGTTTTGTTTTTGACAAGAAAGTGGTTTTTGGCGGTTTTTTATTTTATTTCGACGACTTCGTAGCCTTCGTTTGTTACCGCGGATTTCAACACGTCGTTGTTTACGTCCGACGTAAGAGTTACGACCGCCGTTTTGTTTTCAAGCGACACTTCGACGTCTTTGACGCCGTCGACTTTTTGCAGGGCGGATTTCACGTGAGCCACGCAATGCGCGCACATCATACCTTCGATTTTCAACGTTTTTTTCATACTTTGTTCTCCTTTTTTAATTTCGGTGTTTTTGGTTTTTGAAATATCGTTCACGTCGATATTCACGACTTTTTTCCTGTGTTTTACGGGCTTGTCAAGGTTGATAAGATTAAGTCTTAACGCGTTCAGCACGACGCATACGCTTGAAAGGCTCATTGCCGCCGCGCCCCACATGGGATTCAGCGTAATGCCGAGCGGAGAGAACACGCCTGCGGCGATGGGAATGCACACGACGTTGTAAATAAACGCCCAGAACAGGTTTTCGCGGATATTCAGAAGGGTGCGGCGGGAAAGGCTTATCGCGCGCGGCACGTCCGAAAGTTCCGACTTCATCAGCACGACGTCCGCGCTGTCGATTGCAACGTCGGTGCCCGCGCCGATTGCAATGCCGACGTCCGCGCGGGTAAGGGCGGGAGCGTCGTTGATTCCGTCGCCGACCATGACAACCTTTCCGTACTTTTGAAGGTTTGACAAAACGGCGTCTTTTTCGTCGGGAAGAACGTCCGGGATAACGCAGTCGACGTCGCAGGTTTTTGCAACCGCGTTTGCGCTGAGCGCGTTGTCGCCCGTAAGCATGGTGACGAACAGACCTTGTTCTTTCATTAGTTTTATTGCGTCCGCGCTTTCAGGTTTCAGCTCGTCCGACACGGCGATTACGCCGATAATTTTATTGTTTTTCGCAACGTACAACGGGGTTTTGCCGTCCCGCGCGAACTTTTCGCCTGTCGGGAAAGCGTCGTTTGCCGCCGCGCCGATATCTTTCATAAGGGCGGCGTTTCCGATGACGATTTCGTCGCCGCTCACGATTCCTTTCACGCCGTGTCCCGAAAGGTTTTCAAACTTTTCCGGGGTGAAAACCGTTATGTTTTTTTCTTCCGAAAAGCGTACGATCGCCGTCGCAAGCGGGTGCGAACTGCCTTTTTCAAGGCTTGCGGCAAGCGCGATAATTTCTTCTTCGGACTCACCCGACAAAGCCGAAACGTCGGTGACGACGGGCGTGCCTTTCGTTATGGTGCCCGTCTTGTCCAAAACGACGATATCTGTTTTTCCCGCTTCTTCAAGGGCGGTAGCCGTCTTGAACAAAAGTCCGTTTTTCGCGCCTTTTCCGCTGCCGACCATAATGGCGACGGGGGTTGCAAGACCTAAGGCGCACGGGCAACTTATGACAAGCACGGATATTGCGTGCGTAAGGGAAGTCGCAAAGTTTTTCGTGACGGCAATCCACACGATAAAAGTAACGATTGCGACGCAAATGACGCTTGGCACGAATATTCCGGACACTTTATCTGCCGTTTTTGCAATCGGGGCTTTTGAAGCGGACGCGTCCTGCACAAGTTTGACGATGCGCCCGAGCGTGGAATCTCCGCCGACGGAAGTGGCTTTTGCGGTGATATAACCGTTGACGTTCGTCGTGCCGGAAATAACCTTATCGCCGACGGATTTATCGACGGGCATACTTTCGCCCGTTACCGCCGATTCGTTGACGGAGCCGCTCCCCGACAATATTACGCCATCCGCGGGGAAGTTCTCGCCGGGGCGTACGACAAACGCGTCGCCCGTCGAAAGTGAAGACAGCGGAATTTCTTTTTCTTCGCCGTCCTTAATAACCCTTGCGGTTTCGGGGGCAAGGTTCATCAACCCATTTATCGCGGACGTGGTTTTTCCTTTGCTGTAAATTTCCAGCGTTTTTCCAAGGGTGATAAGTACAAGTATCATCGCCGCCGACTCAAAGTACAAGGTGTGCGGAAGATGATGAAGATATGAGGTATTTACTCCTGCGCGGATCATAAGTGCGATGCTGTATACGAAAGAAATGCCGCTGCCCATCGACACAAGAGTATCCATATTCGGCGCGCGGTGGAAAATCGCCTTTGTGCCGCTCACGAAAAACTTTCCGTTGATGACAAGTATGACGAAAGAGAACACAAGTTCGTATATCGCGATACCCATCGGGTTGCCGTTCAGCGCGCCCATATCCCAGCCGAACATAACGCCGCCCATCGACACGTACATAAGGGGGATAAGCAGGACGGCGGACACGGCAAGGCGGATTATCGAGCGGATAAGCGGATTGACTTTTTCCTTTTTTTGCGATTTATCGTTAAAAAGAGCGGCTTTATACCCCGCGCCCGAAACGGCACGTTCGATTTTTTCGACAGTGGCAGGCTCGTCAAAGTCGACGGTCATTTGATTTGTGAGAAGGTTCACGGCGACGTCTTTTACGCCGTCAAGTTCCCTTACGACCTTATCGACGCGCGCGGCGCATGCCGAGCAACTCATACCGTAAACGTTGAATTTAAGTTTTTCCATAATTTAACTATTTCAGTTTTTTAATGAGTTCAACCGCCTCGTCAAGAATTGCGGTGTTTCCGTCTTTCACGTTTTCGACGACGCAGGTTTTGAAATGGTCGGACAGAATTTCATACCCGAATGCCGACAGCGCGCTTTCGGCGGCGGACAACTGCACGAGTATGTCGCCGCAATAACGATTGTCGTTCAACATATTTTTTATGCCGTTTAACTGTCCGATTATGCGGTTTAACCTGTCGTTCAGGCGTTTGAGAGATTTTTCGTCGCGCGGCGTGTGCTTCTTTCGGCAGCAATCGGCGCACGATATTTCGGCGCATTTTACATTTTCCATTTTGTTATTCTCCGTTAATTTTCAATATACCCCATGGGGGTATGCAAATATAATATAAAACCATATTTTTTATTTGTCAAGAGCGGCGATATTTATTTTTTGCAAATACTATACAAAAAGTTGAATAACGAAACAAAAGGCGTTTCGGGCGGTTTTATCGTTGACAAATATGTTTTTTGGATATATGATAAGGTATCTAATAATTTTTATTAGAGCACGCACGCGTGCATACGCGATATATTACTTGAAGATAAGAGATACAATGAAAAATAGTAAAAAAACACTTGGCACGCCGATCGACGGTTCGTTGCCCCTTGAAGTAAAAAATCTTTTCAAAAAGTACGGCAAAAAATCCGATTATGCCGTAAAAGACATCTCTTTTTCTTGTGCGGAAGGGGAAGTCGTCGGTATCCTTGGCGCAAACGGCGCAGGAAAATCCACCACTCTTAAATGTATCACGGGAATGATTCCGTTAAGTTCCGGCACAATAACCGTGTCGGGGTACGACGTGTCGAAAAATCCCGTGGATGCAAAACGCAATTTTTCTTTTGTCACCGACAATCACACGGTGTTCACAAAAATGACGGGTATGCAATATCTTTCGTTCATGAGCGACGTTTACGGCGTGCCGTACGAAAAGCGCGACGAGAAAATCAAGGAGTTGGAAGGGGTATTCAAACTCGGCGACAGCATAAACAAACTTATTTCGGGATACTCCCACGGAATGAAACAGAAAATATGTATGATGGGTTCGCTCATTCACGAGCCGCGGCTGTGGCTTCTTGACGAGCCGATGCTCGGTCTCGATCCCCGCACGCAGAACTCCGTCATAAACTATATGCGCGAGTACGTGCAGACGGGCAAAACCATTTTGTTTTCGTCGCACAATCTCGACGTCGTGGAAAGGGTTTGCGACAGGGTGATTATAATTGCCGCGGGCGAACTCAAAAAAATCATCGTCACCGGAAATGACAAATTCGACGGCGACGAACTTATCGAAAAGTATTACGATACTAATAAGGAAGACTGATGCTGGGCGTACTTCTGAAAAAACAGATGACCGAAAAGTTGTCTTATTTCAAGCGTGACAAAAAACGCATCGATATCGTCGGCGCGTTGCTTACGCTTGTGATGACGGCGTTTATTATGTACGTCGTTATCGAGGTGTTCGGCGCGTTTGTTGCGAAATATACCGAAATCAGGCTCAACGGCGTACGCGACGTGCGCGCGCGGCAATATGAAATAATGACGTTCGTGTATGAATTCGTTTTCGTGGTCGACGTTATCGGCGGCGTCGTAGCAATAAACCGCGCGATTTTTGAAAGCGACGACAGAATGATTATCCAGACTCTTCCCGTAAAGGCGTCGGACGTACTGTATTCAAAAATCATTTTCATTTACGCAAAACAGGTGTTGTCGGCGTTTGTGATTCTCGTGCCGTTCGTGGCGGTGTTCGCAAGCGTGACGAAGCAGGGCGCGGGATACGTGATCCTCGGGCTGCTTGCGGCGTTTATTATTCCCGTTATGTCGCTTTCGGTGTCGAGCGTGCTTGCGATGCCGTATTATTACGTCAAAAAGTTTTTCTCGTCGAAGTACGTTTGCCTTCTGGTGATAGTAACGCTGGTGCTTTTTGCGCTGTTTTATTGCTATGCGACGGTGCTCGACTTCTTAAAAACCCTTATGTCAACGGGCGAAATCAAGTTTTTCTTTTCCGAAAAGACGATGACGACGATAATTTCGGTGACGAAAAACCTTGTCCCCGCAAACTTTATCGCGGCGTTCACACTGAAAACGGACGTCTGGAAAAACCTGGGGATAATCGTGGCGATAACCGTCGCGACGGGCGCAATCGGCATTCTCATAACGTCGCTTTTGTACAACAAGGCGATGAAAACGCGCGCGACGGCGGGCGCAATAATGATTTTTGCAAAAAAATCCGCGGCAAGAAAACTTCCGCCGTTTTTAAGTCTTTTGAAAAAGGAATTCAATCTCGTGCTGTTCACGCCCGATTACGCGGTGCAGTACTTCACGGTGGCGGCGATAATGCCGCTTATGGTATATTTTTGTATGGGCATCGGCAAAAACTTCCTGACGTCGCTCGTTTTCGTTCAGAGCGATTTCGAGTTGGCGATTTTGCTCACGGTGCTTTTCGGCGCGCTTACGAACACGTTCTGCGCGACGAACGTCAGCCGCGACGGGAAGTCGTTTTATGTCGAAAAGACGTTGCCGCTTTCAATAAACGAGATTATGGGCGCGAAAATCGCACTCAGTTTTGCGGTGGCAGTCTTGTCCGTCGGCATTGCGGCGACGGTGCTTCTTGCAAAGAAATACGTGTCGGCGGGCGAAGGCGTATTCGTGTTTTTCGTCGGCGCGATGATGGCGTTGTCGCAGATACTGTACGCCACAAGAAAGGATCTGAACAGTCCGCAGTTTTCGCTGGAAGAAGACAACGTCGTGAGAGAAAGCAACAACAACGTGTCGATAATCGTCGTGCTGGGGCTTGTGTCCGCGATGATTCTTGGCGGAATACCCCTTTTCGTCAACGTATTGTCGAACGTCAGGGGCAAAGATATGCGCTGGTTTACTTACGTTTTCGTGAGCGTGTGCGCGGCGGCGGAGTTTGTCGGCTCGCTTTTATATTACCTTATCGGGATTAAAGCCCGCTTTGACAGGGTAACGGAGGGGGATTGATATGAAAAAGAAAATAATCGCGCTTATAATGATAATACCGATTGTGTTTCTGATCGCGCTGTTCTCCGTGGGAAAAGCGGCGGGCGTTTACGCGGACATTCCCGTGACGGGCATACAAATCACGACGCAGAACGAAGATGGGTTTATCGACGTGGACGTTGCCGATTACGACCCCATCGCGTTTTTGGCGCAGGTGCAGCCAGTCAACGCAAGGAATCAGAAATATTCGTTTGAAATATCGGGCGTCGGCGGCGACGAAGCCCCCGACGGATTTGAAATAATCGACGGAAAACTTCATATAGATAACGTAGGAAAGGTGAAAATCACGGCGATTTCCGCCGAAAAAGGATTTAAGGACAGCGTCATAGTTTCCGCATATTCCACGAAAGTGTTAAGAATTTATCCCAAAGTCAACGGTGATGAAATCACGAGCGACGTAGTTTCGATAGACGGCGGCGAAAATGTCTTTTCCGCAGAACTGTACCCCGAAAACCTTTCGGGAGAAACAAGGATATTTGAAGAAATCGGCGACAATCACATTCTGAAACTCAACGCCGTCACGGGCGTGGCGCAGGCGCTGTTTTCGGGCGAGACGCAGGTTAGAATTACTTGTCCCGAAGGACGAGAAGGGCTTGAAAAGGTTTTGACCGTCAAGGTCAACGTCAATACCGACAGCACGGGCTTTGCGGTCAACGGAAAAAGCAGCGGCGCGAAAGTCACCGTGAAAAACAAAGCGACAACGGCAAAACTTTTCGTCGAAAGCAAAAACGACGCCCTTGAAATATCCGACCTTACTTTGCCCGAAGGCGTCACGGCAAGCGGAATCGAAAGGATTTCCAAAAACAAATTCGTATTGACCTTGTCTTTTGACAAAGAATTTTCGGACGAAGAAATTTCGGGAAAGGTCGGCGCAACGGACTTCTCTTTGGAGTTTACCGAATATAACCTTGACGTGCGTACGTCGTATTATGACGGCGAAGGCGACGAAATCAAGCAAAAAAATAACACGAAAGTCACCTACGTCGCATATTCCGAAAGCGATGACGACGCGGACGTGAAATTTGAAATAATCGACGGCGCAGACGTAATAACCCTTGAACAACACGGGCAGTTTGCAACTATTACCGCAACGAAAAGGGACTCTGCCAAAATCAAAATCACTGCCGAGCACGACGGAAAAGTCATCAAAGAAATCGAAAAGACAATCCGCGTCGTGCCCAACGTGTATGCGATGGAGTTTGCGGACAGCGCGAAAGAGTACGGCATCGAAAACATACTGACAATCGGCGGCAAAAACCCCAAAGGAAGACCGGACACAAGGACGATTTTCGTAAGGGTTGTCACGGAAGCGGGCGCCGAAACGTTCACGGACGAATTTATGAACGTCGCGTTTTCCGACGATAATTCGCTCTTTTCCTGCAAGGCGCAACCGGCGACGAACGCCGACGCGGTTTCTGCGGAAATCAGGGCGACGGGAACGGGGCTTACCACGCTTAATGCGGAACTTAAAAATTATAACCAATACTTCGGCACGAACATCTGCGCGAAAATCAGACTTCGCGCGGTCAAGGACGGGAGAAACGTCGGCAATTACGAGGAACTGAAAACGGTGACCGAAGCCGGGCATATCGTCGTGCTGACAAGCGACGTGATGCTGGGCGTCAAAAACGACGGCACGGCTATGACCGAAGACGAACTCAAAAAAGACGTCAAAAAATTCACAACCACGTACGACAAAACGTATCTTGATAACATCGGCGAAAACGACGAAAACAAGAAAGTTCAATATCTTATCGAGTTCAAAAACCACGTTTACGGCAACGGTTTTGAAATCAACGCCGACAAGTTCACGCAGTGCAAGGACGCGACGGGGCTTCCGAAAATTTTCAAAGGACCTTTGAATTTCGTCGCGATATCGTCCGCAAGCGTCAAAGGACAGGACAACATTTCTTTCCTTGTAAGGACGGACAACGTGCTTATAAACAACGTCGTCTTAAAAGGTTGCAGCGACGATAGCCTTCTTGAAGAAGACGGACAGTTCAACTTGTCGAAACTCAACTACGTCGGCACGACGCTTGAAATCGCAAAAAGCGCAAAACTGTTGAACAGTCGCGTCTCGAACGGGCGCACCGTCGTCAGAATTTTTGCGGGCGGATCCACAATGGGAAGCCCCGTTGTTGAAGTCGAAGCGGCGTTTAACGTGCAAGATGAGAAGATAAACGTGCATATTGAAAGTTGCGTGCTTTCAAACGCGCGCGAATTCATATTGAAAATCGGCAGCAACCGCGCGCTGAAACAGACAAACGAAGTGCAAAGAAAACTCCGTAAAGAAAAAGACAACGAATATTATTCGCCTTACGATGAGAGCAACAAGACGGACAAATACTTTAACGACAATTATCTTATCAACGACGTTACGCTTAAAAACTCGGTGCTCGAAACGTCGGGGTTGTTCTCGGTCGGTATGGAAACGCACTTCTCGGGCGAATTATTGTTGGGCGGCACGATAACGACGTGGAAAGATTGCGCGGCGACTTCGTATGCGTCGGCGCTTCGCATTGTCGGCGACGTGAAAATGCTTGACTGGAAAAACCTTTCAAACGTTGACAGCAGCACGCTTATCGAAGTTACCGGCGATGCAAATCCGTGGCTTTCGATGAACGTTGCGGAAATGATGAAAGAAGTCGCAAAGGTAAAGTCGGAATGCCGCGATATAATCCTGAACGTCGGCGGGACGGAATACGTCCATGGCGGCATAGCGTTTTACGGCGGCGGATATAACTATTCGTACCTTGACCTAACAAGAGCGAACGACGAAACAAAGCAGTTCGGCGTGTACGACGTCAATATCTCGGTGCTTGAAAACAGCAAGGACGAGAATATCCGAAATCAGGGCAAAATGTTGCCTATGGCTGCGGGCGCGGGCGATTTTAGATTTTACCTTTATAATAATAAATCGAGCAGAAACCTGTCATGGCAGGAAAACATAAAAAACCAAGGAAACCAAGGGGAGAATATTATTCCCGTGGTAGCGGAGGATGTTGAATGAGCAAAAAAGGATTAAAAACAATGCTCGTGTGTATCGTGCTCTTAATAGGGCTTGTTACGCTGTTTGCATGCAACAAAAGCGATGTGGCTGACAAAGACGGACAAACGAAAGTGATTGTGAAAATCCAAGACGAAGACGGCAGCATTTACAAGGAAAACGTTGTGTTTTCCGACTTATTCACGCTCAGTCTTCAAAAAGAAGGATACACCGGAAGGCTGTATCGCGACGCGGACTTTTTGAAGCCGCTTACAAAGGATTCCAAAGTCAAAAACGGAGATACGGTTTACGTCAAATGGACGATCAATAAATACACCGTAACGTTTATGGACGGCGAAAAGGTGCTTGAAACCTTTACAAACGTCCCGCACGGCGATACCGTAACCGCGCCCGAAGTCCCCAAAAAGGACGGCAAGACTTTTAAAGGATGGGACAAACCGTTCGACAACGTCACAAGCGACCTTACGATAAACGCGGTGTACGACGTCGACACGTTCACGGTGACGTTTAAGGACGGCGAAAAGGTGCTTGAAACCCAAACGGTGGAATACGAAGCCGCCGCGACCGCGCCCGATATCGCCAGGCTTTCGCCGCCCGAAGGCATGCATTTTGCAAAATGGGACAAAGACTTTTCAAAGGTGACGGAAGATATTGAAGTTTCCGCCGTGTACGAGATTAACTTTTATACGGTTATTTTCAAAAACGGTGAAACGACACTTAAAATCGAAAAAGTGAAACACGGCGATTCCGCAACCCCGCCGAACAACCCGCCTGATACCCCAACCGCAAAGTTCGTCGGATGGGACGAATCGTTCGACAACGTCACAAGCGACCTTATCGTCAACGCAAAGTTTGAAACGAAGAAGTTCACGCTGACGTTTATTAACTTTGACGGCACGACGGTTTACACGGCGGAGGTCGAGTACGGCGCGTCCATCAGTGACCATTTTGAAACGGCAGACAGCGCCGCGACGTACGACACTAAAATTCTTGATTACGACGGCTGGTACAAAGCGGACGGAACGAGAATCGACGAGCTCGATTTGCCGACAATGCCGGCTGAAAACGTTACGCTTACGCTGAAATTAAGGCTTATGGATTCCGCAATCGGCGATTTCAAGGTTAATACCCCCGCGGACTTCACGTTTACGGAAAGCAACACCGCCGAATTTAGTGTAATGCCGAACGAGGGCACCACTTTGCACGCGGGCGTTACTTATAAATATATATGGACAATAAATAAAGATAACGTTTTTTATAAGACGGAAGAAACAACCGAATCGTCGCTCACCCTTCAAAACCTTGCGGCGGGCGAATATTTCGCAAAAGTGAGAATCGTCGCGTCAATGGAAACCTGCGACTCTGTCGAAAAAGACTTTTCGGCAGACGAAACGCTTATCGTATCCCGCGCGGACATTTCGGGCATTACGGTAACGGGCGTCACAATGACGTACGGCGATAAAACCGCAAAAATCGGAATAAGCGGACTTCGTGCGGACGACGTCGTAACATACGGCACCGACGGCACAACCTTCCCGCTTCAAAACGTCGATTTGTCGGCGCTCGACTGCGGCGAATACGATTACTTTGTAAGAGTGTACAGGGGCGACAACTACAACCCTTACACGTCGGGAAAAATCACGGTAACGATAAATAAGGCGGAAGTTTCCGCCACCGTTACGCCCGACGATGACACGTTGACTTACGGCGATAATTTGCCGAGCCTTACCGCAGCCATAAACGGCGAAACGTACACTATCGAAAGCGGCAAATACGAATTGCACCTGGGCATGACCTCGATAACGGGCAACGTTGCAAATAACGTCGGCACGTATAATATCGAAAACGTGGATATTTCGGTCTTACGCGAAAAGTATCCCGAAAAGAATTACAATATTACGGTTGAAACCGTCGGCACGATTACGATTAATAAGGCGAACCTTGCGGTAACCGTTACGTCGGACAAAACCGAACTTACATACGGCGAAGCTTTGCCAATAATAAGCCATACTATCAGCGGGTTGAAACTTTCGGATACGGTCACGATTACCGAAACGAAATTTGCAGAAAAACTCGACGCGGGTACGTATACGGCGACCGCAAAGGTTTCAGGCGAAAAGACGAAGTTTTACGAAATCACCGTGAACACGGTCGACTTCAAGGTCAATAAAAAACCGGCGACAATCACGATAAACGCGGTTAACGACATCATATACGGCGATGAAGTACCCGGTTTGTCGGCAAAAGTTGAAGGCGTGCTTGACGGCGACAGCCTTTCATACACGCTTGAAACCAACTATACGGTCGGCGCGGGAAAAGGCGAATATACCGCAAGCGTTGTGTTTAATGCAGAAGCCGCGGAAAACAAAAACTATGCAATCGCCGCAAACGGCACAACGTTCAACGTCGTCCAAAAACCGCTTACGATAAAACTCAATAATACGGCGACCGTTGCGGTCGGGAAAACATACAAGGTCGAGGCAGAACACCTTGAAAAAATCGGACTTGTTGCGGGCGATACCGTCACGGGATACGTCACGATAACAAAGGACGTCGCAGGCACATATAACGCAGACGCTTTCGACAAAACAAACCTTGTCGTTACGAACGCCGATTGCTACAAAATTTCGTACGAAATGAGCGTTACGTTTATAGAGGTCACCTTCGCAATAGATTTCGCGGACGTTACGCTGACGTACGACGGGCAGCCGCACGGCGTTTTGGTCAAAAAGACCGACGCAAGCAAACACTACACGATAACGTACGGCACGACCGAAAACGATTGCACGCTTAATAATTCGCCCGAATATACAAACGCAGGCACGTACAAGATATACTTTAAGGTTGTTGACAACGACACCCTCGCGGAAGAAAAAGGAAGCGTTACGCTTACGATAAACAAGAAAGCGGTTGAAATTAAGGTTAACGACGTCACGATAACTTACGGCGATACGCCCAAGTTTGAGTACACCGTCACGGGGCTTGTAGAGGGCGAAAATCTTTCGGGCGAAGCGGTTTACAGCGGCGCAGGCACGGATGCGGGCGATTACGTAATTTCCGTTTCGGGAATTACCGCAAGCGATAATTACAAGGTAACTTTCGTCACCGGCAAACTCACGATAAACAAAAAGACTGCCGAAGTCGCCTGGACTATTGCGGAAAATTACGTTTACAACGACGGGCAGACCTTGCCCACGGCAACGTACGACGGCAAAACCGCAAATCTTAAATTCACAAAAGACGGCAAGGCTTGCGAGTTCAAAAACGCGGGTACATATACGGTAACCGTTGCGGACAACAACTATATCCTGACGAATAACGAAAAAACAATCGTCATCGAAAAAGCAACGTATGCCGATCCCGCGATTTCGCTTACCGACATATACTACGATCCCAACAAAACGCTCGGAAAAGATTATAAGATAGAAGGGATTACTTGGGTTAACCCGGACGAAGTCCCCGTTTGCACAAAGACGGAGTACGCGGCGAAGTACAATAAGGACCCTGAAAACTACGACTACCTTGATACGACGGTAACGCTCGTTCTTCAAAAGGCGACGGTAACGCTCGCTGAAAACCTTTTCGAGTTCAATTATGACGGCGCGTCGCACGAAATCGGCACGACCGTGAGGTACAATAACATCGAAGTAACGGAGCCTTACACCCTGACGTTTGGAAAAAACATGTTTTCTGCGGCAGGCACGCACAAAACAACCGCGACGCTTACGGCGGACAACTTCGCTTTGTCCGACAACGTCGTTTACGTAAAGGTCAAAGGCGTGAAAGTCCGCAACAACTATTACACAATCGAAGACGCACTTGACGTCGCGACAAGCGGACAAACGATTTTCGTCTTGAACGACACGGCGTTTGCAACGCAAGAAATTGCAGGCGTGCTTTACAACGACGTAAAATTCAAAACCGTCAAAACGGGCGTAACGCTGCTTCTGCCGTTTAACGAGAACGACACCGTCGGTCATATCGGCGCGGGCGAAGACGGAAGTGACAACTACAATGCAACAGCCGCGCTTACGGGAACTGCGAAACTTTATAAGACGCTCGTTATCCCCGAAGGCATTGAAGTTATCGTCAACGGAAAACTTGTTGTCGGCGCACAAACCGGCAAAATCGACGCAGGGCAAAGACAAAACGCGGTCTCGGGCAACTATTGCGAAATTACGCTGAACGGAACAATTACGCTCAACAATGCAACACTTGAAGTGTACGGATATATCAAAGGAAACGGCGAAATTGCCGCAAACAACACGACCGTGATTGAAAATCTGTATCTTTCGGGTTGGCTCGGAGGAAGCGAATCTGCGGTAAGGTACATCGGCAACGATAAAATTAGCGTAGTGACGCTTGCCTTTTCCGGAGAACTTAAAATCGACAATCCTACACAATTCCCGTTCAGCCAGTATGAGTTAAGGTCAATCGAAGCAAAGTTGGTTGTTAATAAAGGAAGCAAATTGCAAGGTTATACAAAAATTGCCACCAGCGAGTTGTCACAAGCAGGGGTAACGGTGCCCGCACAAATAAACGAAGCGGTGCTTACATTTGTTTCTTCGGATGCAAACAAGACGGACAGCGGACTGTTTAGGCTTGTCGGCAACAATAGCCGAATTGAAAAAACAGTGAATGGCGACAGAGTAAAGATTAATCTGTTTGGAGAAATCAATGACGGATATACGTCGATAAGCATTATGGTTGTAAAAAAGACAGTGTCTATGACGTCTCAAAAAGTTTTCTTCCCCATTGACGGGCGCACGGATATTACGCTCAAAAACGGCGCAACGCTTACGCAAGAGTTTTCGTACAAACTTATGCCCGGCGCAACGATAACGGTCGAAAACGGCAGTATTTATAACGTAAACGGAAGATTTATAATGTACGATAAGTCGTTCACAGATATTTCGACGTATCCGTATCCCGGCACGGCACGCGGAGACGCAAAAGTTTTCGTCAACGGTACGATGAATATCAACGGCTCATTCGGCGGAAAAGTGGCGTCTAATGACGGTGGAGTGGTAAACGTTGCGACAGGTGCAACGATAAGCGATGTTCACTCGGCAGAAGGAGGCGGGAAAATGACAAGAGATGGATTGACTGCAGTGTTTACTTACAACGATACGCACGGCGTTACCAAATCGCTGGAGTTTGTGAATGCGGACAACACGACGGTTGCGGCGGCGACAAACAAAACCTATAATTACAATAACGGAACGTGGCAATAACCGCGCCCCATCTCAAAAAACAAAGTATGCGTCCGAAAGGGCGCATATTTCTTTGAAAATCGCTTGCAACTTTTCCCCCGCGGTGATAATATATCGTGAGAAAATTCAAGGTGAACTAATGAAAAAACCGCTTAAAAAAATCCCGAAGACCGCGGAGCTTATGTGGGTGCTGGGCATATTCCTTGTCGCGCTTGGCGTGACGATGAGCAAGAAAGCCGATCTCGGAGTTTCGATGATTGCCGCGCCGACGTTTATCGTGTACGAAGCGATAAGACCGCTGTGGGCAGTGTCGGTGGGCACGGTCGAATATCTTGTGCAGGGCGCGATTCTCCTTATAATGTGCGCCGTCGTGCAACGGGTGAACTGGCGATATCTGCTGGCGTTTGCGGTGGCGGTGATATACGGCTACGTGATGGATATGTGGATGTTGGTTTTCAAAAACGTCGTGCTCACAGAAGCGTACTTAAAATGGATTATGCTTATCGCGGGCGACGTGATGACGGCGGCGGGCGTGGCGTGCTTTTTCAGGACGTATATGCCGCTTCAGGTGCACGAACTTTTCGTTGCGGAACTGTCCGACAGATATTCCCTGAAAATAAACAGGGTGAAACTCGTTTTCGACTTGTCTTTTCTGGTGCTGTCCGTGGTGCTTGCTCTTACGATATTCAGGGACGCGAATACCTTTGACTGGAAAAATATCGCCACGACAAGTTATCATAGCCTGGGGCTTGGGACGATTGTCACGACGTTGATAAACGCCCCGATAATCGCGGTAATCGGGAAAGGGCTTGACAAAGTTTTCGACTACACCCCGCTTTTCCCGAAACTTGAAAAGCTGATAGGCCGCAAAAAGAAAACGGACGCGCCGACCGAAACGGAACAAAATACCCCAAAAAACGAACAAACCCCGCCATCGGACGAACAAGCCGCAAACGAACAAACCGCAAACGACGAGAAAGTATAAAACCTAAAAAACCCTCGCAAAATCGCGAGAGTTTTTAATTTGAAAAATCTTCCGAGAGTTAAAATCCCCCGAAAACGGGGAAATTTAGATGAGATTGTGTTTTTCTCGGCAGGTTCTGAAAAATCCTAGTGTACGCGTCGCACACTTCGCTTTTGAAATCACGTTATCGGGAGCGATAACGCTCACTCTTTTGCTTGTGTGCGCCTTTTCCCCAAAAGTACAAAAGTATCTTTTGGGGTCCCCTTTTCTCACGAATTTTCGGGTTCTGTCGAAAAGGCAAAATATCGCTAAATTTCCCCGTTTTCATCTTGACGTTTGTTTTCGATAATATTCAAAACTACGGTTATCGACGGCACGATTACCGCAAACAAGCAAAGTTCGACAACGGTGTTGATTGCAACCACGCTTGACAAAAGCCACTTAAAATTTATGACAAGTCCGTCGTAGTTTTTGCCGTGCGCGAATGCCAGAAACATAGAAAGGAACAATATCGTGTTGGTGATAACGCCGCAAATCGTTGAAAAACAGCCGATTGCAAAGTTCACGGCGCGTTTTTGTTTTTCGGTGCGCGGTTTTGTCGATTTCGCCGCCGCCTTGCTCAGCCCTTTGTATACGAGCGCGCAGACGGTGCCGCACAATATGCGCGGAAGCACCGATACGAGCGGGTTTATCGCAACGGCGTACATGGGAATACTGCCCGAATAAATAAGCGCGATAAACAAACTTACAAGCCCGAATACGCCGCCAGAGATCGCGCCGAATTTCACGCCGTAAACCTGTCCGCAGACGAAGACGGGAATAAGCCCCAGCGCAAAACTTATCGGCAGCCCGAATTTTTGTATGATTTCCGCAAGAGCCTGCAACACGACGACAAGGGCAAGCGTTATCCCAAGCGTCGCGATTTCTTTGTTTTTCTTGTGATTTTCAACGTTGTTCATAAACGTTATTATACAAATATTTTCAAAAATGAAAAGCAAAAGCGCTTACAATTTATTCAAACGTCGATGTGGAGTTCAACAAAAACGCTTTCAGCTTCTCGGTTTTGGGATTGTCGAAGATTTCGTCGGGCGTGCCGTATTCGGCGACTTCGCCGTCCGCCATAAACACGACGCGGTCGGCAACCTTTCTTGCAAAGTCCATTTCGTGCGTTACGATAATCATTGTACTGTCGCCTTTAAGCCCCTTTATGACTTTCAGGACTTCGCCCGTAAGTTCGGGATCGAGCGCGGACGTCGGCTCGTCAAAGCACAAGATATCGGGGGAGAGCGCAAGGGCTCTTGCGATTGCGACGCGCTGTTGTTGTCCGCCCGAAAGTTCGCAAGGGTATGCCGCGCATCTGTCCAGAAGACCGACCTTTGAAAGAGTCTCTTTCGCGCGGGCGTCGATTGCCGAAAACTCGGCTTCTTTAAGTTGCTTTTTTTGCAAACTCAACGCTTTACCGCGCACTTTTTGCTGTTTTAACTCTTTAAGTTGCTGTTTTATCTTGTCTTTTGCCAGTAGTTCCGCAGATATTTTCACGTTCTTCAAAACGTTCATATGCGGGAACAAATTGAACTGCTGGAACACAAGTCCGAAGCGCAGCCGCTTTTTCCGAAGGTCGTTGTATTTTTCGTTTTTGTCGCTTGCGCCGTCGAAAAGAGTTTCGCCGTCAACGATGATTTGTCCGTCGTCGGCGGTCTCCAAAAAGTTCAAGCACCGAAGAAGCGTCGTCTTTCCGCTGCCCGAGGAGCCGATAATCACCACGACTTCGCCTTTGTCCATTTCAAAATTTATGCCTTTCAGCACTTCCTGCGCGCCGAACGATTTTTTCAGATTTTTAACTTCGAGAATTGCCATTTTTTATACCTTATAATAGTCCAGCTTCTTTTCGATGTAGCGGAAAAGAAGAGTGAGCAGTCCGCTGAATACGAGATAAAATACGCCCGCATAGAAAAGCGGCCACAACACGACGTAATTGTTGACGATTTGCTCGCTGAATTTGATGAGTTCCACAACGCCGATGACGCGCGCAAGTGACGTGTCCTTGACAAGAGTGATTATTTCGTTGGACATCGGGGGCATAATGCGCTTCACGACCTGCGGCAGGGTTACGTAAAAGAATGCCTGCGATTTCTTCATGCCTAAGACCGCCGCCGCTTCCGTTTGTCCGCGCGGTATCGACTGGATCCCGCCGCGATAAATTTCCGAAAAGTAGCAGGCGTAGTTTATCACAAACGCCACGAGTACCGCCGTAAATCGCGATTGCATCGGATAATCGAACAAAAGTCCCGGCACGTAAAATACCACTATGATTTGAAGCATAAGCGGCGTGCCGCGGATAATCCATACGATAAGTTTTGAAAGATATTGAAGCGGTTTGAACTTCGACATCGAGCCGAAGCAGACGATAAGCCCCAAAGGCACGGACAGGACAAGCGTCAGAATAAACAGAAGACACGTTGTCCCGAATCCCGTGAAAAGTTGCCTCGTCACTTCCGAAAATGAAATTGTTGCTGCCGATAAAACCATATTTATAAGTCCGTAAAAAAGGTAGATTTTGCCGTTTGCACGGCGAAATCGAAAAAGTATTTTTTTGTTTAATTATTTTATGCCGAGAATTTCCTTTGCGGCGTCTTCGCCTGCCGAGCCGTCTTCCGCCACGATGCGCGCTTTTTTCAAAGCGTCGTAGGAGTTGTATTTATCCTTGTCGGCTTTTCTGATGACGGCGCATTGTTTGTTTTCAAGGTAGTTCATCGTTATCGACCATTGTGCGGCACGTGCCGGCGTTACGGTCAGACCATTCCATACGCAGTCGATGGTTTTTGCTTCCATTTCGGATTCCTTCTTGCCCCAATCGATAAGTTTGAATTCGACCGAGATTGTCTTGCCGACTTTCTCGCTGATTTTTGCAAAGACCGCTTTTGCAAGGTCGGTGTCGAAACCGCCCGTCGTTTTGTCGCCTTCGCCGAGAGCCATGGGCGCGTTCAAGGTGAATCCGATGACGATTTTGTCTTTGTTTTTGATATAGTTAAGTTCCGTATTGTCCGCTTCGCCCGCGGGTTTGGAGTAGACAAGGTCGAGCGTTGCCGCGGAAATGCCGTATTTTTCGGCGATTGTTTTGTAGTCGGTGTCTTTAAGTTCATAAAGAGTCTGGTTGACAAGGTCGGTGAGAGCGTTGTATTTGCCGTCGGCAGCCTTTCTGAAAGCGATGCCGTAGTATTCTTTTTCAAATTCCACGTCGGCGATCGTCAGTTTTTTCGCCATTGCGGAGTCGACGCTCAGAAGATAGTTCGCCATCGTGTAGTCCATTATGCCAACGTCGGCGGTTTTGGCGTTAAGTTCCTTGAAAACGTCTGCCTGCGCCGAGAGCGCGGTGTAGCCGGGTTTTGTTTCCTTGTTGCAGGCTGCAAGCGCAAACGCCATCACGAAAACTATTGAAATAATCGAAACGATAACGGTGATTTTCTTTTTCATGTTTTTACCTCGGTTTAACGCGTTAGTAATTTAGCGTAATAAAGTGTTATGAATGGATAATACCATATAAAAAAGGTTTTGTAAAGCAAA
>OHCP01000208.1_pt1 | contig 28400 bp, 20 predicted proteins | sample 1566811 | NCBI WGS metagenome assembly OHCP01 (sample SAMEA3879591, study PRJEB24766) | human gut metagenome | biome: human-associated habitat; feature: feces | place: USA | collected 1985/1987
CGGATGCTTTTTCATTGTAATTATTTTGCCACCTTAAATTTAACACTTACTTAAAGCATTGGTGAAAATAATCTTAAAATCGGCAGGAAAATTATTTTTGCAAAACTCTTTTTCATACATTTTTCGAGGGTTATACGCTCACATTTTTCCTGTGTATCGAGAAAATCCTTTTTGATATCTGCTACAATATCCGTCTTATACATCCATATTGCGTTTTCAAAATGATGTGCAAGACTTCTGTAGTCAAGGTTAATTGTTCCCACAACCGCCGTTTCGTCATCGGATACAAATATTTTCGCATGCACAAAACCCGGAGTATATTCGTATATTTTCACCCCGGCTTCGATTAATTTGTCATAGTATGACTTGGTAAGAAGATTAACCAGCTTCTTATCCGCAATTCCCGGTGTTATAAGCCTTACATCTATTCCGGATTTGGCTGCATCACATAAAGAAGTTGCCATTGTATTATCAAGAATAAGATATGGTGTCATAATATATATATACCTGTTGGCTCTGTTAATCATATTAAGATATACGCTTTTCCCAACGGTTTCGTTGTCTATTGGGAAATCGGTGTAAGGAATGACATATCCATTATCGGTTTTCACATCAATATCAGGCAGATACTTTCTAAAGTCTTCGTCACATTTGTTAATGCCGTCCCAGAGGGTAAGGAACATATTGGTAAGGCTCCATACCGCATCTCCTTTAATCATTATTGCGGTATCTTTCCAATGTCCGTATACAGTTTTTACATTGATATATTCATCAGCAAGATTGACACCCCCGGTAAAACCGACATTGCCGTCAATTACACATATTTTTCTGTGGTCCCTGTTATTGTATCTGTTATCAAGTATGCTTCTGAAAGTATTAAATTCAAAACATCTTATACCGGCGTTTCTTAAATCTCTCACAATATCCACAGGTGCTTTGGCAATGCTTCCGAGACTGTCATACATAAATCTTACATCCACTCCTCTTGACGCTTTCTCCTTAAGAATATCAAGAATACTGTTTAGCATAAGTCCGTCTTCTATTATAAAATATTCCATAAAAATGAACTTTTCTGCCTTATTAAGCTCACTAAGCATCACAGGAAACATATCATCGCCAAGCGGAAAATATGTTGTCTCAGTATTGTTATATGTGGGTGCAAGGGCATAGTCCAGAAGGTACTTTGCCTGAGGATATATTAAAGGTGCTTCTTTTTCAAGGCTGTCATTGGCGGACGGGCGCAATGCCAATGCCTCTTTACATTTATTATTAATATCCACAAATGTCATTATATCTTTTTTGCTGAAATGAAGACGTCCGTATATGATATATAGTACGCCGCCAAATACAGGCAGTGCTAAAAGAAGCACAATCCATGGGATTTTGTATACAGGGTTTATGTCCGATTTAAGTATATAAAGAACCACAAATACCGACACCAGACGGAACACGCCGTTAAAATGCACTATATAATGTTTCAGAAAAACATAGGGAATAACAATAACCGCCGCCTGGACAACTACTGCAAGTGCCAAAAAAAGTATTCTTAATTTTTTAGGTGAAAACAGTCTCTTCAAATAGAATCATCTCCGTTAATTATGTTATTAATTTTATCTAATCTTGCATAAAACTCTTCGTAAAAGTCTTTTTCTGCAGGAAGTTCCCAATAGAATATTTTTAATACAACTATCATCGCATTTTTCTTCATGGACTCATCTTTGCTTATTATTTTGTCCATATCCTTAAGAAAATAGTGCCAGTCATTAACAAATTTCTCGTATTTTTCAAAATCTTTTATCCCAATCCACTTGTCAATTTTAACTTTGGTCCTGTTATTCCGGCATTCTTTAGTCTGTAAAAAATAACTGAAAGTGCCGTTTTCATATATTCTTCCAAGAGGAAACATCCGGCAGAATCCGGGTCTTGACTCATGTATGCTGCATCTTCCGTTATCATCAAGAAGTGTGCAATGCTCATCCTCTCCCGTAAGCAGGAGGTTTGGAAGAATGAGATTATCCGTAACCGAAAGCTCAATAACCGAATTAATAAGCTCATCAAAATTCCTTTTAAGGCACTTTTTTAACATATAAATGTCATAGGGGTCAAGAACAATGGATTTACCCATGCCCGTACAGCATTTGTGGCAGCCGTTACAGTCATTGCAGCCAAGTCTTGCCATATCCTTACCGGAATATCTTTTTCCATCTGTCTCTTCATCAAAATCAATATATCTGTTCATTAATCCTCTTCCATTGCATAAACTTTAGCACATCTTACGGCTCTTTTCCAGCCTTTCAAAAGCTCTTTACGTCTGTCCTCTGGCATATCCGGCATAAAAGATTTGCCAAGCACCCAGTTCTCCCTGATTTCAGTACCGGATTTCCAGTAACCGGTTGCAAGTCCCGCAAGATAAGCAGCTCCGAGAGCCGTTGTCTCAATGATGCGGGGTCTTTTAACCTCTGTATTAAGTATATCTGACTGGAACTGCATAAGAAAATCATTGGCACTTGCGCCACCATCAACTTTCAGGGATTTAAGATGTATCCCCGAATCCTCCTCCATGGCGGTTATTACATCACATACCTGATAATCTATAGCTTCAAGAGCTGCTCTTATAAAATGCTCCTTTGTGCAGCCTCTTGTTATTCCCACAACCGTACCTCTCGCATAAGGATTCCAGTAAGGAGCTCCCAGTCCTGTAAAAGCAGGAACAATATATACGCCGTCAGTGCTTTCAACGGTTCTGGCGTATTCCTCAGACTGGGCGGCACTTCTTAACATTCTCATACTGTCACGAAGCCACTGTATCTCCGCTCCTGCTATAAAAACACTGCCTTCAAGGGCATACTGCACCTTATCCGTTGATGCCGCAATGGTTGTAATAAGTCCGTGTTCTGATTTAATCGCATTACTGCCCGTATTCATAAGCAGGAAACAGCCTGTACCATAGGTATTTTTTGCTTCGCCTTCTTCAAAACAGCATTGTCCGAAAAGGGCAGCCTGCTGGTCACCGGCAACTCCGGAAATACATATTTTTCCGCCTAAAACCGTGGAATCCGTATATCCGTAAACGGCACTGGAAGGTAAAACCTTTGGAAGCATGGCTGACGGAATATCAAAATATTCCAAAAGCTCCTTACTCCATTCAAGCTTGTGAATATCAAAAATCATGGTTCGTGACGCATTGGTATAATCAGTTGCGTGTACCTTACCCTTTGTAAGATTCCATATAAGCCATGTATCAACTGTGCCGAAAAGTAACCTGCCGTCTTTTGCAGCTTCTCTTGCACCACGGACATTATCAAGTATCCATTTTATTTTGGTGGCACTAAAATATGCGTCAGGAATAAGCCCTGTTATGTCCGTTATTTTATCTGCCATTCCGTCTTTTCTGATAATATCAATCATAGGTGCCGTTCTTCTGCACTGCCATACGATTGCCGGATATACAGGTCTGCCTGTTTCCTTGTCCCACACAATGGTTGTCTCACGCTGGTTGGTTATTCCTATGCCTGATATATTTTCATAGGTAAGACCTGCTTTAACCATTGCTTCCATTGCCACACTAAGCTCGGAGGACCATATTTCCATTGGGTCATGCTCTATATAGCCGGGCTTTGGATATATCTGGTTAAACTCTTTCTGGGCAACGGATATGATATTCCCATATTTATCAAAAATAATGCATCTGCTGCTTGTTGTCCCTTGGTCAAGTGCCATTATATACTTAGTCAAATTCTGCGTTTTTGTCATCTTCCTCTATTCTTTCCCTTATCTGCTGCATTCTTCTGTCAAGCTGGCTGATTAAGTCTGCACAAAAATACAATTCTTCCGATATGTTTTCGGCATTCTTAATGTTCTTTTTGTATTTCAACTTATGTTCAAGGCTTGCCCAGAAATCCATTGCTATGGTTCTGAACTGAACCTCAACTCTCATGGGTTTTTTCTCCGTTGTAAGAAAAATAGGTACTTCAATAATAAGATGATAGCTTCTGTACCCACTCTTCTTAGGGTTGGTTATATAGTCTTTCTTTTCAATCAGGGTAATATCATCCTGTGCAAGAAGACAGTCTACCAGTTTATAAATATCATCCGGAAATGAACATATAACCCTTATGCCTGCAACATCATTAAGGTTGGCTTCGATACTGTCAACAGTAAGAGGATAATTATTCCTCTTTAATTTGTCGATAATGCTCTTCGGACTCTTAATCCTGCATTTAATGGATTCAAAAGGATTTCGGCTTGTCTGATAAGACAGCTCGGTATTAAGTACATCAAGTTTTGTCTTAACCTCCAGCATGGCACACTGATACTGCATCATAAGATGACCGTATTTTGCCAGTTCATTATTCTGAAACGCATTCTCCACAACTTCAAGATACTGTTTATTACTTCCCGTAAGCTCAATATATTGTTTATTACTGTCCATAAGATTCCTTCTTTCCTGTTTTTTCATAGCAATTCCGCAGATTATCACAGCAAGTACAATTCCTATACTGTCAATAAGCACATCCAAAGGCCTTCCACTTCTCCCGCCTACAAAAGTCTGGTGTAATTCATCGCTGCATGCATATACTACCGCTATTACAAACATAAAAATAAGTGTATTTTTTGTACCTGTACCAATACCTTTACGCAGACCTAAAAATAAGGTTAGCGTAAGTATAAAATATTCTGTAACGTGTGCCAGTTTCCGTATTAAAAATTCGGACATTCCCAAAAATCCCGTAAATATACCGCTTAAAGAGGAAGATTCCTCTCCTGTATCCGTTGACAGCCTGAAAATGACTGCCATCATTACAAGAGAAGGAACCCACCATAAAATTTTTTTCAGCATAATCTTTCAATTTTGGCTTTCATCGCATCTTCTCCGATTATATGGATGATTGTCCATAAGTCAGGGGTATTGGCTCTGCCCGTAACCGCAATTCGTACAACTTCCGCAATATCGGAAATACTTCCTTTGTAGTTCTCAGGATTAGCCTTATATGCTTTCATATCAGATGCAAAAGAAAGATTATCCGCTACTTTCTTTAATTTATCAAACCATGCGGAATTATCATCATTATGATCATAGCCTGCAAGGTACTCTTTAAGGATTTCCTTAACTGTATCTTTGTCAAACTTAAATTCTTCTGCGTCATTATTTTCTTCAAAGAAATATCCTATAAGTTCAAAAATCTGCTTTGCGTATATGAAGTCTTTTCTTCTTCTCTTCATTCCAATACCCATATAGAGTCTTAAAATTGCAAGCATCTTTTCTCTATCGGCAAACCATACTTTCGCCTTTTCAGGTTCATTACCGGCTGCCCAGTCATAAAGAAAATCATACATTTCTTCTTCGGAAAGTTTTGCAAGTTCGTTTTTACAGATATTATGAAGTTTGTCCTTGTCAAAAAGTGCTCCTGACTGGCTCATCTTCTCAACGCTGAACGGAAATTCTTTAATATCCTTATCAGGGAATTTCTCGTACCACTCCTCAAAATTAGAGTTAAGAAGTGTAAGAAGGTATACCTTCATCGCCATTGGATGATAACCGTCTTTGCGATAGTAATCAAGAGAAAGTTCAGGGTCTTTTCTCTTTGAAAGTTTTCTTTTTCCGCCTGTCTCTTCATCAAATTTCATAAGATGGGCTGTGTGTCCGTAAGAAGGCATCTTGAATCCGAGAACATGGAAAAGTTCATAATGTGTAGGTACGGAAGCTAACCATTCACCGCCTCTTATTACCATTGTTGTTCTCATAAGATGATCATCTATGGCGTGGGCAAAATGGTATGTAGGAACACCGTCCCTCTTAAGAAGTACAATATCATGGATATTTTCGGGAAGCTTAATTTCTCCCATTATTCTGTCGTGGAACACGATTTCCTTGTCAGGACTTCCTGCTGAGCGGAGTCTTAATACATAAGTAAGTCCCGCTTTAAGTTTTGCTTCTATATCTTCAAGTGTAAGGTTGCGGCATACGGCATATTTACCGTAGTAGCCGGTCATTGCCTTATCTTCTTCCTGTTTTTTTCTTACTTCTTCAAGTTCTTCTTCTGTGCAGAAACATGGATATGCAAGTCCTCTCTTTACAAGGTCCTTTGCATAGGCGTGATAAATCTCTACTCTCTGTCTCTGGAAATAAGGTCCGTATACATTCTGTGGAGCGGCATCCGTAAATCCTGCACCCTCGTCAAATTCAATATCAAAATATCTTAGTACATTGATAATTGTCTCAACGGCTCCGTCAACTTTACGTTTCTCGTCAGTATCTTCTATTCTTAAGTAAAATACACCGCCGTTTCTGTGGGCAATTCTTTCATCAGCAAGGGCACTGTAAAGGTTGCCAAGATGTATAAATCCTGTAGGGCTTGGTGCCATTCTTGTAACCTCTGCCCCCTTAGGAAGATCTCTTTCAGGGAATTTCTTTTCATAATAATCCGGACCGTTTACCACATCCGGGAATAAGAGTTCTGCTAATTTATTGTAATCCATAATTTCCTCCGATATCATTTTAAATAACTTACATTATTTTATCATATTTTCTTACTTATTCAAGGAGTTTATATAATTCTCCATACACTGTTTTGAAAAAAGCTCTACCTCTTTTTCAAACTCCCTTGATGACACAAGTGTACACCCTGCGCCTCTTATTATAACCTGCTCAAGGCCGTCAGAGGTTACAACTCTTATATCATACCTGGTTCCGTTATTGTGGGCAAAACGCTCTATATACCTGTCCGCAGTCTCTGCCTCTTTGGTGTAGACAACATGGATATTATGATAATCCGAATATTCGGTATCATGCCCCGCTATTTTGTACGCGTCAAAAACCGCAATGAGATTAACTCCCGTTATCCCTTGGTAATTACAGAGAATATCCAGAAGTTTAAGCCTTGCCCCATCAAGATTAACCTTTGCAAGCTCACTAAGTTCCTTCCACGCAAAAATAACATTATATCCGTCCACAAGCAGATATTTTTCCCTTTTTTCACTGCTTTTATAATTTCTTACAACAGGGGAAATATTCTGTTTTTTCCTGTTCCACTGATTGCCGTTTGATTTTTCATTGGCATGGCTTGCATTTCTTATTATATCGTCTATCTCCTCTGTTCCCAGGGATAAATCAAGACTGTCCCGCAAGGTGATTTCAGGCTGTACATAAACCTCATCTTTGCTGCCTTTTAAAACGGATGGCATATGCATTTTATTTCTGACCTCGTTCCATGGCACAATGTATCCTGCACCGTTGGCACAAAATACGGAATCCGGTGTATTTCTCAAATCTTTCTCAGGCATATATCCGCTTTTTTCAACCACCTCATCCTGATTATGACATTTTTCATAACCATGAAAACGTAGCGTTATTCTGCCTTTTCCTCCGGTATAGGAAGTGAGTTCCGTCTGATATGAACCTATAAGCGCAACCGGTGCATAACCTGTAAGCACTGCCCTGCCATTTTCAATTAATGGAGGATTAATTACCCCCGACATTTTTTCCATATCCATCATTGCATGCCCCACGGCATTCTCCGGAATATCCATGACAAAATCATAAAATGGTTCAAGAAGCATACTGTCAGCATACATAAGCCCGTTTCTTACCGCCCTGTATGTTGCCTGCCTGAAATCACCGCCCTCAGTATGCTTTATATGAGCTTTTCCGGAAACCAGCGTTATTTTCATATCTGTAACAGGTGCACCGGTAAGAACACCACGATGAATCTTCTCTTCAAGATGGGTAAGCACGAGCCTCTGCCAGTTCTTTGCAAGTATCTCTTCGCTGCAGTCGGTCTCAAATACAAGTCCCATTCCTCTTTCAAGAGGTTCCAGAAGAAGGTGCACCTCCGCATAATGTCTTAGCGGCTCAAAATGTCCCACACCCTCTACACTATTGCATATTGTCTCTTTATACAGTATCTTTCCTGTTCCAAAGGACACATTTATGCCTGTACGTTCTTCAATAAGGTGCTTTATTACCTCTATCTGCACCTGTCCCATAAGTTCAATGTTGATTTCTTTAACTTCCTCGTCATAACTGACATTCAGTTCCGGGATTTCCTCGGTAAGTTCTTTTAATTTAAAAAGCATGCTCTGTATTGAAACCGCAGGAGGAAAAATAACTTTATACCTGAGTACAGGAGTAAGGACCGGTAACAGTTCTTCACCATTTCCCATAACAAGTCCTGCCCTGGTATCATTTAGTCCTGTTACCGCACATATACAGCCCGCTTCCACTTCATCTTTGGTCTCAAAAGAAGTTCCGTTATATACACGGATCTGGTTTACTTTGCCATAATCCGGGATGCTTGTCCTGACTTTGAGGCTTCCACCCGTAATTTTCATATGGGTCAGCCTGTTTCCGTCACTGTCACGGGATATTTTGTATACAGTGGCAGAAAATTCTTCTTTATAATCTTTTGCAACGGAAAAAACATCAATTCCGTCCATAAGTTCCCTTACGCCCTCGTTTCTTAGTGCCGAGCCGAAATATACGGGAAAAAGTTCTCTTTTTGCTATTGCATCCCCTATTTCTTCATCGGTTATCTTTTCGCCTTCAAAATATTTACTTATAAAGCTTTCCTTCACGGATGCTATTTCCTCATCATCTGCTGTTGTAAAATCAACGGCATTGCGTGACAGTTTTTCTTTTATGTCCTTTAATATATCCTCTTTAACTATTCCCTGTCTGTCTGTTTTATTGACAAATATAAATACAGGGATTCCGTATCTTTCCAGTAATTTCCATAAAGTAACCGTATAAGCAGTTACTTTATCCGGTGCCGATATAATTAAAACGGCATAATCAAGTACCTGTAATGTTCTTTCCATTTCTGCCGAAAAATCCGTATGTCCGGGAGTGTCTAACAGGGTAACTTTTGTATTGCCTGTAACAAAACTTCCCTGTTTTGAAAAAATAGTAATTCCACGCTCTCTTTCCAGATTTTCCGTATCAAAAAAAGTGTCTCTTTTATCTACTCGTCCTAGTTTTCTTATGCTGCCGCCAAAATACAGAAAATTCTCCGACAAAGTCGTCTTTCCCGCATCTACATGGGCGACAATCCCTAATACTGTTTCCTTCAATTTAGATTTCTCCTCGCTTAGCGGACCGCCCATCTTAATTTCGTGGACCTGGCCCTTCCGTTTCTGGCACATTCTGCTGCTGACGGTCTTATAACATCTGATATTTCCGATAAAACGCCGTCTCTTTTGTACATTTTAAAATACTGCTTAACAAGGCGGTCTTCTCCTGAGTGAAATGTAAGGATTGCTATTCTTCCGCCCTCTTTCATTACATCCGGCAGCTTTTGTAAAAATTCTTCCAGCACTTCAAATTCGCTGTTTACGTCTATCCTTAGTGCCTGAAAAGTTCTCTGGCTGGATTTTTTAACCGCATCTTTACGTTCTTTTTCAGGTATAAAAGAAAGTGCCTTTTCTATTGCCTTATATAAGTCTGTGGTGGTATTTATCTCTTTTTTCTTTCTGAATTCGTTAAATACCTCGGTTGCAATTTCTTTTGCATAAGGCTCATCGGAATTTTCTATTAACATACCCATAAATTCGTCTTTTGTAAGTTTCTTTAATCTTTCCGAAGCCGGTTCTCCCTTTGACGGATCAAGGCGTAAATCAAGCGGGCCTTCGTTTTTGTATGAAAAACCTCTCTCCGGGTTATCAATCTGCATGGAAGATACTCCAAGGTCTGCCATCAGGAAATCAAATTTACCGGCTGTCCTACTGACTTCATCTATATTTTTGAAATTAGTCCTTATAACCGTAAAAACATCCTCCGAAAAGCCTTTATCCCTTAATCTCTTTTCTGTCCTGACTATTTCTATAGGGTCTATGTCAAGGGAATATAAATGACCGCTGCCCTTTAATTTTTCAAGAATCTTACCTGAATGTCCACCATATCCCAATGTGGCATCAAGCCCCACATCTCCCGGTTGTACATTTAATACATCAAGAATCTCCTCCACCATTATAGGAATGTGCATTCCCGCAGGTGTACTGCCCTTGCTTATGACTTTTTCTATTGTATCGCCGTATTTTTCAGGATTGAGTTCTTTATATTTCTCACTGAATTTTCTCGGATGAGTACCTTTATAGCGTACTCTTCTCTTATGAATCTGTTCTTCGCCCATCTTTTCAACCTTTTTATGTTAATGATATTTAATTATATAGTAAAACATTTGATAAATCTACTTTTTCATGTTAAAATAGTATTATTATTTTGTGAGGTACAATGTAATGATCATTAACGAATCAGCTGAAAATTATTTAGAGACAATCCTTATACTCAGTAACAAATTACCTGTAGTACGTTCGGTAGATGTTGCTAATGAACTTGATTTTAAGAAATCAAGCGTAAGTATTGCAATGAAGAATCTTAAGTCCAACGGACACATAACGGTTACTGATGCGGGCTTTATATATCTGACTGAATCAGGCAGGGAAATCGCCGAAAAAGTCTATGAAAGACATCGTTTTATCTCATCATGGCTTATTTCCCTTGGTGTTCCGGAGGATATCGCCACAGAAGATGCCTGTAAGATGGAACATATTATAAGCAACGAAAGCTACGCTGCCATTAAGGATTACATCAAGGCTAATACTAAAGAGAATAATTAATAAAACGGTACATATCATAATGATATGTACCGTTTTTTTATAAACTGCATATTTTATTTTATCCCAGTGCCACATCAAGCACCATCATCAATGTAAAACCAACCGCAAAGAAGATTGTTCCCATATTGGAGTGATCACTGCCCTCTGTCATCTCAGGAATCAGCTCCTCCACAACCACATATAACATGGCACCTGCTGCAAATGAAAGCAGATACGGAAGCACAGGTATCAGAACTCCTGCCGCTAATACTGTGATTACTGCCGCAACAGGTTCTACAACTCCAGATAATGTACCCATAACAAAGGCCTTTTTCTTGCTCATGCCTTCTGATTTAAGCGGCATGGATACGATTGCGCCTTCCGGGAAATTCTGAATTGCGATACCTATGGATAATGCCAGTGCACCAAGCATATTGATGGAGCCGTTATTCCTTAACCATCCGGCACATACCACACCTACTGCCATGCCCTCCGGAATATTGTGCAAGGTAACGGCAAGGACAAGCTTTGTTGTTTTTTTTAAAGTTGTGGAAGGTCCCTCATCCGTACTGTCAATATGTGTATGGGGAACCACCTTATCTAACAAAAGCAAAAACAATGTGCCAATCCAGAAGCCTGCAAATGCAGGTATAAAGGATAACTTTCCCATTTTTTCTGACTGTTCTATGGCCGGAATCAAAAGACTCCATATAGATGCCGCTACCATTACTCCTGCGGCAAAGCCTGCAAGAATTTTTCTTGTATTTACTTTCAGTTCATTACGCATTATGAAAACACATGCCGAACCGAGAGTTGTTCCTAAAAAAGGCAGCAGAATTGTTATAATAAGGTTTTTGTTCATAAAATCATTCTCCTTCACTGCATGGAATAGATAATATACTTCTTATATTTCTGTTGTCAAGTAATTGAAGCCCTTTCAAGCCCTCATATATTACTTTATTCCAATCAGTGCCGGAAAGTTCCAGTTTTGAATCGTCATCAAATTCGATAAGACAACCCTGTGCTGCTTTACAGGTCTCGCTGCAGGCTATCCTGTACATATTCTTTCTGTTAATAAAGCCCATGTTTTCAAGCATATTTACCATTCTGTAAACAGTGGCAAAACCTATGTTTTTATCTTTTTTCTGGGCTTTATAATAAATTTCTTTAATACAGCTGCAGTTATTTTCAAGGATTATGTCCAATAACATTTCTCTCTGTTTTGTTATTCTGAAACCATTTTTCTTTAATTCATCTATTAAATACTTTTTTTCCATATATCCCGGTAATTAATCTAATTTAACTTTTGCATTTAAGTGATTGCTTTCTTTGTATGGTCTTACTAAGAGATATACAAAGCCAATTACAATAAGGATTGCGATTGCTGTGGCAACTGTAAATCCAAGGCCTGTGAATAATCCGCCGATATTATATACAACAAATGATACAAGGTATGCAAATACACACTGGTAAGCCACTGTTATCCAGAACCATTTTGCACTGTTCATTTCTCTCTTGATTGCACCGAGAGCGGCGAAACATGGTGCACAGAAAAGGTTAAATAACATGAATGAAATTCCGGCAAGCTTTGTTAAACCGATGAAGTCGAGAACACCAAATACGCCGACAACTTCTTCCTTTGCAACAAGACCCATGATTGTGGCAATTGTTGCACTTGCGTCACCAAATCCGAGTGGAGCAAATATCCACTTAATACCGTTTCCGATATGTCCTAATATACTGTCTGCAAGTTCCATATCAGGGTGGAAACCAAATCCGTTATCCCATCCGAATACTGAGCCTGCCCATATTACGATTGATGAAAGAAGGATAATTGTTCCCGCTTTCTTAATAAATGATGAGCCTCTTTCCCACATGCTTCTTAATACATTGCCTACAGTTGGAAGATGATATGCAGGAAGTTCCATTACGAATGGTGCCGGGTCTCCTGCGAAGATCTTCGTTTTCTTAAGAATAATGCCTGAGCAGATAATTGCTGCCACGCCTGCAAAGTATGCAAGAGGTGCTATCCACCATGCACCACGGAATAATGCTGTACCTATCATTGCGATAATTGGCATCTTGGCACCACATGGAATAAATGTTGTTGTCATGATTGTCATCTTACGGTCTCTGTCGCTTTCAATTGTTCTTGAAGCCATAATACCCGGAACACCACAACCTGAACCGATTAACATTGGAATGAAAGATTTTCCTGAAAGACCGAACTTACGGAAAATTCTATCCATAATGAAAGCTACTCTCGCCATATAACCACATGCTTCAAGGAATGCAAGGAATATGAACAATACAAGCATCTGAGGTACGAAACCAAGTACCGCACCTACACCGGCGATAATACCGTCAAGTATAAGGCTCTGTAACCAGTCTACACAATGAATTGCGTTAAGTCCTTTTTCTACAAGAACAGGTATACCAGGTACCCAGACTCCATAATCTGCAGGGTCAGGGCTTTCAAATTCGCCTTCCTCGTCAAGAGGTAACATACCGGCTATTGAGTATCCGGCTTCATCAAGGGAATCGGCATACGAACCGTAATTTTCTGAAAAAGCATCAAAGTCTGCATCTTCAAATGAATCTAATAAATCACCTGCGCCGATAACATCAGCTTCTGCTGCTTTTTCAAGAACTGCCTTAACATCATCATTACTGAAAATGTTCTCTTCAGCCCAGTCATCTGTTGCCTCACTGTACTTTGATGAACCTATTCCGAATAAGTGCCAGCCGTCTCCGAATACACCGTCATTAGCCCAGTCCGTAGCCCATGAACCGACTGTACTCATTGAAACAAAATATACAAGGAACATGATTGCTGCAAATATTGGAAGTGCCGCAAATCTGTTGGTTACAACTCTGTCGATTTTATCTGATACCGAAAGTTTCTTCTTGGCTGCTTTTTTGATACAATCTCCGATTATTGAAGAAATATATGTATATCTTTCATTTACAATAATACTTTCAACATCATCATCCTTCATATCCTCTAATTTCTTGATTTCTGCGGATACATCCGGAACATCCTTCATCATTTCTGCAATCTTATCATCTTTTTCCAGAAGCTTGATTGCGAAGAAACGTTTCTGTGAATCGTCAACACCTGTTACCTTATCCATTACTTCTTCAATAACGGATTCAACATCATCTGCGAAGGAATGAACAACCTGACTGATTTCTTTCTTTTTTGCAACTTTAACTGCCTGCTCTGCTGCTTCTTTGATTCCGCGTCCCTTAAGAGCAGAAATCTTAACAACTGTACATCCAAGCTTTTCACTTAACTTATCAGTGTCCACCGTATCTCCTGTTTTCTCTAAAATGTCAATCATATTGACAGCCATTACAACAGGTATTCCAAGTTCCATTATCTGAGTTGAAAGATAAAGATTTCTTTCAAGGTTGGTACCGTCGACGATATTAAGTATCGCATCCGGTCTTTCATTAATAAGGTATGTTCTTGCTACGACCTCTTCAAGTGTGTAAGGTGATAAAGAATATATACCCGGAAGGTCCATGATTGTTACTTCTTTATCAAACTTTAACTTACCTTCCTTTTTTTCAACTGTAACGCCGGGCCAGTTACCGACGAACTGGTTGGAACCGGTGAGTGCATTAAATAATGTTGTTTTACCGCAGTTTGGATTACCTGCGAGTGCAATTTTTAATGACATAATCTTCTCCTTTTTCTGATATATATTAATTTGTTTTAACTATCGCAAGTTAGTCTGGTATAACTCTTATGCAAAAAAAATTATTCTACCTCTATCATTGCGGCATCAGCTTTTCTTACCGACAATTCATAACCTCTTACGGTAACTTCGATAGGGTCACCGAGTGGTGCAACTTTTCTTATGTTAATCTCGACACCTTTAGTAATTCCCATATCCATGATTCTTCTCTTGACAGGACCATCCCCGGTAAGCCTCTTAACTTTTACGGTCTGTCCTATTGCAGCTTCTCTTAATGTCATCTTGAACTTACTCCTTTATACCATTATTTTATTGGCCATATCATTACCAATTGCGATTCTTGAATCCTTAACATTAACAATCATATTACCTCCAAGTCTGGAAATAACAGTTACACTAACACCAGGTACAAAACCAAGATTCTCTAAAAATCTTCTTGTCTCTTCCTTTCCACCAACTCTTGCTACAGTGCCTGTTGCACCTTCATTAATCATTGACAGCGGCATCATAAAGTTCCTCCTTCGCGTATGATAATTTTTCTCTTTTCGTTGGTTAGTATATACTAACGTTTATTAGATGTCAAGAATTTTTATTAGTGGTTTCAAATTATTTTGAGGCATAACAAACCCCAGCCCAAAAGACGGTTTGGCCATATATTCTGCCCGTTATTCTGTATGGAATCCTTAATGAGTTTTGCCTTTAAACGTTCTCCATACATAAAGAAATCATTCCCTTTTACAATCCCCCATTCCATAAGTATTGCTGCTGCCCCGGTCACAAAAGGTGCCGCAACTGACGTACCGCTTGCAAGCCTGTAGCCGCCTCCGGGGTATGGCGCTGATATATCTACGCCCGGAGCCGATATATCAGGCTTTACGGTTACAAGATTTTTAGTATTACCCCTGCCAGAAAACGGAGCATAGGAAAAAGTTCTTCCGTTATATGCACCCACTGTTATTACCCTGTAAGATGTGGATGGAATTGTAAGTGTAGTTTCCGGAACCGCACTTGTAAATCCGGTCTGCCCGGTAAGCATCGTTCTTCCGGAAATCCACAAATCTATTTTTCCGTCTTTAATACTGTCCGGATAAAACATTATCTGCCAGATTCCGCTTTTTACGTATACATTATCCGGAATAATCTGTAAAAGTATCTCGCTGTTATAACTGTATGGTGTGGCAGTTCCCACATATACATATATTAATTCATCAGTGCTCTTAAATTCATATATACCCTCACCTTTTGGCACAACATACCTTTCTCCGGAAGGATTTTCTATTTCTATGTAAAAATCATCCCAGTACCTTTTCCATATCTGTATGGCAATGGACTCTTCGTAATTTCCTACAATAAATTCGCACATTTTTCTCCGGTCATTAAGATTCACCATCGTATGTATACGCTTATCAGCTTCATTGCCTGCGCCGACAATCACATTATTTTTCCATATTTCCGTAACATAATCTATATATGTTTCAAACAGTGATGTTCCGTCATGGGCACCGTAGTTGTTTCCTATACTAATATTTATGGCAATCGGGCGGTTATTTTCCATTGCAAATTTTAATGCAAAATCCACTCCCTCCATAAGTCTTGCCGTACTGAAAAAATTATCTTCGCCAAGTTTTACAACTATTATATCCGACTTAAATGCCACACCGTTATTTCCTGCCGCAATACCTGCCACGCTTGTTCCATGTCCCGATTTGTCCATAATCAAAGACCTGTTATTTTCTGCAATGGCATTGTCAATATCTTCCCTTGAATAGACTCTGCCTGTAACTTCATCGTAAATAACGGCAATCCTTGTTTTGCCATCCACTATAAAATCAGGATGAAAATAATCAATACCGCTGTCAATTACCGCAACATATACACCCTCTCCTCCGTTCCCGTTTCTGTTTACATCAGGCTCCATGCAGGAAATTATTTTTGAATATAGCAGCTCATACTGAAGACTTCTGGGTTTTTCAATAAAAAGAACTCCATCGGTTTCTGCCAGCCTGTCAATATTTTCTCTTGGAATTCTGACAAGCCCGTATCCACCCAGGAGCTCTTTTATGCTTCCGTTTAATTCAGTAACTTCTGTAACAATATTATGACTGTATCTCACAATCAGTTCCCATACTCCGTCACTGTAACCTACATTAAGGTCATCGGTTTTAATCCGTTCCTTTTCAGGTACATCAAGTGCCAGTAACAGTTCTGAATCAATTTTTCCTTCCATATCATATCCTTTAAATGTTTTTATTATGTATATGAAGGAGATTCAATTAATATTTCTTTTTTAAGGCAGGTTGAATAAATGTAACAGCCGCCTGTTTCTTTTCCCGTAACTCTTGATATGGTATCCGCATACAATTCTAACTGCTTATGGTATCTTTCAACCAATGCTTTTTCGCCTGCCTTGCCCTGCTCTACCCTGTCCGTTTTGTAATCGACAATATATACTTTATCATCTTCAAAAAAGAAAGCGTCAACTATTCCCTGAACAAGAATCTTTTCATCTGACGGATATTCCTTGTCAATCATATCGGCACCAAGTTCCATAATAAAAGGCTGTTCCCTGAATAACAGTCCTTTTTTATATGCACTGCCCATTCTTTTTCCAAGATCTGTCTGTAAGAATTCTTCAAATCTTTTAAGATTGATTAAACCCGCATACTCTTCTGATATTTTACCTGCTGCCACCGAAGCCTTTAAATATTCCTCAATGGAGTTGTAATCTTTGCAGCAGTCATAATTAAGGATTTCAAAAAACCTGTGATAAGCCGTTCCTCTTAATGTGCCTTTGACTTCTTCATCCACGCCTTTCCTGAAACGTGGAACAGCTTTGGTTCTTTCGGGAGCGATTACCTTTGATGCCTCGTCCTCATTCTCTTCCATGGACATGTGCTTAATTTCCGAAACGGAATATTTAGACTTAAGGTTCTTTATCTCCTTGTGAGGATATATATATTCCACAGTATTTTTAACCTGTTCTGTGTCCTTTCTTCCGCTAAATGCCCGTCTGAACAGTTCGTTTATATCTGTCAAATCTTCTTTAACCGCATCTTTTACATTATCCGTAAGTAATTCATTGTCATAGCAGATATAATTATACTTACCGCAAAGTTCATCTGACTGCAATGCTCCAAGGATAAGCGAGCTGTAATTCTTATTGCCAAGTATAAACTTCATATCAATAATGCTTCTGTCTATATCTGATGTAAACTCTTCGTATTTTTTTGAAGAAACAACTCCTGTTACCACTAATTTCTGGACTGCTCTTGTAAGTGCCACATAAAGAAGCCTTATCTCTTCTCCCGTTCCTTCACGCTCGTATTTCTTTTTCATTATCTCCTTGAAAAGAAATTTTTGTTTTCTCCGGCTTTTCAAATCAACATAATCCATTGAAATGCCAAAATCTTCGTCTATAATAATTTTACTCTTTAAATCTTCTTCGTTAAAACGTTTATCGGAATTACCGAGAATAACAACCGGGAACTGCAAACCCTTACTTTGATGTATAGTCATTATTCTCACATAATTGTTATCATTGCCTGCATTGCCCGCTTCACCGAAATCCACATCGTAATTTCTTATTTTATCAATGTATCTTACGAAATTAAAAAGCCCCGAAAAACTTGTTTTCTCAAACTTCTCAGCCTGTAATATAAACATATTGATGTTCATTTTTCTTCTGCTGCCGTTTAAAAGGAATCCTACATAATCATAATATCCCGTCGAATATATAAGTTCCGACACAAGTTCCCTTATAGTCATAACACCTGCTTTTTTACGGTATTCTCCTATAAAATTCATGAATTTCCTGCACTTTTTAGCGGTCTCTCCGTCACCTTCACTAAACTCGCAAAGACAATCATAGTAATTTTTTTTACGTCTGTTGCCTTTTATCAATGCCATTTCATTAGCGGTAAATCCTGCAAAATATGACTTCATAACTGCTAAAAGCGGAATTTCCTGTCTTTCGTTATCAATGACCTTTAATACATCGATTATAAGCCTTACTTCATAAGCGGAAAAATATCCCGTTGTTGATGCATAATCCGCAGGAATTCCCATATTACCGAGGGTATCCACATATTCCGGTCCTGCGTCTTTACCACTTCTTAAAAGAATTACAAAATCCTTATATGTAAGATTCTCATTCTCTGCCATAATCTCTTTAATTCTCATAGCTGCAATTTCAGCATTAATTATGCTCTTGGAATCATCGTTATAATCGTCACTTTCTTTGACATACATACATATATCCGTGTCGGTGTTAATCTCATCCTTGATATTTCCACCGTAATTGAGTGCTGCGTCATCATTATATTCAATATTACCAACGCTTTTTTTCATAATACGCCTGAAAATATCATTAACGGAATTAATAACATTAACGGTACTTCTGAAATTCCTATGAAGCTCAATCTTGCGTTCCGGCGATTGCTCTTCCGTATATGTATTGTATTTGTCTATAAATATTTCAGGTCTTGCCATTCGGAATCTGTAAATACTCTGTTTTACATCGCCTACCATAAATATATTATTGCAGCCAAACCTGCACCTTGATACGGCATTCAGTATTTTCTCCTGAATGTAGTTACTGTCCTGATATTCATCTATATATATTTCATCATATAATTCAGAAAGTTCATCTGCTACATGGGTATACTTTTCTGTTTTTCCCTCTTTTGACACAAGGATTTCAAGTGCCCTGTGGGCAACATCCGAGAACTCTGCAATTTGCCTTTCTTCTTTGGCCTCCCTGTATCTGTCTGCAAACTCAGTAGTAAAATCAACTACAGCAGTGATGCTTGTCCTTACGCATGCCACCTCGTCTATTATATCTTTATAAGGATAACAGCAGTATAAATCAATTATTTCTGTAATTTCTTTTTTGAGACTGTTTCTTTCTGCTGTAATGTAATCGCTAAGTTCCTTATCAGTACCTTTTCCTGCCCTTGGTTTTGTACGGAAATTCTTATCTGCATTGTTATTAAGTTCCGTAAAACTGTTACATTCAAGAAGCCTTGTAACCTTGCTTTTATCATCACATAAAACATCCCTTACCCCGCTAAGTCCGGGGTCTTCGCATAATTCTATGAGGTTATCATAGGATTGTGACATCTCATTCAGAAGTTCTTTTATATATGAAAAAAGATATTCTATGACAGGAGAAGCATTTAATTCCTCCTCATTATCAATGTCATATAATTTTGCACAGTCAGAAAGCCATTCCTTAGGCCAAGGGTGGCTTTCTGAGGCATCATAGAGTTTTTTAATAATATCAAAAAAAGGTGCTATTGATTTACCCTGTGTAAGACTGTTAATGGCAGTTATGAGATTTTCGTCATTGTTTTTAAGGCGTTCTTCCAGCAGTTCATTATATACATCTTCCTTAATAAGTTCTGTTTCGCCCTTATCTGCAATTCTGTATGAAGGCTCATAGCCTATGGTATTATAATAATTTTTAAGAATATAACTGCAAAAACTGTCTATCGTCGTGATTTTGGCATGGTTAATAAGAGCAATCTGTCTGATTGCCCGTCTGTTACCGCAATCCGCCTTGAGAATATCTTCAAAACGCTTTGTAAGACGCTCTTTCATTTCTCCTGCTGCTGATTTTGTAAAAGTCACTATTACTATTCTGTCTATATCAACCGGATTCCGTTCATCAAAAACACGGCTTACAATTCTCTCAACAAGAACAGCGGTTTTACCAGATCCTGCCGCAGCACTTACAAGAAGATTACAGTTTCTTTCATATATAGCGGTCTGCTGTTCACTTGTCCAGTTACTCATCTTTCTTATTCTCCAATCCGATTTTTGTGAAAAAATCATCCAGACTTATCTTTTCCCTTACGCGGTATTTTTCTCTTTTAATAACATTAAATCCGCAGATATCGCTGTATTTGCAAAAATCACATGCTCCCTCGTAAGGATTTATTGATATTCTGCCTTCGGTCATCTCATCTACAAGCTCTGACATTCTCCTTGAAGCATAACCTGCCATTGCCCTAAACTGTTCATCCGTAACAACTTTATCACTGTATGCCACATTATTGTCCCGTCCTTTTTTTACGGGTATTACATTGGACTCCTTATCCATATTATGATCAAGAAGCCCGATACTGTCATGTCCCACAATCCCCGATGGAATAAAATCCTGAAGAGTATCTTTTTTATCGGTTACCGGATCTTTAAGGGTATTATTAAAAACAGCGGCCGGAACTGCCTTAACGCTATCTTTTTCATACTCTTTAAGTGCTTCGTCAAGATATATGAGAAGCTGGAGTTTTTCTCCCGTAAGTATTTCTTCTTTGCTTATGGTATTTTCCCCCGACTTGTAATCAATAATTTTAATGTAGTTACTGCCGTTTTCTGAAGCTATATCAATCCTGTCGATTTTGCCGTTGACGGTCATGCCATTAATATTACGGATAAAATTATGTTCAAATGCCGCAGGAATAAAGCTTCCGGCGTTAATCTGTTCACCCATAGCCCATACGGTTCTGTTTACAATATCGGAAAGTCTCATTTTAAGAAATTCATTGGCTGCACTTTCTTTAAAGAAGGAATACTTATAGTCTGTGGTTATCTTATCAAAGGCTACATTTACAAAATCCTTTCTTTCTTCATCACTGAGACTTCCGAAATTAAGGCCGTTTTCCATAAGTGTACAGCCCATATATTCAAGTGTCTTATGGAAAATATCACCTATATCAATATTGGTTATCTTATGCTCCTGTCTTTCACCTATCCCAAGTCCGTAGGTAAGGAAATGAGAAAAGGCACAACCGGCATAGGTCTCTATCCTTGATACGCTTGCGGTAAGATTTTCACTGTAAAGCATTTTTGCGGCTTCTTTTGTAAGATTATCGGACATAACATTCTCATTAAAGCTGTCGATTATTTTCTTAATGATATTGCCATATACATCATCATTAACAAAATAAGAAATTACTGCTGCCAGATTTTTGTCCGCATCATAACCTTTGATTTTGGCATAATCCGATACAAGGTGGAAAGAGTTCTGTCTGTTAGTAAGAAAATCCGTTATATCAGGGTGGTATGGCTTAATATCGTACATATCACTTATTATCCCTATTACCCTTGACGGTCTTATCTCTTTACCATCATCGTTATACCTTCCATAACTTAAATACAGTGTATTTTCAGGTCTTGTAAAATTGAGATACAGGTAAAAATTCTGCATAAATACTTTTTCTTTAGGCGTCGGAGAAAGAACAATCTGCATATCGGAAAGCGTCATACGTTCCTCCTCAGACAAAATACCATGGTTATCTCCTGTTTTAGGAATAATTCCTTCATTGGCACCAAGTACAAAGAGCACCTTGATATTATCAATTCTTGAACGTTCCAGATCCCCAACCATTACACAGTCATTGGAGGGTGGAATTATACCCACCTTTATCTCTTCAAAGCCGGCATCCATAATTTCGGCAAATTCTTTTACCGTCATAGGCTCGTCACCTAACATATCATATATTCTTTCAAGTAATGTTACCACATGTCCGTAGCTTTTGCGAAATTCTTCCGCCTTATCCTCATCCTCCGTATTATCTGCCAGCATTTCCATCTCCTCATAGAGGTTTTCTTTTTCCATAAAATCATACACGGCATTGACGTAATCCGAGGCCTTGGTTCCCTTTGTCATGTCACTATAAAATTCTGAAATAAGGCAGCAAAAATCCTCTCTTACTTCATTAATTACATCAAGTCCCATTTCTTTTGACTTGTATGCTCTTACAAACTTTTCACAATATCTGTTAAAACCATTTATACCAAAAGCAAGAATATAATCCTCAAAAATATTGACTTTATCACGTTCAAATCCGCAAAGCCCGTTTTTCAGTACACGGAACACGGCTTCATAGGAAAAGCGTTCTTTAATAAGCGCAATGATACCTCTTATATATTCAACCATTGGATTACCTATAAGGCTTCTTTTATTATCCATAAAAAAGGAAATGCCCGATTCCTTAAAAATTCTGGCGGTTTCGTTGGCAAAATTATCCTTATCCCCAAGAATAACTCCTATATCGTTAAATCGGTAACCATGGGTTCTTACTTCCTTTAAGATGGCCGCCGCAGCATATTGAATCTCTTCTTTGCCGTTTAAATGCTCACTTATATGTATATCCTCCGTATTGCCGCCAAAGGTACTGCCGTTATATCTGAAAATATTTTCTTCCAGAAAATTAAGGGCAGGCGAATTACGGAAACGATATTTTGAATGGTCGCTTTCAATTCTTTGCATCAAAAAAGGAATACGGACATTATCAGCTATCACTCCAAGCTTCCTTATCATATCCTTACTCATATAAAAAAGCTCATCCATTCCCATATCCGTATTGATGTTATTTATGGCAGGGGATGAAATGGTAACCGTCACTATAATATTCTCCGCCTGCAGAGCAATTTTCTCTATCAGCCTGTACTGGACAGGTGTAAATCCCGTAAACCCATCAAATACAACAGTACTTCCCTTAAGTAAATCGGAATTATCAATGAATCTGTATAAAAGTTCCGGTTTATCTTCAACCGTAACAAACCTGTCCCTGATATAATTCTCAAATTCACTGTAAATAAGGCTTATGTCCTCTAACTTATCCCTGAGTCTGTCACTGCCTGCACTCACTGCTATCTCTTTAAGCATATCAGGCGTAATTCCGTACTGTTTCAGTTCTGAAATCATTGACTTCATCTCGCTGACAAAGCCCTGTCTTCTGCCTGCCTTAATAATACGGAAATCTGACTTTATATTATTAAGTATTTTTCTGACGATAAGATTTTTACCTGTATCGTCAATGGTTTCCTTAAGCTCTATCTGCAATTCTTCAAACACTCTGTAGCAGAGTCTTCCGAAAGTAAGTACATCTATATTAAAAACACCATGTGAGGGGTGCATCCTTACGACCCTTTTCTGTGCCTGCAAAGATGACTGCTCCGGTACTATAAATACATATTTTTTATCCGGATTGGCACAGGCTTCCTTAACTATATCCGAATATACATATTCTGTTTTTCCATGTCCCGAAGGACCATATAAAATTTTAATTGACATATTTCCTACCTTAAATGAATACATCTGTAATAATCAGATGTTGGAGTTATTCATGAGTACAAAGACCAAAATACTTGTTTTTAAAATGAAAGAGATAATCTATACTATCGTTTTCGCCGTCCTTGCTATCCTGCTCATCATTTTTCTTGTATTAATCATAAAAGGACACAGCAAAAAAAGCAGCGAGTCAGCCAAAAAATCCACCTTTTCTCCGGGTATATATGAAGCATCCATCGTATTGTCCTCAAATCCGGTAAATATTGAAGTTGTGGTGGACCATGAACAAATCAAATCAATCAGCATGGTAAATGTATCAGAAGCCGTTACAACAATGTATCCTCTTATATCTTCATCACTTACGGAAATTGCATCACAGATTGTTCAAAATAATTCGACAGAGAATCTTGTATTTAATGATGAAAATAAATACACCTCAATAATCCTTGTCAATGCAATTAATACAGCCCTCAGCAAAGCGGGACTCTGACATATAACGATTATATCATATTGAAATTTCCTTAACAATATTTTATACTTTTACCAAAGTACTGAAAAATGTACACTAAATATGTTAAAGGACTAATAATATGAGAGATAATTTTATAAGATGTGCCGCTGTTTCTCCCGATGTGACAGTCGCAGACCCCTTAGCCAATGAGCTTTCGATTAAAGCATATATGGATGAGGCAGCCAAAAATAATGTTTCGGTTCTGGTATTTCCCGAACTTTGTCTTACAGGATACACATGTAACGATCTTTTTTTACAGGATACACTTCTTAAGAACTCTCTTGACGCAGTAATCCGTCTTGCAGAATATACAAAAGATAAGAATTTTATTGCCTTTGTAGGGTTGCCTTTTATGTACGGTAATTGTCTCTACAATGTCGCCGCCGCATTATGTGACGGCAGAATTATCGGTCTTATCCCCAAAAAAAATCTTCCCTCTTATTCGGAATTTTATGAAACAAGACATTTCACCCCGGGTTTTGACGAATGTGTCAATGTAACAGTCGGTGACTGTTCCGTTCCGTTTGGTTCAAAGCTGTTATTTGCGTGTAAAGATATTCCATCCCTTGTTATCGGGGCTGAAATCTGTGAGGATGTATGGGTTCCCTTACCTCCTTCCATAAATCATGCCCTTGCAGGTGCTACGGTAATCGTCAACTGCTCTGCCAGTGATGAAACTGTCGGTAAGGACCGGTACCGCAGGGATTTGATTTCCGGTCAGTCAGCCAGACTTATATCTGCCTACATCTATGCAAATGCGGGTGAGGGTGAATCCACACAGGATCTTGTATTCGGCGGACATAATATAATAGCCGAGAACGGAACCGTTCTTGCGGAATCAAAGCGTTTTAAGAACGGAATAATCTATGGTGACACAGACCTTGACAGACTTAAAAATGAGCGCAGAAGAATGACAACCTTCCCTAATGTTTCAAAGGATTATACTACTGTTTATTTTTCCCTTGCAATTAAGGACCTTTCATTAAACAGGTTTTACAATATGACGCCTTTTGTCCCATCATCCGTTGAAGAAAGAGAACTTCGCTGTGAAGAAATCCTTTCCATCCAAGCAATGGGACTTAAAAAGAGACTTAAACACACGGGCAGTAAGCATGCAGTCATCGGTATATCCGGCGGTCTTGATTCAACTCTTGCCCTTTTGGTAATCGTCAAGGCTTTTGATATGCTTTCGATTCCTCGCGAAAATATAATTGCCTATACGATGCCTTGTTTCGGCACAACTGACAGGACTTACAACAATGCCTGCAATCTTGTTGCCGCATTACATGGCACTCTCAAAGAGGTAAATATCAAAAATGCCGTTAATATCCATTTTGAGGATATCGGTCAGGACCCTGACAAACACGACATAACCTACGAGAACTGTCAGGCAAGAGAAAGAACACAGATTCTTATGGACGGTGCCAACCTGTATAACGGTATGGTTATCGGCACCGGTGATTTATCAGAGCTTGCTCTTGGCTGGGCAACCTACAATGGCGACCATATGTCAATGTATGCCGTCAATTCAGGTATTCCAAAGACCCTGGTGCGCCACCTTGTGCGTTTCTATGCCGATACCTGCAACAATGACACCTTAAAAAACCTGCTTCTGGATGTACTTGATACTCCTGTAAGTCCTGAACTTCTTCCTCCTGTGGATGGCAAAATCTCCCAGAAAACAGAGGACCTTGTCGGACCTTATGAGCTTCATGACTTTTTCCTTTATTATATTTTACGTTTTGGATTTGCTCCCGATAAGATATACAGAATCGCAAAAATTGCGTTTAAAGATGTCTATGATGACGCTGTAATCCTTAAATGGCTTAAGGTATTCTACCGCCGTTTCTTCAGCCAGCAGTTCAAACGTTCCTGCCTCCCTGACGGACCTAAGGTCGGCTCTGTTGCCATCTCCCCAAGGGGTGACCTGCGCATGCCTAGTGATGCCTGCAGCAGGATATGGCTGGACACGATTGAGAAGATGTGAGCCGGCGAGGCCGGGGGTGTGAGTTGGCGAGGCCGGGGGGGAGCCGGCGAGTCCGGGGATTGTGAGCCGGCGAGGCTGGGGTGTGTGAGCCGGCGAGGCTGTTTCCCGCTATTTGGGTAGAGATTTCCGGTCGGCGGCACTGGGATTCTCTACCCTTTCGGCCGATTTTCGTTATTTGGGTAGAGATTTCCAACCGGCGGCACTGGGATTCTCTACCCTTTCGGCCGATTTCCACTGTTTGGGTAGAGATTTACATCCGGCGGCACTGGGATTCTCTACCCTTTTCGGCAGATTTTCGTTATTTGGGTAGAGATTTCCAACCGGCGACACTGGGAATTTTCTACCCTTTCGGCCGATTTCCGCTGTTTGGGTAGAGATTTCCAACCGGCAGCACTAGGATTCTCTACCCTTTTCGCCTGTTTCACGCTGTTTGGGTAGAGATTTCCGGTCGGCGGAAATTGGATTCTCTACCTTTTCGCCGGTTTCCCGCTATTTGGGTAGAGATTTCCAACCGGCATCACTGGGAATCTCTACCTTTTTTGCACATTTCCGCTGTTTGGGTAGAGATTTGCAACCGGCATCACTGGGAATCTCTACCATTTTCGGCAGTTTCCCGCTATTTGGGTAGAGATTTCCAACCGGCGGCACTGGGATTCTCTACCCTTTTAGCCGTTTCCCACTGTTTGGGTAGAGATTTCCAACCGGCAACACTGGAATTCTCTACCCTTTTCGCCTGTTTCACGCTGTTTGGGTAGAGATTTCCGAACGGCGGTTACAGGAATCTCTACCTTTTCAGCTGATTTTCACCTTTTGGGTAGAGATTTCCAACAAGCAAGCTTGGGATTCTCTACCCTTTTCGGCTGTTTTTCATTATTTGGGTAGAGATTTCCGAACGGCGGTTACAGGAATCTCTACCTTTTCCGGTCGAAATCAGCTGTTTGGGTAGAGATTTCCTATCGGCGGCTCCCGGATGCTACTCGTTATACGGGACTAAGTTTTTTCTGTCTTAATGTCCTGATACAGTTTTCATACGAAACTCTCCGATTTTTTTCGTTGTAGACGACCGAATACAATCGTCTGCAACTTTTATCGTTCATATTTTCGCATGAATTTATCTTTTGGACAATACGGAGGTCGGTTTGACGGTTACGACAATTTGAAGGTCAGAAACAAAAAAGCAGCTTTGGCTGCTTTTTTATGCCTAAAAAGGCAAAAATTGGAAAGCAAAATAAGCCGAAAATTCGGAGATTACTGACAGCTGTCTGAATTTTTCACGAGCTTTTCGGCAAGTTCTTCACTAAGTTCGGTGGCAATCTTTTTTGGGCTACTTTGGTGACTGCGGCTTTGATGACTTTACCCACTGCTGTTCCCAGATCATTTCCATACTCTACAATGGATTTGTACAGTTTTTTGAATTATGATTTTAATTTGTATTAATGTTGCTGAAGCTTATATTCTACACTGACCATTTTATATACTTCAACGATTGCTTCTTCTTCGCTGTTGTGATAAAAGTATGAACTGCTACCTCTTTCATTATTGTGGTATGTTGCCCAACGTTTAGCCTTCTGATCATAAAAATACCCTATGGCATACGATCCACAAGACTGGGCATTTAAAACAATTGGTACAGATTGCAATTTCGATTCAATTTTTTTGATCTTTTCAAGTGGTTTTTCATGTGCCTCTACTTCTTCACAAACCGAATCATACAAACGCTCTATTACATCAATTTCATTTTCTGATTTTTTGGTAATAAAATAAAATTCACCACACACATAAGATTTCCACAACTTGTCGTTTTCATCAAAATAATACCCCATCCCCCTGCTATCGGTTTTATGTTGATTAAAATATACCTTAACGCTACCGATTTTTTTACTAAGTTTCTTTATTTCTGAAAGTAATTTTTCTTTTTTAGACATATCATCTTCTCCAATTCTTTACAATGTTCATGTTATACTGAACAAGGATTCAGCATCTGTCGGCATATATAACATACACCGACAGATACTGCTCACCATTTATAACATACTATTATTTAATTTCTTTCAAAATGCCAAACGTTTCTAACCAACTGCCGCTTAGGGGAGTAACATACTGGGTAGCTCCTCCCTCCATATCAAGCCACGATTCGGCAAAGCCTTGTAATCCGTATGTGTAATCGATATCCTCACCCAGACCTTTCACAGCTTTAGCTGCACTCTCACGATAATTCTTATAAGCTTTCACTAATTCATTGAAATCTTCTTCGTATACCTTTTGGGGTGATATTTTATTTAATTCGGCTATATTTTCGTTTTTGATACAATCAATAATATCAAAATAATGCGTATTATCAAAAGTACCGTGATGATAAGCAGATTCATTAGGTATATATGGAATCGCACGCTGTCGACAGGAGGGTTGAGCCGTCGGGAAATTTCTACCTTTTTCTGGATTTTTCGTTGTTTGGGTAGAGATTTCCGGATAAAGTCTATATAATGGTGTAAATTACAAATCTATATAAAAAGAGCCAAGTGCTCATCT
>OHCP01000216.1_pt1 | contig 27004 bp, 26 predicted proteins | sample 1566811 | NCBI WGS metagenome assembly OHCP01 (sample SAMEA3879591, study PRJEB24766) | human gut metagenome | biome: human-associated habitat; feature: feces | place: USA | collected 1985/1987
TTTTTTTTTTTTTTTATTCATTCGTATTATTATCTTCTAATACTAACCAAATATCTCCGCTATTCATGTTCTCAGGTTGTGTTTTAGATACATAAGTAGAATTACTCTGCCATTCAGTAGGAATAATTCCTTCAGTAGCAGTTTCACAAGTGAATATAAGAGTATTTCCATCTACAGTTAAACTTTTAACATTATCTGCATAAAGTTTTTTTCTGATAGTGTCTGTGATATCGAAATATATTTCTTGTGTATCAGTTGTTACTATGATTTGCCCTTCAACAATAGGAAGAGAATTTAGTTGAGTACTCAAAATTTTATAAGGTGCAAATAATGCCATAGTTTTCTCTCCTTTTTAGTAAAAGATTGCGCGGACACCGATTATGTAATCTTAAACCGGCCTCCCGCATTTTTATTATTCAGTAACTTCTTCTATTGTTCCCCATACTAATTGAGCATCGCTAGCAGCTTTATCAGCATATTTTTTAACACCAGCAATAGTTGCAGAATCTGCAGTATCTGTTTCAGCATTTCCTAATAAAGTAGTTTTTACTGAGTTAGCACTTCCAGCAGCATCATAAGCAGAAGTATCTGTATAAGCAGCACTTCCTAATCCATGAACTGCAACATCTTTTCCATCAACAGCAACTGTACCATCTGTAGTACCTTCAGCAATAGCTTGAATAGCGCTATCAGCTTTTCCTAATGATGTTTGAACATCATCAGCTAATTTTGCTTTTGTTACATTTTTATCTAAAATTTTAGATGTAATAACATTATCATCGGCAATTTTAGCACTTGTAACTGCATTATCAGCTAAAGCATCTGTATCAACACTACCATCTACGATTTCAGCACTAATTGTGTTTGTAGTTTGATCAATAGTTAATTGAATTTGAGCTGCACTAGCTTCTGCTTTATAGATATCTACTAATGTTCCTACATTGATGTATAATACATCTTCGCTATTAGCAATTACCATTTTAATAAAAGTTCCTTGAGTTCCTTCAGCATCTGCATTAACAATTTCAGCAGAACTTACAACCATATCTTTAGGAATATCAATTGTTCCTACTGTTGTTTCACCTTGTTTAATTGTATATGTTTTAGCCATTCCTTCTGTTGTTGTAGTTGTATCAACAGTAACAACTGAAGCTGTTCCACCTGTTCCAATAGCTACTTTTAATTCATTGATTGCAGCAACTAAACTTGCTTTTGATGTAGTTGTTAAATCAGCTAAAGCTCCTGTTACGTCATTAATCATTTTTAAGATAGAACCATCATCAGCAACTCCACCTTTTAATGTGTCTAAAGCTGAATTAATAGAAGAAATATCTCCTTCGTTAGTAGCAATTCTTGCGATTGCAGCTGTTAAATCTGCGGCATTAGAGATTTTTGTTTCTCCTAAATATAGATTTTTATCATCTGTTGTATAATAAAATGTATTATCATTTTTTGTAGCAGCAGTATATTGAGCAGCTGTACCTCTTAAAAATTTTACATTAGCCATATTTTTTTCTCCTTTTTTAAAATTTTAATTATTTTATGTCCTCCCATATTAGAGAAGAACTATTATTTCCCCCAAGCATTGTATATTGATTAGTGTTATTGTTCCAACGATAAATACTATCTTCTGTTACATATAGAATTCCTTCTGTCCCAACATCAGGAAAATCACCTTCGTCTGCAAAGATAATATTTTCTTTTGGGGAATTTGTTAATTGGAACCACTCATCATTTTCATATTGCCATAATACTTTAGTTTCATCAACGAAATAGAATGTGTCTACTGGAGAAATCATATCTTTTCTAAATTGTTCTGTTGGCAATTTAATTATTTGTTTAAATGCAGTTCTTATATTTGTGTCTAAATAAATAGATTGTTCATCAGTAACAAAAATCAATTGACCTGAAGTAATTGGCAAATCTTGAAGTTTTTTCTGAGTTGTTACAATAAATTTTATCGTATTAGCCATTTATAAAAATTCCTCCTTTAAAAAAATTCTAATTCCATTGGTGCTTGTGCTTGTTCTATGATGCTTTTAATATCATCTTCTGTCATATAATCAACACCTTTAACAGGAGTTTTACCATTGACAGTAGGAACTATTCCAGCATCTACTTCACTTCCATCTGTTAAAATACAGATTAAATGATTATTATCAGTAATTGTAATATCAGCAATAGAAATACCATCTTGAGGAGTTGGAAAACTCATAGTTAAAGATTGTCCTTCTTTAGTAGTAATAACTAAATCTGTATCTTTTATTTCTATATTTGAGATTCCAGAAACGGCCCCAGCCGCAAGCTTCTTACATAAAGCATATGTTATTAAATCCATATAAAACCCTCCTAGATGTTTATTAACTATAATTATATTAAATTTTTTCTAAATCAGTTTAAGGTAATTGCCCATTAATCAAGGGCAATTTTATTTAGTTTTTATTAACAAAATTTTATATATGTAAAATGAGAAAGGAGAGAAATCAAAATGTTTAACATTGAAAATAATAAATTATGTTTCACTCGTGGAGATGTTGTTACTTTTAATCTTTCAATAGATGGATATGTATTTAAACCAGAAGACAAAATTGCTTTCAGGATTTACAATAAAGGTAAATTAAATATGAAACCACTATCAGAAACAATAGTTACAATAGAAGAATCTTCTGCTATGGCTAAAATTATTCTTTCTTCTGCGGCAACAAGAATTGGAGATATAATTAATAAACCAGTTGAATATTGGTATGAAGTAGAATTAAATGATAGTCAAACAGTTATTGGCTATGACGATCAAGGACCTAAAGTTATTGTATTATATCCGGAAGGTGAAATAAAAGGTGATGCAAATGAATAGTACAGGAAAATTAACAGCAGAAAATGTATTAAATGGAAAATTAAATTTCCCACTTGCCGCTGATGGTATGGATACAACAGACGCAGATGTTGTCGCTGAAGATATATTAGAAGGAAAAATTGCTTACGCTCAAGGAAAGAAAATTACCGGTAATATGAAATATTTAGGTGATTTAGAGCTTGCGGCAGGCATTGATGAAGTAATCATAGATCCAGGCTATATTACAGGAGGAGTCATTGCTCCAGTAACAGCTGAGATTGATGAAAATATCATTCCAGAAAATATTAAAAGTGGAATATCTATTCTAGGAGTCGAAGGAAATATGATGACAGGACTAGATGCAATGGATGCAACAGCGACTTCCGCAGATATTTTAAGTGGAAAGACAGCATATGCGCAAGGTAATAAAATAGTAGGAACATTAGTTGTAACGGATAATATTCAAACAGAAGAAGAATTGGCTACTTCTATTGGATTAACACCAGATAAAATAAAAAAAGGAGAAATTATTTTAGGAGTAGAAGGTACTTTTGGTATTGACACATCTAACGCTACAGTTACTGCTGATGATATTGCTGAAAATAAAATTGCTTATGCAAATGATGAAGAAATAATAGGAACAATTCCAGTTAGAAGTGGAATTTATAATTCAGAAAATATAAATTGCACTGTTAATACAGCTGGAATGAGAATTTCATTACCTATTGAAGAAAAAGTTATTTTTGAAGCAGGTTCTGAAATAGTCACAAATCAAAATAATTTTCAATTAGCTAATGCTATTGAGTTAAAACCAGAAGATATTTTAAGTGGAAAAACTATATTAGGAATAAATGGTACTGCTACAAGTGATTCAGATGCAACTAGTAATGATCTAGTATTAGGTAAAGAAGCGTATGTAGATGGACAAAAAATTATTGGTACTATTGAAGTACAAGCAGGAGATATTGTCTTACAAAATGAAATTCAATATGTAGAAGATATTGATGGAGATTACTTCAATATCAATATGAATGATGATAATAAAAAAATTATAGCATCTTTAGAAGAGGTTATTGAAGATTTTGAAAAAGAATTACATTATCGTATAACTGCTGCCAAAATAGCAGAATTAATTGGACTTACTCCTGATAAGATAGTTCAAGGAAATACTATATTAGGTATTGTTGGAACTGCTGGACAATCTGGTATAGACACTTCTGATGCAACAGCTACATCAGAAGATATAGCATATGGAAAAACAGCCTATGTTAATAACGAAAAAGTTACAGGTACAGTAGACAATGTACAAACATATGATACATATCATAATGGACCTTCTTTCAATCCAGCTGTAACTGAAGATATTAGCGAAAATACTGAATATAATACTATTGGCATTAAACATAATATAGCTACAAATACTTTATTAAGAAAAGATTCATATTATCAAGCTGATGTTAAAATGCAAGATATGGCAACTGCAATAGGTCTTACTTCAGATAAATTAAAAACAGGAGAAACAGTATTGGGAATTACTGGAAATTAGTTGAAAACTATCAAAAATTTTGATATAATAAATATATAAAAATATGGAGTTTTCTGTATTTTTTAGAAAAATAAAGGCGGTGTTAGCGATGGTTAATGTTTTTGGGAAAAAAGTTGTTAGCTCTGTTTTGGCAGTGCTTATTCTCCTTTCAGTATTTTTGACATTACCTATGACAGCGGAAAATGTAAATGCAGCGGTTTCTGCTCCAACAAATTTAAAAGTAACAGAGTATTCAGACAAAGCTGCAAAACTAAGTTGGTCTAAGGTTGCTGGTGTAACAGGTTATTTGGTCTATTATAGTACGGATAATTCAAATTTCACTAAACTAAAGACTATCAATTCACAATCTACAACATCTTATACAGTTGGTGGACTTACAGCAGGAAAAGCTTATTATTTCGCTCTTATCTCTTATACTGATATTAACGGAAAAATTACAAAAAGTGAAAGAACATCTTCTCTTAAAATTACTGCAACAAGCAGTTCATCAGTTCCAGCACCATCAAATCTTAAGGTTGCTGAATATTCAAACAGTGCAATTAAGTTGACATGGACTAAAGCACCTGATGTGACAGGATATTATGTTTATAGAAGTACAGACGGAAAAAAATACTCAAAAATAAAGACGCTTAAAGCCTCAACAACAGCTTATACAAATACTTCTCTTACAGCTGGCAAGAAATATTATTACTCTATTGCATCATATAAGAATACTTCAACAGGTGCAGTAGCTATTGGCCCAAAGAGTAGTGCTGTAAATGCTTTAACAATAAGCAGTTCAAAATTATCATATCCATCAGGATTTGCGGTTAAAGAGGTTGCTACTGACGCTATAAAGCTTGTTTGGAATAAATCATCTAATGCTTCAGGATATTATATATATAGAAGCATTGATAATAAAAATTTCAGCAAGATAAAAGCATTACCATCTTCATCAACTTCATATACTAATACAGCTCTTTACTTAGATACTACATATTACTATAAGATAGCTTCTTATGTTAATTCTAATGGTTCAATAGGTTTAAGTGATAAGAGTCCAGCAGTTAATGCAAAAACTACTTCAACTTCAGTTAGTTTTACTTCAAAAACTTCAACCTCGACTACTATAACGCTAAATTGGGATTATCCATCAGCGACAGGCTATCAGATTTATAGACTTGATATAAATACTGGAAAATATGTAAAAATTGCATCAACTTCAGCTAAGTCATATACTGATAAAAATTTGTCATCAGATAGATATTATAATTATAAAGTAAGAGCTTATCTGGTATCTGGAGGAATAACAACATACTCACCTTATAATAGCGTTAGTGTAAAAACTTGTTTGCCAGCTGTTAAGGATTTTAAGGCGGTTTCACAGACATACTATTCTGTAAATCTTAGTTGGACAAAACAAAATGGGGCAGTGAATTATGAGATTTATCAGCTTAGTCCAGATTCACAAGTATATAAATTAATAACAACCTTAAATTCTGATGCTACAAGCTATATGGTAGATAATCTTACTGTTAATACAACATATAAATTCAGAATCAGAAGTGTATCTTCGAGCAAAAGCTATAGTGATTATTCTACTTTAAGTATTACAACATTGGGTGCAACAGATGATATTATAAAAGCTAATGAACTATATGATGAGATAAACAAATATAGAAAATCAATAAATTTAATGCAACTTAAAAGAGATGTCTCTCTTGATTCTATTGCGATAACAAGAGCAAAAGAAATAAGTCAATGCTTCTCTGATAATCGACCAGATGGCACAGGTTGGAATACATTGTTGGAAGAAGAGGGTCTGGGGGATTATAGATTTGCAGGAGAAAACATTGCAAAAGGAATGCCAGACTCAGCATCTGCCGTCAGTGTATGGCTAAACAGAAGTGTAGAAGGAGGTAATATCAGAGAGGCTATATACACAAAAATCGGTGTAGGTGTATATTGTTATAGAGGAGTTTATCATTATGTGGCTATATTCTATCGCCCAATGAAAGGATAAATTCTAAATAAAATTATGCGAAAAGTCTTGACAAAACACAGAAATCAGTATATACTATTTGAGTACAACAAAGTAAAGCGGTACGCTTTCACCTATGAGGTTTAGCTGTCATGGGTCAATAACGATTCTGTGAGAACTTTTTGCGTTCTCTGATTATGCTTATTGACGCACGGATAGCTACGGCTGTACCGTGCGTTTTCGTTTTATAGTTATGTGTGGAGGTGCTTTAACATAGGCAAGCAGGAACTTCAGATAAATGAAGAAATTCGTGACAAAGAGCTGCGTATTATCGGCTCAAACGGTGAACAACTCGGAATTATGTCCGCTTCTCAGGCTTTATCTAAAGCTGAAAGTATGAATCTCGATCTCGTTAAGATTGCTCCTCAGGCAAAACCCCCAGTCTGTAAGATTATGGACTACGGAAAATATCGCTTTGAGCAGGCTAAGCGAGAGAAAGAAGCAAGAAAAAATCAACATGTTGTTGATGTTAAAGAAATTCGTCTTTCGCTCAATATTGATACCCATGACTTTAACACTAAGCTGGCTCATGCAAAGCGTTTTGTTGAGGCTGGAAACAAAATTAAGGTTTCTATACGCTTTCGTGGAAGAGAAATGGGACACCCTGAGCTTGGTATGGATGTAATGCAGAAATTTGCAGAATCTTGTGCAGAATTTGCGAATATTGAAAAACCAGCAAAGCTTGAGGGACGCAGTATGCTTATGTTCTTAGGACCGAAAACAAAGTAAACCGATTATTCGGAACTAAAGACTATATAAGTGCTTTCTTTATGGGAGCAAATCAGAACAATAAGGAGGAGCAATAAAATGCCCAAGATTAAGACACACAGCGGAGCAAAAAAACGTTTTAAGCTTTCAAAGAGCGGTAAGGTTATCCGTGCTCATGCAAACAAAAGCCACATCTTAAACAAGAAAACAACAAAGCGTAAGAGAGGTCTTAGAAAGACTGCTGTTGCTGATAAGACAAATACAGCACAAATCAAAAGACTCATTCCTTACAAATAATTTAAGAGTATTACCGATTAGAACGGTTTAATGCACAAAACGGAGGTATTATATAAATGGCACGAGTAAAGGGTGCGTTGGCTACACGCAAAAGAAGAAAAAAGACACTAAAGCTCGCTCGCGGTTATTGGGGTGCAAAGAGCAAGCATTTTAAGATGGCTAAGGAAGCCGTAATGAAGAGCGGCAACTATGCTTATATCGGTCGTAAACAGCGTAAGAGAGATTTCAGAAGACTCTGGATTACTCGTATTTCTGCAGGCTGCCGTGTAAACGGTGTTAACTATTCAACATTTATGAACGGTCTTAAGAAGGCTGGCATCACACTTAACAGAAAGGTTCTTTCTGAGATTGCTATTGCTGACCCACAGGCTTTCACAGCTCTTGTTGAGAAGGCTAAGGCTGCTTTATAATTAAATTCAATGCACCTAAGTTTGCTCTTAGGTGCATTTATTTATATTATATTGAAAAGGATTTTTAATATGAAAAATATAATTTTAATAGGTATGCCAGGCTGTGGAAAAAGTACTGTGGGCGTAATTTTAGCTAAGATTATAGGATATTCCTTTCTGGATTCAGATTTGCTTATTCAGGAAAAAGATGGCAGACTTTTAAGCGAAATAATATCTCAGGAAGGTTTAGACGGCTTTAATAAGATAGAAAATAAAATAAATGCTTCGATAGATGTAAGTCGTTCTGTTATTGCGACAGGCGGAAGTGTTATTTATGGCAAAGAAGCTATGGAGCATTTTAAGAAAATAGGAATAGTTGTATACATAAGACTTCCTTATGAAGAAATTGCAAACAGACTTGGTGACCTTACACAGCGTGGAGTTTCTATAAAAGAAGGACAGACTTTGCTCGACCTCTATAATGAACGCATTCCGCTATATGAAAAATATGCAGATGTTATAGTTGATGAGAATGGTATGGCAATACCTGAAACAGCATTATATATAAAAGAGAAGTGCAATGAATATGATAACAAGCAGAGATAATCCCAATATTAAAGAAATTATTAAGCTGCAAAAAAGTGCAAAGCAAAGGAGAGATGCAGGCCTTTTTACTGTTGAGGGTGTAAGACTTTGCAGAGATGCGGCTTTATCAGGTGCAAAAATAAATAAGCTTGTATATACAAAACAAGCTATGGAAAAATATTCGGACGATTTCAAGTTAATATCGGATTCTGGCTGTGAAAAAATTGAAGTCAGTGCCGATATTTTCTTGAAAATTTCCGATACAAAATCGCCGCAAGGCTTGCTTTGCGTTATTTCTATGCTTGACAAAAGCATTTTAGTTGATAAAATAGAAAATACGGGGCGTTATGTTGCTTTGGAAAATATCAGCGACCCGTCTAATCTCGGAACTATACTTAGGACGGCAGAAGCGTTAGGTCTTGATGGAATAATACTTTCGGAAGATTGCTGTGATGTTTATTCGCCTAAGGTCGCAAGGGGAAGTATGGGGGCTGTGTTCAGAATGAAATTCTGCATTGCTGAAAACTTTACTGAGTTTATTTCTGAGCTTACTAAAAAAGGAATAAAAACATATGCCGCAACTCCGAGAGATGCTGTGTCTGTTACTGAACTTGATTTAAAGAGTGGAATGGTACTTATAGGAAATGAGGGTGCGGGTCTTACAGATGAAACTATTTCTGCCTGTTCACAAAGAATTAAAATTCCTATGGGAGGAAGGGCTGAATCCCTTAATGCGTCTGCTGCTGCGGCTATTTTGATGTGGGAACTTATCAGAAGTAAGTGATATGTTGCTGTGTGGAGGAATACTCTTGAGAAAAGATATAATATACTATCTGTGGCTGCAATGTGTATTTGGTGTTAATAATATTGCCTTTAAAAATGGTATGTCTTTTTTTAATACAGCCGAAGTTTTTTATAATGCTTCAGAGTATGATTATAAAATCTGCGATTGCTTCACACCTAATATTATAAAAAAGCTTATGAATAAGGATTTATCTAAGGCAAGGAAAATTCTTAATGACTGCGAAAGACTTGGATATGATATTATAGCATATAATGATGAGCTGTTTTCTGATAAGCTTCGTGCTATTTCTGCACCACCTGTTTTACTTTATGTTAAGGGTAAAATGCCTAAGCTTGACGGGAAATTGTCTGTTGCTATGGTGGGTTCAAGAAATGCAACAAGTCAGGGATTAAATGCAGCGAATGACTTTGCGTTTTCATTTGCTGAATCGGGGGCAACAGTTGTCAGCGGAGGTGCATTTGGTGTTGATACAGCCTCACATAGAGCTGTGCTTAATGCCTATGGAACAACTATAAGTGTTCTTGGCTGTGGAATAGATGTTGGGTATCCTATGGAAAATATTCCAATGTATGAGAAAATTGCAGAAAATGGTGCAGTTGTTTCGGAATTCCCACCAGGGTATCCGCCTATTGCAAAGAATTTTCCTCTTAGAAATAGAATAATCTGTGGACTTTCTGATTGTACACTTATTGTTCAGGCAGGAGAAAAAAGCGGTGCTTTGATAACGGCAAACGATGCTATTAAAGAGGGAAGAAAGCTTTTTTCTATTCCAGGAAGTATTTTTTTCAGAGAAAATAAAGGCTCTAATGAGCTTTTAAGGCTTGGATATTCAGCAGCAATAGAGCCAAATGATATTTTAAATTGGTATGATACTAAAAAGAATAACTTGAATTATTTTGCGAAAATAGATTATAATGAAAAAGTTGAAAAAATTTGTAAGCCGATTTTTGTTGAAGATAGTGTAGACAGCACTTCTGATTTTGCGATTGAAGAATCAAAACCAGAAGAAAAACCTATAAAAAAAATTCCGACAGATGTTTCAGAAGCTTCTAAAAAGGTATTTATGGTGCTGAGTGATGAGCCTGTGACAACTGATTATATTTCAGCGAAAACGGGTATGCCTATACACGAATTACTTTCGGCTCTTACTGAGCTTGAAATTTTTGGCTACATAGAATCAGTTGTCGGAGGTAAATATATAGCAAAAGGCTGATTTTAAGATAAAATAAATATTGCATTAAATTTATATTACGGAGGAAACTTGAGTGTCAAAGCTAGTTATTGTTGAGTCACCTGCAAAGGCTAAGACAATTAAAAAATATTTAGGTTCGGGCTATGAGGTAGTTGCCTCAATGGGTCATATAAGAGATTTGCCCGAAAAGCGTTTAAGTGTTGATATAAGACACGGCTTTAAGCCAAAGTATGATATAATTAAGGGAAAGGAAGAACTTGCAGAAGAACTTAAAAAGCGTGCTGAAAAAAGTGAAGAGATTTTTCTCGCAACCGACCCCGACCGTGAGGGAGAGGCTATTTCTTGGCATCTTGCATATTTGCTCGATTTGCCACTTGATGAGAAAAACCGTGTTACATTTAATGAAATTACACAGACAGGTGTTACAAATGGTATGGCAAATCCACGCTGTATAGATATAGACCTTGTTAATGCACAGCAGGCAAGACGCATTCTTGATAGACTTGTTGGTTATAAGCTTAGTCCGTTTCTTGCACAGAAAATCAGAAAAGGTCTTTCTGCAGGTCGTGTTCAATCTGTTGCAGTAAGAATTATTGTCGATAGAGAAGAACAGATTCGTGCATTTAAGCCTGAGGAATATTGGACTATTGATGCAAAGTTTATTCCAAAGGGTGAACGCAAGGCTTTCCCAGCGTCACTTTATGATAATATCGAGGGAACACTTCGCATTAAGGATAAAAATAGTAGCATAAAGCTTGATATTCGCAATGAGGAAAAGGCTAATCAGATTCTTGCTGAACTTGAAAACGAAAGCTTTAAGGTTGGCAAGGTTAAGAACGGAAGAAGAACAAGAAAGCCTGCTCCACCGTTTATTACTTCAACTTTGCAACAGGAATGTTCAAGAAAGCTTGGCTTTCAATCTAAGCGTACAATGCGTATTGCTCAGGAACTTTATGAAGGTGTTGAAATCGAGGGAATGGGTGCAGTCGGTTTAATTACTTATATGAGAACTGACTCTCTAAGACTTTCTGATGACGCACTTAATGGTGCAAGAGATTATATTCAGCAGAGATGGGGAGATAAGTATCTTCCGTCTGAACCGAGAAAGTATAAATCTCGTTCAAATGCTCAGGACGGACACGAAGCTATTCGTCCAACAACAATAGAGCTTTCACCTGATAAGGTTAAGGATAGCCTTACACCAGAACAATATAAACTTTATAAAATTATTTGGGAGCGTTTTATTGCTTGTCAGATGTCTGATTGTATTCATAAGACAACATCAGCAGAAATTCTTGCAGGAAATTATATTTTTAAGGCATCGGGCTATCGTGTGGATTTTGATGGTTTTACAGTTCTTTATGTTGAAAGCAAGGATACTGATGAGGAAAGCGAACAAGAGCTTCCACCACTCAAAGAGGGTATAGAACTTCGTGTAAAGACTATTTCGCCAAATCAGCATTTCACACAGCCACCAGCAAGATATACAGAAGCGTCTTTGATTAAGGCTCTTGAGGAATATGGAATCGGCAGACCGTCAACCTACGCGGCAACTATTTCTACAATTACATCAAGAGAGTATGTTAAGCGTGAATCTAAAACCCTTATTCCGACTGAATTAGGAGAGGTTATAACTAAGCTTATGAAAGAGCGTTTTCCGAAGATAGTAAATGTAAAATTTACTGCTCAGATGGAAAGTGACCTTGATACTGTTGAAGAGGGTAAGTGCAAGTGGCAAGATTTGCTTGCTGATTTCTATGGTGATTTCGATAAAACTCTTAAAAAAGCTAAAGAGGAAATGAAAGATGTTAAGATAGAGCTTGAACAGGATAAAACGGACATTACTTGTGAGCTTTGTGGCAGACAAATGGTTGTTAAGTTCGGAAGATATGGTAAGTTTATTGCTTGCCCAGGTTGGCCTGAGTGTAAGAACATCAAGAAATTTGTTGTTAAGGCAGGAGTTCATTGTCCGAAATGTGGTGGAAATGTAATAGTAAAGAAAACTAAGCGTGGCAGAGTGTTCTATGGTTGTGAAAATTACCCTGAATGTGATTTTGTTTCTTGGTATATGCCATCAGAAGAAAAATGTCCTAATTGCGGAGCTGTTCTTTATAAGAAAGCTGGCAAGAAGCCAACACTTTTCTGTCAGGCAGAGGGTTGCGGTTTCTCAAAACCACTTGAAGAAGAAAATTGATTTTTAGCTGTTATTGGAGTTTATATGGCAACATAAAATGGCATACGAAATAAGCTAGAAAATGAATAGCTTGCACAATCACCGAGATGGCATATTTAATATTTTGTTACCTCGTATAGTAAAGTTCCAGACTATAATGGTCGTGTTGCTATTCGTTATGATGGCAAGAAGTATTCAGAACAGATTATTTTGATTGGGATAGGACTGCTTGGTTTAGTGATTTTTAGATTATGCAATGAATATCCTTATAAATCTCGCTTGGAATGTTGAAAAATAGCTAACAAGAAAATAATTAACAGTAGAAAATTTAGTCATAATATTTTTTATAATTACTTTAGCAAGTTTGATAATCAGAGTCTTGAAAAAAGCCTTAGCAGTGAAAATGCCATTGTAAGAATGTTAGCTATATTGGATAGATGGGTAGGAAAACTCAAACTAATTTCTATCGTTTGAGAATGAATGTGTAAAACCGAAGCTGAGGTAAAGAATTATAAAAAATTATTCTTTGGCTTTAAAAGAGGTGAAATGATGTATATAAATGTAATTGGTGCGGGATTAGCAGGCTGTGAGTGTGCTTATCAGATTGCTAAGCGTGGCATAAATGTCAGGCTTTTTGAAATGAAACCAACAAAAAAGACAGCCGCACATAAGAGCGATTTATTTTGCGAACTCATTTGTTCAAACTCTCTGAAGGCACTTAGAATAGAAAGTGCCGCAGGTTTACTCAAGGAGGAAATGCGTAGACTTGATTCTCTTTTGATGAGATGTGCGGATAAGTGTGCTGTTCCTGCTGGAGGTGCTTTGGCAGTAAACAGAGATGATTTTTCTGCTATGGTGACAAAAGAAATCAGAAATAATCCGCTAATTGAAGTTATTGAAAAGGAAGTTACAGAAATTCCGAATAATGCGATTACTGTTATTGCGGCAGGACCTCTTGCAAGCGAAGTATTATCCGCAGAGATACAAAAAATCTGTGGCGGTGGATTGAGCTTTTTTGATGCGGCGGCTCCTATTGTGACGGCTGAAAGTATTGATATGGAAAAGGCATTTTTCGCCTCAAGATATGACAAGGGCGGAGATGATGCTTATATTAACTGCCCTATGAATAAAGATGAATATGAGGCTTTTTATGAGGCTTTGGTTTCAGCGGAAAGAACACCTTTGCATGGTGTAGATGTTCAGAATCCGAAGGTATATGAGGGCTGTATGCCTGTTGAGATACTTGCACAGCGTGGACACGATACACTTCGTTTCGGACCGATGAAGCCTGTCGGCTTGCGTGACCCGAGAACAGGACACAGACCTTGGGCGGTTCTACAGCTTAGGACAGAAAATGCAGAAAAATCGCTGTATAATTTAGTCGGATTTCAGACAAATCTGAAATTTCCAGAGCAAAAGAGAGTTTTCTCTATGATACCTGCTTTGCATGATGCGGAATTTATTCGATATGGAGTTATGCACAGAAATACTTTTCTTGATTCACCGAGAATATTAAATTCAGATTTTTCTATGAAAGAAAATGCAAATATTTTCTTTGCAGGACAGATTACGGGTGTAGAGGGTTATATGGAATCTGGTGCAAGCGGACTTATTGCGGGAATTAATGCAGTAAGACGACTAAATAATATCGAAACAATAACTCTCCCAAAAGAAACAATGATAGGTGCTTTGTCACGATATATTGCAGATGAGAGTGTTAAGGATTTTCAGCCAATGGGTGCAAATATCGGAATACTTCCTCCACTTGAAGAAAAAATTCGTGATAAAAGAGAAAGAGCAGCTAAACATTCGGCTTGTGCTTTAGATGCTCTTGAGAAAGTAAAGGTCGATTTCGCACTTGCTTAAAATCAAAAGAAAGGTTGGTAAATTGCAATGAAAATTATAGTTGACGCATTTGGCGGAGATAATGCACCTTTAGAAGTAATTAAGGGCTGTGTTAAGGCTCTTGAGGTTTATAATAATATTGAGATTATCCTTGTAGGAAGTAAGGAAATTATTGAAAAGACCGCAAAAGAAAATAATATATCAATCGCAGGAATCAGTATAGAAGATGCTCCAGATGTGATAACAATGGAGGACGAGGCAGGCGATATTATGAAGTCAAAAAATCAAAGCTCTATGGCTGTTGGCTTGAAGCTTCTTGCAAGTGGTGGTGCAGATGCCTTTCTTTCAGCTGGAAACAGCGGTGCTTTGATTATGGGTGCAACTATGATTGTTAAGCGTATTAAGGGTATTAAAAGACCTGCGTTTTCTCCGCTTATGCCAAAGGTAGAGGGACAAGTTCTTTTGATAGACAGCGGTGCAAATGTTGAGTGCCGTCCTGAAATGCTACAGCAATTTGGCATTATGGGTTCGGTTTATATGGATAAGATATGCGGAATTAAAAATCCTCGTGTTGCTCTCGCAAATGTTGGCACAGAGGACCACAAGGGCGGTGAGCTTCAGCACAAGGCTTTTGCATTGCTTAAAGAAGCACCGATTAACTTTATAGGAAACATAGAAGCAAGAGATATTCCGCACGATGCGGCTGATGTAATTGTTGCTGATGGCTTTACTGGAAATATTATCGTAAAGATGTATGAGGGTGTTGCATCTGCTCTTATGCTTAAAATTAAAGAGCTGTTTATGAAGAATTTTAAGACAAAGCTTGCGGCTGCACTTGTTCTTAAAGATATGAAAGAGCTTAAAGCATATATGGACTACAATAACTATGGTGCTGCTCCTATTATGGGTGTGGCAAAGCCTGTTCTTAAAACACATGGCAGTGCTAAGGCGGATACCTTTATCAGTGCGATTAAATCGGTTATAGATTATACAGAAAAAGATGTTATCGGAGAAATCCAGCGTGAGCTGGAGGTTCTGAAAAATGGAGGCTGATGAATTATGAATGCTCAAAGAAAAACTAACTTAGATGAGCTTGAAAACGCTATCGAATATAAATTTAAAAACATTAAGCTTCTGAAAAATGCTTTGACTCATTCATCATATGCGAATGAATCTAAGCACGGTGACAAAAGCAATGAAAGACTTGAATTTTTAGGCGATTCTGTTCTTAGTATTGTGGTTTCGGATTATATTTTTAAGAATTGTCCGAATTATCCAGAGGGCGACCTCAGTAAGCTGAGAGCGGCTCTTGTCTGCGAAAAGACATTATCTAAATTCGCAAGAACAATACACCTCGGAGATTTTATAAGATTAAGTCATGGTGAGGCAAATCTTCATGGCAATGAGCGTCCGTCAATCCTTGCTGATGCTTTTGAGGCACTTATTGCAGCTATCTACCTTGACGGAGGAATAGAACCAGCCGGAAGATTTATTATGGATTTTGTAAAGCCTGAATTAGATTCTCCGAGAAGCTTTAGCTTTAAGGATTATAAGACAACCTTACAGGAGATTATTCAGAAAAATCCTGAAGAAAAAATAACATATGTTCTTGTTGGCGAGAGTGGTCCTGACCACGATAAGCATTTTACTGTTGAGGTAAGACTTAACAGCAATAAAATTGGCAAGGGTGGCGGAAGAAGCAAGAAGGAAGCTGAACAGCAAGCGGCAAGGGAAGCATTGGAGTTGATGGGATATTGAAGCACTCAAATGTAGCGATTTTTGTACCGCACAACGGTTGTCCGCATAATTGCAGTTTCTGCAATCAGCGTGAAATCACAGGACAGCAAAGCCAGCCCTGCACAAACGATGTGAAAAATGCAATAACTATCGCAAGAGAAAGTCTGAAAGAAAATACTAAAAATGCAGAAATTGCATTTTTTGGCGGAAGCTTTACGGCTATTGACAAGAATTATATGGAAAGTCTGCTTTCAGCTGCTGCTCCTGTCGTTAAATCGGGTGAATTTGCAGGTATAAGAATTTCAACCCGTCCAGATGCTATTGATAGCGAGATTCTTGATATACTTCATAAGTATGGAGTTACTGCAATAGAGCTTGGTGCTCAAAGTATGAATGATGAGGTTCTTGCGGCTAACGAAAGAGGTCATACAAGAGCCGATATTATAAATTCCTCAAAGATGATTTCTGAGGACGGTTTTTCTCTTGGACTGCAAATGATGACAGGGCTTTATAAGAGCAATGATGAGCGTGACAGGGAAAGTGCCTACGAAATAGCCGACCTCAATCCTGATACGGTCAGAATTTATCCTACGGTGGTTATCAAGGGAACAGAGCTTTATGAACTATATAGGTCTAAGGATTATCAGCCGCAGACGCTCGAGGACGCTGTAAAGCTTTGTGCTGAACTTTTGCTATACTTTGAAAACCGACATATAAATGTCATTCGTTTAGGACTTCACGATAGCGACAGCCTGCGTGAGGGTATGGCGGCAGGAGCATTTCACCCTGCTTTTCGTGAACTTTGTGAAAGCGAGATTATGTATAGCAACTGCATAAAGGAACTTGAAAAGAGCGGTATACATAAAGGTACTATAGAGGTTTATGTCAATCCTCGTTCTGTTTCAAGGTTTGTCGGACAAAAACGCAAGAATATTGACAGATTAAATCGACTTGGATTTAATGTAATAGTTCGTCAAGAAATGCGTTTGGAAAGATATGAGGTGAAGCTTCGGCAAGTGCCAATGATGTAAACTATCCATAAGAGCGGTTAATTGTCGTCAATTTTGGAGCGAAACTCCAAAATATAATTTGTAGATGTGGTGATACAGTGATATTAAAATCCCTTGAGCTTCAAGGCTTTAAAACTTTTCCGGATAAGACCAGACTTAGTTTTACTAAGGGAATAACAGCAGTTGTTGGTCCTAACGGAAGCGGAAAAAGTAATATAAGTGACGCTATGCGTTGGGTTCTCGGTGAGCAGTCGCCGAAAACTTTGCGCTGCTCAAAGATGGAAGATGTCGTATTTAACGGTGCAAAGAATCGTAAAAGAACAGGCTTTGCACAGGTAACTCTTACTATCGACAACAGCGACAGAACTCTTGATTTTGACAAAGACGAAGTTTCCGTTACAAGAAGATATTATCGTTCGGGCGCAAGTGAATATCTTATAAATAATACCGTAGTTCGCTTGCAGGATATTCATGAATTGTTTATGGATACAGGTCTTGGCCGTGACGGATATTCTATGATTAGTCAGGGCAAGATTGATTCTATCGTTGCAGCAAAGAGTGAGGACAGACGAGAGATTTTCGAGGAAGCGGCAGGAATTTCACGCTATCGTTACAGAAAAGCTGATGCAGAACGCAGACTTGGCAGAACCGAAGAAAATCTTGTTCGTTTGCGTGATATACTTTCTGAACTCGAAGGTCGTGTAGAGCCACTTAGAATACAATCAGAGAAAGCAAAGTCGTATCTTGAATATGCGGAAGAGAAGCGTGGTCTTGAAATAGGCTTGTGGCTGAAAACTATTGATAAATCTACAAGGCTCTTGAGAGAGAAGGAGGATAAAATAGCAATAGCACAAAGCCAATATGACGAAACGCAAAAGGCTCTTACGGATATTGAGGCTAAAACTGAAGAACTTTTCTCAAAGCAGAGCGATATTACAGCGAAGATTGAAACCTTGCGTTCAGAAACTTTCCGTCTTGACGAGGAGGCGGCTGGCAAGCGTGCAGAGGTTAATGTTCTTCAAAACGACATATTTCATAATCAGGAAACTGTTTCAAGAATTGCATCAGATATAGACGAAACAAAACGCAGTTCTGTTGAGATAGATGCAGAAATCGAGAAAAAACATCAGCTTATTAAGGAAAAAGAAACAACGCTTTCAAGGTTAAAGGATAGCCTTAATACATATCTTGAAAAACTTAATACCTTGCGTGACGGTGAAAGCGAAAGCAGTGACAAGCTTATGTCAATAAATGCAGAGCTTTCTAAGCTGACAGCAGAGCTTGCCGAGGCTAATGTTAAATATATGACTTCGGGAACATCAATTTCTGAAATAAGTGCGAGAATGGATTCCTTTGAGAATAACATTAAGGAAAGAACATCTCAAATCGAAACACTCAAAAAGATTATCGCAGATTATGGACGAATGCTTTCCGATTGCGATGAGAAAATAACCGAGCTTACTAATGTTTCTAAGGGTTGTGAATTAAGGCTTGAGCAAAAAAGCCGTCAATGCGAGGAATTGAAAGTCAGTGCCGAAAAGCTTCGTCTTGACAGTGAACAGCTTTTCAGAAAAGCAAAGCTTTTAGAGGATTTGGAACGCAATCTTGAGGGTTTTGCTGCAAGCGTTAAAACGGTTATGCGAGAAGTTAAGAACGGTGGTTTAACTGGAATACACGGTCCTGTTTCAAGAGTTATTTCCGTTCCTAAGGAATACAGTACAGCCGTTGAAACAGCTCTTGGCGGTGCTATGCAGAACATAGTTACAGATACAGACGCAGACGCTAAAAAGGCCATTGCATTTTTGAAACGCTGTAACGGTGGTCGTGCGACTTTCCTACCGATTGCGACTATTAAATCAAGAGATTTCAATGAGCGTGGCTTGGAGCAGTGTGAGGGCTTTATCGGTATAGCTTCTGAATTATGCTCCTGTATGGATTGTTATAAGGGTATTCTTGCTTCTTTGCTTGGCAGAATCGTTATAGCAGAAAATCTCGATTGTGCTGTAAATATTGCAAAGAGATATAGTTATCGCTTTAAGGTTGTTACACTTGATGGACAGGTTGTCAATGCCGGCGGTTCACTTACTGGTGGTTCTCTTGCAAAAAGTGCCGGACTTCTCGGCAGAGCAAGCGAAATCGAAAGTATCAAGAATCAGGCACAAAAGCTTAAAGAAGATTTTGAACAGGCTAACGAAAAGCTAAGAAAGGCATCAGAACAAAGTTCAAAAATAAAATTTGAACTTTCAACGGCTCAAAGCGAACTGTATATTATGCAGGGCGATAAGGTTAAAATTGAGGCTGAAAAAAAGAGCCGTGAATCTGAAATTGAAAGCACTCAAAAACTTCTTGCAGAGCTTAATACAGATTATGCAAGGTCTGACGAGAGAATAGAATCACTTAAACTTGAGCGTAAAGAGGCTGAAAAACTCACTCAAGAATACAAGCAGAAAATATCCGAGCTGGAATCTCTCGCAGGAACTCTTTCAGGGAGTAGGGAAGAACTTCTCAAAAAAAGAGAGGAACTTTCAAACGGTTTGCAGGAAACAAGACTTTCTATTGTTACAACTGAAAAGGATATTGAGGCTCTCAATGCTGATATAGAAAGCTTTATACTCAGAAAAAATTCGGGAAGTGGCAGAATTGAAGCTCTTAATGCTGAGAGCGAGAACATAAAGGCAAAGAATGTTGAGCTTAAAGCTAAGATTGATGAGCTTAATGCACAGGCTAATGCTCTTTCTGAACAATCTAAAGGTAATTCAAGTCTTATTACTGAACAATCACAGGTAAGAATAGAGCTTGAAAAACAGCAGACAAAGCTTCGTCAGGACGAGCGTGAAGAAACTGCAAAGCGTGAACGCTTAGGCGGTGAACTTGCAAGACTTTCTGAAAAGAAAGATAATCTCCAAAATGAGTATGACACAATTATTTCTAAGCTTTGGGAAGAGTATGAGCTTACTAAGCGTGAGGCAGAAGAAAAAGCTCCTGAAGTTCCAGATGTTCCAAAAGCACAACGCAGACTTTCGGAATTAAAGCAAAAAATTCGTGCTTTAGGAAGCGTCAATGTTTCAGCTATTGATGAATATAAGGAAGTCAGCGAAAGATATGAATTCCTTAAAACTCAGATTGGCGATGTTGAAACCTCAAAAGCAGAATTACTTAAACTCATAGATGAGCTTACACATCAGATGCAGGATATTTTTGTAGAGCGTTTCGCACTTATAAACGAAAACTTCAAGCAGACATTTTTGGAGCTTTTTGGAGGCGGAAGCGGAGAACTTTCTCTCACAGACCCAGACAATGTTCTTACAACGGGAATTGAAATAAAGGTTTCACCTCCAGGAAAAATTGTATCGCATATTGAGCTTTTGTCTGGCGGAGAAAAAGCTCTTGTTGCAATCGCACTATATTTTGCTATAATGAAAGTAAGCCCTGCACCATTCTGCGTAATGGACGAAATAGAGGCGGCTCTTGACGATGTTAATGTTGACAGATTTGCACAGTATCTTCGCCGTATGAATGACAAGACACAGTTTATCTGTATATCACATCGTCGAGGAACTATGGAAGAAGCTGATGTACTTTATGGTGTTACAATGCAGGACGAGGGTATATCTAAATTGCTTGAATTGAGAGCATCTGAAATTGAGCAAAAACTCGGCTTAAAGGCTCGATAAGTATTTGCCGTTAGATAAATTATAGGAGAGGATTAAGTATGGGTTTATTTAAGAAAATAAAAGAAGGACTTAAAAAGACAAGGGACGCTATTGTCGGTCAGATTGACACAATGCTAAAGTCCTTTACAAAGATTGATGAGGAACTTTTTGAGGAGCTTTTGGAATTGCTTATTATGGGCGATGTAGGTGTAACAACCTCTGAGCATATCTGTGATGAGCTTAGAAAAAGAGTTAAAAAAGAGGGCATTACCGACCCTGCAATGATTCACGATTTATTGGCTGAGGTTATTGCCGATATGCTTGGTGATTCAAACGAATTGATGATAAATACAAAGCCGTCAATTATTCTTGTAATAGGTGTAAACGGAGTTGGTAAAACTACTACTATCGGTAAGATTGCCGCAAATCTTGTTCGCTCTGGCAAAAAGGTTACGCTTGCCGCCGCAGATACCTTCAGAGCCGCCGCAATCGACCAGCTTGAAATATGGGCAGAGCGTTCTGGTGCGGATATTATTAAGCAACAAGAGGGTTCAGACCCTGCAGCTGTTGTATTCGATGCAATTTCTTCGGCAAAGGCTAAGGGAAGTGATGTAATTATCGCAGATACAGCAGGAAGACTTCACAACAAAAAGCACCTTATGGACGAGCTTGCTAAGATTAACAGAGTTATAGACAGAGAGCTTCCTGATGCTGATAAAGAGGTTCTTCTTGTGCTTGACGCAACAACAGGTCAGAATGCTGTCAATCAAGCAAGAGAATTTCAAAATGCCGCAGGAATTACCGGTATTGTTCTTACAAAGCTTGATGGTACAGCTAAGGGCGGAGTTGTTCTTGCAATTATGGACGACCTTAAAATTCCAGTTAAGTATATCGGTGTTGGTGAACAGATTGATGATTTACAGCCATTCAATCCGTCAGATTTTGCAAAAGCACTTTTCACAAAAGATAGCAAGGAAGAATAATAAACTGCCTATTTTACAGGAGGTTATAATATGATTTATATAGCTGCTACACATAACGAAAATAAAATTAAAGAATTTGACAGAATTTTAAAACCACTCGGAATCTCCGTTATTTCTGCAGAGGAGTGCGGAGCGAAATTGCCAGAGGTTAATGAAACAGGCAAGACCTTTGCAGAAAATGCAGAGCTTAAAGCAAAGAGTGCTTGTAAAGCAACAGGTATGCCTGCTATTGCAGATGATTCAGGACTTATGGTCGATGCTCTTGGTGGCAGGCCTGGAGTTTATTCTGCAAGATATGCGGGCGAGGGTGCATCTGATGAGGAAAAGATTGAAAAGCTTATGATTGAGCTTAAGGATACGCCTGACGGTCAGCGTACAGCACATTTTGTTTGTGCTATTTGCTGTTACTTCCCTGATGGCAGTAAGATTGAGGTTGAAGGCTCTTGTGATGGCTCGATTGGCTTTGCACCAAGAGGAAACAATGGCTTTGGCTATGACCCAATTTTCTTCACAGATGATAACAAAACCTTTGCAGAGCTTTCAAGCATACAAAAGGATGCAATGAGCCACAGAGGAAAGGCTCTCAGAGCCTTGGCTGAAAAGTTGAGAGAAAAATTAAAGGAAAAGAAATTTTAAGGAGATATTATGACAAGTAAACAAAGAGCATTTTTGCGTTCCCTTGCAGTTGATATTGATACTATTATTATGGTAGGCAAGGGCAATATGAATGAAAATATTATTAAGCAGGCTGATGACGCTTTAGCGGCTCGTGAGCTTATTAAGGGTAAGGTTCTTAATTCTGCGGAGATTACTCCAAGAGAAGTTGCTGAAGAAATCGCAAAGGCAACAAACAGCGAGGTTGTACAGGTTATTGGCTCAAAGTTTGTTCTATACAGAAGAAATGACAAAGAGCCTAAAATTGTTCTTCCAAAGGCGTCTAAGAAAAAGTGAATGATATAACAAGATGAGGTGAATCGTGTGCGGATAGGAATGTTTGGAGGCAGTTTTAACCCAATACATAACGGACATATTCAGCTTATAAAAGGAATTATAAGTGAGCTTAATCTTGATAAACTTCTTGTTGTACCGTCATTCTTACCTCCACACAAATTGGTTAAATCACCAGTTTCTCCAGAGGATAGAATAGCAATGTGCAAGCTTTGTATTGATAATATCCCAAAGGCGGAAATTTCTGATATAGAAATTAAGCGTGGCGGAAAAAGCTATACTTATGAAACCTTGCAAGAATTACATTCTATATATACTACTGATGATATATTTCTGATTATGGGAGCGGATATGTTTCTTTCAATAGAAACTTGGAAAAATCCAGAAATAATCTTTAAGCTTGCGACAATATGCGGAGTTCCGAGAAAAGGAGTCGGTGGCAGACAAGAGCTTATCGACAGAGAACCTTTTCTGAAATCAATAAGTGCTGAAACAAAGGTGCTTAACCTTACTTTGCCAGAGGTTTCGTCAAGTGAAATCCGAAAAGCTATCGAGAATGGAAAATCTATTGATAAACTTGTTCCTAAGCAGGTTGAAAATTATATTCTTGAAAAAGGCTTGTATTTATAGAAATGTTATCCTATTTTATTGAAAAACGGAAAAAATATTGGATATGTTCAGGCTGTTCTCATTGACGAGGGCTTGGAAATAGGTTATCATATATAAAAGATATAAACTTAGATTTTGATGAAATGGCTTGGAGGTTTTGTGCTGTGAATATCAAGGATTACGAAAAGATTATTCGTCCGAGATTAAAGGATGCTCGCTTTGAACATTCTAAGAATGTATCTAAGGAGGCTGTGCGACTTGCGAAAAAGTATGGTGCTGATGTAGAAAAAGCCGCTATCGCAGGAATTTTGCACGATATTACAAAAGAAACCTCAGAGGAAGAACAGCTTGAAATTATGAAGAAAGCCGGAATAGAGCTTTCTCCGCTTGAGGCAAACTCAACAAAGCTTTGGCACGCAATTTCAGGAAGTGGATATATAAAAATCGTTCTTGGGATTGATGATGAAGATATTCTCAATGCGGTTCGTTATCATACAACTGCAAGAGGTGGAATGTCATTGCTTGAAAAGATAATTTTCATTTCTGATTTTACATCTGCCGAAAGAGATTATGACGGTGTAGATGAAATTCGCAAGGCGGCTGATAAAAGTCTTGAAGCAGCTATGATTGAAGGACTTAGCTTTAGCATAGAGGATTTGGCTCATAGACGACTTGCAATAGCAAAAGATACACTCGACGCATATAACGAGGTTATTCTTAAGAAAAAATAAATTTACGGAGGAAATATATGACATCATTAGAAACAGCAAAGATGGCTGTTAAGGCTCTTGACAGCAAAAAGGCACTTGATATTAAGGTTATAAAAATTCAGGATATTTCTGCGATTGCAGATTATTTTGTAATTGCAACAGGTACTTCAAGCACTCATGTTAAGGCTCTTGCTGATGAGGTTGAAGCACAGCTTGATGAAGCAGGAATCAGCGTAAGCCATGTTGAGGGCTATCGCTCGAATTCTTGGATACTTCTTGATTATGTAGATGTAGTAGTCCATGTTTTCTCTGACGAGGCAAGAGAATATTATGACCTCGAAAGATTATGGCAGGACGGAGAAATTATTGACATAGAATAATCTTGATAAAATTAAAAGTTTCGTTTTTTATAGGGCAAAACCATTACAAACGAAACACTCGATGCAAGCGGCGGATAACCGCAAAATTGCAACTAAGGAGAGAAATAAATTGAGCTTTGAAAAAAAGTATGACCACAAGAAAATCGAATCAAAATGGCAGAAAATCTGGGAAGATAAGGGTGTATTCCACGCAGAGCAGAACAGCCAAAAACCTAAGTTCTTCGCTCTTGTAGAATTTCCATATCCATCAGGACAGGGACTTCATGTAGGACACCCACGCTCATATACTGCTCTTGACATTGTTTCAAGAAAAAGACGCTTAGAGGGCTATAATGTTCTTTATCCAATCGGTTGGGACGCATTCGGACTTCCAACAGAGAACTTTGCTATTAAGAATCATATTCACCCTGCTGAAGTTACAAAGCAAAATGTAGCACATTTTAAGGCACAGCTTCAGGCACTTGGTCTTTCATTCGATTGGAGCAGAGAAATTAACACAACTGACCCTAAATATTTTAAGTGGACACAGTGGATTTTCCTCCAACTCTATAAGCATGGTCTTGCATATAAGAAAGAAATGGCTGTAAACTGGTGTACTTCTTGTAAGTGTGTTCTTGCAAATGAAGAAGTTGTCGGCGGCGTTTGTGAGAGATGCCATAGCGAGGTTGTAAGAAAGGTTAAGTCACAGTGGATGCTCAAGATTACTGAGTATGCAGAAAGACTTATTAATGACCTCGACCTTGTTGATTATCCTGATAGAGTTAAGGCACAGCAGAAAAACTGGATTGGCCGTTCAACAGGTGCAGAGGTTGATTTCTCTACAACTACGGGTGATACACTCACTATATATACAACTCGTCCGGATACTCTCTATGGTGCAACATATATGGTTATCTCTCCTGAACACCCAATTATTGAGAAGTGGGCAGATAAGCTCACAAACATAGATGAGATTCGTAACTATCAGTATGAGGCTTCAAAGAAATCTGACTTTGAGCGTACAGAGGTTGCTAAGGATAAGACAGGTGTTAAGCTTCAGGGTGTTGAGGCTATAAATCCTGTAAATGGCAAGCAGATTCCTATTTTCATTTCTGACTATGTTCTTGTTTCTTACGGAACAGGTGCTATTATGGCTGTTCCTGCACACGATACTCGTGACTGGGAATTTGCAAAGAAATTTGACCTTCCAATTATCGAAGTTGTTAAGGGCGGAAATGTTCAGGAAGAAGCATTTACAGATTGTGCAACAGGAATTATGGTTAATTCCGGAATCCTCGATGGACTTACTGTTGATGAGGCTAAGAAGAAAATCGTTGAGTTCCTCACAGAAAAGAAAGTTGGACATTCAAAGGTCAATTATAAGCTTCGTGACTGGGTTTTCTCTCGTCAGAGATATTGGGGTGAGCCTATTCCGATTGTACATTGCCCTTGTTGCGGAACAGTTGCACTTCCTGAAAGTGAACTTCCACTTGAGCTTCCAAATGTTGAATCATATGAGCCAACAGATAACGGCGAATCTCCACTTGCAGCTATTGATTCATGGGTAAATACAACTTGCCCTAAGTGTGGAAAGCCAGCAAAGCGTGAAACAGATACAATGCCACAGTGGGCAGGTTCATCTTGGTACTTCCTCAGATATATGGACCCACACAATGATGAGGCTCTCGCATCTCCAGAGGCATTGAAGTATTGGTCACCTGTTGACTGGTATAACGGCGGTATGGAGCATACAACTCTCCACTTGCTTTATAGCCGTTTCTGGCATAAGTTCCTCTATGATATTGGTGTAGTTCCTACTCCGGAGCCATACGCAAAGCGTACAAGCCATGGTATGATTCTTGGCGAAAACGGCGAGAAGATGAGTAAATCAAGGGGCAATGTTATAAATCCTGATGACATAGTAAATGAGTATGGTGCAGATACTATGCGTGTTTACGAAATGTTTATCGGTGATTTTGAGAAGGCTGCTCCATGGAGTACATCTGGTATCAAGGGAAGCAGAAGATTTATTGAGAGATATTATGGACTTGCATCAATGCTTACAGACGGCGGTATCCGTCCTGAACTCGAAAGCAACTTCCATAAGGCTATAAAGAAGGTTTCTGAAGATATTGAAACTTTGAAGTTCAATACTGCTATTGCAACCCTTATGGCTCTTATCAACGATATTTATAATACAAAGTCTATCACAAGAGAAGAACTGCGTATTTTCACAATTCTTATGAATCCATTTGCACCTCATGTTACTGAAGAAGTTTTTGCTGAGCTTAAGCTTGGCGAAGGACTTGCTTGCGAACAGGAATGGCCTAAGTATGACGAAAGCAAGTGCAAGGACGATACAGTTGAAATTGCTGTTCAGGTTAATGGTAAGCTTCGTGCGAGAATTACAATCGAGGCTGACGCAGACCAAGAAACTGCTCTTGCTGCTGCAAAGGCTGAACCAAAGGTTGCAGAATTTACAGAGGGTAAAAATATAATCAAAGAAATTTATGTTAAGGGCAAGCTTGTAAACATTGTCGCAAAATAATATAAATCAACTACAATTTGAAATATTTTTTCTTTAAATCAACTTGTAAAAACA
>OHCP01000224.1_pt1 | contig 25745 bp, 20 predicted proteins | sample 1566811 | NCBI WGS metagenome assembly OHCP01 (sample SAMEA3879591, study PRJEB24766) | human gut metagenome | biome: human-associated habitat; feature: feces | place: USA | collected 1985/1987
AAAATTGCTTGCTATCTGTTAATCTAAGAACAGTTGCTTTTTCTTTTTTATTTTTTCTTACGAAGTCATTTAACGAAGAGTGAATATCATCTAATACTTTTTCATTCTTTGCTGATATTTCAATTATATCGCTAAACTTCTTACCAAGATTAGGATTTTGAATATCTTCATTTTTTATTATACCACTTTCGCTGGAATTTTCAACAGTTTTTTCAAGTTCTTCTGCCCTTTCTCTCCATTGTTCAGCTCTTGCACCATAAGCTCTTTTGTTGTCTTTATCGAGGGAGAATTTAGACATACGCTCCATTCGCTCAGCTTCGTTCTGAGCGTAGTTTTGCTTTTGGGTATTATTATATCTCTCTGCGAGTTCGTCAAGCTCATCGGCGGTGTATTGGCTGTTTTCGGGCGGTGTGCTTATGCCCTCAAAATATGTAGTGTGTGCGTCCCTGCAATTCGGGTGATACAAGCCCTTTTTAATAGCCTCTGACAAAAGCGGATACTTAACGCCAGTAACAGGAGATATTCCGTTCTTGGGTCCTCCACTCCACACATCATCAATGAACACTCTGCCAACGAAAGGAGCACACAACGGACAAGGGTTTCCACGCTTGTTAAGAATGACAGTATATATTCCCCATTCCTGCCGCTTAGCCCCCTCGCCTTGAAGATACGCTCTTTTATTCGCCGTTCTCAGTGCCATTTCAGCGTAGGACTTGATATTTACTCGCCTACCGTTTCGGTACTGTATGCAGTTGATACCAGCTGAAAGAAAGTCCTTTGTCGCCATATCAACAGCCTTTGCATAAGTTCCCGCATCCGTATTCGCCATAACCTGAGCATTGAATATAACCTTGCGGTATTGGTCATTAGCCATTCGCAGAACGGCAATTTCAGCCTTTTTCATATCGTGAGTAGTTGCTTTAATCAAAGAATTAAGCTTTCTCTCATTTGTCTTGAAAAATTCTCCTGTTGTTTCAGCCACACCAGTAAATGCTGGCTTGTTTTTGCCTTTGCCTTTGAAACCACGCTTTATAGCTTGTAAAATCTGTCGTTCCTGCTTAGTGACACCGTCGTTATAGGAATCCCGCAAGGCTCTGCGGATATGCTCATTTATTGAATTATACTGGCCTGTAAATCTCTTGCTATTCTTCCGTTTATAGACCTCAAGTGCCTTGAGCTGTTCTACCTGCCATTGTGACCATTCTATGCCGAGCTTTGATTCTTCGGCTCTATGACGGCTTAAATTCCTAATCATTGAGGCTATAAGCTCATCTTCGATTTTTTCAAAAGCCTTACCAATATCGTAATCAGACATTTTTTTAAATCTCCAAATCATCAGCCATAGACGAGCTATCCATATTCTGCACGCCCTGTTCAGCTTTCAGCCTTGCGACTTCCTGTTCTTTCCATTCAGAATCTTTGCTGTCACCATAAAGCTCCTCAACACAGCTTTCAGTACTCATAATACCGCCCTGCTTTGCCTTAGTTACTGTTTCAACAACAGCTTCAAAACTTGGGTTAGCATATTCTCCAAAGTTTATAGCAACAGTCGGAGGAATAATATCAAGCTCATGCCATATCTGATAACCACAGATAACAGCTTTTACAAGCTCCGGCATAAATTCTTCCACAAGCTGTACAAGGTTTCCTCTGGTATATAGAGTAGTTTTTTCTTTTTCTCTCTGTGCTTCGGCATTGTCCATCTTTTTGACATCAATGCCGAGCGTTGACGGTGAAATTATACCTTGCAAGCATAAGTCAAGGGCGGTTATGTATGTTTGCAGGTAGCTTTCATGTGGGATATTAGGCTGGTCGAGAGTGATTTTATTACAGCCTGTTTCAGACATATCGTTATTTGTTGAAATATATCTGTTATCAAAGGCATTAGGTTTAATAATCATACCAGTATCAGGATTTCGAGGTAACAGACATTCCGGTATATAGCTCTTTGAACGAGCTGCCCTGAGTGCGTCCATCCACTGCGACCACGCTTCGTCGAGTGCGTCGAAATCATCTGTCTTGCCGTCAAATATATTGCTTCCTCTGCCCTTATACTGTTCACTGTCACCGAATATACAAGGCACAGCAAGCATAATGCTTTCGTCAAAGGCGACACCCTTGCCGTCAATCCATTTCGTTTGCTCTATTGAATTAGGCGGTATCTCATCGCCATTTTCTCTATACAGACGATATTTTATATAACCGTAGCCATAATGCTCTCTGAGCGTGTATTTTTCTTTGTTGTCGATATAGCCCGCCTTAATCGCACTCTCAGCGGCGTTACCGCTCTGCACATAATATTCGGCAAATTTCTTCTGTCTTGCATTTAATTTGTCTTTCACGGTGTCACCGCCTCTCTCTATGTAAAAATAAGCAAAAGAAAAGACAGCACATTGCTGTACTGTCTTGTAACGCAGGTTTCCGGAGTTGCACCGGAATCTGTAAAAACTGTTTTCCTATTTAAACTATCCCCTGTGTCAATATCATTATATCAATTAATTTTTATATATTCAAGTGTTTTCTCTTTGTTTCCCATTTTTTAAACAGTTCATTCACATAGGACTGTTCTTTATCGGTCAACTGTCTATCGCCCATTTCGTTATCTTAATACCTAAATGAGCGTGGGGCATAATTCCATTGTGAGGTCTGCCTTTAACATCAATTTGTTTTACTCGTTCACCATAAGTATCATAAAAAGTAATATGTTTTATATCGCCATTTTTATCAATTGTAGCATAAACCCTGTTCTTGGTGATTGTTTCCATAGGCGCTGTTACAGAACCATTGCCATTGATACGAACAACTTTTATTTCGCCAAACTGTGCAACTGCTTTATATTCTGTACCGTACTTCTTGCCCTTATCACTTATACCACTCGAAGAGCCTCTTCCGCCCATTATTTTGACCCCCTGATTTTTTCCTGAAACGATTTTATATTGATAATATTTCCCGCACATTCTTCGGGAACCCTGCCGTAGAAGATAATTGTTTCAGGCTGTAAATGTTTCATCATTTCGTTGTAGCCTTTCAAAAATAACTCTTTTGCCGTTTTATTATTTTGAGTTCCAATGCTTGAAACAGCAACTGTGCTGTGCTTTGGTTCTCCGTCAAAACACCATTCAAAACTCTTTTCATCACTCCAACATATCGTGTGGATTACCTCAATGCCATACATCTGCCAATATACCGCAAGCCAATGTTTGCGATAATGATTATAAATCTGCAACGCTGTCGGATAATCAGCGTAAAGGCTGAAATCAGGCGATAATACACAATTAAATTTTTTAAGCAAATATACGTATCTTTCAGGATTATTCCATAATCTCATAAACTGATAATCATCGAGAAAGAAATGAATACCACAATCTGTTTTCTTGCTACTCATCAGCCGTTTAGGACGCTCCACAAAAGACTTGCTGAACATCATTGACACCCTCACCGAAAAGGGTGTCAATCTCATCAGCCACAAGGAGAATATCGACACCGACACGCCTACGGGCAAATTCATGTTGACAGTGTTCGCTGCCCTCTCTCAGTTGGAGCGTGAGCAGCTCAAACAGCGACAGCGTGAGGGCATCGAGATCGCTAAGGCGCAGGGAAAGTACATGGGGCGGAAGCCTACCGAAATCGACTGGACGAGGTTCGGTCAGCTTTATGGGGAATGGAAGTCCAAGAGTATCACAGGGCGTGACTTTATGCGGAGAATGGGCTTGTCGGCTAACACTTTCTATCGCCGTGTCAGGGAGTATGAATCGGAACACGGCATTGTCGAGCCAACCTCTGCTTGACAGCTCCCTCAGACGAACGGAAACGCCCCCTGAACTATCAGAGGGCGCTCATTGATTATTTGCCTGGCAGCGAAGCGAGTAAAGGAGATAGCCGTTTGTATATCACTCCTGTTTCCTCACTTGCAAAAGACTTCATAAGAGCATTGTTGACTTGTTGTTTAGTCTTAGATTTGAGGATTGCCTGAATGATAATCTCTTTTTTCTGCTTATACTTCTTTTCCTTAAAGTGCTGACCGAAGAAAGAGCGTACCTGTGCTTCTCTCTTATCTGGCTTAGTTTTCTTTTTAGATGGAGAAGCAGTTTTTTTCTTAGGTGCTGATTCTTTCTTTACCGTTGACTCAGTATTTGAAGTAATGACGGGTGTGTGCATTGTTCTTACTAACTTGATCTTCTCGCCGTTCAGAAACTTCTGCTTTAACTCCTCATTTGAAAAGATATAATTAAAGTCTCCAGTAATAACATCAACCGTAGTGTGATCCTGAGATTCCTGAAATCTTCGAGTATCGCCTGATTGTTCTAACTTTTGATTAAGTGCTTCGATGATTGGATCTCCTGAAGGTAGCTTGCCCTCACCGGAATAAAAATGATCCTGCGTATCAATCGAAAAATCGAAATGAAATTTATTCGTATTGTTCTTATAGTACCAAAGTGAACGGTCACATATTGTTTTGCATAAATATGTAACATCGACAATCATAGAACGCAGCTTAACAATAGAGGTATTAATAAATAAAGTCGCACACATTTCTGTACGATCTCCAAGAAACAGCATAAATCTGTCGAGCTGGTTTGCTTCATCCTTGATCTTGTTGCTGTCTATATTCGGAGAACCAGCATGAAGAAAGGTATTTCTGAGATTATATACGATTTCACCACTCAGATACGGATTACCACTATCGTTTGACATATACTCTCCGAGATACTTATTATACCACTCAATATAGCGCTTTGCAGTAGATGTTTCGTTTGGATATTCTGCTGCACCGCATATATCAGGCAATGCAAGCGACATAGCTAATGCAGAAAAATAGCTTTTATTCTTTAGAGCATTCTCTATATCATTGACATATAGTTCTACCATAAAATCACTCCTATTCACATATTTGTGGCTTTCTCATAGAGCTTCCAGACAATTAGTATTTCGTTAGGGTGTCTGTTAGTTATGATATGCGCCACAACTATGATTTGAATTTATATGGAACGGGAAATAGCTGTTTCAATAGACTTTTGGCTAATGAAATTTATTATATCACAACACACTTTCAAAAGCAACTTTTATAACATAACTTCATTTTCAAATGTAGAGATGATGGATGAACTAACTATGAAATACATAAATTGGTATAACTATGTTCGCCCTCATTCATACAATAATTATTTAACACCAATGGAGGCTCGTTACAGGTAGATATTTATCGAACAAAGTGTTACAAAAAAGCTTGACCACAACATAAAGGCTGTTCTGATAAGCTCCGATAAAACCACTGGCACGGACTCATAGAATAGTTCAACCGTATCAAACTGACCGTCACGGACAAGCCCTCGTGCCGCTTCCAGATCCGGCAGATGATTCTGCGGCAGATTTTGCACCTGCACGAGCCGTCCGGCATATCTTCCGGTTCGGTTGGCTCCGTAAAACTGAATCAGACCTCTGGCTCGGTTGTCACTGCACACCACAGTTTCCATAGCGGTGTATTTCTTAACGCTGCTCTTGGCAAGCTCCTGACGAAGCGAGAGCGCCAGTTCCACCTCACCGGCGTCGTCGCAAGCTGCATATCCTTCGCTTCCGCCTAAAGCCGAAAGCTCAGTCATTTCGCTGCTCCTCCTTTCCCCAACAAGTCTACCGACTTGTCGGGGACCCCTATAATGTTCTAAAAGTTCAGCTACTGCCGCTTTGGAAAGGGAGTCGGCTTTAATGCCTTTTTCAGAAAGCCACGCTTTCAGCTGCGCCGGGGAGTTGGGATTTTCAAGCCCTGTTAATTCCCGTGCCTGTTCCATGTGCGTCTTTTTATACTGCTCATTACAACGGATTGCCTGCCTGACCATCATCATATCCAGCATAATGCCGCGGTCATTGATCTCCTGATCGAGGTGGTAGTTGACCCACTCCGATTCGGAAACCGGGAATTTTGACAGCTTCTGCTGAATAGACATTTCCGTTTCTACGTCCCGCAGATTGTATGCTTTGAATTGCTCCCACCTTTCGGGAGCGTCCGAGGGGGAATGACGGATGAAGCGCCCATCTCGGCTTTTGGCAGGCGTGCAGAAGTAGCGAATAAGGTCTTTGCCTTCTTTGAGCTTCTGCTTTTCAAGTCCTAATACTGCACCGGCGCCTTCCAGAGAGAGCGGAAGTCCCAGCGTTGCCGACCACACCATGGTGCATTTCCAAGATGCGGGGTCGAGATACTGCCCGACAGGAAATCCGAGATACCTCGACAGGCACACACGCTCAAACTGCGCATTGAACGCCCACTTGGTGACAGATGTGTCTGTAAGAGCGGACAGGACATCGTCCGGCAGTTTCTCACCGGCAGTGAAATCCACTACATGAACGGGACCGCCGTCTGCCGAATATCGGAACAGCAAAACTTCAAAATCCGGGTGGCTGCTGTAACGGTACACGCCGCACTTGGCAAGCGGCTCCGGGGAATAGGTTTCAATGTCGATAGATAAGTTCTTCATAGGTCGTCCTTTCGATGAAGTAATGGACGGCATAAAAATTGCTCTCTGCCGCCCTGCGGCATTACTTCGCGCTGTTTGTTTCCTTCAGTTTTTCAGCCAGTTCCTTATCCAGCTTGCGCCTGCGGCATTTGTCTTTTCATTCGCTGATACAGAGTCCGAGCGCGGCGATGAGATTTACGATCATCAGTCCGACCATACCGCCGAAGCAGACGGAAAGCATAAGTTCCTGATATTCAGTCATCGGTCAGCCCTCCTTATGCCAAGAAATCATCATCAAGGTCGGTGCTGAAATCGTCAGCCGCCGATGATTTACCGCCGAGAGGTTCGCCGTCACGAACCTTCTGGATGTTGCCCAAACCGCAGGCGATGCCGCGATTACCGTTGGAGTTGAAGGCATAGAAGTTGATGGATACACGGGCATAGCATCCGGAGTAGACTTCCGCACGGTCAAGGATGGGATTCACAGAGCGGTCAACGATCTGAGGAGCGGTGGTGCTGTTGGCGTTGACGAAATAAGAATCCTTGTACGCTTCGTCATCACGCTCGGTATCTCCGTCACGTAGAGGGAGCTTGAGAGCTGCCTTATTGGGTATTTTGCCGCCGAATTTCGCTGCGCCGTCCTTGATAGCGGCGTCTACAGCAGCGTTGATGTCTGCGATAGTTTTGGTATCTGACTTGGGGATGATGAGCGAAACGCTGTACTTGGGGTTAGAGCCGTTGATGGAAGCAGGCTCCCACACATTTGCGTAGGAAAGACGGACGATGCCGGTCACAACTTTGGTGGAATTAGTCTTGTTAGCCATAATTTTTAATCTCCTTTAAATTCAGTAAAGTCATTTTCTGCACCCGTGAATGTAATAGCCGGACGCTTGTCGGATGCCGGAACAAGAGTCGGTTTGCCCTGGGGCTTTTCAACGAAAGCACCCAAAACCTCGGCAAAGGTCTTTTTGCCCATGAGTTTTTCCATCTCTGTGATGGGAATAAGGCTGTGTTTGAAAATGTCATGGTATCCGGCGGATTTCGCAGCCTTGATCACGGCATCCTCATCGGTGTACCTGCGGTTGGTGCGGCTTTCCACGAGCTTATACCCGTGCCACTGCTTCCCGTGATTGACAGCGGCGTCCTGCGCATACGCCATGATTTCGTTCGCCCACTTGGTGAGGTCATCCAGCCTGCCGAGGATATCCTCAATATCCGCATCCGTAAGGAGCGGCGGCTGTGCAAACTCATACTTGGCAAGCTGTAATTTTTCTTCTGCCCTGGCACGGCACTTGACCGCCGCCTTGCAGAACTGGCACCATGCGCCGGGATGATATTCTCCCTCGCCGCTGAAGGCCAGCAGTGCTTTGGGAATGAGTGTGTTTTCCGCCCATTCGTTCAGCGCCTTAACGCTGATGCTCCATGTGCTGACATTTTCACGCCTTGGCTGGAAGATGCTCATGGACACCGCTTCGATATCGTAGAGGGAGTCAAACAGCCGGAGAGCGCCGAGAGCATACAGCATCATCTGCGGATTTTCTTCTGCGTTGACAAGAACGCCCTGACCGTATTTGAAGTCGATGATGTGCAGCAGCTTGTCTGCCGCAATGATGCAGTCGCCCGTACCGAAACCGTCCGGCACATAGCAGGAAAAATCCAGCTTCTGCTCGATCAGCACCGTAGGATCGGAGCAGTTTTGCTTTGTTTCCGAAAGAGCCTCCAGCATAAACTGAACATAGGCGTCGGTATATGCATCCATTTCGTCACAGTCGAAGCGGCTGATTGGCTTCTTGGAACGCATCTTCAGAGCCTTGCGGAGTTTGTGTTCTGCCAGTGCATGAGCCGCTGTGCCTTCTGCGGCGGCTTCACTCTCTCGGTCTGCAAATTCCTGCTCAAGACGAGCAGAGGGGTTGCAGTTCAGCCACCTGTGGGAAGAGGAAGCAGAGAGAATTGCATGATTGTTAGGTGGCATTTTTTAGTTCCTCCGCATCTTGAATCACTGCCGCATAGTCTGATTCAGCAACACCCGACAGCTTTTCCGCACCGTACCTTTTGAAAATCGCACGAATCTGTTCGCCGTAACCGTCTTGAGAAAGAGAAATGAGAACCGCACGAACCTCTTCGATTGTGATTTTCGTCTCGGCTTTTGTCTTGGGCACCGGAGTTTCTGCGGCCTTCGGTGCTGTATCCGGCTGTGCTTCGCTCTGCGTCATTGCATCTGCGACAGCCTGGATACTGTCTGCCAGAGAACGCATATCCTCGACCACATCCAGGAGCAGCTTAATTTTGCTCATAGTGCAGTCCTCCTTCCTTGACCTCGGTGATGGAAACGGTGTCCACGGTGCTGCCGGGGATAAGAACCATCACTTTCTGCTTGGAACCCATAAGCCTGGTCAAGAGTTTTTCACGGAGAGTGATGCATTTGCAGGCAACAACCCCGCCGCCCTTGGGTTCCTTTGAGACGCTGATACTCAAATTGTGTCTCATTGCTTACCGCCTTTCTGAAAGGGCAGATTTTGTATCCCTCTCGCTATACGCAGAAAAGCGGGGTGTTTTGAGGGGGTGCTTTCAGAAATTCTTTTGAAATTTCTTTCTTGCCCCTTCGATTGACTCACGCACGGTTTTGATATCCGCTTATTCACGGCGAGCAATCTCCCCCATGGAAAGACCATCCGCAAGCATGAGTAACCGTCTGCGCTGGGTTTCGGTCAAGGAGGCAAGCGCCGCATATAGACGGGAGTCCCTCTCCGAGCGGATATGCTCTGTTTCCGGAGTCTCATCGGTGGAATATTCTTCGCCCTCATAGTCGATGGCGTCATAGGAATACGGACAGTGATACCTTTGACGCTCGTCCTGGGCGTGTTCCGCTTTTCGGCTGTCGATGATCACAGTACCGATTTCCTCGGAAACCTCGACCTCTGTGGTTGCTCCATCTAAAAATGCGTATTTGATTTTCATAAAAGTAGCTCCTTTTCATTTCGATTTCATAGTTAAATAAGGTTTTGAAATCGAAGCCGCAGAAGCTACTCACGTTCCGCAAAACAAAAAGACGGCTGGGACGCACTGATCCTCAAATGAGAAACTGTGTATCCCGGCCGTCGTGCAGCTCTGCGGATTCTATTTCACTAATTATGTGCGTTACGCCGCACAAGCGTAGCTTTCAATCTTGAAAGCTGTGGTGCTGATTCGAATGACTTTTGTTACAACACCTTCGCGCTCTATGGTGAATGTTTCACCAACAGGGAGCGTAGTTCGGGTCTTTTGTCCTTTATATATTGCTTCAACAAAACCCGTGGCAGCATTACCTTTGCAGGCAAGTCTGCCTTTACAGTCTCGTATCTCCTCCATGGAGAACCTCCTTCCTTGTCGTGCTAATAGGCAACACCTCCGTTTGTTAGCGTGTTAGCATTGTTGTTAACACTGTGGATAAAAAATAACAGCGGGCGGAAAACCCGCTATTATTGACAGAGAATTTATACAGCAGCGACTACCGAGGCAAAATCCATAAGGGTTGTGCCAATGGAATAATCGGTTGTATCGTTTTTATCAATATATCCGAGATCTTTTAAGCGTATGGTTGCGGCTGCGATAGATACATCAAATGCGTTAGAAATATGTGCAACGAGTATACAACGATGAATCGGATTTTTTAGATCTTTGTGTTCTCTGTATCGGTTTGCAATCAACTCTACCGCACATTTGGGCATAAGGATAGCAGAAGAGAGGGTATTAGCCTGCCACTCCATCCAGTCGCAGTCATTCCACTCTGTGGTGTTTTTCTTATTTCCGCTGGGAGTATCTAAGCGGCACTGTATCATAGGTTCGTAATCATCAAACATGGAAATTTGACAAGGGTCATAAGCGAAATAAGCGGTGTGCAGAATATCGTGACTTGCCTCATGACCGACGGTAAAACGGTATCTGTGCTGTTGGTTTTCTTCAAGTAACTGCTTGTCTATAATCATGGTGCGGGCTTTTGCACTGATATACTCAGCACGCTGGGATGTGGGATCAAAAACGATGACCTTATTGGTATCGTTAAATACAGTCATCCCTAAATAGATGCCGTTATGGGACAGATACTGATAGTCGGGAGTCATGCCCAGATAAAGTTCTGCAAAGCCATCAATATCCACCGGTTCAGGATTTTTCAGAACATTAGGTTGAAAATCTGCAACAATTCTCTCGCCGATGGCGTCAAGTTCCTTCTTACTTACGACAGGAACTCCGCTTTTTTTCACCTTTACGGTAGGTGTGTACATCTGTATAAATTACCCCTTTCGCTGCTTCAGCTCCTCAACGAATTTATGCCAGTCTTCCTCGCCTGCATCTAAATCGCGTGCAGTACGAAGAGCAGCTGATACATAGTCTCTCTTCATGATATAATCCGGCAGATCAGGCGCTACCGAATTTCTGCGCTTTCCGGCAAGGTCAAACATAGTGGTTTTCTCTTCGTCGCTTAAAATGAGAATGTTAGAGATCGTTTCCAATTTCTCCATTTCGGGAGGGTTACGACGGTCCTTTTCGATATCTGTCAGATATGGCGCTGTTATACCTATCATTTCCGCCATCTTACGAAGGGTGATTTGCCTCTCCGTGCGTTTCTTTTGGAGAAAATCTCCGAAATTCAAATACTGCTGTGTGTTCATAATCTTCACCTTTTCTTTTACATTAGCCCTTAAAAATTTCAATAAATAAATTCGGCAATAAAAGCCATTAAAAATAAAAATAAATAATTCGGGCGACTCTCATTAATCACATGGTGAAACAATGATGTTTGCAGGTTTGCTTGTTAGCCCGTTAGCAATCCTGATAACATCATTATATTCACATTTTCTGGTTTGTCAATAGGTTCCAACGAAAAAATCACAAAAAATTCCGATTTGTTAGCACATCGAGGAGAAGAACGAGCCAAGACCGGCAAGACAGCAGGACAAGGAAAAACGGCGAAGCGGTGGAACTGCTCTGCAGACTGCTCCGAGAAACCGCAGAAATCAGCAGCCGGTTACAATACAGGAACAGAAGGTGAAATCCGATGGGCAGGCTTGATTTTTTGTATCGCTCCGAACTGCCTCACCGTGCGGTGTCTGCGTATATTTATCTTTCCGACAGGGCGAATAAGGACGGCGAATGCTGGCCTGCGATCCCTACCATAGCAAGCGAACTGAAGCTGTCGCAGTCTACTGTCCGCAGGGCGCTGCAGGATTTGAGAAAGTCCGGACTTCTTGAAACCCAGCAGCGATACCGTGAAAAAGGCGGCAAGAGTAGCCTGCTTTATATGCTTCGGGGAAAATAAGGGGCAAAAAAATACCACCTACACCGAGGGGCAACTGCGGCCTTTTGGTGGCAGGTGGCACTTTTCATCATGCCGGGTGCAGTGAACTTCCCACTTGAAAAGTGATTACGGCAGAAAGGAGAATATGCAAATCAGAGTCAACCCAAAATGACGAAAAATAAAGCTATCGCTTTATAACCCCTTGTGTTTTTCGATAATATATGATATACTGAATTAAATTTAAATGCGTTGGCTGTTTTTTTCTGCCAGTTGCCGTTGCTATTACAAGAATGATTTCAGAAACGAGGGGAATCGATATGACAGTAAGCTATAAAAAATTATGGAAACTGCTCATTGACAAGGATATGAAAAAGAAAGACCTTGAAAAAGCGGCGGGAATCAGCAACTATGTCATTTCAAAAATGAACAAGGGCGAGAACATAACCGTGGATATTGTGGGCAGGATTTGCCGGGCATTGGATTGTACTCCCAACGACATCATGGAGTTTAGCGATGACAGCATATAAAGGAGATTTTTTCAATGAGTAATGTTTTAACAAAAATCACGCAAAGCGTTGATTTCAAAAAGAAAGACAGAATTCCTTATATAAACGCTGTTATTTTGATGGGCTTATTCACCTTTCTATTTTTAGGTGCGGAATATTTATATGTAGATGTACTTTCCCGCATGGTATCAGAGGATAAAACCGTCCTGGCACAGAATTATGCACTCGGAGTAAGTGCAACAGGCTTTCTGCTGTATCCGTTGTTTCATCGATTTTGTAAAAAACGGTTGAAGATTATAATTTCCGCTGTCATCAGTCTGGCGTCTATCTTATGCATAGCTCTCATCTGTATGGGTACTGCTTATACAGCGACATTCATAGCGGGACTTGTTTTGTTTCTGCTTCTTGGTTTGTCCGGCAGCGCGGTTTTTTATGTTTCCATGCGTATGATGAAAACGGACAGGTATTTAGCAAGGACTGTGGGTATTTCCTATGCGCTGGGTATCATGCTCCAGTTCGCAAACAACAATCTTGTTCGTTCAGAGATTGCGGAAGCAATCATATTATCGGTATTTTTGCTACTGCTTGTTTGGATGCTGATAAAGAACGACCGTGTTTATTGTGAAAACAATGGTCAGCAGGCAGATGTGCCGCCGGATGAAGAAAAGAGCGTAAGTAATACCGGAAAACACACAAAGGGATCAATCGTCGGAATTCTTATGATTCTGCTTGTAGTGCTGATGACATTCATTTTCAGTACACTTGACAATGCGGTAACGCTTGCCCACGCAAATGGAACAATGGATATCGGACAATGGCCGAGAATCCTGCTTGCGTTAAGTGGTTTGACAGCAGGATTTGTATTTGACATAAAAAACAGAAAATATATGGGGCTTATCATGTACTGCATAATGATACTGTCAACCATATGTATCGTTGTACTTAAATTCGCCGGACCATTTTTGGTAGGACTGATCGTATTTTATCTATCGGCAGGCTTTTTTGCCGTGTTTTTTACTTCCGGCTTTATGGAGCTTGCACGTCATATGAGAACACCTGCGCTGTGGGCAGGCATGGGACGTGCGGTCAATAATATCACCGCCGCTGTCATTGCCAATCTCGTTTTAACCCTGCTGTCCTCCGACAGCAGTATTGCCGTCGTTGTTCTTGTGCTGTTTTTGTTTGTAGCAGTCAGTATCGTGGCGGCAGCATATACCTTTCAAAAGAAAGCATTTATGGAACAGCTTATTACAGATGCAACTGATGCTGTCAGCGAGAAAGAAAAGCTGCGAAAATTCTCAGAAGTGTTTTCTTTCACGGAAAGAGAAACTGAGGTGTTCGGCTGTCTTGTCAATACAGAGGACAGCGTTCAGGCAATCGCTGAAAGCCTGTATGTTTCCAGACGGACTTTGGAACGGTATATTTCCGCTATCTACGAAAAGACCGGTGTAAAATCCCGTGTCGGACTACTCAATCTTTACAATAAATAATTTTTGAACCCAGTGTTTGCTTTGCCGCTTTCCTGAAAATGGAAGGCGGTTTTTTTATGCTCTTTTCGTAGTGAAAAACAGCTTTTTGCCCCCAATTTTTAGATTGGCGGACTTCCGCCACCCCATTTTCAGCAGATTGGCGGACTTCCCTTATATATTTTAGAACCTATGCCATCTATAATTTATAAATATAAACAGGTAAAGCACAACTTGGAAAGGAGGCCGAATCGTGAACACCACCCAAAGGACGCTCCCGTATGTCCGACAGTATGTCATCGTTGCCATATACGAGGTTCTGGAACAGGACGGCGTCCGATATGAAAAAATGGATTCGTCAAGTATCGTTTCTGAAATACCAGTATACGGAAACAAAAGCGTCTTTTCCATTTCCGTAAGCGAACAGACGGATGGAACACAACTGCTTGTCACAATGGTGCGCCCATGTACAGGCTTATCCGCAGAAGGAATACAGCGAGCCATAACCGCCGTTGCTGATAGAATATCTCAATATTTGGAAAACGAAACGGTGCTGGCGAATGCTTTGCTGAGAAGATCAAAATCACATTAATCCATAAGGAGGAATTTTTTATGAACAGTCAAAAAAAGCGTAACAGAAAACTGCTAAGCATTCTACTTATGCTTTGCATGGTACTTACGATTGTGCCAATAACTGCGTTTGCGGCAGGAGTCAACTACATTGACAAAATTAGTGTCACCTACACTGCACCAAACTATAAAGCTGGCGATGCACCGCAGGCTGTAGCGTCGGTGACAGAGGGAGAATGTTCTGTTGCCTATGAGTATTGGAGGGAAATAGAACAAAAAACAGAAGGCAGTGTTTGGACAGGTACAGGACGGTATTGGTATTCTGATTCGAGTAAAATGGCGTCTCTTGCAGCAGACAAGCAGATTACACAGTTTGAAGCAGGACACCATTATTCCTATAATATCGTACTTAAAACGAATAATGGCTACTTTATCAGCGATGATACAATTGTTTCCGTAGGCGGTTATGAGTGGGGTAAGGCAGGCTCCGACACGAATCTTGAAATAAAAGATCTGAGTACGGAACTGCGTATTTACAGTCCTTACTCAATCGATCTTCCAGCCGCCAGCACCGACGAGGTTATTACCACAGTTGACATCGGTAATGTTTGGAAAAATCTTGATGCTTCACAGCCCGTTGCATTTACTGCCGAAGTGAATCCCAACAATTCTGCTTGCAGCGGAAAAGTGGAAATCGTGGAAGAAGCGTGGGAGAAGTCCACTTATGGTGAAAGTACCCCGATAACGGACATTATCAAAAGCACAGATACTCCCCGTAACCCGATTGCCGGTGGGGAATACTGGTATAGCGTTGTATTAAAGGCGAAAGACGGATATGTATTTTCTGATAATGTGACTTTTATTTGTGAGGGAACAACATATACCGCACAAATGGCAAATACAAGCGTGTCTGATAATGGGAAGACCTTTACTGCGTGGGAGTTTTTGAATCCTGTAACGGTAAGTGACAGCATTGGCAACATTGGCGATGTAGATATTGAGGGTGTAACTTTTAATTATGAGCCGGGAGATACTCCAAAAGCAACTGCTTACAAATGTGATCCATGGGACGAACAATATGATATAGAGTACGAATATTGGGAAGAAATGGAAACGAATGCAAATGGCGAATCTGTACCAGTAAAATACTGGTACTCTGATGAAAGTAAGAATAATGCACTTGCACAAGATAAAAAAATAACTACCTTCGAGGAAGGCAAAACTTATATGTATAGTATTTCTCTTAAAGCAAGAGAGGGAAATACATTTGCGACTAATTGTTCAGTAATGGTAAATGCAAATGCTGTGAATAATGCAAATGTAACGAATTCTGGAACAGGACTTTTTGTAGTTGCTGTTCGTACAATAAAACCCGAAACTGTTCAGTTGCAAAATATTAGTGTTGTCGAGATAAATAATGCAACCATCAGTTTTAATGTTGGAGATAAGCCTGTATTCACAGGAAAAACGCCTGAGAATGTTCCATATATTTACCAGTCTGAATATTGGAGTACGGATGGTGGTAAAAAATATTATTATGCGGCTGATTTTTGGAACGACAACAACCCTGATGATTTATTTACCGAATTTGAGAATGGTAAAACTTACACTTATGGAATATATTTCAAGGCAGCAGAAGGATATTGTTTTACAGTCGATACCAAATTAAAAATAAATGGTAAATATTACGATTATGACACTTCTGACTATGACCCGATGTTGCAATATCCTAATGGTGGATATGCAACAATGTGGGTTGACACAGATTTGACCATAACACCAACGACATCTTCCCATACCCATAGTTATGGAACGGATTGGAAGTCAGACGCAGACAACCATTGGCACGAATGCTCCTGTGGCAGTATCGCAGACAAAGCGGCTCATGATATGGAAACGAAAAATGCTAAGGATGCAACTGCAACGGAAAAGGGCTACACCGGCGACAAAGTGTGCAAGGTATGCGGTTATACCATAAAGGGCGAAGAAATTTCTGCAACAGGAGATACGAATACGACAAAACCAAGTGGAAATACGGATGCCACAAGCCCGCAGACCGGCGATAACAGCAATATAGCTATTTGGTTTGCCGTATTATTCATTTCCTGTGGCGGTGTGATAGGCGTTACCGTTTACAGCAGGCACAGAAAGCTGAATAAGCGATGACAGCGGAAAGGATGGTGTACGATGAAAAATTGTTCCAAAAGGGTTCTATCCATTTTGCTTATGGTCTGTATGCTGCTGGCAGGATTCCCGACGCAAGCTTTTGCGGTAGAAAGTGCGAACTATACGCTGAATTATACAGAAAATGGTGATTCCACGGTATCGATTACCGGCATAAGCGTTGCGGAAGGTTTTGAAGAAGCGGATATTGCCGTGGAAATTCCGGAAACCATTGACGGAATGGCGGTCACGAAAATTGCCGGCGCTCGCTGGAGTGGTGGATTTGCGGGTTATCATGTTGTATCTGTTTCTATTCCCGCGAGTGTGACGGAAATAGGCGCAGGGGCGTTTAGGTTCTGTCGATACTTAACGCAAGTTACCTTTGCGGAAGGAAGTGCGCCCAGCTTTGAAGATGCCTATCATTCCGACCTGAACGGCGTTTTCGCAGGCTGCACGGCGCTTACTTCCATTGAATTGCCTGCCGGGACAACGAAGCTGGGAACCTATATGTTCTACGGCTGCAAGAGTCTGAAATCAGTGAATCTTTCGGAACTCACGCAAATTACAGAGATTCCGTTTCGTGCATTTGAATGTTGCGCTCTGTCCTCTGTTGAACTGCCTGAAAACATTAGCCGCGTAGAGCAGGAGGCTTTTTTGGCAAATTACATATGTACAGGGTTAGATGATTATGGCGATGAAATCAGAACTTATACGATACAGGATATCAAGCTGAACGAAGGCCTGATTGAGATTGGAAGCGATGCCTTTTGCGGCGCTGTCATAACCTCTCTCACATTGCCGAACTCTTTGACAACAATCGGTCAGGATGCTTTTTCAGGATGTTATCAGCTTGCGGAAATTACATGGCCTGATAATAAAGGGTTTACTGAAATCAAAGGCTTTGCTCATTGCACCAGTTTACCGGACAGCATTTTCGAGAGTTTGCCTGTCACCGTAACATCTATTGGATATCAGGCATTTATTGGCTGTCGCTTTTCGTCGGTTTCCCTGCCCGGAACAATTGAAACGATTGGTGAACGGGCATTTGCCTACAATTACAACTTGAAATCCCTTTCGCTCCATGAGGGTCTGCAATCCATCGGCGTGTGTGCTTTTAACTGCTGTAATGGTACTACAGACAACGGTGAATATATGGAGGGACTGTTAAATGCCACCATCGTGGTGCCGGAAACCGTTACTTATATCGGTGCGGGAGCTTTCTCTGTCCCCTACAATAGCTATTATGCCGATGATGCGAATCCCGGACTGACATTGAAAATTCTGAACCGGGATTTGACGCTCAAAAACGAAAACGAAGATAACGGATTTATCCCAATCTTATCTGGCGTCGCGTATGCGACAATCTGCGGCTATCGATACAAAAGTGACGGCGTAACGGAAAGTGATTTGTACGCCTATGCGCAGAATTTGATTGAACAATCCAGTGGAAACTTAAACTGCCGTTATACATGGGAAAATCTTTCCGAGCCGCAGGTTGCCGATGCCTATACCGTGAGCGGCAAGGTAACACCCGCAGATGCGTCTATTGTTGTGGAAAAAGGCGGCGAAAGAATTGCGCAGACAAGCGATGGGAGCGGCGCTTTCTCTTTCACTGTAAAGAACGATGAGGATGTAAAAGTTGTTTTCAGCGCGGATGGGTATATTGATCAGAGCCTTGTGCGTGCGGCAGGCAGCAAGGGAAATTGGGATTTGGGAAATGTGGAGCTTGCCACACTCCCCGTCAGCAGAACCATTACCGTTTCTCTGTCCGACAGCGAGGGTAAAAATCTTTATAGCTTTGACGGACTTACTCTTGTTCTCAAAGCAGGTGAGAAAACTTTGACAGAGGACACGGATTACACCCTGCAATTTCCATATATCATTCTGAAGGATACCGTTTCTGTTGAAAAAAACACTACGCTGACGCTGACTGCTGAAACTGACGAAAGCTTAAAGCGTAGCGGTGCAACGGCTACCACAACACTCGCAAGGCCAAGGCTGGAACTGGTACTTCCCGCTTGGGGAAATGTTGTGATTCCAACTGTGAGCAGTTTCACCGGAGGACATAATATACTGATTTTTGATTCAGAAGGAAACTTGTCGGAGTATGGCACTGTTTCTTCCACGATAATGGAGGAAACCTACAGCTATACCAGCGATAAACTGAAAGCTGGAAGCTATACGGCTGTTATCTTCAATCAAAATCAATATCTCTCCGTTATTCCGGCACTTTCCGGCTTGACGAGCTGCGGCATGACTGAAGATACAGACTATAAAAAGATTCACTTTACCATACGAGACAAGGAAACGACCGCCATAAATACAGTCACTGTTCCCGTTTTGAACACCGCCAAGTTCGGCACTATTGTGAACACAGATTTTTCCTGTGTTCGGCTGGATGAAAACTCTCCCCTAACCGGAGTAAAGTTCCGCGCCCGCATTTTTTATGGATTTGCCGATGAAGCGGCCGCAAGCGGAACGCTGACAATTAATATACCGGCAGATGCAACCGTGAGCTACATCGGGAATGAGATCGGAAGGCTGGATGCGGGAGCTGCATCCAACGGATATACTCAATCCGGCAATACGCTGACAATTCCGGTAAGCCGCAACAAGGGTGTTGTGTTCATGGATCTGTCCGTCACAGGAACAGGAAACCGCGTCATCTCGGCAGCACTCTCTGATGGCGAGAAAACCTCACCTTTGGGTAGCTGCGCTTTTAACTGCTATACCACGCGGCTGACTTTACCTTCGGAATATTTTGAGAGCAGGATCGCCACAATTACGGCTACCATAAAGGCAAAACCGCAGACAAATGTGGATGTTTATCTGGATGGCGAGAAAAAGGGAACCGTTACCACCGATAAGCTTGGAATCGCATATTTTGACTTCACACCGCCCGCAGACGCTGCTATTGGGCAAAAACTGACAGTCTCCACCCAAACGGCGGAGGGTGACGGAGGAAGCGCTGTCATAAAAAATTACCCTACGGATGCGGTTGTCAAAGAGTTCTATTTTACACAATATCACTCAAAATACTATGTGGTTCAGGACAGCAGACTCACAAAAAATCTGTCTTACAGTTATGTGTTTACCGACTCCAAACGAGACGAGTGTAAAGACTGGAGTTTTTCTGCCACCGTTAATGGAAAAAGTCCTCTAGATGAGGAATTAACTTCAGTAACCATTACTATGAAAACAGGTGACATAATGGAAGTTCCGCTGTATTTAAGCGGTAAGACCGTGTGTGACGACGGATCTACGGACTATGTTTTCACCGGAATGGTTACATTGGAACATCCCGGAGTGATTCCGAACTATTTTGACAACGAAAGAGTACCGGTGCGGCTTGACCTCAATTATGCTTCTATTCTTGATGACAGTATGAAAGCACAGTGGGCAGCGCAGGGAAAAAACGGTACACAAACACTGATGGCCGAATTGACGGCGAGTACAGCGCTTACCGAGCAGGAAGAAAAGGAAATTGATGACAAGTATGAAAATCCGTGGACAGATGAGTTTTTAAATGAGTATTCTGCGTCTTTGGTGGAGGATTTTTGTCAGTATTACTATTATTATGAATACTGCGTTGATCCTGCAAATCCCACAGATGCAGAAAAAGCAAAGGCCGAAGCCGCCGCAAAAGCAGATGTTGATAAAATGCTGGAACCTTTTACCACCACTGATCAGGGCGAGATCAACAGCATGATCAATATGCTCTTCGGGGACGAATGGGTGATTGAATTTGACGAGGAAGTCCTCTCCTATGCTACGGAAGAAGAACGGCAGGAGGTATATGAATTCCAATCTGAGATGCTGTCTTTGCAGAACTCTATTGATAATCTTTGCGGCTACATATCCGCCGGACTTTTGCTGGATAAGAATCTGACGGATTATGCAGACGGCATCGAAATTGCAGAAGAAATGGGAATTTCGCTTTCGCCGGAGCTTGCCGCAAAAGCGAAAGACGGCACGTTGGACGATTACATGAAAACGGTCTCCGTTAAAGTTGAGCAAGAGGAAAATTCCGATACTGCCTATGTTTATGATCAAAGCGGAGCGTTGCTCTACACCATGGATACAGCCAAGCTTTGGGATAAAGTTATAGCGAATAAGGATATTATTAACAGCGGAAAGGTAGAGAATGCCCTGCCCAGAGGAAATGGGGCGGCTGCGCTTTCTATCAATTCTTATTCGAACAAGGCGGCATTGCCAGCTATCCTCTCCGTGCAGGAAGGCGAAGAAGAACAGGGCAGCCTTGCCTTGGCTCATGATGCGCTGGAAGCGGCAGTTTCTTATGGAGGCGATTTCTGGCTTGGTTTAGGCGGAACTGCGGCAGGAGAAGTGGCGGATTCCATGGCAAAGGAACTTGATTTTCTTGTGAACCATGCACCACGGATTCTGCAACAATATAGTCAATGGAACATGGATTACTGGCTGGGTAAGATGCCATATATTAGTCCGGAATACTACCGTGAGATTAGCGACTCTATGACGAAGCTCCAACTGAAAGCTGCGGCGTTCCCTAAAATCGCTCCGGCACTGGAAAAAACATCCAAAGTCATTGGTAAAGCAGGCGATTTAGCGAATGCTGTTCAGTTTGGGAATGACGTTATTGACATCTATTCCATCAACAATGAGATTGAAAATTGGGAAGACGAGGTGGCAAGGCACAGAAAGCTGTACTTCCATTATCTCCAATTGGAAGTCAAGGACTGCGAATCCTTCCCAACTAAATTTCAATGTGCAGACGCCCATGAAAAGTGTATGGATGAAGGACGAACTCTGCAGCGCCTTTATAAGCAGCTTCGACAGTATGCTTCTTTAGACGCAGGCGTCGCAGGTTTATCCCTCGCCTGCTCATTCGTTCCCGGCGTTGGGACTGTGGCAGGGCTGACAGTAGCCGGAGGCGGTTATTTATACGGCAAGGCTGCAGACGATGCAAAAGCACAATTACAGGCAGACATTACCACCCATGAGTTGGAATTCCAAAAGGGAGAACGGGCGGCAAAGAAATACTGTAAAATTGACCGGAATGACTGTCCGGATGAGGATTCCTCCTCCGATGGCAGCGGTCCTAAGTCCTCCGGAAATTCCAGTCTCGGTTCGGGCAGCATTGGTTCGGATCTGCGGGAGTGCCTTGATCCTTCCGGTATTGTTTATGAAGCCGTAGAAAGCAATCCCCTTTCCGGCGTAACAGCCGAGCTGTGGTACTCCGCCAGTAAAGACGGCACAAATGCCGTAAAATGGGATGCAGAAAATTACGGCGGGCAGATCAACCCGCAACTCACAGACGCAGAAGGAATGTACTCTTGGTATGTTCCAGACGGCTACTGGAAAGTGAAATTTACAAAGGATGGCTATATCGCAGCGGAAACGGAATGGATGGAGGTGCCTCCGCCCCAGCTTGATGTGAACATTGGGCTGATTTCCACGGCGGCTCCTGCCGTTCAAAGCATAAACGCTTATCCCGATTATGTGGAAATCATTTTTACGCAGTACATGAGTGTTACAAAAACGCTGACTATTCCAGATGGCTATACCTACGAATGGGCAGAGAAAACGCCTGTGAATACGGAAAGTAACATATGCTATTCCAAAGTGCTGCGTCTGATTCCAAATAATAAAGCCAAAGTTGGCGACACCGTTTCTGTATCAATTGAGGGCGCTGAGAATTATGCCGGTACTTCTCTTTCAAAGTACATCAGCGGCAGTTTGACGGTTGTGCCTCGACCAGCCAAGATTGTATTAAATTATGAGGATCAGATCTCCGTCCATATGGGAGAAAATCCCACACCCAGAGTAACCGTTCGTGTTTTGGATTCGGACGGAAATCCCATCTCTGGTTTGAAGATTTTGGCGGTTGCTTCCAGTGACTTTTATGCTTATGTCTCACCGGTAAACGACATCACCGGTGAAGACGGAATTGCCACTTTCGCTGTAGAAGGTCTGCTTCCCGGTACAACAAAGCTTACTCTGTCGGTTGAAAATACTTCTTTGCGTGTCAGCATTCCGTTGCTTGTAACACACAAGGAGAATCGCCCGGAGCGACCGACGGCGAAAATTGGCGAGATCTCTCTGACCGCCGCATCGCCAAAGGAAAATTTTGTTACGGTGCGTTCCGGAGAAACAATGACACTCTCTTGCGGCACGGATGGGGCTGTAATCTACTATACCACGGACGGTACCTGCCCCTGCCAGAACACAGCGAGCAGAATGAGGTACACCGATCCAATAACCATCACGGAAAATACAAAATTACGTATTGCAGCATATAAGGACGGTATGGATTACAGCGAACGGCTGAATATCACGGTAACGGTAGATGATACGCACCAGCACAGCTATGGCAGCGAGTGGAAGTCAGACGAAAATGGACACTGGCACGAATGCGATTGCGGAGCTGTCAGTGATAGGGCTGAACATGACTGGAAAGTGGAAAACGCAAAGGAAGCCACGGCAACCGAACCCGGATATGCAGGCGATAAGACCTGCAAGGTTTGCGGTTATGAGGTAAAGGGAGAGAAAATCCCGGCTACAGGAACAACAAAGCCTACAGAGCCTACAAATCCGGGTGATGACAACCCAACAAATCCTGTAAATCCGGATAGCGATAAGCCGACCAATCCTAAGGGAGATGGGAATGAAAATACCAACAGTCCGCAGACAGGCGATAACAGTAATCTGTGGCTGTGGTTTGCAGTGCTGTTCATATCTGGTGGAATGCTGATCGGAACAAGTGCATATTCCAAGAATAAAAAGTATTCTAAGTAAGCCGTTCCGACTGATTTTGATAAGGAAATCAGCAAAGATTTCACATCATTGAATATTGTTAGAAAAAGACGGCTGCTTAAACCGATTGATCTAAGCAGCCGTCTTTAATTTTTACTTTTGAATGCATCTGCCTGCTGACACAGAAGAATATATTTTTGGATTTCTTCTTCGCTTTTTCCAGAAAAGAAATCAATCACGCTTTTGGAAACACCATCGGTTTGGATGTTTTGAAAAACAGCAGCATCAATGCTGATATTCAACTCTCTTGCAATGGTGGCAACCGTCTCAAAGCGAGGAATGCTTTTACAGCGTTCGATTTTGCAGCAAATGCATAGAGAAAGTATTTTGACATTATCTCATCGTCAAAAAATGGAATCAACATAAGCACAAATCCGCCGACAACTACATCAGAATAATTCTTGTCAATCAAAGCAATTTTTCCGATATGATCCAAGCTACTAACTGCGGGGGTAATCATATAATTTTTCCGCAATAGGAGTTCAGGCTTAACGAACTCCTCAGAAATAAACACATCATCGGCTTTGAATGCATATTGCTCCGAACCGATATTACCGCCACGGAGAACTCTGACCATGCGATCGGTTTTTATGTTTAAGGCATCTTTCTTATAAGCCAATCCAGCTATATTGGTAAACAGATCGCCAACTCTGCACCACACCCAAGAATCTGGAATATCAAAAGGCATTTCAAGTTCAACGGTCTCGCTACCGATTTTCTCATAAGGAGTATTATCGGAATATCAAAAATCACACGATACCCCAATAATCACACGATACCCCAATAATCACACGATACCCCATAAATCACACGATTTGAAGTTTGAAGCAGAGCTAAAAACTTCCAAGAAAGCAAAGCAGCCGCCGTGAAAATGTTCACAGCGGCTGTTGCTTTTTACTACAAAGTATGAGAAATCCCTTGAAATAAGGGCTTTTCAGGCAAAAAGAAAGACAACCGACTTTGTATCAAAATCGGTTGTCTTATTTGGTGCGGGTGACAGGACTTGAACCTGCACGGGGTTACCACTAGAACCTAAATCTAGCGCGTCTGCCAATTCCGCCACACCCGCAAACTATTAATTATTATACATCAAACCTTAAATAATTGCAAGTGTTTTTTTGTTTGATTTTAAATTATAATTCCATCACAATGGTCAATTTCGTGCTGAATAATTTGAGCAGTTAATCCATTGAATTTTCCAATGTGTTTTTTGAAAGAAACATCTTCGTATTCAACTTCAATTTTATTATATCTTTTTGTTTTGCGGATACCAATTAATGAAAGACAAGCTTCTTCGGTTTCGTAGGGTTCAGATTTTTTTGTTATTTTAGGATTTAGCATAGTTACAGTCATAAGTCCAGTGTCTACAATTATTATTCTTTTATTATAGCCTATCATATTTGCCGCCATGCCCACGCAGCCATCCTTGTGCGCGGCCAGCGTGTCCAATAAATCCTGCGCGATTGCAAGATCATCAACCGTCGCGGGTTCCGCCTTTTGGGATAGGAAAAAATCGTCTTTGCATATTTCACGGATCATGAGAAAACCTCCGCTGTGTGTTTCTTTTATGGCTATTGTAGCAGAGAAATGGGGAAGGCTCAACTGCATTTATGGGCGTTTTGGGGAGGACGTTTATTTCCGCGCCCGCTGCTGATATTCCTCGATCGTCACGAAATGACCGTCCACGTCGCGGATATGGCGGAGATTCAGTCGATAATCCGAGAAGAAAAAGCGGACGGTTTCTAAAAACTTCGGGAAACGGTCTCCATCGGCAAACGGATATTCGGACACATAAAAGACGCGGTATCGGTTCGTCAGTTCCGTGTCCACGCGGACGATTTGCATGGCGTAACCGGCATCGTCTATGTAAGACTGAAACAACTCCGCGAGATTTTGCAGTATCGTTTCCGTGGCGGCTTCCTGCTCCCGTTTCATGCGCTGAAGCTGTTTGGCCGTCCGTTTCTGCTCTTTCTTACGGTCGCATTCTTTCCAATATCCTGCGTCCTCGTATTTTTCGAAGTACCGGCAGTTCTTCCCAAGGCAGTTATGCTGCGTCATAAGCCGCTTCGTCAGTTTTCCGGGATGCAACAGGTTGTGGCAGCAGCCGACAATGCGCGTTTGCGGCAGGATCACGCACTGATTTCCAAGCAGCCGCGCTTTTACAAGCTCCGACTTTCCGGTTTCCGCTTCTGCATCTTCCTTTGACGGACGGTCGATGATCGGCTGCAAGTCTGGGTGACACAGCTTGCAGGGGCGGCGATTTTGGGAAGCTGTCTGATAGTACACGCTGCCAAGAAGCTCCTTCACACGCAGAAGCTGCTTGCAATTTCGGCAGTGAAATACCTCGGAATTTGGAGCGTACAGGTAGTTATAGCTCGATGCCGCGATAATTTTCGCGTTTCGTTCCTGTCTGGGGATCGGTTCTTTGGCTGGCGCACGTTTGGGCGCTTTTGACTGTGCAAGTGCAAGCGCCTGAAACAGCATCTGCATGACGGCGACATCGTTGCTGGATTGGTGCTCCGGC
>OHCP01000229.1_pt1 | contig 25200 bp, 15 predicted proteins | sample 1566811 | NCBI WGS metagenome assembly OHCP01 (sample SAMEA3879591, study PRJEB24766) | human gut metagenome | biome: human-associated habitat; feature: feces | place: USA | collected 1985/1987
CACTTGTATATCTCATTCTTCTTTTATTATACCACATTTATCTTGTGAAGACAAGTTCTTACAATGCATATGAAATAAAGTTCTTTATAAATAAAAAGAGGAGAAATGCTTATGTGAAGTGTTATACTGAAAGAGCAGTCGACAAACACCCAAAAATCTGGTAGAATATAAATGATAAAACCAGAAAGGGAAAACGACTATGAAGTACAGTAAAGAATTCAAAGAAGAAGCGTTAAAGCTCTCGGATGAGATCGGACTGAAAAAGGCTGCACAGCAATTAGGAATCCAGTATTACACACTCTCAGACTGGCGTGCAAAGCGAAATGCCGCTGCCAAAGCTAAGAAGTATCAGATGACCGATGACGAAGCAAAACTGCGTATTACAGAGCTCGAGCGTGAAAATGCCGAGCTTCGCAAAGCAAATGATATTCTCAAGGACGCACTCGGTTTTTTCGCAAAAGACCGGAAGAAGTAAAGACAAGTGAGCGCCACCTGTTTGTCAATGAGTTCCGTAACAAGTACGGAGCGAAAGCAATATGCAGATTTCTGAAAATCAGCGAATCAGGCTATTATCGCTGGCTCAGAAATCAGGGCAAGCTCGGTGCAAGGCAGCTTCTTCTGGTCAAAATACAGGGAATTCTTTCAGAGCATCCTGACAATAAGAATTACGGTGTCAGAAGGATGCAGGCAGCTCTTGCCCGGAAAGGCACTCACGTCAGCCTCAGGACGGTATACTGCACTATGAGCGAAGCCGGGCTTATCCACAGGCACCGCAGACCTCACGGTATCACAAAGGCTAATACCGAAACTCAAAACAAAGAAATTTCAGTGCAGACAAGCCACTGAAGAAATTGCTTACCGATATCACCGAGGTCCAGTGTGCTGACGGAAAGCTCTATGTATCGCCGATCCTCGACTGCTACAACGGTGAGATAGTCGCTCTTGAAATGCGTGACAACATGAAGAAGGAACTCTGTATAGACACCGTAAAACAGCTGCGTGAGAAGTACGGCAGACTAGACGGAACTGTCCTTCACAGTGATCGTGGCTGCCAGTATACAAGCTATGCCTTCCGCAGGGAACTTGTTACAAACGGGCTTATCCAGAGCCTTAGCGGTACTGCCCATTGCTACGATAATGCCCGTATGGAGAGCTTCTTTGCCACACTGAAAAAAGAAAAACTGTATCAGATACCTACATACCGAATGAAGCATGAAGGAGTCAAAACTGTTATCTTCCGATACATCTTCGGCTACTACAATACGCAAAGGATAAACAGCTTCAATGCAGGTGGCCTCCCACCTGTGGCATTAAGAACTTCAAAGCAGCTCTCGCATCACGCCGCCTGACTCCTGCCTATCCATGATTTTGGGTATTCCCCGACTGCACATTTCTTGACAATTCCAATGTGGATGTGGATAAGGAAATGATAAAGAATATTTTTTTACAAACTGACGTTATGATAACAGAAAAATTTGCTGATGATGATTTTGGTATTGTTCTTTTTGGTTGTGATTTTTGAAATGTGTCTCACGTTATGACATAATACGACGGCATAACCGCTTAATTGCCAGAAATCATAAAAATTGTCGCTGTCAAGGTTGTCTTCGACATTCATTTTAACCTTGACAGCGACATTTTTTATGATATAATGACAGAGCGATTATGACGTCTTTCGACATTTACACAGTTAAAAAATCGGACTCTTCTTTTTCGATATATGGGTGATGGGTATTCTCTGTCCCGCTCCCAGAACGGCTGCTATTGTTTTCGCAAGACTGCTTTTCTCGGCGTAGATTACTAACATAGTGCTCCTTGATACATTTTATTCAGAATAGAAATCCTCATCGATTTCATAAAGACAATAGGTTTCAACTACTTTTAAGCCTAATTTATGCTTAATTATTAATTCTGAAAGCATATCACCATTTATTAGGCTAAGCTTTGCAGTAGTCTGTTGTTCAACATATTTTCGAGCTTCTGATGTAAAATCAGATGTTGTAATATATACACCCTTTGCTCCTTGACCTATTGCACCCACAAATGACTGTATTTTTTCAGCCGAAATATTATTACCAACCTTGTATCTCTTTGCCTGTACATAGATTTTTTCAAGATACAGTTCATCCTCATAAATTATTCCATCAATTCCACCATCATGGGATTGACCAACTTTTTGACCGGCTTTCTCATTGTAGCCATATCCCATTTGAAGCAAAAGATTAATGACTAATTTTTCAAAATAATCTGAATTATTGTTATGTATTTTTTCAAGCAATTTATTTTTCAAATCACTTTTGTATCGCTGATAGCAATAATTTATATTATCCACATGTTCTTCATTATCCCGAACATCTTCATCTACGGTAGGTACTTTGGTATCAGATGTTATTACATCAAACACAAGTTTATTGTTTTTCTTATCAACTACTTTAAAGCATTTTATTTCATACGCTTTGGAATAGTTTTCAAAGCCTTCGCATTTTCTTTTCAATGTTGGCTCTACAACGGAAATGGGCTTCGCTGTATTAAAATGATATATGTTATCTTTTACTATCCTATCACAAGCCTCATTTACAGTCATCGGACCATATTTTGTAAATACATTTATGAGTGCATCACATATTGTAATGTCATTTTTATATTTCATACTGAGTTTCCTTTCACAAATCGAGACTTGCGCTCATATATTCAATGTATGGCGCACTACACAAAATTCTTTATGTAGTACACCAGAATTTATCACAGGATACTACATTTTGTCATTGAGCATTTTTAAGCATTCGATCTTTTCTTCAGAAGATAACGAGCTAAACAACTCAACAACGCCATGAATTCTCTGAGCTTTTATGATGTCTGAAATAATAATTGAAAGAGAAGTCACTTTTTCCAAATCGTCTTCTTCAAGATAATCGGGCAATTCTGAAACCGTAGACTGCCATTTTACGCATTGTGCAACAGACATAGAGCCTTTATTCTCCAACACATCACTTACATTTCTCTTCATCCACTCATTTCGTTTTGAGTTCAAATTGTCCTTTAATGAAGTAATTAAGGATAATACATACCTATCACACAAGGTACCCTGCCACTTCTCTTTGTACTCAATTTCAATCTCAGACAATGATTTCGATGCAGAACTCATTTTAATCTGATAGAATTCGTCAAGCAACTGCTTAGCTTTCTTCAATTCAAGCATAGAAATCTCATCAGGATTCATGTTAATTGCATTATTGATATGCTCCATCAAAGCAGTATCATCGCTTGGAGGATTCTTCAATTCGCTTAATACACTTGCTAAATGTTTATCAAGGAATGCTTTTTTCTCATCAACACGATTCTTTATTTCTGACAACTTGTTCAAATATTCTTTTTTGGTATCAGTATTCAGATCATCAGCATTATTAAAGGTTTCGATCCATCCATTAATAGATGCAACAGTATTTATAAATGAATTGTAATCCAGAGAACTGATGGAGGAATTAACTGATGAAACAAATCTTTGAGCTTCAGATAACGTTGATGCGTATTTCTGCTCCAATTCTGCATTCTGAAGAACTACGCTGATTCTATTCTTTAGAGTTGAAGCGTAGTCTTTCTTGCCGATCTCAGCCAATTTCTTTGCAACATTGGTATATTTCTTTCTGAATTCGCTTAATTCAGAATATGCACATTTAAGACTAGCGACAAATCCAGAGAATTTATTATCCAATTGCTCTGATGCCTCTTTAAAAACCAAACCTACACGATTACAATATGTTGGGCTGAAGTAGAATTCTGAAAGCTCTCCAACAGGTGTATCAACTTCGACTCCACCTATGCTGCTCAAAACGGTGGTGACACCTATAAGGCTGAATTTCTCTCTACAAGCTTCTATTGCCTTTTCATATTTGCCAAGTGGTGAATAAAGATCATTATTGATTCTTATTCCCTCTCTTAATTTGGCAGAACAAATAGCAACTCGTTTATTTGTTTCTTCTGAAACATCAGCAGTATCAGTAAGTCTTTTTAATTCCTTTGCCAAATCCGGACATCTCTCAACATACTTTATACCTTCAATTTCATTGAGAAGATCATCCAGAAGCTCATCGTCCGTTTGTGTTTTGAGAGTAATTCTCAATTTAAGAATATTCTCAAGCATTTTCTTGTCATTTGTAAGATAATTGGAAATAAAGCTCTCCTTTGTAAGCATTATGGTATTTTCAAAGATATTTATTCTCTTTGAATTGAGGGAAAGCACATAAACAATAAACAAGAACAGAGAATAGAAATTCATACCAAACGGAGCATACTTATATCCACCGAATAAAGATTCTAACGTATGCTGATTATTCGGAGAAATCTTATCCATAACATTGGCATATAATTTCTTGACCTTACTATTTTTAGGCTCACTAAGATTATAATTTGAATCAAACACCTGCCATGAAGTTGCATCTGTAGTGGTAGATAATGCAGTTTGTATTCTCCTCTTCTCTGTTGGATCCAAGCCCTGATACGCCTGTTTATTGCACATTACCCCGCTATACATATTTCTACATAAGGAGAGAAGGACTTTTTTAGCGGCAGGAGTAGGCTTCTTTTCAAATTCAGTAATTGAGAATGGAACCACAAAGGGATAAACTGCCTTAAACTTTTCAAGACATACTTGATTAATTCTGCCTGTGTATTTTGTCATTCCCTTTGCTGTCATAATATTCTTCTCGGAGATCATCTTTGTGAAGTCACTTGTGATTTTCCTTGAATATAAACGATTGTCCAAAGAAAGGAACCTTGAATACATTTCCTTCTCTGATTCGCTGAATTTTCTGATTGCTGCTCTTCTTTTCAGACAAGTGATCCAGCTTTCTTCGCTGTCAAGAAGCATAGAGAATACAATAGGATATTTATCTAAATTGTATTGACCGATTACCCTCTGCAAAATAGGAATATCTCTGTCTGATGTTTTTCCACAGTAAACATATACTATTATTCCTCTGTACTGCTCACCATCAACAGCTCTGTTAAAATAAGAAAGCAATGAACTTCCAAACGAATCATTAACAGTCGAAATATTTATAAGTCTTTTTTCAAACTGCCACTCGGAAGAAGAAATATTATAGTCTGTAGCAAAGGAAGTATTCTCCGGAGTGGTGATTCTGAGTTCATTAAGCAGCTCCTCATCCATATCCATAACAGGATCATACATTCTCAAAGAAGCAAGCTTCTTCATCATTGCAATAGTATATTCTTGTTTGCCATGTGATTCTGAGTTCAGATCATATCTATTTAGATTCTCATCATACGAAATAACACAATGCTCATTTTCAAGAACAACCAATGCTGTTTTTATGTCATCCTCGCTTAATCCGGAACAAGTGCGGATGCACGATAAGCAGTTATTCTTATCAAATATCTTAAATTTTAGGATATTCATAATAAGAATAGCTCTTAGCACTGTAATAGCTGTTTCACTCAGCTTACCATCAAGCTTAGTGATTATGGACTGGTATGCCATACAATACTGGCTTTGAACATAGCCTTTTTCTTCCGAATTCTGCATCTCGTTAAAAAGGCCTGTTCCGATAATATCGGTTGGATATACATAAGGGATCCATTTAGCTGATATCTCTTTATTTGAAATTGCTTCAAACATTTCTGCAGTAAATGCTATCGTAGAACGCTGCTGCATCCATGATGATGTATTGGCAAGAAACCATACTGTAACAGGGTGCATCGGATAACAGCCCTTGGCTATTACATCAAAGTAAAGATTCTCGTTTGTCCATACATTTCGATCAAGTATTTCCGGCTTAGCCCAGTTACAAAGCCCATAGAATATATTTTTATGATAATGATTGTAAGCTGTATCAATATTATATTCTACTGTGTTTGTAAACTGCGAATTGTCTTTCTTTTCAATTAGGTTTGCAAGAATGGTTTCAAAATTTGATGATAAGTAGTACTTATCACTGTTTTCATATCTGCCCACATAACGAATGATATTTGAACCGCTGTTTTCAACTCGACGTATATATGAATTCAAGTCGGATTGAATAAACGCATCAAAAACAATATGCCCATCCGCATTCTGAACCGCTTCAAATATCTGCTGAAGTGCAGAATCCCCTGCTACTCCAGGTTTATTTGCAGTAAATTCAATATATCTTCCAAATTCGTCAAACAGGATATATATGCAGTCAAACACCTTGGTTCCTTTGCAGTATTTATCCACCAAAAGAGTCAGTACATCCGATGCGGAAATGTCTGCATCAACATTTATGTACATTCCCATAAACTCTTTATAAACTTCATTTACCGCATTAAATACCTTGGTATCGGCATTTTCAAGTGAGTAAATAATATCGTCCTTCGAATTGATCCCAACACAGCCATTATTCTTAAGCTGCATATCATAATCATCTCTGCGAGAATCATATGTATTTCTACAAAAGCTGATTGCCTGCTGATACTGTTTTGTCAATTCAGCAAATATTTCGGTAGACAAGCCATGCTGAGAAATTGCTTTCTTGGCTACAGAAAGGATCTCGCTATTCAGATTAAAATCACGCATTCCGTTTAGAACAATCACAAGATTATTCCCATTATATTCTAAAATCTCATTCCCTATATTTCGATCTACTGAACAAATGCTGTTGACCACAACATTGCGCACTTCACTATCGTGACCTGAAAGCAAAGCTCCCAAGGCAACAGAAAGATGAGATTTACCGGTACCATATCCTGCAATGGTCATATTGAACCTATTGCTTTCCTTCTCTTTGGATTTTTTCAAGAGCTTTAATGCGTATGTTGCTGTATCATTAAGCTTATAGTTCTCGTTTGTTGTTTCTTTCTGACCTACACCATGATACTTTGGTCCGTGAAAAACATAGCTTGATGCAATATCTGCCAACTTGTCCTCATCATAGAACCAGTTTGCCTGAACTGCACCTCCAAAGTATTTTTTCTTATTAAATTCGAGAATATCTTTAATAAGCATACTTCCACGTCCTTAATTCAAGAAATCGTATAAATGCGGGAGAAGAGAATCTGTATCACCTATTCTGATAACAGTAACAGGCATTAACTGTTTATTTAGCCTCAGAATATTTGCTTCTTCCATTTTCTCCAAAGCATACATCATTTCATTTTCATCAAAACCAAACTTTTTATTCCATTTCAGATTCATCACTATCTGATCAACGGTAATTTCCTGTTCATCTGGGAATACTCTGTCCCATACCGAAAACAGAGCATACGCATATACATACAGCATAATGTCGTTATAATAGGTACTGTTTATGCTTAAACCGTCTGAAAAATCCAAAAGATTAAGTACAGACCATAATCCATCTTCGGTATATGCTTTCTTCATTGGCTTATAATCAACATCCAGAAGAAAATAATCCTTATATTTTCGTTTCAGCATTTCTTCACTAATGCTTTCATTCAGCATAATTGGAAGCTGCTGATAGACGAAAGACCATATATATGCTCCATTTTCCTCATCGCACATATTAAAGTGACATATCAATTTCGAAATATCTTCGAACAGATACTTGTCCTCTGCATAGACAACTTTACCCAAGTCGGTAAGAGAAAGGGAATATTTTCCCTTCTCTAATGTATAGTTGATAAGCCCCATATAACTTGCATAAAGCAAATGCGGAACAACCTTTCCGCTTGTTTTGCCTGTAGGAATACCGGTCACTTCGCTTATTTCTTCTTTTGAACCGGAATATCCATTGTCAGCAAGTTCAAGGATCTTTGATATATATGAATCCTGTGGTGCGAACGTTTTGTGAAAATTTACGCTGTCATAAGAAAATGTTTTCTCACTCATCAGTCATTCTCTCCTGTAAACTTGGTACCTTGATCTGTCTTGCATCATATTTGGTCCACTTGTTGTTTATCACCATATTTCCGCAAGTTACACATTCGCCTTTTTTAAGCTTTTTAAGTCTTTCCGACCATTCTTTTTTGCCCTGAGAAGTAATGTCAATGCTCTTAGCTACTGTTTCAACGCCGTCATCAGGCGGGCAGAAATACAGCTTTTGTCCTGCCTGCTGTAATCTCTGAATTTCATCGTCAGTAAGCTGTGGCTTCATAAACTGAGTCGCATACCAGGCAGAAATACCAAACTTTCTTCCTTCTGTAAGAATTTTTCCACTTGGCGAGCTTTCCGAATGGCTTAAATTTTGTGCCTCATCCATAACAAGAATGAAGGGTTTGCTTTCATCACCGGTTTTCACGCTGAAATTCCAGATATCCCATAACATCAACTCAGTCAAAAGCACCTGAACATCTCGTCCATATCCTGCAAGCTGCATAACATATACCAGTCCCGATTTTGTATCACGTATATTTTCCCATCCGAATTTCTCTTCTGTAGTAAAAGGATTCATGTCAATAAACGGCTGTATTTTGCTAAGTACAGTTTTTGCATAGTTTGTTCCAAGAGAATCAAGCTCATCTGCCATGATCTGAAAATTCATAGCTTCTCCGTGTGTTTTCAAGCCATTTAACACAGCAGAGTATATTGCGCTTTTCTGCTGATCTCCGAACTTATAGACAGTGGACATTATTTCAGCTATCTTGCTTGCAACATCAATATCTTCTTCAGGAACATAAATATCCTCATCGATCTGGATTTCGCCTTTTTTAAATGGATTGATAGGAATCTTCTTAGCTTTGACAATTCTTTGTTCTATCCTATCTGATAAATTAGCCTTAAACACGGGATCCAGCTTGCTATTTGTAAATCCTCCTGTATAATCAAATACAACAGATGAAACGCCCTGCAAAGCTGCACTCATCAGTAATCCTTGAATACAATAGGTCTTTCCACAGCCGGAATTTCCGTTTATAAGCAAGTGGCGATTGTTCAGGTTCTTATTTCCGAATTCCCAATAGAATTTCTTGCCTGTGAATGCATCTGTACCCAAAAGAATACGAACATCAGCAACCGACTTGACTGCAACAGGAGGAATATCTACGGGGTCATTATCGCTATTTTCTATCTTTTCTTTACCTTCTTCACCGTCTTGTGGTGTTTCAGGATCATCGTTGATTAACGTATCCGGCTCATCGTTTGTCGGTGTATCATCACCGGTATTACTGAACACATTCTGTGACTCTTCATTTGCCTTTGGAATTTCAATATCAACAACAGGAGTTGTGGAATGTTCAACAATCGTTTCTTCCTCACCATCTTCAATATCTGTATTATCCTGTGACATATCAACAAATTCTACAGGTTCACCATCATCGGATGGAATAAGCATACGCTGAATATCCACCTGTCCGATTTTATGAATTACTGTTTCACAGCCGAAATCATTCGGAAATGGTGTATCCTCTATACAATCCAGCTCACCCTTCAAATCAAAAGCAAATACATCGCCGGACCAATCAATATTGAATTCTCCATTCAGGATATTATAAATCTTCGAATTGATAACAGAATAATTGGGATCATTGTCAGCTACTGCGAGCACAGAAAATGCTATTGCTCTATACAGCTGAGTGAACCAATATCTACGATTTATCTTTGTATTAGAGGGATTCCATACCTCTTTGAATACTTCTATGCCGGTAAGGAGCTGTTCTGTTGCCTTTGGCAAATGAGAATCAATACTTACACTCATCTTGCACTCAACGATTTTTATGGAAATCTCCAAAGGTTTGTCAATATCATACAGATTAGCGTTTATCGGTATCTCAACCAACATGAAGTCAGGACGAGTTCCTGTTTTTCTAAACCAGTGCTGGTAGGAATCTAGATTTATCAGACTTCTGATAACATACTTACCGTCATATGGCTGGTCGATTCCAAGCATTTTCACTGTCAACGCATACGCAAGGAAGTTGTGTATTTCATAATCATAAGGATTTAATGCCTTAAGTATTCTGCTGCCATCAAATGACTCGGTAAGCTCAATGCAATAATCCGCAGCTCTATCGGCTCTGTTCATGCTCCAGTTTGTAAACTTACCAATAAGTCTTTGTTTAAGGATCTTTTTGATATCATTGAGCAGATCTGCTCTTGCAGAAACAGTTACATTGTACTCACCAAAGCATCCTTCACCGGTAGTAAATCCAATAATTCGGCGAGTATCGGCCTGTAACAACTCTCTGTCAATAGCCTTATCTTCACAAACCACCCATCGGCATTTATTATGGGCAATTTCAAGAACCGTGTTCTGTCGTTTTTGAAGCTCAAGAACCTGCATAACCTTATATTCGCCATCTACGGCATGTGGGTTCATTACCCTGTTTGCGAGCTGAGTATATGATTTTGAGGCAAGGAACTGAACCTGAGATATATTAACTTTTCTCTGAAGGTTATGAGTTTGGGCAATCGTATCAGGAATAAATGTCATTGGGAACTGACAATCCAGCTGATAATTACGATTATCTGCATCTCCGAAAATATAATTATCAAACTGAACATCATCTGTTTTCAGAATATCATATATGAAACAAATATCCTGATTATCCAGAATTAAATTCAGCTCAGTATCGCACTTATCAACAGAAATATACTGCAGATAGGTATTTATAGTTACTGTTTTCTCTTTGCTCATATAATTGTTGAGCCAGTATTTCAGATATCCGCCAATGTTTTTCGAACCGCCAAAGCAAATCACTTTCAGATTTATGCTTGCATTGATTTTTCTCTTGGTGAACTCATCGGAAACCTTATTGATACCTTCAACAACGTACTGTATCTCTGTTGGAGAAATAAACGATACATTGATACCATCAATCCTTGAAGGGAATGTTTTTACATAATTCCAGATATGATGGAAAATGATATCAGACTGTTCTGATACATCAGCACTACTATCACATTCATCCGGAACAAGCTCAATGTTGTTGATAAATGATTTTTTCTTTTCTCCGTAGTATAATGCATAGAATCCCCATACATTTTTACAAATCAACTTTTCATTGCCACAGGGAACAACATCAACGCCCTGAGTAATGGCAGCAAGCTTACCATATTCATTAAATGTTGTTTCTATTCTCTTAGGATCAAGATCATCTATACTATCAAGCAATTCAGAAAAGCTGAAAATGATAAAATCATTTCTTGCTATTATCTTTTCAAGCATTGCAGGGTTATATGCCGGTACTATTACCTCCGAGGACTTGGCACTATCAAGAAAATCAGAGTCGGAAATAATGTTAAAGATATTAAGAATATATCCTACTTTTGACTTGATGTTTGAAGAATAACCCCTATAATCAGCAGTAATCTTGTTAAGCAGATCAATGTAATTAGAAATCAGCTGATTCATAGAACTGATACAATTAAAGAAACCGCTTATAGTAATTTCATTTGTCCATGTATCAAAAGAATTCTGAAGAAGAGCAAAATCTCCGAAGCACTCGTTCTTGAATGTTGTCCTAACTGCATTGGAATAGTTTGACATAACCTCACACTGAATGCTTTCGAGCTTAATAAAGAACTCATCTTCACTCTCACTTGCAATAAGATCATCCATATTGCTGCATGTCGTAAGTAATGGAGCTTCAAGAGATGAGCCTGTATCCTCATTGCTACATAATAATCTCAGAAGTGCAAAAGCATTCTTCCAGTTTGCGTAAGGAGAAAACTTCCATTTAAACTCTGTCATTTTCTTTTCATTATCTGAATCGCCTACATTCTCAACTGTAAACCTGATTTCAGAGTTTTCTCCCCACTTATCAATAGACTTGATCCTTGACTTTACAAGGTCGAGATTATCAATATTAAATGGATCGAGGTCATCAGCATAATCCACCTGTATATCACAGTTCTTCAAGCCCTTTTCCTTAATGTAATTGAGTAATCCACCCATATACATACAGATGTTTTCGAAATGATAACTGATAGACGAGGATTCTTCCTCTGTATCTGATGATGTGCAATTTGATAAACGAATTGCATTTACTGTGATTACTGAGTTCAAAGGATATGTTCCATATTTTTCCTTATATTGAATCCACGAATACAGCAGCATCTCCAAGTAAACTGTCAACGGTTCTCCTGAAAGATTAATTACTTTATCAGGCTTAGGTGGTAAATCGTTTCCGTCGGCAGGAAGATTCAAAATATCATTTATTACACCAAAATCAGCATTTATGAACACTGCTCGATTTGCATCAATATTCTTGTTATTGACAAATTCAATCAAGTGTTCGCCAAATTCATCATAATCCGAATATCCCAACTGCAACGAAGATACTTCATTTTTGTCTGCATACTTTTTCAGTTTCTCCGGAAGGCTTTTTATCTTTGCAGAAGAGAGATTAAGAGAGTTATTTATGAAACAAAATGAATTTGAAATGTATTTCTGCACATTTTTCCCTGGTTTTTTATAATGCGTAAGTAAAGACGGAATCCCCCAGAACTCCTTTAAAGAGCCATAGGTATAGGCAACAAGTTCATCAACAGAAGATATATCCTGATTATCCAGACTATCGATGAAATCACTGAATTTCATTGCATCAACAGTAATATACTTAAACAGATCCTTAAAAAGATTGTTAATGACATCTTTGCATTTGTTGTAATCTGAGCCAAGTTCCTCAATATAGTTTTTAAACCATATACTATAGTCCTTCTTTAAGCGACTAACGATATCGTTCATGGATATATGATTGAAATCCTTAAGGCTTCCCTTGTCCTGACAGTTTTCAGATCCCATCAAGAGGAGCAAAACTTTTTCTCCCATATTTTCTGCTACCTGATTACGGAACTTAGTTAATGGAATGTCCTGTGCATATCCGTTTTCATTCAAGTAATCAAGTGCATAATTCCATTCATTCTTTTCTTTGGAAAGAAAATACTGAAATTTGCTGTGCTCAAGATTTGCAATAAGCTTAATATCCTGTTTAGATGCAAAATATCTGCAGATCTCCATATAAATTATTGGGGAATCAAAGTTTTCTACATTAACAAGAAAAACATCTTCATTTATCTTGTTGGCAGGAGTTTCAATTAATGAAATTACTTCAGTAATTAATTTTTTCAAAGTTAATCCTCCTCTTTCTCATATGGATTCTCTACAATAGCTGTTGCATCAGACAGATCTCTTAAGAAGCCACAATTTTTCAGTTTCTGAGCAAAATCGTTTTTATTTTCCTGAAGGAATGTAACATTAGTTTGTGGACCGACCTTTCCTTCTTCAGCTGCTTTTGCATAGTGCTCCGGTGATATTACAATTTCAAAGTGGTCATAAAGCATATCGAGGAAATGGTCATACGTCACCTTACTACTCGGGGGTACAAGTGCCATAACAAGGAATTTGATTATCTCCTCAGAAAGTGTAAATCTCATTCCTGTACCCGTAATAGGAATAATCATGCCCATATTCTTTCCAAGCTTTCGGATTATTTTATTTGAATCCTTATCTGCGTCCTTTCGCATCTTATCTTTTTCTTCAGGTGTTGAATCACAATAGTAATAATCAATACCGATATCAATATACTTTGTTACACTTTCTTCGTTCTTGTTGTAACAGTTTGACGCAAGCTTTCTAATTTCTGCATGCTCCTTTTTAATGGGTTCACAAACATCAATTACCCATGCAGAGCCTTGTGTCGAACTTCCTTTGGCTGCTGTTGTAATATGCATTCTGAATAATTGAAGAACTATACCATAAGAAAGCAGATTTAGCTTTTCCATTGGCTGGATCCTGTTATCCAAAAAGCACATTATCTCTGATAAGGAATGTGAATCTCTATAGCTGTATTCCAAGGGTATCGCACCTATACGTTTCTTCACATCATAATCCCGAATGTCGGAAGCATCGTAATTCATTCCTGTTTCCCATTCAGTTTGAATAAACTTGCTGATTTCTGACAACTGGGGGATACTTGAAAGCATACGCTTTATCTGATGTTCTAAGCGTTCCTTTGCTTCTTGTTCAGCACTATTTATAGCATGAAGTATATGAAGATAGTACACTTCACCACCTCTTGCCATATATGTATAGCTGTTAAAGTCAAAAGAACTATCCACTTCCTCTGAATCAATATCTACCTTTTCACGATATTTTTTTCTTGCCAATGACTCAGGGAATAAAACTTCAGGGCAAATAGGAAGAAGGTTCTTATTAAACCATGAACGGCCTGCATTTTCAATACTAAAACCATATAAAATGTTCTGAAGTATAAAAATACTGTCTTTTTCGGAGATCTGAGTATTTTCGATTTCGATGCATTCCTTCATTATTTCAAGACATTTATTATAAGCTTTTTTATCAATCTGGGACTTTGTATCAAGTCTGCTGTTTTCAAAAAAGATAAATCTTTTTAAGCCCATATTTGAAATGGGCTTATATTCAAGCTGATGATCCGCTAATGCATCTGAAACAGGAAACATATCTGTTTTGATACTGTCATCACCACTATTCGTAATGCGCTTTCGTGCCATTGCCACCTGTAAAAACTCTACAAGATACTCATATCGTGTCTGCTGTGGCTTTATTCTATGACCAAAAAGCAGACTCTGAACGGAACATTTTCTATCATCGGGATTTAAAAAACCATTTGGATACATACCCTGCATCATCTGTTATCACCCTATTCAATATATAATTTATCGTCATCAATAAAAAGCTTCAAATCAACGGGAGTATCTGTATTGTTTACGATTATTGAAATACTTCCACTCTCATTATCATTTTGAAGACCTTTTTCCAATACTGCTTTTAACTTGGAAATTCCATGTGTCAGTGCCGGATTTGCGATAGTAGAAATTGCGCCGCTTGATATTTCACCGAAATAGATGATCATTGACAAAGATAATCTGAACTCCTCATCATTGCAAACCCTCAGCATTACTTTCTTTTTTACGGTAACATCCTCAAAATCATTTGTATCATCAGAGATAACAATTTTCAGGTCATTCTTTTTTAGACTTCCTTTTGTGATCATAACATTCTGGAAGCTGTCATCATTTCGCTTTATTGTAAGCGGAATATCTTTTACCTGTTTTGAGGAAGTTCCGGTCATTTCAAGATACAGAGCATCAGTTATCATTTTCTCCATATCCAATATGATCTTATGTCCTGATTTATTATCCTGCATTTTAATAAATGCTACAAAGCCTGTACCAAACAACTCATCAAATAGCGGATTATATTTCATTTCATCCGGATTTTGTATTCGATGTTCAAAAAAGATATATGCACGTCTTATAGCTTTGCGATATTCATAATCATCTGAACTAAATTCATTTCCTTCATCAATATTAAGATGCCTCTTGGAAAACTTCTTATACTGTTCTATCAAAATGCTCTTAATCTCAGATGGGAAAACATTGAAATCACCTGATACAAACAGCTCATAGTCATGTTGCAATCCTCGTGAATCCAGTTTCAGATCTCTTGCAAGAGCAACACCATGAATCTGATCAGCATTATCAATTTCTTCAAGTCCACAGTATCCAAAGAACAAGTTGGAGAACAGATATTTGAACTTCATCGGATCCTTGTCACTTAATTTTATTTCCCCACAGCTGCGGTTGCCTGTGAGCGAGAAGCTTATCTGTGAAAGCATCTGACGAATGGTCATTCTCTTATCATTTTCATACAGATTTCTATAAAAGGCATTGATAAAGGATGACACACGCTCCTTGTACTTCTTCACCTGAGCAACGTTAAAGCAAATGTGGCATTTTCCCTTTTTGGGGCAAGTCTTACAGGGCTCCCATAACTTATCCGCAAGAAGCTTATCAAGTATTTTCTCTGCAAAATTAACGTTATCAACTCTGGCAATATTGATCATCAAAAATTTATAAGGACCAACTGCAATAGTGTTATCTTCATTTGAATCAAGTTGATTAAGGAGCATATTCTGCAAATCTGTTTTTTCTGCTTCAGTGAATTCCGTTCCTTCATCTTCACACTGCTTCTTTTTGATTTCTTCAAGACACTTTAGAATCGGACCGGTATTCGAGATAACGATCGCAGATTTATTGTTCTGAGGTGCTTCAAGAGCCTTTTTACAATAAGCTATCTGTTTAGGTTCAGGCAATTCACTCATATCTTTTACTGCATAAAGCTGAATATCCCCGTTATCAAAATCCTCTTCTTCCTTAAGAGGAACATCATCAGGAAGTAAATTCAGTTCACGAAGAATCTGAACAAGAATACTTGTTTTTCCATCGCCTGCATGTCCTGTTAATACAACAGTCAGTTTTTCATCAGAACGAATTCGGTCAGCAATATATGTACCTAACCTACGTTCTATCTGAATTTCCTTATAAAACGGAGAAAGGACCTGTGCTTCAGCAAGTGCAGCAACAGTATTGCTGCTTGCATTATTCATTGAATTCAAATAATCGACAAATTTATTCATACAATTTATCAGGCTCCTATTCTAATTCGTCTAATGCACCAATAAGGGCATCAACATCGTTTCTGTTATTAAAATATCCCAAGCTGATTCTTACAGTGCCATTACCTTCTTTCGTACCAATAAGCTCATGCACATAAGGTGCACAATGATAACCACAACGAACTGCAATATCAAAATCACCGTCAAGAATCTCCGCAAGCTCTTCAGGTCGATAGGATTTATGAGTTATAGATACTACTGCGATATGCTTATTCAAATCTGTCGGAACATACATTTTAATTGATTTGTTCTTTGACAATCTATCTATCAAATACTCGGTAAGCTCCTTTTTATGATTATAAATTGACTTAATCCCTATGTCCTTAAGCCACTCCAATGAAGCATTTAACGATGCGATTGCTACCACATCATGGCTTGCAGCTTCATATTTGACAGGCATAGCATCGGGCATATTATGATTTAATGAGTCAGAACCTGTCCCACCGGTAATAACCGGCACTAATTCAACGTTACTGTTATAAACAAATCCACCCACACCGAAATTCGAGTAAAGGTTTTTATGTCCTGCGAATACAATAAAGTCTATGTCGGAAGATACGCCTACCGGGAGCATACCCATTGATTGAGAAGCATCCAGAACATTGACAGCATTATACTTTTTCGATTCTGCAAAGATTTCATCAATGGGAAGAATCACCCCGGTAACATTGCTTACATGATTCAGAACAACAATATCAGGATGCTTAATCACAAAGCTATTTTTCATGCTTTTAACATCCAGCTCTTGTGTTTTGGAATCAAATGGGAGAAGATTTATGGAAAAGCCGTATTCTTTTGAAATCTTATATAGTGGTCTGACAACAGCGTTATGCTCAAACGGGGAGATATACACATTTGTATTTGCAAAATACCTCAACCCATTCAAAATCTGATTCATTGCTATTGTGGATGAAGGTGTGATAACCACTCTGCTTTCATCTTGTATTTTCACAAGTTCGGCAATACGCTTTCTTGCATCGTTAATTATGTTCGATGCTTCTCTGGCTGCTTTATAAGAACCACGTCCTGCATTGACTGCAAGTGTTCTCTGCACCTTATCAACCACATCATATACTTGTTCCGGCTTTGGAAAGGTTGTCGCTGCATTATCTAAATATATCATTATTCTTTCTCACTATTATAATTTGTCGATTTCCTTACGGAGCAATCTCAACAGCAAAGCAATACGCTCCTGTGCTGTTATAGCATCACCGTAGTCATCGAGTTCAGTTTCAATATTGTTTAAAGCTGTTTCAGCTATACCGGAGATTTCAGTATCAGTGATATTCTTTTCATATATTTTTCCTGCAAAGTCGATTGAAAGACCAATGTGCCCGTCATCGGACAAAGCTGTTTCCTCACGCTGATATTTATTTACTGTATCAATATAATTTTCAATATCAGAAATAAAAGCAGGAACACTATTATCATTCCAATCCTCTATCGCAAGGAAAGTAATACTTTTCGCCAGTTTTGAAATCACTTCAACATCATCATAACTGTCATTCTCCCTTACAAAATGAATAAACGCATTTACATTAGAAGAGAAAACATGATTTTTATTCTCATCGGGCAAAGAATCATACCAATCTTTCATAACAGAACACAAGCTGCCGTTGATTGAAGCATTGAACAATCCGGATACCCTATCAACCAGGTATTTCTTTATATCCGAAATAAAATTACTGTGCATCACTTCAAACTCTTTGAGTTTCTCAGTAATTGCGACAAAATCGTCTTCACAATCAAAGAATTCAGGTATATCTGCAAACAAGAAGGAATGAGGATTCACATCATATTGCAGCAGCTGTCTTTTGAATGACAATAATCTCTTTTCCAAATCTTTAATACCAGATTCGGTATATATTTTTGCGTGATCTCTTGCAAATTTTGATAGACCTCTAAACCATTTCTGCATCGCATCAAGCGCAAATGCACACTTGTTTCCAGATAATTGATAGTTTTCAGGTGCAAACATGGAAATTATCGCATCAACATATTCATCTTTTTCCTTTGTGCCCTTTTCGGTGTAGAACGAATACTCAGCAGGAGCTTCTTCAATTTGTGATAACATATCAGCATCAAGGAGTATCTCTCGGCTCCTATATGATAACACAATTACGCCCTGCTTTTTCCTCATTGCAAATGCAATATATATTGGAATAATACCTTTTCGAAGGCCGAAAGGTGGTAACTGCAATGCATCATATAGCTTATCAAAGGATATAGCTTCTTTTTCAGATTCATCTATCAAATTATTTATAAGGCTTAATGCGTCATTCAGATTTGTATCAGATGATATTTCAGACTTATCCAGACCCTTAACCATTATTGTGGAACAAAGCAAACTTACTTCAGGACCATAGCCTTCAATTCTCGGAATATCATCCGTATATTCGAGAAGCCAATCAATTACCTTTACTCTCGCCTTCTTTATCTGAGCAGTAAGCTTATTCTTATTGACCATTTCGTTATTGATTATCGGTGTCTTAGAATAAACGTTATCACAAATAATAGAAAGCTCTCTGTTAAGCAGAAGCGGCTTTGTAATATCTTCAAAGCAATGCTGTGCATTATAATATGCAACATTAGGATTTACAGGAGAGTACAGAGAATCTGCCATTTCCTTTATGGACTTGAAAAGATCATACTTATAAACCTGCAATTCTTCTTTAAAATGCTCATCTAAATTTGCACTCTGAGTTTCCAGAACGCAGGCAGCCTGATACTCAAGGATCACATCATCATGCTCCCAATTATTTGATACACATACAAGAATATTACTGTCAGCATGAAGTTTTTCAAGTCTTTCATTAATCATTGCTGTTTCTGTATAATCATTTGAGATCAAATATATGATAAGTCCATCAGCATTTTTCTTGATTTCCTTAAAATCCCCCGTATAGTTCCAGAAATCGGATGCTTCCATAAACGTTGTGGAAAAATAGCGCATTATCCTCATTTTTCCATTATGCTGTCTTGGAAGGATAAATGGGGTAGAAAAAGCATCCTTTAACACACCCGGTCTGTCAAGCTTTATAGAACCTTGCTGAATAAGATTCTGTATGCTCCTCTTGATATCAACCCCATTTGGTGTCAGAAATTCATATACTCCATCTCGGCGTTGAGTAAGGATATGCAGTGATGAGAGAGAATTCATTGTACTCCTATATACTGAATCACTCATATTTGCCGATGCTTTGAGATTAATATCAGAAGCTACAAAGGTATCATTATTTATCATCTTGCATATTGCAAGGATTTTTACAATTTTTATCTGCTCATCATTTTCACATTTTGCTATCGCTGATTTAGTTTTCGACCAAATGCTGTGAATCTTAGTATTAAAAACTTCAACACGGAACAAATCTGAAAAGTAATCAAAGATCCTGTCTATTGTAAGCAATGGAAATTCTGTTTTCTTAAAGGTTTTATTCAGAAAATCATTGAATGAATAGTCCCCTTCCTGCGATAAAAACGTAAACAAAGTTCTTTCATTCTGTCCAACAGCTTCACTTATTCTTATAAGGGCATATACACTAATAGGGTGAAGTGGGAAACAGTTCTTTACAAGCGTATTATTGTATGTTTCACTTGAGAGATCGTTAAACAATCCTGTCAAATGACATAATTGATTGAAGCTATCAAAATCTTCGCTATGTTTATTGTAAAAATCATCGAAACCGTCCTTATGACAAATGGCATTTGCGACCAATTCATACGATTGTTCTGACGAAGCAACAAAATATACCTTTTTAAATCTGCCGTCAACAGTTCTGAAACTATCGCTCTGAGAATAATCAAGTATATCTTTGTGAGTTATACAGCAAATATGAAGCTTATTTCCTCGAACAGCCAATTCTGCAAAATCCTGAATAAGTTTCAAATTTTGCATATCTTTCATTGCAGTCGATGATTCAAGGAATTTACTGAATTCATCAAAAATAATATATATACCGGAAAATCCTTTTTGCTCAATTAACGCATCACTTACCTTCTCATACATCTTTACAACATCTGTATTCTGCATAGGATTAAAGCTTGCGCCATTGCTGACAAGAGGATAGATATCACAAAATATCTGATATGCAGCCGGAGAGCATTTATGTAAAGAATCCTTCAAACTACTGAGTTCGATTTTTTCTTTTTTAAGCTCTCTTTTGAATATTTTAATTGCATTTTCAAACTCATTTTCCCATTTTTCTATCATCTTTATCGCCGATTCAAAATATGTTTCCGGGAAGAAATCATTAAGATTGTTTCGGTCTAAGGCTTCTCTTAATGCAATAATAAATGACTGATTAACGTCTGTATGATTGCTATTGATAATAACAGGAAGAAAAGGCTTATTCTTTTTCTTTATAAGCGCTGCAAGTTCACCTACTGATTCATCTGACAGCGCAAGTTTATGGTTCAATTCATCTATTATGTTATCTGAAACAATGCCCATACCACAGGATATAAGTGAAGCCAGAATCAATAGAAGATGAGATTTACCTCGTCCATATGGACCTATCAGAACGGTAGCATTATCCTCATTATAACTATCGTTATATGCTGAATTCAAATATCTTTTCAGAATTGTTATGGATTGCTGTGTTGGTATATAAGAACTTATTTTCTGCTCTCTATTTAAATCATATTGTAAATTTACTGATGATTGAAAATTATTATTTGAACAGATGAACTCACTGTATTTCATCTATCACACCTCTGTTTCGCTTTGTTTATAATACAATTCAAGTATTCGAGTAGGAGTAATATCGTTATTTATATACACCATATCCAAGCCTGCTGTTCTGTTCAGCTGGATAAATCCATCCTGACGCAATCTATCCAGATAATCATTGATCATATTTCTGTCAAGATTATAGATTTTTCCAATATTATTATCCTGAGAAACAAGTGTGTCAATATCAACACTTGTTTTTCCTTCTTCAAGATTTGAAACCATAACAAAAAGTACAGCTAATCTATCAAGTTTATTATACAGTGGTTTGGTTTTCATATAGTTGCCACGTTCGGAAGTTCGAGATAACAAGCCAAGTTCAGAAAAAGGAGAAACAAGATTCTCTTCAGGATCAGTTACTATCTCTTCCGAAGAAGAATACATCTTCAAAATCACACTGCAATCTGCTTCAATGGAATTATATAGGCAATTTCCTTTATTGTATAGTTTATTGCTCTCATCAACAATTTTATTTACCATGGCTGTTTTAGAGAACTCAGTAACAACAAACTTATTGAAAAATAAATTCCAAACGGTATTGAACTCAATATCTGCAGTAATATAGTAATGAATTATCCAAAGAGTGAATATATCTTCAAAATAAGGATCGTGCTTTTTTACTATCTCTCCAAAATAGCTTGTAGGGATCAAACTGTGCTTTGAATTCTTTTCTCTTTTTTCCTCAACCAAATGAGAAGCAAGAAGCCAATATTTGATAGATTTGACCATTTTACTTCCCACACCCAGACTATCCATAGCCTCTGGTTCAGAAAATATAGTTATGTTTTCTTCAAGAGCAGTTAATCCTTTATTAAGCCAGCCTTCCCTTATTCCAAAAGATTCATTTCCCTTTATTTTATATTTTGGTGTAATTGCTTCGCTCATTTTCCCTTGTAGTCCTTTCCTCTCGGCAGTAATACTCTTCTCATATAGCAACCACCTGTATAATGACCAATGCACTCTGTACACCTAACGCATTTGCTATCATCAATATGATAACTGTACTCGCTTACAGTACCCTCTTTCTTTATTAAGGATATTGCATTATGCTTACATGCTGTTTCACATGCATGACATCCGGTACAAAGCTGATATTTGGTTATCTGACACTTGAATTTAAGTTCGATTTCAACTGTCTTAGTCCTTTTAGCAATAGGTTTTTTCAATATTGTTATACGCATTGTGTTTGTGCCGATTCTTCCTTGAAGCTTAAGCAATGGCTCATTTGTCTTGAAATCAAGAACATATACTTCTCCGAGCCGTTTATTTCCCATATCAAAGTTTAAGATTCCGAATGGCTTGAACAATTCGTATAATTGTTCGGATATCGGTTTATTCAACTCATAGTTGAAGCTGCTCTCATCTGTAGCACAAGGCTTGAATTCAATAGCAACATTTTTACTTCTGTCTATTCCCGCACCGCCGGAACGTGCTTTCCAGCCACCACTGATAACATATTCTTCCGGATCACTTTTGCCCATTTTTACAGCAAAATCATATAAGATATCATTGAATTTTTTATCAAGGTCCGGGAAATATATAGAAGCTAAGAATTGTGACCATCTGCTGTTATTTGGACAGCACCAACAGCCTACACGAGCATATCCTTTTCTGTATGCATCATTAAAATCAATTCCGGTTGTCAAAATATAAAGCCATATATCATAATCAAGCCAGTCGATTATCGGAGAAGAAACCTTCTGCTTACTTATTTTTGGGCTGTCATCTTCTCGGCTGTAATTGCTTCTGCTTGTTGATTCATTTCTTCGTATACCATAAAATGTACGAATAGACTTTTTATTCTTAAATGTACTATTAATTTTCTTACTGATAAATCCAGTTTTAAAAATCGTACAGCACCAACGCAGCATTCTGCTGGGTGGTCCAAATTCTTTACACAACTCAAAGAAATTCTGCTGATCATTCATAGACGTTAAAAGTGGTGTACGTCTATTATGCTTCTTGAATCTGCTGACGTATTCTATCGTATCAGGAAGCTCAATAGTTGTGTTTCCAAATATATGAATAATGCTTGGGTTACTTAAAGCGGTTGTAACCAAATGACTTGTTACAGTTGAATCCTTACCGCCGGAAAATGAAACAAACATTGATGTTGTATCATATCCCTTTGAAGCTTCAACTATATAATTCATTGCCTCAGACGAAATATCATCATACCTCACCTTATTAGCCAATACATATTTTTCAATATTCTCGTTGAAGTATTCGTAAGAATTTTTATCACTATATTGCGCAATAGTCTTTCTTATATCCTCAGTGCTTTCGTTTTTTAGCTTTTCAATACTAAACTTGATTTTCTTACCATCCACAAAATAAGTTCCATTAGAATTCCATACCGAATGACCATAATATTTCATGGGTTCTTTCATTACCGACTCAATAAGAAGTCGCTCTTCCGGGAAAACCGGCCTTGCATCAGTCGTAAAATAACTTCCGGCATTATTACACAACGGGCATTTTTCTGTATAAATCGGAACATTACAATTCTCACACCAATATAACTGCGAACTAATCTCTGTTCGATTTCCACACAATTCGCAAGTTGACTTATCAGTATTAATTTTGCAGGTTTTACAATAATACTTTATCATATTCTCGATTCACTCTTTATTCTCTTTATCTAACGCATTACGCAGCATATCGTAATACTTTTCCCTTAACTTGACCGGCTTGATTATCTCTCCACCGCCATTAAACTTGAAGATCCAAGCAAAGAACGGTTCAGGATGTTCTGTCTTTATCGGCACAGTAAAACTGAAATGCTCATCATCTTCCTTATGAAGCTTCGTTTCATAGCCAAAACGGTCAAGCACAGCATTTACAAATTTCCTTTCAAACTTCATCGTTACATACTGTGTTTTTCCGCTAAACATAGAAAATGTTGATTCCATATATTCCTCAATATTCAGTTCTTCCGACTGTTCGATAATAGGTTCATCGGTTATGCGAACATTTATCATTCTGTCAACACGGAAATGCGTCAAAGAAGCCGGATGTTTCTCACAGTGGGATATCAGATAATATCGTTCATCGCTAAAAGTAAGCGCATAAGGAGAACATTCATATATTCCTTCACGAAACTTACGCTTTTTATGTACAGTATAATCAAAGAGATTGAAACGGATACATTTCTTCTCGTTAATTGCCTTGGTAATTGTGTTTATGGTTTCATAAACATTATTATTAGCATTCTTCGGACGCAGGCTGACGTATATCTTCCTTTCATTCTCACAATCCGAGAATGAATCTCCCAGCTTGACGATCTTCTTCACAAGCTTTTCTGCATTTTCATTTGTGAGAAGTCTTGACGAGGCTATGGCATCTGACATTACTTTTATCTCGGCACTTGTGAATTTTTCATCAATTACCCTGTATCCTCTGTTTCTGTCCAAGATAATTCTCATGCCGTATGCTCGAAGCAGTTCTATGTCATCATAGAGCGTTTTGCGTGTTGCGGTGATCCCGTATTCTTCCAACTTCTTTTGTATAATTGGCAAAGAAATATAGTGGTTCTTATCGGAATATTTCAACAATATATCTTTAAGATAAAGGATCTTGATTTTTCTGCCTGTTTCAGTATTTATTTGAGCCACATTAATCACCTCACCGTCATTTGGGCATAGTTATCTTTATAATAATTATACTCCAAATCGAAATAAATGTCAAATTCACTAATGTGCAGATATCTATACAACCATCATTTTATCTATTTTACCAACAGCCCGCAAAGCCCTTTATTACGGCTTTTTTCGATGCATCTATACACCCCGCACAAATTATGAACAGAAAATTTTACACTTTTATTTCGACAAAAATAGCGGTCACCATATCATCATACAGTGACCGCCACAAACAATATTCAGTTGCTTACCTACTCATATCATCCCTACGAACATCCTTATCCCTGTCAATATCCTCTTCTACAAGCTCATATCCCGCTGTTTCAATATTTTCAAGCATGGTACCATCCATGAATTCAGAACTTGTCTTCACAAGCTAAAATCGACGCAACAGGGTTTGCAAATTGGAAATAATACAAATATTTTCTTGGTAAAAAGTCCTAATTTCATAGTCCT